>Ga0299913_10005058_pt1 | contig 11184 bp, 13 predicted proteins | sample RVTome_9_FD_201360 | JGI IMG/M metagenome (GOLD analysis project Ga0299913, IMG submission 201360) | Soil microbial communities from uranium-contaminated site in the Upper Colorado River Basin, Wyoming, United States - RVT155D38 (version 2) ... | reverse complement strand
ACCGTGTGCAACGAGGGATATCGATCGGAGGACATGCCGTAGGCGACGATCTCGGCGAGCGGCGTCGCCCCCAACTCCTCCGCTCTCTCGGCGCTCATCACCACGACCGCGCACGCGCCGTCGGAGATCTGCGAGGCGTTGCCCGCCGTGATCGTCCCGTTGGCTCGGAACGCGGGCTTCAATCGGGCCAGCGTCTCCGGCGTCGTCTCGGGACGGATCCCCTCATCTCGATCGACGAGGGCGACGGCACCCTTCCGGTCCTTCACCTCGATGGGCACGACCTCTTCGGTCATGCGGCCCGATCCCCAGGCGACGGCGGCCCGATGATGTGAGCGCGCCGCCCACGCGTCCTGTTCCTCGCGGCTGAGGCCGAGCTCCGCGCTGACTTCGTCGGTGCCCTCGCCCATGTGCTGTTCCAGGAACGAAGACCACAGGCCGTCGTGGATCATCGAGTCGATCAGCTCAGCGTCCCCCAACCGGGAGCCCTCCCGTCCCTTGGGAAGGACGTAAGGGGCGTCGGTCATCGACTCCATCCCGCCCGCGACCGCGACCTCGATCTCACCGGCCCGGATCATCTGGTCCGCCATCGCGATCGCCGCCATCCCGGACAGACAGACCTTGTTGATCGTGATCGCGGGGACGTCCTTCGGGAGGCCGGCGCCGATCGACGCCTGGAGCGAGGTGATCTGTCCGGCGCCGGCCTGCAGCACGTGGCCGACGATCGCGTAGTCGACCTGCTCGCCCTCGATGCCCGCCCGCTCGACGGCGGCCCGGATCGCGTGTGCCCCCAGCTCGACGGCCTTGAGTCCGGCGAAGGCTCCCCCGAACTTCCCGGTGGGCGTCCGGGCGCCGGCGACGATCACGGATCGGGTGGGCGTGCGCACGGATCGAGTCTACGGCCGCCGATCGGTGAGGCGGCTGAGCGGATCAGTTCCGGGCCGCGATCGCTCCGTGGATCACCTCGAGGATCTCCTCGCGCACCAGCTCGTCACGATCCACGAGCGCCTGCGCCAGCGCCGCATGGACGTCACGGTTCTCCGCGAGCACCTCGAGCACGCGCTCCTTCTGGGCCGTGAGGATGTCCTCCACGCTCTGCTTGCCGCGCTCGTCGGCAAGGACCTTCGCCACGAGGTTCGCGCCGCCGATCGGACCGTGGGAGACCGCGTCGAAGGAGATCAGGGATCCGGCCATCCCGAACGAGCCCACCATCTGCGCGGCCAGCTGCGTGGCCACCATCAGGTCGCTTGCCGGCCCCGTGCCGGACTCGCCGAGGACGAGCTCCTCCGCCGCGAGGCCGCCGAGGGAGATCGCGATCCCCGATTCGATCTCGGTCCGGCTGCGCGTGAAGCGCTCCTCCTCGTCGCCGTGGGCGAGGAGGCCGAGCGATCCACGCCGCTTGATGATGGAAAGCACCTCGAGCCGGCGGTTCTGGCCCAGGAAGTGGGCGACGGTCGCGTGTCCCGCCTCGTGTACCGCGACCGCGCGTCGATCGTTCGCGGTGTAGGTGACGGCTTGCTTCAGACCGATCTCCTCCGTGAACTTCGCCTCCATCACGTCGGCGAAGTTCATCTCCCGGCGCCCCTCGCGGAGCGCGACCAGGAGCGATTCGTCGAACAGGTGCTCGATCATGACCGGCGTGTAGGCGAAGCACTCGTGTGCGATCCGTGTCCGCACCGAGGGGTCGTCGAGCTGTTCGTGATGCTTCTTCCGCTCGAGGAAGTAATCGACCAGGTCTTCCCGCTCGCTCTGGGTCGGGACGTCGAAGTACAGCCGCCGGTCGAAGCGACCGGGTCGCATGAGCGCCGTGTCGAGCGAGTCCGCCCGGTTGGTGGCCGCGATCAACAGGATGTTGTGGTACTCGGGCCCGATCATCTTCAACTGCCAGTTCGCGGGGAGGTAGCCGTTCAGCCACCCAAGGAACTTCCCCCAGATCCGGGTGCGGACGCGCGGCTGATCGAACGACTGCATCTGGATCAGGAGCTCGTTGACCATCCCACCGGTGTTCGAGGACATGAACCGATCCACGGAGCGCGCCATGCCGTCCGGGGTCGAGCCGTTCACGCCGTCCCGCGACTGCGCGATCGCATCGATCTCCTCGATGAAGCCGATCGCGCCCCCTTCCTTGCGGGCGGCCTTTCGGAGCGCCTTGAAGAACGACCGGATGCGGTACGCGGTCATCCCGAACCACATCGACTGGAGAGCGGTCGCCGAGATGAACAGGAACGGGACGCCCGCCTGCTTGGCCATCGCCTTCGCCAGGTACGTCTTGCCGGTCCCAGGCGGTCCTTCGAAGAGGATCCCGCGCCGCGGCGTGCCTCCGAGCTCGTCGCGGAACACGCCGTAGCCGAGGAACACGTCCAGGGTGCGCACGACCTCGTCGACCTGCGTGTCGAGGCCCTTCAGCTCGGTCAGTCCGATCTCGACCTGCTCGGGATACACGGTGATGTGCGGAGATCGGCCGGAAAGCAGCGGCATCGCGACCATGAGCCCGATGGCCACGATGAGGAGCATCGCCGGCAGGTAGATCTCCCACGGGAACGACTCCGGGATGGTGGGCAGCCGCAGTGGCCGGCCGGTCGAGTACCGCCACCAGAGGTAGGCGTCCAAGGAGGTCACGACGACGATCGCGCGGAGGAGCCGCTTGCGCTTGGTGCGATCACGCTGACGGAACACGTCTGCTCGGCCCGCGCGGAGCGTCGTCGAGCCCGCGACGAGGGCTGCGGTTGCCGAGCTGTGGTTCTTCTCCGTCACCGTTCCTCCGAGATCAGCGGTCCTGGTGGGGTTCTGGCCTTCCGTACGCACGCTATACCCTTGCCTCTCCCCCGTGAATCCGACCTTCGGTCCCAAATGGGGGATGGTGCTTCTCGGCCGAAAGTCTCATGGATGGTTCGATATCGTGCGGCCGTGGCCCGCACGAAACAGCCTCCCAAGAGCGACGAGGACCGACGGGTCGTGGGCGGACTGCTCCGGGAGCTGCGGAAGGCCGCCGGGTATCGGTCCGTGGACGCGGCGGCGGCGGTCACGGGGGCACCGTCCTCCCGACAGACGATCTACGCGTACGAGCGAGGGGGACTCACCCCGTCGCTCGCCCAGTTCCTCGACCTCGTGGAGTTCTACGTGCTTCGTGCTCCCCACGCCGACGGCGCCAAGGCCGATGACGACCTCCGGGCCCAGGGCGTGGCGGCCGTCACGCGCGTCTTGACGCTGCCCCTGTACCACGTCGCGGCCGCTCAGGATCTTGTCGCGCGCATGCAGCCCGGCGTCCGGAGGAAACGATGATCGTCGACATCGACCACGTCGGGATCGCCGTGGACGATCTCGACACCGCCGTCGAGCACTACCGGCGCACGCTCGGCGTGGAGCCATCCCATCGGGAGCGTGTCGAGGATCAGGGCGTCGACGAAGTCCTGTTCGCGGTCGGGACGTCCTGCATCCAGCTGCTCGGTGCCCTGCGACCGGACACACCCGTCGGTGTATTCCTCGCGAAGCGCGGCCCCGGCGTGCATCACGTCGCCTACCGGGTAGACGACGTGGCAGCGGCGTTGGCCCGTCTCCGCGACGAGGGAGTCCGGCTGATCGACGAGACCCCGAAGCGGGGCTCACGAGACACGTTGATCGCCTTCGTTCATCCGAAGGACATGGGCGGCGTCCTCGTCGAGCTGGTGCAGGTTCCCTGATCGACCCCCGCCGTCACCCTAGACCCGCAAGACCGGGCGCGGGCGCGTTGATGAGCACGGCGACATTGCCCTCAGGGAGCTTGCCCTCGCCCATCAGCTGGTGCGCGAGACCCGCCTCCTCGTACCCATAGGTATGCCCGAGCGTCGTTCGGATCTTCTCCTGCCGCACGAGGTCGTTGAACGCCGCCGCCTGGTCGTCGTTGAACAGGTGGGAACCCTGGTAGCGCTTCTGGAGGTACCAGAGGTAGCGCACGTCGATCAGCGTGTCGTAGCCGGTGGTGCCCGCGCAGATCACGATCATGCCGCCGCGATCGCACACGAAGTTGGAGGTGGGGATCGTGTCCTGCCCTGGGTGTTCGAACACGATCCTCGGGCTGGCCTTCTCCCCCACCGCGTCCCAGATCGCTTTCCCGAAGGCCTTCGCACCATCGAGCCACGCCTTCCAGTCGGGGGAGTCCCAGGGGGGAGGCACCCCCCAATGGGAGAAGTCCCTCCGGTCGACGAAGCCGACCGCGCCGAGTTCCTTGCAGTACTCGCCCTTCTCTGGTGAGGAAACCACCGCGACCGGTCGGCCACCCGCGAGCGCCGCGAGCTGGATCGCGAGGGAGCCCAGCCCTCCCGCACCACCCCACACGAGGACGACCTCTCCCGGCTTCACCGTGTTGGGCGGCCAGCCGTGCAACATCCGATAGGCGGTCGCGCCGGTGAGGGTCGGGGCGGCGGCTTCCTCCCAGGTCAGCCGATCGGCCTTGGGGAGGCATTGATGCGCCTGCACCTTGGTGAACTGCGCCATCGAGCCCCAGCACGTGTCGTACCCCCAGACGCGGAAGCTCCCCGCGAGACCGGGATCGTTCCCTTCCACGACCCACGGATCGTCGACGTCCCACTGACCGGCGTGGACCACGACGTGGTCCCCGACTGCCAGTCCGCTGACGTCGGACCCGAGCGCGTAGACGATCCCCGAGGCATCCGACCCGACGATGTGGAAGTCGGTAGGCTCGCCCCATCGCGCCTGCGTCTTCGTGACGTCGATCGGCACGCCGCGGGCCGCCCACACGTTGTTGAAGTTCACACCGGCCGCCATCACCATCACGAGCGCGTCGTGCGGACCGAGGGGAGGTACGTCGATCACCTCGTCGCGGATCGCGTCCCGCGGTTCGCCGTATCGCTCGGGTCGTACCACCTGCGCGTGCATCTGCGCCGGGACGTCCCCGACCGAGGGGATCTCGCCGATCTCGTACAGGTCCTTCGACATGGGCACTCTCCGATCGGGGCCGCCGAACCCTAACAACCCAGGAGCGAGCGGAGCGGCAACTTGAGAGCATGTCCGCATGGACAACCTGCGAGGTCAGCTGTTGATCGCCGGCCCGGGTCTCTGGGACCCGAACTTCCGGCGGACCGTCGTGCTGATCGGCCATCACGACGACGAAGGCGCCGTGGGTGTCGTCCTGAACCATCCGCTGGAGGCCACGGTCGAGGAGGCGGCGCCACCCCTCTCCCCGCTGGTCCCTCCCGGCGAAACGCTCTTCCGGGGCGGGCCCGTCCAGCCCGAGGCCGCCGTCGTGCTCGCCGACTTCGAAGACCCAGAGCGTGCGGGCGTCCTCGCCCTCGAAACGATCGGGTTCCTACCGGAGGAGACCGACACCGATTCGCTCGGTGGTCTTCGTCGCGCCAGGGTGTTCGCCGGCTACGCGGGCTGGAGCGCGGGCCAGCTCGAGGCCGAGTTCGCGGAGGATTCCTGGCACGCGACCCCCGCGTTCCCCCGCGACGTATTCACCGATGACCCTGAGGGGCTCTGGGCGTCTGCGGTGGGGCGCCTGGGGCCCGGTTTCCGGCTCCTCGCGACGATGCCGCTCGACCCGACGCTGAACTAGACGGGCCGCGGTTCGGCGCTCGGACAGACGAACGCCCGAGGGCACCATGCGCACCACGGCCCACCGGTGAGCTGCGGTTCGCGACCGGCCAGGAGGGCGCCGGCCGCTCTGGCGGCCGAGACCACCCGGTCGGCGGCGTGGAACAGCGTCTCCTCCGCGACCTCCTCCGCCTGCCACTCGCCTGAATCGAGGAACAGCGAGGCCACCCGATAAGGCGGGACCCCGAAGCGGAGCGTCATCAGCAGGGCGTAGAAGCGCATGTCCTCCGCATGCTCCGGCCACGCCCCGCCGGTCTTCAGATCGATGGCGAGCCGCGTCGCTCGGCTCGGCTCCAGCCGATCGGGCACTCCCAAGACCAGGTCGATCTTGCCGGAGAGGGTGAGGTCCCCGCCCAGGAGCAACGCCTTGGCCGGCAGCTCCGTGATGGGCGCCATCTCCCGGCGAAGCTCGCGGAGCGGAGGGAACGATCCCTGGAAGAGGGTGACCTTGCGGACGACCTCCATCAGGAGGTCGTCCTGCTCGGAGCCGGACTGCTCTCGCCAGAACTCGGCGAACCGCTCCTCTCGCTCAGACAGCCGCGCCGCGGCCGTCACCGCGATCGCGTGAGGATCCCTGTCGTCGCGCGCACCGATGTCGACCTCGATCGCCTTGTGGACGAGCACGCCGGCAGCCGTGTTGACGGAATGCTCGAACGGGGGGTCCTCCCGTTGGAGCCGGGCCGCGAATCGCCCCTCACAACGGGCGAGCTGGTTGAGCGCCTCCTTGCCCAGCCAAAGCGGCTCCTGGAGCTCGAGCTCGCGCGCGGCTCCCTCGATCCGGTCGACGAGACGCTGCCGCAGATCGGCGGCGAAGACCGGTCGCTCCTCCGTGCCGATCAGGCGATCGAGTGTCCGGCGCTGCGGTTCGGTGAGGAGCATCGCATCATGGTAGGCAACGAGACCGACATGGCCGAGCATCCCGACGACATCCTTCGCGCGCTGGCGGATCCGGAGCGGCTGCGGATCGCCGGCGCCTTGGCGGCGGGCGACGGCGCGGCCGCGCCGCTGGCGGAGACCCTCGGGCTCCCCCTCCCCCGGGTGCGTCGGCACCTGACCCGACTCGCCGCTGCCGGCGTCGCCCGGTTGGGATCCGACCACCGCACCTACCGGCTCGATCGTGAGACCCTTCGATGGGCCGCCGAGCAGGTGGGACCGCGCCGCGACGCGGGGATCGCGCTCGGCGCGGCCAACGAGGACGAGGAAGCGGTGCTCCGTGCCTTCTTCCGCGACGGGCGTCTCACGGAGATCCCGTCGAAGGCTTCGAAACGACGGATCGTCCTCGAGCGGATCGCGATCGAGTTCGAGCCCGGGTGCGCTACGACGAACGAGAGGTCAACGTGATCGCCGGAGGCTTCTTCCTCGATCACGCGGCGCTCCGCCGCTCGCTCGTCGACGAAGGATTCCTGGACAGGGAGGCCGGCGTCTACTGGCGCGCGGGAGGGCGGGTCGACGGGTAGCCGTGTAGACGCCCAAACCCCCCACCCGGTACTGTCCGCGAGAGCCGCCGAGCGGGACCTTCCCATCGGCGGTTCCGCACGTTCATGACCGAGATGTTGCGTTGATGCGAACCCGATCCGCGATCGCGGTGCTCGCGCTGGTCATCGGGGTCCTCCTCGGAGCGACGCCCGCGTTCGCGCATCACGCCCCCGGCCCGTGTGACCTCCATCAGCGGGACGACGAATCGGCCCAAGCCTTCTCGAAGCGGAGGATCGTCTGCGCGGTGGAGCGGTTCGGCCCGGTCCCCGGCGGACAGGAACGGGCAATCTGCATCGCCCGACGCGAGAGCGGCCTCGACCCGTCCGCGACATCGCAGCCCACGGGCCAGTATCGGGGTCTGTTCCAGCACGACCGGGACATGTGGCCCGCCCGATTCACCGAGTACACGCGCCCGGCTTGGGAGCTCTCCCCGCGCGCCCTCAACGGGCGCACCAACGCGATCGTGACCATCCGGATGGTGTTCAAGATCGGCACATGGCGGAACGCCGGCTGGCCTCCGAAGGAGTGCTGAGCGGCTCCGGGTCGCGCGGCTGCGGGTTCGCGCCGCTACGGGATCGCGCTGCCCGATCGTGCCCACCATGAATAGACTCCGCCCCATGGCGACCACCGGTAAAGACGTCGAGACCGCGAAGACGACCACCGTCGAGGAACGGATCGACGAGTTGCGGAAGCGCAGGAAGGCGGCTCTCACGCCGGGAGGCAGGGACGCCGCCGCCAAGCAGCACGAGCGAGGGAAGCTCACCGCGCGAGAACGGGTCCAGCTCCTGATGGACAAGGGCTCGTTCGTGGAGACGGACCCGTTCGCCGTCCACCGTGCGCACGACTTCGGGATGGACCGCAAGCGTCCGCCCGGAGACGGCGTCGTCACGGGCTACGGGACCGTCGGGGGGCGGAAGATCTTCGTGGCATCTCAGGACTTCGCGGTCTTCGGGGGCTCCATGGGTGAGGTCCACGCGCAGAAGGTCTGCAAGGTGATGGACCTCGCGATCTCCACCGGCGCGCCCTTCGTCCAGATCAACGACTCCGGGGGGGCGCGGATCCAGGAGGGTGCCGCCTCGCTCGCCGGGTACGGCTTCATCTTCGAACGCAACGTGCGCGCGAGCGGCGTGATCCCGCAGATCTCCGTGATCATGGGCCCCTGCGCCGGGGGCGCCGTGTACTCCCCCGCGATCACCGACTTCACGTTCATGGTGAAGGAAACCTCCCACATGTTCATCACCGGGCCCGACGTGATCAAGACGGTGACCGGAGAAGAGGTCACGTTCGAGGAGCTCGGCGGTGCCATGACCCACTCGGCCAAGTCGGGCGTCGCCTCTTCGATCGGCGAGGACGACGAGGATGTCCTGAACCGCGTTCGCTACCTGCTCTCGTTCCTCCCCTCGAACAATCTCGAGGACCCTCCCGCGTACGCGACCACGGACGACCCCGATCGCGTGGACGACGGCCTCACACACCTCGTCCCCGACCGCGCGCAAGAGCCGTACGACATGCACGAGGTGATCCGCCGTGTCGTCGACGACGGGGAGTTCCTCGAGATCTTCCCGCTGTGGGCGATGAACATCGTGGTCGGGTTCGCACGCCTGGACGGACGCACGATCGGGATCGTGGGGAACCAGCCGAAGGTGATCGCGGGGACGTTGGACATCGATGCATCGGAGAAGGCCTCGCGGTTCGTCCGGTTCTGCGACGCGTTCAACATCCCGATCCTCACGTTCGTCGACGTTCCCGGATTCCTCCCGGGCACCGAGCAGGAGTTCGGCGGCATCATCCGTCACGGCGCGAAGCTCCTCTACGCGTTCGCGGAGGCGACGGTCCCACGGATGACGGTGATCACCCGCAAGGCGTACGGCGGGGCGTACCTCGTCATGAACTCGAAGCACCTGCGAGCCGACGTGTCGTTCGCGTGGCCCACCGCCGAGATCGCGGTCATGGGTGCTGAGGGAGCGGTGAACGTGGTGTTCAAGAAGGAGATCGAGAAGGCCGGCGATCCCGATGCTCGTCGGAAGGAGCTGATCCGCGAGTACCGCGACAAGTTCTCGACGCCGTACGCGGCCGCCGAGCGAGGGTTCATCGACGACGTGATCGAGCCCGCGGAGACGAGGCCCCGGCTGATCAAGGCCCTCCGGATGCTGTCCACGAAGCGCGAGACGATCCCGGCACGCAAGCACGGGAACATCCCCCTGTAAGCGATGAACGGCTCCCGATGACGAACGGCTCGAACGACGAACGTCGCTTCGAGATCTCCGAGGAGGTCTCGCCCGAGGAGGACCGCGCGATCCTGATGGCCCTCGAGCGCTACTTCTCCGCCGAGAACCCCAAGCCCCCGGCGTGGGTGCTCCAGGGGAGGATCGACGCAACGGGCTTCGGGGCGCTCCAGGTGAGGCGGTTCGCGCGGGAACCGTGGCACGGGCAATGGGTCGAGTTCGCGCGCAAGGGCGTGCCTCCGGTCCACGGCCGCGGCGACGTCCGTTGACGACCGCGGGCAGCTACACCCATTGCCCGAACTGCCTGGCGGAGCACGGCACCTGGTCCACGACGTGTCTCAACTGCGGGTCGGCGCTCGGTCCCGGCATCTCCCCGGCCCAAGAGGAGACCGGGGAGGCCGAGTCCGGCCGCCTGGAAGTCGTCGAGCGTGATGAAGACGCGGCGGCGGGATCGCTCGACCGATTCGCCCTCGAGGAGGAGCCGGTCGTGCTCACCTCGATGGTCGAGGAGGACGTGGATGCCTTCCTCGCCGCGCTCGAAGAGGAGGAGATCGGCGCCCAGCGCGCGGAGCCGGCGGAGGACGGCGGGGTCCCGATCGTCGTGCACGCGTCGAACCTGATCGACGCGCAGGCGGTCCTCGTCGAGTTCACCGGCGAGGTCGGGCTCGTCGACGACATCGCCGTCGATCCTGAGCAGGATGGTCCCGCGAGCGACATGGCCGTCGTCACTTGGACGCGCCTCCAGGACGTGGGTGTCCAGGCGAACCGCCTCCGTGCGGGAGGCGTCGACGTCCGGATCGAGCTTCCGGGCGAGGAGGAACGAGCCTCCACGAAGGCCCAGGCGGCGATCCTGGTTCCCGTCGAGGAACTGGACCTCGCCCGGGAGATCCTGGGCATCGAGCTCTGAGCGTGGGCGCGACCCGACGAGCCGGCAACGCGTCGCGCGCCGAGGCCCTTGCCGCCTTCGAGGCCGAAGGATGCTCCGCACCACGGTTCTGGGCGAATGGTCCGGAGGACCGCTACGGATCGCACGACCACGCGTTCCACAAGGTGCTCTTCTGCCTCACCGGGTCGATCGTGTTCCATACCGACGACGGTGACATCGAGCTGACGGCAGGCGATCGACTGGACCTGGAGCCGGGCACGTTGCACAGCGCCTCCGTCGGCCCGCAGGGCTGCGGATGCGTGGAAGCGTCTCGGTGACGGTCGTTCAGGCGTCGTAGAACCCGCCGCCCGACTTCTTGCCGAGCTTGCCTTCGGCGACGAGGTCCCTGAGGAGCTTCGGCGCTTCGTACTTCGACTCCCCTGGGAAAGCCTCCCGCAGCACGTCACCGATCGCGAGCAACGTGTCCAGCCCGATCAGGTCGGACAGGGTGAGCGGTCCCATCGGATGGGCGAGCCCGAGGCGCATGGCGGTGTCGATGTCCTCCCGTGTGGCGAACCCCGACTCGTACAGCCGGATCGCGTCGAACAGGTACGGGATCAGGAGTCGGTTCACGATGAATCCCGCCTCGTCCCCCGAGCGCACGCACGTCTTGCCGAGGACCTCGGTCCCGAACGCGCGGACGAGCTCATACGTCTCCTGGCTCGTGTCGTCGGAGGGCGTGAGCTCGAGCAGCGCCATCACCGGCGGCGGGTTGAAGAAGTGCATCCCGATCACCATGTCGGGACGTTCACTCGCGGCACCGAGCTCGCGGATCGGGATCGAGGAGGTATTGGAGGCCAGCACGACCTCGAGGCGGGTGACCGTTCCGAGGCGGGCGAAGATCGCGGCCTTCGCATCCCGGTCCTCCGTGGCAGCCTCGATCACGAGGTCCACGTCGGCGAGGGCCCCGAGGTCCGTCGCGGCGTCGATCCGGCCGAGCGCCTCCCCGGCCGCGGCCGCGTCGAGCTT
>Ga0299913_10005057_pt1 | contig 11188 bp, 9 predicted proteins | sample RVTome_9_FD_201360 | JGI IMG/M metagenome (GOLD analysis project Ga0299913, IMG submission 201360) | Soil microbial communities from uranium-contaminated site in the Upper Colorado River Basin, Wyoming, United States - RVT155D38 (version 2) ... | reverse complement strand
GCTCGCGACGACGAGGGCGCTCGTCGAGCGTGGGTCCCGGGTCGTCGTGGTCGACCTGCCGACCTCGGCGGGGGAGACCGTGGCGAAGGAGCTCGGCGACGCAGTCCGCTTCGCGCCGGCCGACATCACCGACACCGATGCGATGGAGCACGCGCTCGACCTGGCCGAGTCCGACGGACCGCTGCGGGCGGTGGTGCACTGCGCCGGACGTGGCCTGCGAGTACGCCTGGTCGAGAAGGACGGCCGACCCGGCTCACTCGAGACCTACCAGAAGGTGATCGACCTGAACCTGGTCGGCACCTTCAACGTGCTGCGGCTGGCGGCAGCCCGGATGGCCTGCAACGAGCCGGTGGACGGCGAGCGAGGGGCGTGCGTGCTCACGTCGTCCGTGGCCGCGTTCGAGGGCCAGATCGGCCAGGCGCCGTACGCCTCGTCCAAGGCCGGCGTCGTCGGGTTGACCCTGGTGGCGGCTCGCGATCTCGCCAGCAAGCTGGTCCGGGTGGCCACGATCGCCCCTGGCGTGTTCGACACCCCGATCCTCGACCACATCGACCCCGGGGTGAAGGCGGCGCTCGAGGGGAGCGTGCCCAACCCCCGGCGACTCGGCAACCCCGCGGAGTACGCCCACATGGCACTGGCGATTCTCGAGAACCCCTACCTGAACGGCGAAACGATCCGCCTCGACGGCGCGATCCGGATGGCGCCAGGGTGACGGCGCGCTGCCCGGTAACGCCGCATCAGCGGCAATCTATGCATACGATACGCAGAGCTAGCCGGAAGGGAACCGCATGAGCCTCGCCATCAAGCCGCAGAAGACGGCGTTGATCCTGGCGCAGCGGATCGTGCGCGACATCCACAAGGGTGGGATCGCGCCCGGCGACAAGCTCCCGCCCGAGAAGCTGATGATGGAGCAGTACGACGCGGGCCGGGGGACCCTGCGCGAGTCCTTGCGCTTTCTCGAGCTTCAAGGGCTGCTGTCGTTCAAGCCGGGGCCGGGCGGCGGCCCGGTCGTGGAGAAGCCCGGTGCCGACGCGCTCGCGGCGACCCTCGCGCTCCTGCTCCAGTTCGACGGAGCGCCCTACCGGGTGATCGCCGAGGCGCGCTCGGCCTTCGAGCCGCTGATGGCGCGGCTCGCGGCCGAGCGGATCACCCCCGAGCGGCTCAAGGAGCTCGAGCGGAGCGTCGTCGACATGGAGGAGAACATCGATGACAACGCCATCTACCTCGAGAGCAACGAGCGCTTCCACGACGTGATCGCCTGGGCATCGGGGAACTCGCTGTTCGGCTTCCTCATCGACGTCATGGTCGGCTCCATGGACCTCAGTGGGGCCGCGCATGGGATCCAGTACCCGCCGCGGCGCCGGCAGGCGGTGCTGAAGGCCCACCGCAGCATCTATGAGGCAATCGAGGCCGGCGACGCCGGCCGCGCGGAGAAGTCGATGGAGATCCACATCGGGGAATACGTCACCTACGCGATGCGGAAGTTCCCCGAAGCGATGGACCGCCAGATCACCTGGCAGTAGCGCCTGCTACTCGGTCGGACGCTTGAGCATCAGTCCGGCACGGTGCGCGATGTGGACGACCTCGCCTCGTTGGTTGATGCCGCGGTGCTCGAAGTAGACGATGCCGGAGTCGGTGCGGCTCTTGGACTCACGCTTGTCCAGGATCGTCGACTCGGCCCGCAGGGTGTCGCCGTGGAAGACCGGGTTGGGAAAGTCGAACTTCGTGTAGCCGAGGTTGCCCAGGGTCGTCCCCATGGTCAGGTCGTGAACGATCATGCCGCCGATCAGGCCGGCGGTGTAGAGGCTCGGGACGAGCCGCTGGCCGTGGATCGTGGTCTTCATGTAGTGCTCGTCCAGGTGGATCGGGGCGGGGTTCATGGTGATCGACGTGTAGAGGATGTTGTCGGTCTCGGTCACCGTGCGCGACCACTCGTGCTTGTACTCCTTCCCGATCTCGAAGTCCTCGTAGTAGAGGCCGGCCATGGGGATCTCCTCGTCGTCGTTGTCGTGGGGTGGGGCGCGCTCAGATGCCGCCGTTGAGCTGGGCGAGCTGGGCGACGCGGGCCAGCCACTCCTCGGCCTTGTCGGCGTGCGCCTTGTCGATGTGGATGTCGCCGTACATCACCGCGCCGTCGCCGCGGGCATCGGCCTCGTTGTAGGTCTCGAGCAGTCCGCGGTAGAAGTCGATCTGCTCGGTGTCGGGGGTGAACACCTGGTTGACCACCGGCACGTGCGTGGGGTGCAGGACGACCTGGCCGCGGAACCCCATCTTGCGTCCGCGGGTGGTGAACTCGCGCAGTCCGTCGAGGTCCCGGATCCGCTCCCAGAGGGCGGTGAGCGGGTGCCGATCGGCGGCCCGCGTGGCCAGCAGGATCTTGGTGCGGTGGACCATCGACTCCAGGCCCTCCGGCGACCACTCGTAGCCGACTGCCTTGGCGATGTCGGCGTGCTCGGCGGTGGGTCCGATCATCGCCCCCACGCGGGGGGAGGCCGCCGCGATCTCCTCGCAGTTCTGGATGCCGTGGATGGTCTCCACCGGGATGATGTACTCCAGTCCGCTCACGTCCGCGCGCGCCTCGAAGTGGTCGAGCAGGGTGTCGTAGCGGATGACATCGATCGCGGTGTCGACCTTCGGGGCGAACACGCCGGTCAGCCCTGGCGAGACCGCGGCCTCGAGGTCGAGGCCGGTGAGGCCGGTCGCCAGCGAGTTCGGTCGGACGAACAGGCCCATGGCCGGGTGGGACTTCGACAGCCGTTCGACGGCCGCGGCGACCTCTTCGCGCGCGCCGGGCTTGAGGTGCTCGGGTACCGAGTCCTCGAGATCGAAGCACACGGCGTCGGCGCCGGACTCGGCCGCCTTCTCGAACCACGAGGTCTTGTGGGCGGGGACGAACAGGACGGAGCGGTAGGGGTTCATCTTGCGCCTCCTGGTCAGTAGCTGCGGGGGAGGCCGAGCACGTGCTCCGCCAGGTAGTTGAGGACCATCTCCTGGGTGATCGGCGCGATCCGCTTGAGCCTTGCCTCGCGGAAGTACCGCTCGACATGGAACTCCTTGCCGTACCCGTACCCGCCGTGGGTCTGCACCGCGACGTCGGCGGCCTTGAAGGCGGCGTCGGCGGAGAGGTACTTGCCCATGTTGGCTTCCTTGCCGCACTCGAATCCGTTGTCGAGCAACCAGGCGGCCCGGTCGACCATCAGCTGGGCGGCATCGAGGCGCATCATCGCCTCGGCGATCGGGTGGGCGACCGCCTGGTTCTTGCCGATGGGCCGGCCGAACACGTGGCGCTCCTTCGCGTACGCCGAGGCGCGACGCACCGAGGCGCGCCCGATGCCGAGCGCCGCGTTGGAGGCGATGATCCGCTCGGCGTTCAGGCCCGCGAGGATGGCCTTGAACCCCTTGCCCACCTCACCGACGACGTCCTCGTCCGCGACGAACAGGTCGTCGATGAAGACCTCGTTGGTGTTGACGGCATTGCGCCCGAGCTTGGGGATCTCCCGGATCTGGACGTGCTCGGGGTCCATCTCGGCGAACAGCAGGGTCATGCCGGCGGTCCGCTTGGCGCTCTCGTCGCGCTTGGAGGTCCGGACCAACAGCAGCATCCGCTCGGCCTGCTGGGCCTTGGTGATCCAGACCTTCTTCCCCGTGACCCGGTAGCCGCCGTCGACCTTCTTGGCGAACGTGGTGATTCCGGTGGTGTCGGTGCCGGCGTCCGGCTCGGTGACCGCGAACGCGATGTGCAGGTCACCCGTGGGCACACGGGGGAGGAATCGTTGCTTGAGGTCCTCCGACCCGTGCCGGATGATCGGGTCGAAGCCGAAGATGCCGATGTGGACCGCGCTGCAGGCGTTCATGCCGCCGCCGGTGGCCGAGATCTCGTGTTCGACGATCGCGGCCTCGGTCACCCCGAGCCCGCCGCCGCCGTACTCCTCGGGGATGGTGATGCCCAGCCAGCCGGACTTCGCGACAGCGTTGTAGAACTCCCAGGGGAACTCCTTGTCGTTGTCGTGCTCCATCCAGTACTGGTCGTCGAAGGGCTCCATCATCTCGCGGACGGCCTTGCGGATGTCCTCGTGCAGGGGGTCGGGCGTCAGATCCACGATGCTTCCGTTCTCGTCATTGCGTCGGTTCGGTTGATCCGGGCGGGGCGAGCTCGCCGGGATCGAGCTCGAAACTCGCGGGTCGCTTCTCGAGGAAGGCATTGGCACCCTCGACCATGTCGGGGCTCCCGATTGCCTGGACGAGCATCCCGGTGCCGGTCGCGAAGGAGTCGCGCGCCGAGTTCCACCAGATGTTCGAGCTCACCTTGGTGATCTCCAGATAGCGGGGTGAGAGTGCCGAGATCTCCGCGCACCAGCGCTCGACCTCGGCCTCGAGCGCGTCGTCGTCGACGACCTTGTTGACCAGGCCGAGCTCGAGCGCCTGGTCCGCCGAGTAGCGCCGACACAACATCGCCATCTCCTTGGCGCGCTTCTCGCCGATCTGCACGCCCATCACGTTGGTGGCGCCCGTCACCGGGGATGAGCCGACGCGCGGGCCGGTCTGACCGAACGTCGCGCGGCGCGACGCGATGGCGAGGTCGCAGGCGACGACGAGCTCGTTCCCGCCCCCTGCCGCCGCCCCGTTCACGGCGGCGATGACCGGTCGCGGGCACGAGCGGATCGAGTCGAACATCCGCATGGAGGCGCGATACAGCTGACGCATGCCGCGCGCCGTCGGCTCGCTCATCCCCGCGAGCATCCCCCCGGCGCAGAAGCCGCCGGGCGACCCGGTCAGGACGACGCTGCGCACGTCGGTGCAGGAGTCGAGGACATCCGCGATCGACAGCGCCATGTCCTGGTCGTAGGCGTTGCGAGCCGTCGGATTGACGAGGGTGACCCAGCGGGTGTCACCCCGGTCCTCGACGGCGATGGATGGTGCGGGCTCGGTCACATTCAGAGGCTAATCATAATCATGAAAAGCGTCAAGGGCTCCGCTGGCCCACAGCGGACGGCGACCTCCCTGTCCAGCATGAGAGGTGCTGAAGCGGTTACCGTAGCCAAATCATAGTCATCAATACCGCCCGTGCGGCCCCGCGGATCCTGATTTGCCGATTCGGGACATCTTCACGCATAATGATGCGCATCATCCTTACGATCTGAGGAGAAGCGGCCGATGAGGGGCTTCCAGCTGACCGACGAGCAACTCGACATCAGGGCCACCGCCGCCAAGGTGGCGAAGGACCTCTACGAGCCGAAGGCGCTCGAGTGGGACCAGGAACGCACCGAGTTCCCCCTGGCCGAGCGCAAGCGCCTCGGTGAGCTCGGCTACCTGGGCATCTCCTTGCCCGAGGAGTACGGCGGCGGCGGCGCCCCTGTGTTCGACGCCTTGATCGTGATCGAGGAACTGGCAAAGGTGTGCCGACCGGCGGGCTTCCAGGTCTTCGAGAGCAACACCGGCCCTGCCCAGGTCGTCGCCCAGCTGGGCACGCCGGCGTTGAAGCAGAAGTACCTGCCGGGCGTCATCACGGGCGATCTCTCGATGGCGGTAGCGATCTCCGAGCCGGACGCAGGGTCGGCTGCGACCGACATGACGACGAAGGCGGTCCGTGAGGGCGACCACTACCGCGTGAACGGCGCCAAGCGGTGGATCTCCAACTGCGGCCACGCCGAGCTCTATCTCCTCTACGTGCGCCTCGACGACGCGCCCGGGTCCAAGGGGATCGGCGCGCTGATCCTCGAGAAGGACATGGATGGTGTCACGTTCGGGGCGCAGGAGAAGCTGATGGGCTTCCGGGGAATCCCTTCGCGCGACGTGTACTTCGAGGACGTGATGGTGCCGGCCGAGAACCTGTTGGTCCCAGCCGGCGAGTTCCGCAAGCTCTTCAACTCGTTCTCGATGGAGCGGCTCGGGAACTCAACCGTGAGCCTCGCCATCGCCCAGGCTGCGCTGGACCGGACTCTGGAGTACGTGACGACGCGCGAGCAGTTCGGCAAGCCGCTGGTCGAGTTCCAGGCCGTGCAGACGGAGCTCGCCGACATGGTGGTCCAGGTCGAGGCGGCGCGCCTGCTCGTCTATCGCGCGGCCCTCGACGCGGGCACCGGTCTGCCCGACAGCCTGCAGGTCTCCATCGCGAAGCGGGCCGCCAACGAGGCTGGGAAGTCCGTGTCCGACATGGCGATCGGGCTCCACGGTGGCAACGGCTACTCCGAGGAGTACGGCATCGAGCGGCTCCACCGGGACGCTCACGGCTGGGCCATCGCGGGGGGTACGCCGACGATGCAGCGTGTGCGGATCGTCTCCGAGCTGCTGGGACGCAAGTTCGACCAGCGCTCATGACGTCGAATCGCCGGATGGCGACCGCATTCACCGAGCTCTTCGGAGTCGATCACCCGATCGTGTGCGGTGGGATGACCGCCGTGGGCAGGGCCGAGCTGATCGGCGCGGTCGCCGAGGCGGGCGCCCTGGGATTTCTCACGGCGCTGACCCAGCCGACTCCGGAGGCCCTCGTCAAGGAGATCGACCGGTGCCGGGAGATGACGGACCGTCCGTTCGGGGTGAACCTGACGATCCTGCCGACGGTCCGGCCGGTGCCGTACGACGAGTACCGCGACGCGATCGTCGAGTCAGGGGTCGGCATCGTCGAGACGGCCGGCAACAACCCGGCCCCGCACCTGCCGGCCTTTGCGGCGGCGGGCGTGAAGGTCGTCCACAAGGCTGTGTCCGTACGCCACGCGATCAAGGCCGAGGCACTCGGAGTCGACGCGGTCAGCATTGACGGGTTCGAGTGCGCCGGTCACCCCGGCGAGGACGACGTGCCAGGCCTGGTGCTGATCCCGGCCGCAGTACGTCGGCTGCGCATCCCGGTCATCGCGAGCGGCGGCTTCGCGACCGGGGCGGGCGTCGTCGCCGCATTGGCGCTCGGCGCTTCGGCAGTCAACATGGGGACCCGGTTCGTGGCCACCGTCGAGGCTCCGGTGCACGATGCCGTCAAGCGGCAGATCGTCGCCAACGACGAGCGTGCGACGACGCTCGTCTTCCGGAAGTTCCGCAACACGGCACGCGTGGCCAGCAACGCGGTCTCGGAGGAGATCCGGGCCATCGAGGAGGTCGAGGGCACGACGTTCGAGGACGTCGCCCACCTGGCCTCGGGTGAGCGCGGTCGTCAAGCCGTGCTCAGCGAAGGTGACGTCAACGGCGGACTCTGGTGGGCCGGTCAGGCCCAGGCCCTCGTGCACGACGTGCCTACCGTCGCGGAGCTGGTCGCTCGGACGGTTGCCGACGCCCGCGCCCTCATCGACACGACCCTGCCGAGCCTGGTTCGGTAGCACCGCCCCGCGCCGTATTGCGGGCCTATCGCACGACCTCGTCGAGCAGTGCGGGATGCCCCTTGACGAGATACCGCGTGTACTGCTGCATGTGGTCCGTCATCAGCTGCTGAGCGCGGTCGCCGTCCCCGGTCTGGATGGCGCGCGCGATCTCGACGTGCGCCCCGTGCACCTCCTTGCGACGATTCTTCGGGAAGAGGACGCTCTGGACCCGGTCGCGGTAGATCTCGGCGAGCGACTGACAAAGCAGTCCGACAACGCCGTTCTCGCCGAGAGCGATCACCGAGGCGTGGAAGTCGGCGGTCGCGTCGAGGTAGCTGTCGTCGCCCTTCGTGGCGGCGCCCCCCTCGGCCAGGAGGAGCAACTGCTCGGCTGCCTTCGATCCCTGCTGCCTCTCGGCCGCGAGCCGCGCAGCAACCGGCTCGAGGATCAGTCGTGCCTCGAAGACCTCGCGGTAGGTGATGCCGCCGAACTGGAAGAACAATGACGACATCCGGCCGAAGTTCTCGGGTCGGACACTCTGGACCACTGGCCCGCCACCGGGTCCGGGCTTGAGGGAGATGAGCCCACAGGTCTCCAATACCCGCATGGCCTCTCTGAGCGTGCCGCGTCCCACGCCGTACTCCGCGAGCATGTCGGCTTCCTTGGGCAACTGATCGCCCGCGCCGAGCCCACGCCCGCGGATGTCGCGGAGCACCGCCTGGGCGATGGTGTCTGCGAGCTTGTCCTTGCGACGCGGCCGACGGTTGGCCGTGACGTTCTCCGAGCTCATCGACGCTTTCCCTTCGACCTCCGGTTCATGGTGCTCATCATGACGGGCTGGTGGCCGAGGATGGCGCAGAAGCCCCGGCCCGGCCGGCCCTAGCGAGCCTTGCGGGCCCGCGACGCCATCTTCGCGCGCTCGTTCTGGTCCAGCACCACCTTGCGCAGCCGCACCGTGTCGGCGGTGACCTCGACGCACTCGTCCTCGCGGCAGAACTCCAGGCACTGCTCGAGCGACAGTCGCTTCGGCGGGATCAGCTTCTCGAAGTTGTCGGCGGTGGAGGAGCGGATGTTGGTCTGCTGCTTCTCCTTGGTGATGTTGACGTCCATGTCGTCGGCGCGCGAGTTCTCGCCGACGATCATCCCCTCGTAGACCTCGGTGGTGGGCTCGACGAACAGCACGCCGCGCTCCTGCAGGCTGGTCATGGCGTACGCCGTCGCAGCACCCTTGCGGTCGGCCACCAGGGAGCCGGAGTTGCGGGAGCGGATCTCGCCGGCCCACGGCTCGTAGGACTCGAAGACGTGGTGGGCGATGCCGGTGCCGCGGGTCTCGGTGAGGAAGTCGGTGCGGAAGCCGATCAGGCCGCGTGCCGGGACCAGGAACTCCATCCGCACCCAGCCGGTGCCGTGGTTGGTCAGCTGTTCCATCCGGCCCTTGCGGCTGGCGAGGAGCTCGGTGATGGTGCCGAGGTACTCCTCAGGGGCGTCGATCGTCAGCCGCTCGACCGGCTCGTGCACCTTGCCGTCGATCTCGCGGGTGACGACCTGCGGCTTGCCGACGGTCAGCTCGTAGCCCTCGCGCCGCATCTGCTCGACCAGGATGGCCAGCGCCAGCTCACCGCGGCCCTGGACCTCCCAGGCGTCGGGCCGCTCGGTGGGCAGCACCCGCAGCGACACGTTGCCCACCAGCTCGCTGTCGATGCGGTCCTTGACCAGCCGCGCGGTGACCTTCGCACCCTTGACCCGGCCGACCAGCGGCGAGGTGTTGGTGCCGATGGTCATCGAGATCGCGGGCTCGTCGACGTGGATCAGCGGCAGCGCGACCGGGTTCTCGGGGTCGGCGAGCGTCTCGCCGATGGTGATCTCGGGAATGCCGGCCACCGCCACGATGTCGCCGGGGCCGGCCGACTCGCCGGGCTTGCGCTCCAGGCCCTCGGTGACGAGGAGCTCGGTGACCTTGACGTTCTTGGTGCTGCCGTCGCGGCGCATCCAGGCGACCTGCTGCCCCTTGCGCAGCTCGCCCTGGCGGACCCGGAGCAGGGCGAGCCGGCCGAGGAACGGCGAGGCGTCGAGGTTGGTGACGTGAGCCTGCAGGGGCGCGCCCTCGTCGTACACGGGCGCCGGGATGGTCTCGAGGATGGTCTTGAACAGCGGCTCGAGATCCTTGCCCTCGGGGAGCGAGCCGTCGGCGGGCTGCTCCAGGCTGGCGATCCCGGCCTTGCCGGAGGCGTAGACGACCGGGAAGTCCAGAGCGTCCTGGCTGTGACTGTCGTCGAGCAGATCCATGAAGAGCTCGTAGGTCTCGTCGACGACCTCGGCGATCCGCGCGTCGTGGCGGTCCACCTTGTTGACCACGAGCACGACGGGCATGTCGGCGTTGAGCGCCTTGCGCAGCACGAACCGGGTCTGCGGCAACGGGCCCTCGGACGCGTCGACGAGCAGCACGATGCCGTCGACCATCGAGAGACCGCGCTCGACCTCGCCGCCGAAGTCCGCGTGCCCGGGGGTGTCGATGATGTTGATCGTCATCGGCCGGCCGCCACCGGCAGGACCCGCGTAGTGGACCGCGGTGTTCTTGGCGAGGATCGTGATCCCCTTCTCCCGCTCCAGGTCGCCGGAGTCCATCACCCGCTCGGCCATCCCCTCGGCCTGGTGGGCGGTGAAGGCGCCCGCCTGGTGCAGCATCGCGTCGACGAGCGTGGTCTTGCCGTGGTCGACGTGCGCGACGATCGCGACGTTGCGGAGGTCGGAGCGGGTGGACATGGGCGCAATTGCACCTCACCCGCACGGTTGGTGACCAATCCGCAGCCATCGCGTAGAACTGGATCATGACTCGGGTCACCTGCCACTTCGTCCCGCCCTACGTCCTCCGGCGCCTCGCCGAGGCCGACGACGCCTGTGCCCGGACCCTCGTGGTCGACGAGCGGATCCGGGAGGTACGGCGACAACGCCGCACCGGGGCGGCGCCCGAAGTCGCTGGCGGCCCGGCGTGGACGGTGCACAGCGCCGGCAACACCGAGACCCTGCCCGGCGAGAAGGTGCGCGCCGCCGGTGAGCCGGAGTCCGGGGACGCAGCGGTGGACGAGGCCGCCGAGGGAGTGACCGCGACACTGGCACTGTTCGCGGAGGTCTACGACCGCGACTCCTACGACGGCAACGGCCACCCGGTGAGCCTGACCGTGCACTACGGGCGCGACTACGCCAACGCGTTCTGGGACGGCACCCAACTGGTCTTCGGCGACGGCGATGGGCGGGTGTTCGAGCGGTTCACCAAGCCGGTCGACGTACTCGCCCACGAGCTGGCGCACGCGGTCACCGAGCACACCGCGGGGTTCGTCTACGAGAACCAGCCGGGCGCCCTCAACGAGTCCATGAGTGACGTGTTCGCGGCGTGTCTGAAGCAGCGCGTGCTCGGTCAGGACGCCGGCGAGGCCGACTGGCTGATCGGCGAGGGGCTCTTCCGACCCGGCGTGCAGGCGCGGGGGCTGCGCGACATGGCGGCGCCGGGGACGGCGTACGACGACCCCGCGCTGGGCAAGGACCCGCAGGTCGGGCACCTGGACGACTACGTCGAGACCACCGACGACAACGGCGGCGTGCATCTGAACTCCGGGATCCCCAACCGGGCCTTCCAGCTGGCCGCCACCGCGATCGGCGGCGCGACCTGGGAGGGGGCCGGCCGGGTCTGGTACGCCGCCCTCACCGGCGACCGGGTCGGCGCCGAGACCGACTTCGCGGGGTTCGCGGCGGCGACCGTCGCGGCCGCGGGCGACCACGCCGACGCGGTCCGCGGTGCCTGGGAGGAGGTGGGCGTCCAGCCCGCCGCGGCGGCGCGGCGCCGGGTGCGGGTCCGCCGTACCGGCGGTTTCATCGGGAGGCCGGTGGAGTCCGCGCTCGAG
>Ga0299913_10005056_pt1 | contig 11189 bp, 8 predicted proteins | sample RVTome_9_FD_201360 | JGI IMG/M metagenome (GOLD analysis project Ga0299913, IMG submission 201360) | Soil microbial communities from uranium-contaminated site in the Upper Colorado River Basin, Wyoming, United States - RVT155D38 (version 2) ... | reverse complement strand
GTCGGCGCTGATGGGATTATGAGAGCGTGCGAGCTGCGGATTTCTTCACCGAGGTGACGGAGATACCGTCACCCAACGCCGAGCCGTGGGCCATGCCCGATAGCTCGTTGGTCTTCGACTACGGATTGGTTGATCGGGTTCGCCGTGGTCCGATCGAGGGTCGGACGGATGCCGAGGTTGCCATCGCTCTGTGCCAGCTGGTTCACGATCAGTTGCAGCGTTACGGTACGGACAGTTCGCAGACGCTGGATGACGACGAGATAGGTACGGCGATTCTCGCGCTTGGAGCTGTGCTCCGGCGCCTCACCGTCTCCGTCACCCTGCCGTTTCGTAACTTCACCACGTTCCGGTCGCACTGGATCAGGAGCGGGACGAGCAACTCGTGGCAGGCACGGCGAGATCTGCTTGATGCGATCTTTGAGCCGCTTCATCTCCAGCTGGTCCGACTCGAAGAGCGCACGCTTGAGGCCCTCGCCCTGCCGATCTCGCCGCGTGCCGAGCTCGGCTGGCCGGTGGTGGATGAGGAGATCCGTGAACTGCGCCGCCGATTCGCCACGGCAGTGACGACCCAGGACTACCGGGCCGGGTTTTGCCGGCGGCGAGTTTGCGCTGGTAGTAGGCGCGGCCTTCGGTCTGGTGGCGGATCTGGACGATGGCCATGACGTGCAGCACCCGGTTGATGCGCCGGTTGCCGGCGCGGGACAGGCGGTGGCGCACCCGCTGGCCGCTGGAGGCGTCGATCGGGGCGGTGCCGTTCCAGGAGGCGAAGTGCGCCTTGGAGGGGAACCGGGCGATGGTGCCGATGTCGCCCAGGACGCGGGCGGCGCCGACCGGGCCGAGGCCGTAGAGGCCCATCAGCCCGCTGCCGGTCTCAGTCACGGCCTGCCGCAGGGCCTGCTCGCTGGCCTTGAGCTTGCCATCCAGCGCGACCAGCTCCGTGAGCAGCTCCACCGCGAGTGCTCGGCGGGTCTTGCCCACCAGGTCGCGTGGCCGCACCCCGGCCAGCAGGGTCTTGGCTTGGGTGGCGGACAGGAACCGCGGCGCGCCGCCGGGGATCAGCTCCAGCAGCAGCCGGTGCAACCGAGTCACGACCTGGGTGCGGTCCTGGGCCAGCTCGTCGCGCCGGTCGGACAACAGCCGCAACACCATCACCGGCCCGTCCGCGGTCACCGGCTGCAGGGTGCGGGTGCGCACCGCGACCAGGGCGATGGCATGCGCGTCGGTGGCGTCGGTCTTGCGGCCCTGGCCGGTGGAGAACACCCGCGCCCGCGCCGAGAGCTTGGCCGGCACGTCCACCACGGGCTCGCCATCCGCGACCAGGCGTTGCGCCAGGTGCCGGCCGATGCCCTGGCTGCCCTCGACCGCCCACACCCGATCCGACCACCGCCGACCCAACGCCAGCATCGACCGGTAACCAGCCCGGTCGGTGCCGAACCGACCGGTCAACACCACCTGCTCGCTGCGATCGAGGACCTCGATCGTCGCCGAGGACTTGTGCGGATCGACCCGATCACGACCCGGCCGACCACCTGCTCCACGCTGCCTCCCTCACCGAGAATGATCAAGACGGCGAGCGGAGGCAACGCTTCTTCGAGCTGGGCATACCCCTCTTAAGCCACCCACCCGCCACGGTGCCCGGCCAGGACGCACGCCAAAAGAGAGCCACACCAACACCCCGGTGGGCAGCCGCTAAAGAGAGCGTCCGGCCAGGCACCTCGACCAACCCTGCCAGGCCAGCCGTACTGCACAGTCAATGAGAAGCCGCTGGTCGGGCGCAAGGAAGATCCGGAGTACGTCGTGTGTCCAGCTACTCGTGGTTGTCGGCGACCACCACGCCTACACGCGGCACGCTGAATCGTCTCGATCTTTTCTAAGCAGTAGGTTCCCCAAATAAGCGCTAACCGGACCCAAGGCGCCCAACGCGCACCTCCGCCGCCAACGGCGCGACAGTTCCTAGCCATAGTGAGGTTCAACCCGAGCGGTCGTTGGCGGAATCCGCACAGGTGCCCATCGTGTCGATTGACACGAACGCCGGCGTGACACAGCCCTCGCAGTCGGCTCAAAGGCTCAACCGCCTCGCCTCGGCGTCTTCAGCCACTCCGCCCACGGTAGCCGCGCGTCAGCGCGCACTCGCCTGGTCCACCCGGCGGAGCCGTGGGTTGGCGTCGAACACTGCCCGGCCGACGGCCAACTCGACGTCGGTGTAGGCCTGGAACAGGATGGTCCGGATGCAGCTGCGGCGCTCCGTGAACAAGTGGTCGGTCGCGGCGCCGAGCATGGCTTGGACAGTCGACCCCAGCTCGCCGCCGCCAACTCCGGTGCCGAGCAGCGGGAACAGGATGGTGAGCCCCGCCCCGCCCGGCGCGCCGATCTGCTGCTCGGTCGCGACAAGGACGTTAGTTACGCACCGACCGATGTCGCTGACCTGCCGGTATCCCGCTCCGGGCTCGCCTTGGACTGCGGCAACGTGGATCACGTTCCGCACCCCGTTGCGGCTGGTGAGCTCGCCGGCCCCAGTGACGATCGCGGTGCCGGGGGTGACCGGCGCCCGCTCGGCAATCTTGCGCGCGAGCTCGTCTGCGATGCAGTCGTCGACAATTCGACCGGTGTGGTCGCGGCGAGACCCCTCGAATCGAATGATGGCCGACGTCGAGAACTCCTCGACCCTCGGCATCTTCATGCCGGTGTTCTCGGGATTGACCCAGATGTCGGCGAACCGTATCCGCCGGATGTCACCGGTGACTATGCCGATGCGCCGGTCGCCGGGCGCGGCTTTCGCCCGCAACTCATAGAGCAGGACCTCGGTGGTGTTGAGCGGCTGCGCTTGCTGTCGGACCACGCCGGCGCCGGATTGCGGTGATCTCGGCGCGTTCTCCCTCGTTCGGCCGGACCCGAGCCTGGCCCGCCGGATCAATGCCGCCGCAACGGCGACGAAAGCGCCCGACACCACGGCGCCGAGCAGCACGAACCGCCACGCAGGCCAAGCCGTGGACAGCGCGGTGAACAGCGCGCCGAGCAGCACCGCCGACGCCGCGAGAACAGCAACCACCAGGGCTGGCGAAATGCTCGTCGTACCGCGACCGGGCACGGTTCCGCGTGGTTCGCCCGTGGCGATCCGGTGCCATGCGGCGCGCCATTGGTCGAGCGCTTCCGCTATCAGTTCAGGTGCGCAACCGGCATGGGTCAGGCACGCCCGCACGAACGCCTCGAGGTGTCGCAGCGGTGGCGGTTCGTGATCGTTCCGGTCGCGCAGCAGCTCCGAGATTCGGCCAGGTCCGAGCACCTGGTGCTCGATCGGCCGGCCGGTTCTCGGGTTGAGCACCACGTTGCCTTCGTGGTCCACCTTCGTGCTGGTGCCGGCGATGACGGCCAGCCGCCGGTATTGCGGCCGGCCGCTCCACATGTACAGCGCATTCAGGCATTCACGCAGTTGACCGGCGGTGGTCAGCGCTGAGGGGTCGGGTCCCCACGGTCGCACCGGAGCCTGGCTCATCGGTCACACCTCGGTCGAACTGTTCGGAACGGTTGCGAACGGGCGAACGCGTGGCCAGACGCGACCCATTCGGCGACAACGGATGCGGGCCATCGGATCACTCGCCGCGTAGCTGCAGTCGCGAGCTCGAATGTCCGGCAGGTCGCCATGAAAGGGGTCGAGATGCTCCATTTTGGTTTCACGGTCCACAGACCGGTGCGATGGCTGGCCACGGTCACGTTGGTGATCCTCTCCGCGGTGGCCATCGGCATGGCGGAGGCGTCGCCGTCGACGGCGACGGACTGCCGGAATGGTGCCCATGGGTTCGCGAGGACGCCGCTCGCGACGCCAGACGGGAAAACCGTCAGGTCCGCCGCATTGCCGATCGACAGACCGGTCACGGTCGAGGTCAGATCTGGCACGTTCGGCGGCGCCGAACGGGGGTGGGCGCGAATCTCCGGCGCGACCAGCCGCACGGACATTCTGTGGCTGGATTGGACCAGGGACGGCGGTCGGACGTGGATCCGGTGCGGGCCGTTCGACATCGGCCGCGACGACGTCGCCTGGCAGACACCGGCCCAGAGGGTGGCGGCGGATCCGATGTGGCGGTTCCGTGCGTGCGGCGCTGCGGTGGCCCGAGACGGTCATTTGAACGCCTGCACCTCGTGGTGGTGACTTACCGTGCCGGCCACCCGCTCGTCGCGGGGTCTGGCCGCTGCCAGTTCTGCCAATGCCGCACGTGCCATCGGCACGGCTTGCGGATCGGCGACTTTTGAAGGGAGGTGTGTGATGGAGCCGCACGTGATCATCGAGTTGCTTGTCGCGCTGCTGAGCTGGCTGGCCTGACAGCGGGGCGCGTAGTTGATGGCGGTCGGCCGGGTCCCGGGGGGTATTCGGCCGGCCGGCCATCGGTTCATCGCGAAGCGATCCACTGGATCCCGTACCCGAAGCCCATGCGTAGGTCGGTGAAGGTGGCATGGACCTCGCCGAAGCGGTCCGGCCGCAGCAACTCGTTGGTCGCCCGTGCGTCGTCGATCTCCCGCCCGACGGCGCCCGCCACCCGCCACACCTTGACCGGCGGCTCAGCCGGGTCGAACCGAATGCGCAGCTCGAACGAGTCGTGTCGGCGCACCGGGACGCAGATGTAGTGCGGAACCATCGGCTGGCCGGGCGGAATGCGCACCCGCACGGCGTATTCGTGGCGCTCGCCCTTGTGCAACGGCCGCGGCAGGGTCAGGACGTATTCGAAGAGACTGCCGGATGATCGATGAGGCCGCAGCGATCCACCGTATTGGAGCTCGACGTATACGTCGAGCGTCAGGTCGTCCGCCTGTAGATCGCGCGGGATGCTCGTCCGATGAATGATCTCCGTGAGGTTGTCGATGGTCGGCACGATTTCCCGCTCTTCCAGTGCGAACGGCACGGACTGGTCGAGCACGAGCAACGTCTTGAACCGGCTGATGTACCACCCTCGGTCGGGATCCATCTGCGCGCGGCGCTTTCGTTCGAAGTTGGCGACGACCTCACCGGCGAGCCGGTGCAGGGCATCGTCGATCCGCCGTCGGACGGTGCGGTCCGATACCCTGAGGTGCCCGGTGAGCCAGGTGACCCGGTCGTTGAGCACCTTCTGGTCGCGGGTTTCCTGCCGGATCGCGAGTGCGGCAGCGGCGGCGGCCCTCAGGTCGTCCGGCAACGCCTCCAGCGCGGCGTCGAGGCATTCGATCAGGTTCAGCCGCGCGGTGGCGTCGTCATCGCCCTCGACGGAGCAGACCGTCCGCAGCGCCGGGCCGAGCCGGTCGGCCAGGTCGTTGGCCTGCACGCCGCGCCCCCGGCACAGCGCACGCAGTTCCCGCTCGATCTGTATCGCCCGCACCGTCAACGGGGCCTCCCGAAAAGCTGGCCACCACCGGCGTCAAATTGCCAATTCATGGCCACAGGTTGGCAACTATTTTGGCCTATATCGTGGTCCGTTCGGATGACATCATGGTCGCACATTGTCGTAGCACTGGTCCGTTAGGAGGATGCCCTGATCGAGGTAGCGAGAGGCGAGTGGGCACGGGTTGTTCGGCCGCGAATCCTAACCGATGGCGTCGAGCAACTGGTGCGGCGGTGCATCCCCACTTTCGATCATTCCGGATTGGTACCGCTGCAGTGGCTCAACTGTTAGATCCGCATTCCCGCCTGTGGCTGGGGCTCGTCGGCCGGCGGCGGCGTTGGACTGGCCCCCCGGCCCGCCCGATTCGCTACGGACCGATCGCCCGGTTGACCGACGTCTACCACGGGCTGCGGGACGGGCGAGCCGGTGTCCCGCGGCTTCCGACGGGTGCCGACGGCGCCAGCACGGCCGGTGATGTCGACGTGGCGACGGAACACGTGGTCACCGCGCACCTCGAGGTGCTGCGTCGGCGCACCAGGGAACAGATCGTCCAGGAGCAGGTCGTGGCGCAGGCCGAGATCGCGGCGCTGGTCGACTGCGCCGTTCCGGAGGCTGTTGGCCGGGTGCGCACCGTGGTCCAGCAGCTGTCCGAGGCGGTGCGCCGGTACGAGGCGGCCATCCGGCAGCCCACCGAGCACCAGCTGACCGAGCGCCGGCTGGCCGAGGATAGGCACAAGCGGCCCGACGGCCTGGTGGCGGCGAGGCGGCTGGCCGAGCACCGGCAGCGTGAGCTGCGCGCGACCGAGGAGCTCAGGCAGGTCGTGCGGCAGCTGGAGCTCGCCCGCACGGAGCTGGCGGCGGCGAAGGCCGGGATCGAGCTCCGGATGGCGGTGGCCAGAAGCCGCGCGCAGCGGATCCACGAACACGGCTGGCGCCGCTGCGCCGCGTACTGGCAGCAGTTGGTCCGCAGCCACGGTGACGGCGGCCGCCTCAACGGCCTGCTCGAGCTGGCCGGCCCCGACCTGCCCGAGTGGGCACGCGAGCAACCACCGACCGAGTCCGGGCATGGACCCGACCGCCCGCCGGAGGACCTCAGATGATCTTCAGACGGGACGAGGACGTGCACGTCGCGACGCCGTTCCGGCCGAGCGTGATCGACCGGCGGGCCGCCCGTGCCGAGATCGAGCGCGTGGTCGCCGCGCTGGCACCCAGGGCGGTCGACGAGGCCACCGGTCACGTGATCGACAACCTGGTGAGTGCGCGGGCCGTCGGCTGGGCGACCGGCCTCATGGAGCAGCATCTCGAGCACGCGGCGAAGTCCGAGGCGAGGGTGGCGTGGGCAGAGGCCGCATGCATCCGGCCGCGGCGCCGTTACGAGCAGGACCGGCGGCGCCTGGACGAGATGGACACCGGCCGGGCGGCAGCGCTGGCCGCACTGACGGCCGCGCCCTCGCGGACCGGCCATGCCGACGCCAGCCTGGTGTCGATTCGGCAGGTGGCCCGGTACGTGCACGTCGCCGCGTTCATCCTGGCCGGCATCGCGGATGCAGCCGCGCTGTGGCAGGTGATCCAGCTGCTGATGACCCGGTCGTCGCAGTGGCTGGCCGCGCTGGTGGTCGTCGGCCTGACGGCCACGGTGCTGTACCTGGCCCACCAGGTGGGGGCGCTGTGGCGGGACCGGGTGGCCGAGGTGCCGTGGATCAAGCCGGTGAAGGCGTGGCTGTGCCTGACCGTCTGGTCGGGGCTCGGCGCGATCTGCTTCTGGGTCCGGCTCGAGGTCACGCCGGAGCCGCCGGCGGCCGTCGAGGACTTCGGCACCACCGCAGGCACGACCGCGGGCACCACCGCCACGGAGGCGCCCGGCCTCGCGCTCGAGAACGCCCTGGTGTTCCTCGGGCTCTACGTCGGCGCCGGGCTGGTCGCGGCCGTCGGCGCGTACCTGACGCACAACCCGCTGGTCACCGCGTACGCGGCGGCCAGTCGCGGGCAGCGGCGGGCGCACCGGCGGGCCACCGCGTCCGGCGCGGCCGTCGAGCGGGCGCAGGCACGGTTGCAGGCCGCCATCGCCGCTCGCGACGACGCCAACGCGGTGCGCGACCTGCGCATCCACGAGTGCTGGGCGTTCGCGGCCGAGCTCAAGCAGCACGCCCGACTGATGATCGCCGCCCGGGTGCAGGACCCGGCCTTCACCGACGCGGTGATCGACGAGGACTGGATGACCCCGCGGCTGTGGCCGATCGCCGGCCACCAGCTCTCCGGACGCTCGGGCAACCGTGCGGACCCGGACGACCCCGACGACCCCGACGACCCCGACGACCCCGACGACCCCGACGACCCCGACGACCCCGACGACCAAGAGGAGCATGATCGTTGATCGTTCGTCAGAATCGGTGGGTGGCGCCGTCAGCGGCCCTCGCCCTGGCCGGCACGTTGATCGCCACGCTGGTCGGCGGCCTGCTGTCCGGCTGCACCGAGCCACCACCGCCACCACCCGGCTGCGGTGCCGTGGCGCCGTTCGCGCTGGCGATCGGTGGGAGGGCCAACAGCCCGGCGCTGAAGCTGCCACCCGAGGTGTCCGCCCTAATGACCGAGTCGGCGCGGGCCAGGCACCGGGTCGTGCTGGTGCGGGTCGACGGCGAGCCGGCCGTCGTGCACGACGAGCCGTTCCGGACCACGGCCGGCAATCCGCAGAAGGAACGGGTCGACTTCGACGAGTACCTTGGTCGGCTGAAAGCGGCCATGCGGGAGAAGACGAGGGCGGCCAAGGGCGAGGCCGACCCGTTCGGCGCGCTCACCATCGCCGCCCGGGCCACCGAGCCGGGCGACACCGTTGTGCTGGCCGACTCCGGCCTGCAGACCGTCGCACCGCTGCGGTTCCAGGACGACGGCGGCATCCTCCTGGAGAGCGAGCCGGCCGAGCTGGTCGCCTACCTCACCGACGAGCTTGAGGTGCTGCCCGACCTGTCCGGACGCGCTCTGCTGTTCGTCGGCCTCGGCAACACCGCGCCGCCGCAACCGCAGATCAACACGCGGCAGCGCAGGAACCTCATCGCGATCTGGACTGCCATCGCCGAGGCCGCCGGGGCGGCATGCGTACGGGTCTTCGACGACGCCGGGACGGCCGAGGTCGTGCCGGACGTGCCGGCGGTGACCGTGGTGCCGGTGGCGACTGGCCCGCCGCCCCCGCCGCCGTGCGGCGAGACCGTGTTGGCCGACAACAACGGCGTTGGCTTCGTCGCCGACCAGGCCACCTTCAAGGACCCAGCCGCGGCGGACCGGACGATCACGGCGATCGCCGACGCCATGCGACGCGGTCGGCAGCACGCCGAGCTCGTCGGCACGACCGCCAACGTCGGCCCGTACCCGGGGCAGGTGGACCTGTCGCTGAAGCGGGCGGAGGCAGTCAAGCGGGTGCTGGTCGGGGCCGGCATCGCGGAGAGCCGGATCACTACCCGCGGCGTGGGCAGCCGGTGGCCGGGCTACGTTCCGGACCGAGGCCCGAATAGCACTCTGCTGCCGGGGCCGGCCGCGGCGAACCGCAAGGTCATCGTCCACCTCTCCTGCGGCTGAGCGGCTGCGGTGGGCGCCACTCGCTACGGCCCGTTCGCCCGGCTCGCCGACTGGTACCACGGTTGGCGGGACGGGCGGGCCGGCGTGCCCGACCGGGAGCGCGGCGTCGCCACGACCGCGCACCGGGAGATGCTCATCCGTCGCGCGCAGGACGCCTTCGAGTTGGAGCGCCTCGTACTGGAGGAACGCAGCGACGCCGCCATGCGCGCGCTCGCCGCCGCGACCGAGAGCCGGCGCCAGACGGCGCTGCGGCTGGCCGAGGCACACGGCCGGCTCGCCGCTATGCCGACCGCACCCGAACCGGCCGTGCTCACCGCGCGGCGACCCGGCGAGGAGCGGCGAGACGAGGCGATCGTGCGCCTGCGCCGGGCCAGGGAGCACGACTGGCGCCGCCGCCGCGGCGAGTCGACCGTGTCGCGAGCCAGGCGCGAGCTGGAGGCCGTCGCGCGCAAACGCGCGGCCCTGCGGGACGCCGTCGACCGGGAGATCCTCGCCGCGCGCGGTCGGGTGCGCCGGATACATGAGCACACGCACCGCCGGCTCGCCGTATATCGCCGCAAGCTCGTGCGGGTGCACCCGCAGGGTGCCTGGGTCAACGTGGTGATGGACAGCGTCGCCCCCGAGCTGCCCGGCTGGGCGGTGCGCGGCGTCGACGGCGAGCCGCTGCCGTCGGACGGGCGGCCGCCGGTCTGGACGCAGCCGCCGCCGAGCCCACCAAGGCGCCCTGACCCGCAGCCCTGTGGTCGCCTGATTCCCATCGGCCCGGTGACGACGTTCGGCGCCGACCGGGACCGGGTCGACGTGCTGGTCGAGTCCGGCTATGGGGTGGCCGGGCTGCACGCGACGCTCGGGCTCCGCGGCGACGGCTACCGGCTGTTCGACCGCAACCGCGGCGAGGGCACCTTCCACGACGGCGAGCCGGTGCGCTGGGCGGACATCGCGGTCGGCGGCACGTTCATCATCGGCGACAACGAATACCGCGTGGTCCGGATCGGACTGCTGGCCGAGGTCCGTCTCGGGCCGAGTGACCTCGTGATCTCCAGGCTCAGCGCAACGGCAAGGGACACCCGCACGAGGCAGCCGAGACGACGCCTGACCCGGATGTCGTTCACCCAGCGGGCCTGCACCGTGCTGGCCGTGCTCGGCCCGTCCGGTGCCGGCAAGAGCTCGTTGTTCCACGCCGTGCTCGGCGAGCTGGAGCTGGGCGAGGGCTCGCTGTTCTTCAGCAAGCTGGACATTCGTCGCCACTCGGACCAGCTGCGACCGAGGCTCGGGTTCGTCCCGCAGGACGAGCACGTCTACCGCACGCTGACCGTGCGCCAGGTGCTCGGCTTCGCGGATTGCCTTCGCCGGCCCCGCGACCGCGTGGCCGGACGCGACGAGCGGGTCGCCGGCGTCTGCGCCGAGCTGGGCATTGCGGACAAGCTCGACGAACTGGTCGGCAACCTGTCAGGCGGGCAGCGCAAGCGGGTCTCGATCGCGCTGGAGCTGCTCGCCGAGCCGAGGCTACTGATGCTCGACGAGCCGACATCGGGGCTGGACCCGGCGCGGGACCGGGAGCTGATGCAGATCCTCGCCCGCCGCGCGGCGCGCGGCTGCACGGTCATGGTGATCACCCATTCCACGCAGCACCTCGAGATCGCCGACCAGGTCCTGGTCGTCGCATCCGAAGGCCGGCCGGTCTACCTCGGACCGCCCGCCGCCGCGCTGCCCGACCTCAGCGCGAACGACTACGCCGAGCTGATGGAGCGGCTGACCGCCGATCCGTCGGTCGACGCCGCGAAGTACCAGTCCGGCCGCGCCGCCGCCGCGGCGGCCGGCGCCGCCGCCGCGCTGCATCGCGAGGCGGAGTCCGCCGGCCCGGCCCGGCCAAGTCGCGGCCGCGGTCTCGGCCCCTCGTTCGGCCGGCAGCTTCACGTGCTGGTGCGGCGCCAGATCGCGCTGGTGCTGACCCGCGTGCCGGTGCGGCACGCACCGACCAGGGCCAAGGCGGTCCACGGCGCCGTCGTGGTGGCGATGCCGCTCGTTGTCGCAGCCGTCGGTGCCTACCTGGCCGCGATCGTCGTTGGCGACGACGGGCTCGCCGGTGCGACCTCGGCCCGCACCGCGCTGAGCCTGCTGGTCACGCTCGGCATGCTCGGCGCTCAGGCGCTCACCTACAGCGACATCGTCTCCGACTATCCGATGATCCACCGGGAGCACCGGACCGGTACCCGCACCACCGCCGTGGTGCTGTCGAAGTGGCTGGTCTTCGCCGTGGTCGCGGTGCTG
>Ga0299913_10005055_pt1 | contig 11190 bp, 13 predicted proteins | sample RVTome_9_FD_201360 | JGI IMG/M metagenome (GOLD analysis project Ga0299913, IMG submission 201360) | Soil microbial communities from uranium-contaminated site in the Upper Colorado River Basin, Wyoming, United States - RVT155D38 (version 2) ... | reverse complement strand
ACGATCACCACGTCGCAGGTCAGATCCTCGTCGGTCTCTATCGTGACCGGGGCGAGGGCGCGCGGTTCGTCCGGCGCCTCCGCCGGCGGGCCCGGATAGCCGATGCGGGCCCATTCCTCACCCGGATGCCCGTAACAAGCCGCCATCGCGAGCGAGACCGTTACGCCGCCCAGCTGTCGCAGCGCGGGGACGCGGCTGGCGCGCCAACGCTTGACGACTGCCTCGGCCTCGGGGGCCGCCAGCCACGAGAGCGGCGTGGCCTTCCCCGTCAGTGCCAGCGCTCCGGCCTTGGTATCGGCGAACCGCAGCGTTCCGACGAGCTGGGAGAGCGCGGCTTGAGAAGGGACCCGGCCCAGCGTCTCGGCCATCCGCGGCGGGATCTCGGGGGAGTAGGACCGTCCTAGGACGCCGCGCGCCAGTGCCGTGAGAACCGGCAGCGTGGCACGGGTGTCGACCGGCATCAGCGCCTGCGGGGCGGCCTGCGAGATCGGCGGTGAGGCCGGACCTTGGGGGTCCGGCGACGAGGAGCTTCCTGTTGAGGGGGCCGGGGGCGAGCGGCCTGCGCTGCCTTCACCGCGTCGACGACCTCCTTGGTGGCGTTCTCGTCGGTCTCGCCGGCTCCGAGGAGAAGCTGGAACAGGACGCTCCGCTCGAACTCGTCCAACGAGTCCGCGACCTTGGAGCGCGACCCCCTGGGCGTGTCCCACTCGGCGATGATCATCTCCGAATGCGGCACGCCGACGCGCAGCGGCGTCGAGCCGATCTTCCCCTCCCAGATGACGTCCTTGGGCTCCAACTGTCTCCCTTTCTTAGGGCCCCTAAATTAACCCCGCCGGCCCGTTCGGCCGGTGGAAGGCTACGGGGTTGTGACGGAGACGATCTCGATCTTGATGTCGCGCTCGTTGATGTTGGCGACGACGGTGTCCCCCCCGGTGTGACCGGTGAGTGCCTGACCGACCGGCGAGGCGGGACTGAGCACCTCCACCTCGGCCGCCTCCTTCATGGCGCGTTGGGCGAGCAGGAAGGTCTCGGGCTCGTCCCCCTCGTATCGGATCGTGACGAGCTTGCCGGGAGCCACGATGCCGTCGTCGACGACCTCGATGATCTCGGCCTCCTCGAGCTGCTGTTCGAGGGTCATGATCGTCGCCTCGTTCTGGCCTTGTTCCTCGCGGGCCGCGTGATACTCCGCGTTCTCGCTGAGGTCGCCGTGGGCGCGCGCGGTCGCGATCGCCTCGATGATCTTGGGGCGCCGTGAGATGCGTTCCTGGAGCTCGGCCTTCAGGCGGTCGAACTCCTCGCTGGTCATCTGGATCTTCTCTTCCATAAGCGGGGCATCCTAGTGGCTAGGATTCGGCGCCATGCCTAGCAGACTGAGCGGAAAGTCGTGCGTCATCACCGGCGCAGGGCGTGGGATAGGGCGGGCCGTGGCGCTCGCGTTCGCCGGCGAGGGCGCTCGCGTGGTGGTGAACGACGTCGACCCTGCCAACGCCGACTCGGTCGTGACCGAGATCGAGCAGCTGGGCGGCGCCGCGGTCGCCAACACCGCGGCGATCGGCAGCGTGGAGGCCGCCGAGAGCGTCGTCGCGAGTGCCCTGGAAGCCTTTGGGACCTTAGACGTCCTCGTCAACAACGCCGGCATCCTCCGCGACCGCATGCTTCACAACATGAGCGAGGAGGAGTTCGATCAGGTCATCCAGGTCCATCTCAAAGGAACCTGGGCATGCGGACGCGCCGCGGTACAGCACTGGCGCCCGCTCGCGAAAGCCGAAGCCGAGAACGGAACGCCGAAGCACCGGAAGATCGTCAACGTCACGTCGCCGTCCGGCCTGATCGGTGCGGTCGGTCAGTCGAACTACTCGGCCGCGAAGATGGGCATCGTCGGACTCACGAAGACGTGGGCCAAAGAGCTCGGACGCCTGAACATCAACGTCAACGCGGTGTCACCGACCGCATTGACGGCCATGACGGAGCCTCTGGTGCAAGACCCGGAGCAGGCGAAGACCCGCTACGCGCGCTTCGCCCTCGGTCGCTATGGGGACCCGGAGGAGATCGCTCCGGGTTTCGTGTACCTCGCGTCGAACGAATCGGACTACGTGACGGGCCAGATCCTCTGCATCGACGGAGGCCTGGTCATCTAGCACCAACGCTTTCCTCTCGTTTCACAACGCTGTACGTAGCAGAACGAGAGGAAAGCGGTCCTAATATCCTCGAGATCCACCTGGGAGAAGGAAGGCGTGATGGCTGAGAGAGCGTGGCCCTTCGAGGGCGTCGAGGAGGGCGGTCGGGTCCACAAGCCGGACGATTTCGTCGGACGGGCCGGGGAGGGAACCGAGGCCGTGGTGATCCGCATCGGTCACCACGATGCCCAGCTCGTGCTCGTCGATCCGCGCGGCGCCTGGCAACGGTGGGTCTATCACTCGATCCAGGAGGCGACCGAGGTGGCCTCGTCCCTGGGCGTCCCGGTGCACGAGGGCGAGTACCCGGAGGAGCTGCGCGTTCGGATCAACTCGTACCAACGCCCCGCCGTCGATTTCGACCGTGGCGCCTACCCGGAACAGGGCGCGGTCGGGCCCGTCATCCCCTACCCCGAGAACCGTCCGCGTCGTCTGGACGATCGAGCTCCGACCGAGGCCTCTCCTCCGGAGGGGTAGGGACCCGCGGCTCGCTGCGAACGACGGTCGCCTCATAGATCCGGCGACCGCCGGCCACCCCGCGGCGGCGGTCCATCCGGCGCCTGAAGGCGCGCCGGGCCACTCTGCGCACGCCGGCACGGGTAACGGGGATCAGGAGGGCCAGCCCGAGCACGTCCGACAGGAATCCGGGGGTGAGCAACAGGGCCCCGCCGAAGAGGATCAACGCCGCGTCGGTCACCTCGTCGGTGGGCATCCGCCCCTGGTTGAGGTTGGCCTGCAGCCGCCGCCACGTGGCAACGCCCTGTTGTTTCAGTAGCCAGGTTCCCGCGATCGAGACCGCGATCAACAGACCGATCGTGGGCAGGAAACCGATGAGGTCCCCGACCTGGAAGATCACCCAGAGCTCGAGGATCGGTACGACCAGGAACAAGACGAGGAGCGGCGGGCCCATTCACTCAGTATGAGCTGCCGCAGTGATATCCATTCCAGATGCTCACACAGACGCCGAAATCGATGTCCTTCTCTGCGGCGATGGGCTACGTGCACAAGGGGGCGGCCTTCCTGGACCTCCGGCCAGTCGACGACTACCTCGACGTCCACATCCCGGAGTCGCTCTCGCTCCTGTACGAGTTCGGGCCCGGGATGCCGTCGCGCGCCCGCGACTGCATCCCCCTCGAGGTGCCGCTCGTCCTGCTGGACCTCGGGACGGGCGACATGGGAAACGCTGCCGCGTCGCTGCGCGGCAAAGGCTTCGACGTGGTCGGCAAGATCGACGACGGCATCAACGAGTGGTCCAAGTGGCACGGCACGCCGGCGTCGACGGAGATCCACCAGGGCCCGGCCCCCGCGGACGGAGCGATCCTGCACGTCGGCGATCCCGGCACGGGCGCGATCGAGGGCGACGTGATCCCGATACCGATCGAACGGCTATGGAGCCGCGTCGGCGAGATCTCGGGACGCGAGCGTGTCTACGTCGCTGCGGGCTACGGCCCGAGGGCGGCCCTCGCCGTCGGCATCCTGGAGCGCGCCGGCATCGACGACGTCGTCTTCTGGAAAACGCGCTAGCCCTCTTCCATCCCCTTCGCGATCAGGAAACCGCGCGCGCGCTCGGTCAGTGGATACCGGTTCACGAGGTCCCAGAAAGCGTCGCTGTGATCCGCGACCAGGAGATGCGCGAGCTCGTGCACGATCACGTAGTCGCGCACCCAGGACGGGTAGTCGGCCAGCTCGATCGACAAGCGGATGCTCTTGCCTTCCGGCGAGCACGATCCCCAGCGGGAAGCCTGGTTGGTGACCCACGCGATGTCGTTCGGCCGCACGCCGTCGACGTAGAGGTCGGCGAGGTCGGCGGCGCGGGTCATCAAGGCCCCCTCCTCGTTGAGACGATCCTTACGCCGGCGGTGCGCCATCCTCTTGGTCATGCGCGCGACCCACAGCTGCTCTTCCGCCCGCGACAATCGCTCGGGAACCGAGACCACCAGGGCGTTGCCGACGATCTCGGCCGAGATCGTCTTCTTGCGGCGCGAGCTACGCCGCACCTCGACGCGCTCGAAGCCCTCCTCGGAGGCGTCTAGCGGCAGCTGGTTCAGGACCACGGCGTCATCCTAGGGGCGACCCCCGAGACAGCCCGGTTTTGTACTCCAGATACAAACGGCGTCGGCGATCTCTGCATCCCCAGGTGTTGGCTGTGGGGCGACCCATGGCGCATGATGTGTCTCAAGAAGAAAGACTTTCCGGAACACGAGCCCCCTCCGTTATCCGCCCATCCCCCCGACGGAGGGGGCTCTTCTCGTGGACCAACACCCGGGCCCTAGAACCCCGTCCGCACCAGGGCTCCCGGCAGGTCGTCCACGCGACCCTCGACCCAACCGACCGCCCTGCCGATGCGCGGCCCCCATCGATCCCAACCGTCCCGGCAGGGCGCCGGCCCACCCCTCAGGAACTGGTACGCGGTGGCGAGCGCCTCGCGGGAGGAGACGATCGCGTCGTGCCCCCACAGCCCCCTGGGCGAGACGACCTTCGTCACGGCGCCTTCGAGCAGCGCCGCATCGGCCGGCACGACCGGATCGTTGGGGATGGCCAGGGTCAGCACGCGCGTGCCGAACGCCACCGTCTCGCCGGCCAGCGCCTCCATCAGCTCCGAGCCGGGCGCGAGCTGCCGTACGGCCTTCGATCTCGGATCGGGCAGGTTGAGCGCGTCGGAAGCGCGCGCCGCCAAGTGCAGGATCGCTCTTCCGATGGGGCCGCTCGCGAGGCCCTCCGCCTGCCCCGCGAGCGGGGCTCCTTGATGAGGCGATGCGAACGTGACGAGGTGGTCGATAGGAGGTACGTCTGGGTCGGACGCGCTTGCGGTCCGCGCCAGAAGGGTGCGGGCGACGATGCCTCCCTGCGAGTGCGCGAACAGATCGATCCGACGACCGGGATGACGACGCGCCACCTCGATCAAGAGTGCGCGCAGCTTGCCGGCGGCCACGTTGATGTCTTCGAAAGTGTCGCGGGGGCCGTACGGGACGTGGGCGTCGTCGCCGTCCACGCCCGCGTAGGAGAACGGGTACACGTCGGAGTAGCCGAGTTGCTCCGGCCCGTGCTCGTAGATGGAGCCGCCGCCCGTTGCGCTCCCGATCCCCGCCACAGAAACCGCGATGTTGTCGGTGGGAGGGCCGACGTCGTTCCCGATGCCCGGAGCCTCGATGCAGTCGGCGGCGGCCGACCCAGCCTCGCGGAAGGCGGAGGCGAAGGACTCGCCCAACTGTTCTGGAGGCTGCCACATCAAGGGTGCCAGATGGATCGCACCCACGACGTCGAGTGCCCCGAGGAACGCCTGTGGGTCCACGTACGATCCGTGCTGCTTCACGCCGAGGTGCAGCCCGGCGGGCCGGGAGTGGTGAGGACGCCCGACACGTCCGAGGATGGCCCCCTCGGTGACGCGCTCGCCGGCGAGGACGGACGTCGTGCCCAGATCCGAATAGGTGGTCTCCAGCCCGTCGCCATGGTGGATCGTCACCGCGCTCACCCCTGCGACCGTGCCGGCGAAGGTCACCGTACCGGTGGCCGCAGCCCTCACCACGGTGCCGGCGGGGGCCGCGATGTCTATCCCGCGATGCCCCGGCCCCCACTTGCTACGAGGCGCTTCGAAGCCCCTGACGATGGGCCCGTCCACGGGTGGGATCAACCACGTGGCATCGGCCGCGCGGGCCCCGAGCATCTGTCCCTGGGTAGTTGCGACGACCACGGCACACAGAGCCATCCCGGCAAGGGTCTTTCGCATGCGTCCAGGGTCACCCGGGGGCCGGGCTCGGACCGTGGCCGAGACCACGGTCGAGTCGATCTCAGGAGACGATGCGCGTTCCGGCCGAGCCTGCAGCCGCGGGCTCGCAATCCTCGATGGCAGCGATCACTCCAAGCCCATCCGTGGCCTCGACGTAAGCGGTGACAGCGCGCACCTTGGGACCCATGCTTCCCGCGGGGAACTGACCCTCATCCAGCCACCGGAGCGCGTCGGCGACGGACATCTCGTCGAGGGAGCGCTCCTCGTCGGTCCCAAAGTCGAGGCGAACTCGGTCGACGTCGGTGAGGATCATCAGCCCGTCGGCCTTGAGGTCGCGTGCCAGCAACGACGACGCGAGATCCTTGTCGACCACGGCCGCAACACCTTGCACGTCTCCGTTCTCGTCCTGCACAACGGGGATACCGCCTCCGCCACAGGCGATCACGACCACGCCGTCGGCCACCATCGCGGCGATGGCGGCTGCCTCGACGATCTCGCGCGGGTCCGGTGAGGCGACCACGCGCCGCCAGCCTCCTCGTCGTTGATCGCGCGCGAGCGTCCAGCCCTGAGCCTCCATCGCGCCGGCTCGTTCGTCCGGGATCATCTCCCCCACCGGTTTCGCCGGCGCCGCGAACCCCGGGTCGTCGCGATCGACCAGCACCTGGGTAACCAAAGTCGTCACGACGGCAGGCAAACCCGCGTCGTGCAGCGCGTTGGTCAGGCACTGCTGGATCATGTAGCCCATGCCCCCTTGCGTATCGGCAACGCAGACGTCGAGCGGCAGCAGCGGCAGGTCTCCGTGCACGTGTGCCAGCTCGGCGCGCAGCAGGTGATTGCCGACCTGGGGCCCGTTGCCGTGCGTGACCACGAGTCGCCACCCCGAGCGCACGAGTCCTGCGAGGTGCTCGGCCGTTGCGGTCGTGCGCGCGAAGTCGGCCTCGACAGTGTCCTCGCCGTCCGGCTGCTGGATCGCGTTTCCACCCAGCGCGACCACCAGTAACCGATGTTCGCCGTTCACCCTTCCCAGGGTAAGGGCCTCCGACTAGGTCAGATAGAGCCTTACGTAGAAGATCGCGAAGTAGACGACGAAGGCGAACGCCGCGATCCACATCATGGGACGGACCTCCGACGAACGTCCGCGCGCGACCTTCAGGAAGACGTAGGAGATGAAGCCCGCACCGATCCCGTTCGTGATCGAGTACGTGAAGGGCATCACGACGATCGTCAGGAAGGCCGGGACCGCGGTCTCGAGGTCCTCCCACGGGATCTCGCGGACGTTGCTCATCATCAGGAAGCCGACGACGACCAGGGCCGGCGCGGCCGCTTCGAGGGGGATGATGTTCGCCAGCGGCGAGAGGAACACGGAGAGCAGGAACAGCAGCCCGACCACGACGGCGGTAAGACCGGTGCGCCCACCATCGGCGATCCCCGACGCGCTCTCGATATAGGTGGTGTTGGACGAGGCCGAGAAGGCGCCGCCGAGAGCGGCCGCGGCGGAGTCGACCGCAAGGACCTTGTCGATGTCGGGCAGGCGGCCTTCGTCGTCGAGCAACTCCGCCTCGCGCCCGAGTCCAACCGCCGTGCCCATGGTGTCGAAGAAATCGGACAGCATCAGGGTGAACACCGCGAGCACCGCCGCGATGAAACCCATCTCCGCGAAGAATCCGAACGAGAAGTCGCCTATCAGGGAGAAGTTGTCCCCGCTCGGCACGTCGGCCACCGACCCGAAGTTCGCCTTGCCCGCGAAGCCCTCACCATCGAGGAACAGCTCGTTCACGACCACCGCGAACGCGGTCGCCAAGAGGATGCCGATGAGGAGGGCTCCCTTCACCTTCCGCGTGTAGAGATAGAGGATCAGGAGCAATCCGAGAACGAATACGAGGATCGGCCATCCCTGCAACTCTCCCCCGGTGCCCATCTGCAGCGGCGGGACCGGGATGGAGGTCGATGTGACGAACCCCGCATCCACGAACCCGATGATCGTTATGAACAGTCCGATGCCGACGGCGATGGCCTGCTTCAAGGGCATCGGCACGGCTTCCATGACGGCCTGGCGGAACCTCGTGAGGACGAGGATGAAGATGATGATGCCCTCGAGGACGACGACGCCCATCGCCTCCGGCCACGTCAACTGGTTGCCCCCGACGAGTTGGAAGGCGACGACCGCGTTGAGCCCAAGGCCGGCCGCGATCGCGAACGGGTAGTTGGCGAAGGCACCCATCGCGATCGACGCGATGCCCGCTGCCAGCGCGGTCACGGTGAGGAGCGCCTCGGGATCCAACTGCGTTCCCGCCCGATCGGGCACGGAGCCGAGGATGGAGGGGTTGAGGAACAGGATGTAGGCCATCGTCATGAAGGTGGTCACACCCGCGATGACCTCGCCTCTCACCGTCGAACCCCGTTGCGTGATCTTGAAGTAACCGTCGAGACCGCCGCGGCGCGCCGAAGCAACCGTCTTGCTCAAGATCTGCCTCCCATCTCAGGCCCCCCGAAAGACGCGGGGACTATATGCATCAGAGCAAGCTGATGGCCACCCCGAACTGGACCAGGGCGGCCGCGTTCACCAGCTCGATCGCGGAGCGGCGCTCGACGAGATCGTCGATCAACGTGGGTCGGCCCTGGGCGCGCCGCCCGACAACGATCGCGACCAGTGCCCGGACGGCTCCGAATCCGCCCCCGATGGCGGCCCCCACCCAGGCGCTCGCCGACACCGCCGCCGCGAGCAGCGCGACCAAGAAGGACGCGAAGTAGATCCTCGTGCTGAGGCCGGTGCCGAGGTCGACGCCGTAGAGGAACGACCCGGTGCCCGGAGAGAAACGGTGGCGCCACCCCATCGGGGTCTGGCGCCCGAGGCCGAGCCTCCGTCCGTGGGCGAGCGCGTCGTAGACGAGCGCGGCCGCGCTCAGCGCGACGAGCGCCCCGCGAGCCTTGCCGTCGGGACCGTCGGCTCCGAGCAAGATGCCGAGCGCGGCGGCCGAGGCGCCGGCAAGCGCACCCCCTGCGAGCCCCCCGGCCACGTGGGCGAGCCGAACGAAGGGGCCACGCCTTCCCGCCTCATCGACCATCGGACCGATGGTCTCGACCATGGAGAACCCTCAGGGCGACCAGTTCGAGGCAACGCCGGCCACCATCGCGAGCGCGACCGCCGAGACGATCCATGCATCCACGGCTAGTGCTGCTCGGGGCGAAGATCCCGGGACGTCAACATCGCCATCCCGTACTCGACCACCAGGATGAGCGCACCGCCCCCGACGCCGGTAAGCACCGGCCCGGCCAGGGGGCCGGGCTCCCCCGCCTCCATCACGACGGCTCCGGCGGCGGCCATCAGCACGACGTTGCGCAGCAGGAAGAACGGCGTGACGCGTTGCTTCCCCCCGGCCCCGAAGCAGCCGCAGTCGATGTCGATGCCCCGCGCGAGATGGACCGAGAGAAGGACGGTGAAAACGGAGAGCAGCACGAGGGCGAGCACCGAGGCGGCAACGCGCGTCGGTGGGATCCAGACCCCGATCGCGACCGCGGCCTCGGCCGGTGGGACCGCGCGCGACACCACCGAGGTCGACCCCTTGGGGATCCACAGGTAACCGAGCAAGGTCCTGCGGAAGCGGTCCAGGTCCGAGAGCTTCGCGAGAGCCGCGACGCCCATGACCAGACTCAAGACGGTCGCTCCCAAGGCTGCGGCCTGATCCACACCGGCATCGTAGGGGCTTACCAGGCTCCCTCCCTCCCGCCGCGCCTCTTAGGGTGAATCGCATGGCGACGATCACCTTGATCCCCGGGGACGGCATCGGACCGGAGGTGGCCGAGGCGACGCGCACGGTCGTCGACGCGCTCGGAGCGGACATCGTCTGGGAGGTGCACCAAGCGGGCGTTCCGGCGATCGAGTCACACGGGGAACCCATGCCGTCGCACGTCATCGAGTCGATCAAGCGCAATCGGGTCGCCCTCAAGGGGCCGGTCACGACGCCGGTGGGCCGCGGGTTCCGTTCGGTCAACGTCGCGCTCCGGCAGGAGCTCGACCTGTTCGCGAGCGTGCGTCCCTGTCATCTCTATCCCGGTGTTCCTTCGCATTTCGACACCGTCGACATCGTTGTGGTCCGCGAGAACACGGAGGACCTGTACCGGGGCATCGAGCTCGAATCCTCGACCAAGGAGGCCGTCAAACTCCGTGGGTTCCTCAACTACATGCACGGCTTCCGCCTGGCTCCGGACACCGGGCTCTCGGTCAAGCCGATCTCGATCGGTGCCACGAACGCGATCGTGGACTTCGCCTTCGAATACGCCAAACGCCACCGCCGGCGCCGCGTCACTCTCGGCCACAAGGCCAACATCATGAAGTTCTCCGACGGACTGTGGCTCGCCGAGGGCGAGCGGATGGCGGCCGAGTACCGCGAGGTGGGCTTCGAGGCGACCCAGATCGACGAGCTTGCGATGTCGCTCGTGTACCGCCCCGAGGACCTCGACGTATTGGTGCTGCCGAACCTCTATGGCGACATCATCTCGGACCTGTGCGCGGGCCTGGTCGGGGGACTGGGCGTCGCTCCGGGCATGAACCTGGGCCGAGAGTTCGCGGTCTTCGAGCCCACGCACGGCTCGGCTCCCGACATCGCCGGTCAAGGGATCGCCAACCCGGTCGCGATGATCCTCTCGGCGGTCCTGATGCTGCGACACATCGGGATGACCTCGGAAGCCACCCGCCTCGAGCGCGCGGTTGCTGTCGTGCTTGCAGAGGGGAAGCATCGCACCGCCGATCTCCGCCCGGTCGGAGCTCCGGCCCTCACCAAGGACGTCGCGGAGGCGATCTGCTCCCACCTGTGAGGAGCGTCGATAGATGAACGGATCGTTCCGCCGCATGCTGGCATTCGAGGCCACGCTCCACGACCGGCTCGTCAACCGGAAGGTCGTCTTCCCCTACGGAACGGGACTCTTCAACGACGAGATCCCGTTCAAGTACGACATCAACTTCCTTCACGTCGAGGGGGCCCCGAAGGTTACGGCCGAACAACTCGCGTCCGAGGCCGACCGCCTCATGGACGACGCGATCTACGAGCACCGCCGTGTCGTCGTCGATGACGAGGATCTGGGATCCGATCTTCAGCCCGGCTTCGACGAGCTCGGCTGGAAGCACTCGAGATACCTATGGATGGAGCACGTTCGCCCTCCGGCACGCGAGGCCAGAGCGGGCATCGCCTTCGAGATGGACAACGCCGACCACATCCTTACCAAGAAGATCTTCAATCGGCGAGAGCCCTTCTCGGCGCGCGACGACGTCGTGGTTCAGATGGCGCGCTC
>Ga0299913_10005054_pt1 | contig 11192 bp, 8 predicted proteins | sample RVTome_9_FD_201360 | JGI IMG/M metagenome (GOLD analysis project Ga0299913, IMG submission 201360) | Soil microbial communities from uranium-contaminated site in the Upper Colorado River Basin, Wyoming, United States - RVT155D38 (version 2) ... | reverse complement strand
TCGGCAGGCACATTGTCTCCGGGGAAGATGGCGTCCACGGGACATGCCGGGAGGCAGGCATCACAGTCGACGCATTCATCGGGATGGATGTAGAGCTGGTCTTCGCCCTCGTAGATGCAGTCCACAGGGCATTCGTCCACACAGGCTCGGTCCTTAACGCCGATGCAGGGCTCTGCGATCACATAGGTCATTTAGAGATTCCTCCCGGAATTGCTGACTTGTCTGATTCTACCCACGCTCGCGCATGATACGCCCTGCTGGTGCCTATTCGCTCAATTCGGCGACTTTCTTGCCGATCATCTCGGCCACTTCCTCTAGGAGCTGGACGTCAGCTTCCTTGAAGGCAGCTTTCGTATCGCTGTCGATGTCGATCTCGGCCACCACCTCGCCGTCCGCAAGGATCGGCACGACAATCTCGGATCGTGTTTGCGGGAAACACGCGAGATACCGTGGGTCGGCATTCACATCGTCGACGACAACCGTCTCGCCCTCGGTCGCGGCAAACCCACAAATCCCTTCAGAAATGGGTATCCGGACGTGCTCCGTCTCCTCCGGCCCCCGCCAGGCATTCAAGACCAGCTCGTCGCCATCGACCTTGTAGATACCAACCCAGTTGTAGTGAGCGGCTGCGTCGATTATCGACTCGACCGTTCGGTCGTATAGCTCGTCCTCACTCACGTCGGCAGCACAAACCCCTTCGATGAGATCCCTCAATGCGCTATCGACTCGCAAAACTCCTCCTAATCATCCAAGCAAACAAACCGTCGACACCTTATAGGATGCCTCCATGCTGGGCTGGCGGGTAGTCCCCCGCATAGGGTTCGGCGACTTCGCCATATCCCCCCATGGAGTCGGCATCGCGATAGGGGTATTCGTGGGGGCATTGGTGATGGCGCGAAGAGCCCGCGCGCGCGGGTTCGACGAGAACCACGTTTGGAACGGCGCCACGGTCGGAGTGATCGGGGCGATCATCGGTGCAAGGGTGGCCTACGTCGTTGGGCACCTCGATCAGTTCGCATCTCCAGCGGAGTGGCTGCAGATCTGGCGAGGTGGCATCTCACTGGTCGGCGGCCTGCTCGGGGCATTCGCCGCGGTACTGATCTACACCAAGCGCCAGAAGATCTCGTTCTTCGAGCTGGTCGACTTTGGGGCCCCAGGGCTCGGTATCGGAATCGCGGTTGGTCGTACCGGTGACCTCCTCATCGGAGACCACCTCGGCAGGGAGACCTCTTTCTTCCTCGGCTGGGAATACCAGGGTGGCGAGCTCATTTCTCCGCCTCCTTGCCTCACTCCTGCCGGAGAACCCGTCTATTCAACGGTGAACGGATGTATCGAACCGGGGATCGTCGTTCATCAGACTGCCCTTTACGACATGATCTGGTCGCTTGCGATCTTCGGGATCGTGATGTTCCTTGCTCGAAAACCGCGGGGAGTCGGGTTCCTCTTCCTCTCTTGGGCCTCCCTCTACGCGGTCGGCAGAATCGCCACCGACTTTCTGCGGGTGGACAAGACATGGTTTGGCCTCGGGTTGACCGGCAGCCAGCTGACGTCCATCGCAGCCCTTGCGATATGCGCCTTCTTCCTCATCCGCTACCAGGGAGTCCCGCAAACGGCGCAGGAGAAGGAGGAATGGCTCGAGACCGCTCCCGACAGCGATCTGAGCGACCTGGCCCCGGTCTCTGCCTCCGCTCAAGCCGTCGCGGCCTCCGACGAGGAGCTGGCTGGTGAACCTTTCAACCCGGCTGCCCCACCGCCGCCTCCAAAACCGGAAACTGAGATGGCCCCCGAGCCGCCTCCGCGGCCGGAAACTCCGGCTGCGCAACCCGAGGCTGCGGTCGAGGCGTCCGAAGCGGAGGCGGGAGCCGAGCTATTCGAGCCGGAAGAGAGCCCCGATCCGATCGAACTGCTCTCGCTCGGCCATCAGGCCCAGGACTCCGAAGAAGAAAAGGAAGAAGACCCGCCGGCCTAGTTTCTCGAGCCCAGCTTGGCTGCAGCGGCTTGGTATTGCTTGCCGGCGTGATAGGACGAGCGAACCAGGGGGCCGGACTCAACCCACGCGAATCCAAGATCTTCGCCGATCCGTTTGTACTCCGAGAACTCCTCGGGATTAACCCATCGATCCACCGGCACGTGGTGCTCCAGTGACGGCGACAGATACTGGCCGATCGTCATCAGGTCAACTCCGACTTCCCGTAGGTCCGTAAGGCACTCGACGACTTCGTCGAAGGTCTCCCCCATTCCAACGATGATGTTGGATTTCGTCGGGATATTGGGCTTTCGCTGTTTCGCCATCTCCAGGACCGCGAGCGATCTCTCATAACGAAACCCCGGCCGGATCTTGCGATGCAGCCTTCTGGTCGTCTCGAGGTTGTGCGCGAAGACCTCAGGCTCGGCGTCGACGACGATCTCGATGGCCAGCCTGTCCCCCTTTAGGTCTCCCGTCAGCACTTCGATGCCGCACCCGGGGATCCTTGCCCTGATTGCTCGAATGGTTTCCGCCCATATCTCGGCAACTGTCTGGGGGGGAACGTCGTCGCGTTCCACTCCGGTGATGACGGCGAAATTGAGGCCCATGTGGGAGACCGCGTCGGCGACTCTGTACGGTTCGTTTTTGTCGAGGGCTCCCGGCTTCCCGGTAGCAATGTCACAGAAGCCACACCTGCGCGTGCACTTGTCCCCAAGGATCAGAAATGTAGCCTCCTTTGCTTCCCAGCACTCATAGATGTTGGGGCAGGAAGCCTCCTCACAGACCGTGTGGAGATCGAGGCCTCGCACCAGCCCCTTGAGCTCGGAGAAGTTGGGTCCCGTCTTCAGCCGGGTCTTCAGCCAAGGAGGCCTGGGGAGGCTGGCTGGGACGGCTTCACCGAGATCTCCCCGAGTAGGGATCGAACCGCCAAAAAAGACCTGACTCATGCTTAGAGATTAACCGGAGTCGCCCGGAGATTGGGACGGCTGCTTTCTTGCTTGTGCCGCGGCTCGCTTCTACATAGATTACGTTGACTGACACTGAGACGGGGGTTATGAGATGCGAGAGAAACACCTGAACTATCTGGGGAAAGTGGAAATCTTTGAAGCATTTTCCAAGAAGGAACTCCAGCAGCTGGCGCGCCTGGCAGAACAGGTCAAGATCCCCGAAGGAAAGGATCTGACGAAGGAAGGCACCACCGGCCGGGAGTTCTTCGTCATCACCAAGGGGCAGGCCGGCGTTTACCGAAAGGGGAAGAAAGTCGCTTCCCTAGGTGCAGGAAAGTTCTTCGGAGAACTGTCGTTGCTCGATGGGGGGCCGCGCAATGCCACGGTAACCGCTGACAGCGACATGGAGGTAATCCTGCTCGGACAGCGTGAGTTCCTGGGCCTTCTTCATGACGTTCCTACGATGGCGATGAAACTCATCAAGGGCATGGCCACACGGCTGCGTGAATCCGACGCCAAATCGATCCAGTAACAAACCCCAGATATGCTGGGGAAATGGCGCAGGTAACTGAGAAGGTAGTCGCACCCAAGACCAAATACGAGCTGTCGGCCGAAGAGGTCATCGCCGATTACCGGCTTGCATTCAAGAGCAGGGTGGCAAGCGTGATCGGCCGCCGCGAGGTTCTTACCGGAAAAGCCAAATTCGGCATCTTTGGCGACGGCAAGGAAGTCGCGCAACTCGCCATGGCCAAAGCCTTCAAAGAAGGGGACTGGCGGTCGGGCTACTACCGCGACCAGACTTTCATGCTGGCTGCAGGAGTGATGACGATGCGAGAGTTCTTTGGGCAGCTCTACGCCGACACCGACATCGCCAACGATCCTGCATCCGGCGGAAGACAGATGGGGAGCCATTTCGCCACCCGTTTGCTCGATGAATCTGGGAACTGGCTTCCGCAGACCTCCATGAAGATCACCGCGGCCGACCTTTCACCAACGGCCGCGCAGATGGGCAAGCTGGTCGGCCTGGCGTATGCATCGAAGCTCTACCGCGAAAACCCAGCTCTTCGTGAAATCGCAGGCGACTTCTCGAGGAACGGTGATGAGGTCGCGTTCGGAACGATCGGTAACGCAAGCACCTCTGAAGGGATCTTCTGGGAATCCGTCAACGCCGCCGGCGTCCTTCAGATCCCGATGGCGGTCTCGGTGTGGGATGACGGCTACGGCATTTCCGTTCCAAACGAGCTACAGACCACAAAAGGCTCGATCTCTGCCGCCCTGGCTGGATTCCAAACCGACGACAGTCCCGGCTACGAGATCTACGTGGTCAAGGGATGGGACTACCTCGCTCTGATCGATGCATACATCGACGGCATCGAAAAGTGCCGAAGAGATCACACTCCCGTCCTCTTCCACATAACCGAAATGACCCAGCCGCAGGGGCATTCAACGAGCGGAAGCCACGAGCGCTACAAGTCCAAGGAGAGGCTTTCCTGGGAGGAGGAGCAGGACTGTCTCAAGAGGATGAAAGCCTGGATGGTCTCGGAGGGCATCGCCAGCCAGGAACAATTCGACGAGTGGGAGGCGCAAGATCGCAAAGAGGTGACCGCGGAGCAGAAAGCGGCCTACGAGAGATATCTTGCCCCCATAAGAGACGAGCAGCAGGAAGTCCTGGCGCTACTAGACGAGGTCGTCGGAGAAAATCCAGCTGCAGAGATCGAAGAAGTGGTTTCCGAACTTCGAAGTCCGGCAGAGTTGAACCGAAAGTTGATCCAATCCACTTTGGTTCAGGTGGCATTCGCCCTTCGAGGCTTTCCAGAAAAGACAACGAACCGGCTTACCGACTACCTGAGGCGATATGACGAGCAGAATCGCCGCCGGTATAACTCGTTCTTGTACAGCGAGTCCCCTGGAACAGCGCTCAAAGTAAAGGAGAAGAAGCCGACCTATTCCGACAAGTCCGAGGTCGTTGACGGCCGGGTCCTTCTAAACCGCTGTTTTGATTACCACTTCAAAAAGGACGGCAGACTGTTCGTCATCGGAGAGGATGTTGGCAAGATCGGCGATGTCAACCTGGCGTTCGAGGGTCTTCAAGGGAAGTACGGAGACCTGCGAGTCACCGACACCGGCATACGGGAGGCCACCATCCTTGGCCAGGGCATAGGGACGGCCATGAGGGGACTCCGTCCGATAGCTGAAATTCAGTACCTCGACTACCTTCTCTATGCACTTCAGTTGATGTCTGACGATCTGGCGAGCCTCCACTACCGCACCGCCGGAGGACAGAAGGCTCCAGTGATCATCAGGACGAGAGGCCACCGATTCCAGGGGATCTGGCACACCGGAAGCCCAATGGCGATGATCCTTCATTCCTGCAGGGGGATCTATCTTTGCGTGCCTCGTGACATGACCCAGGCCGCCGGCCTTTACAACACCCTCATGCAAGGAGATAACCCCGCCCTTCTGATTGAGGTTCTCGCTGGCTACCGGACCAAAGAGAGAGTTCCGGATAACGTCGGAACCTTTAGCGTCCCCCTTGGAATGCCCGAGGTCCTTCGAGAGGGGGCCGACGTAACAATCGTCACGTATGGAGTCTGCTGCAAGATCGCGATGGAGGCCGCCGAGAAGTTAGAGAACCTCGACATCGACGCCGAGATCATCGACGTCCAGACGTTGAACCCGTTCGACGTTGAATCCTCCATAGTCAAGTCTCTGGAGAAGACCAACGCGGTGCTGTTCCTCGACGAAGATGTTCCCGGAGGTGCATCCGCTTACATGATGCAGGAAGTCCTCGAGAAGCAAGACGGCTGGCAGTGGCTAGACGCTCCCCCCAGGACTCTCTCAGCGAGCGCAGCGCGGTCCGCATACGCAACCGACGGCGACTACTTCACAAAGCCGAGTCGAGAGGATGTCGTAAAGACCGTCTACGAGATGATGTCGGAGAGAGACCCGAAGGGATTTCCCCCGGTTTTTTAGCCTGCGGCCTGTTCCTTCCCCCGCATGGGAATCACATCGGCATGGGTGGCGGACCCAGGCAGCTCCAGTTCGAGGTCAACAAGGCTGCCTTCCACGGGGCGGAGGTGGAATATCCGGGCAAGATGCGCGGAGACAAGACGCTTCATCAGGTCCATGCCAACTCGGCGGCGCAGTATCTGCTCCAGTGAGGCCGGATTTCCATCTGGGATCCCGCAGGGGATCATCCCGTCGAAATAGGTAAGGTCGGTAGTGACGTTGATGGCAAAGCCGTGTTTCGTTACTCCCCTCGTCACGTTAACCCCCACCGCTGCGACCTTCGACTCGCCAACCCAGACGCCGGTGAAGCCATCGCGCCGAGATGCAACCACGTCGAGGGCTCTGAGCGACCTGATGATCGATTCTTCGAGACGTCTCAAGTAGACAATGACGTCGGGCTGATCGGTGACTACCGGATTTCCGTCTGGGTTCATCCTTCTTAGATCGAGAATCGGGTAGCCGACCAGCTGGCCGGGACCGTGGTAGGTGATGCTTCCACCGCGATCGCTCTCGGTCACCTGAATGCCCCGCCTGTCGAGTTCATCGTCCGACAGTAGAAGGTGCTCTCTCGAAAACCGCCGCCCAAGGCTGTAGACGTGGGGGTGCTCCAGCATCAAAAGGACGTCGGGCACCTCTCCTTTGATCCTTCGATCCCTGAGGCTCGCCTGCCATTCATAGGCGATCTCGTATGGGACCGTGCCGGCGTCGACTACCTTGAGTTCCCTCATCCTTCGGGGAAGTAAGCGCTCAGGTCACTTTCGAAATCGGCCTCTTCGAGAAGGGCTTTGAGATGCTGGAGGAAGAGGGCAGCTTCGGCACCATCGATGACCCTGTGGTCCCACGACATCGACAGAAACACCATGTGCCTGATTGCGATGGAGTCCTCGCCGTTTTCGTCTGTCACTACCACGGGGCGCTTCACGACAGCGTCGAAAGCGAGGATCGCAGCCTGACCTTTGTTGATGATCGGCACCGACAGGATCGAACCGAATGGGCCTGGGTTCGTGATCGTGAAGGTCCCTCCGGCAACATCGTCGGGAACGAGCTTCTTGTTGCGCGCTCGGTCTGCGACGTCACGGATGCCGCGCGCCAAACCCGAAATGTTCATCCCATCGGCACCCTTTACGACCGGAACGATTAGTCCGTTCTCCAGCGCCACCGCGATACCGAGATTGACGTAGCGCTTCACGGTGATCGTTCCGTCGCCGTTCCAAGTGGAATTGACGTTGGGATACTTGAGAAGGGTCTGAGTCACTGCCTTCGAGAGAAATGGCATCCAGGTGAGTGAGAACCCCTCATTCTTCTTGAAGGCACCACCTGCCTTTTCTCTTAGCCTCGCGATGTTGGTCATGTCGACTTCGATCGTGTTCCAGGCGCGGGCTGTCTCGTGAAGTGAAGCCACCATGTGATCGGCAATCGACCGGCGCATATTGCTGACCTGCACCAGCTCTTCTCTCGGTCCGGCCTGGACCGGCTCCGCCGACTCTTTTGCAGGCCGAGCTTCAGCAGCCTTATCGGTCTTCGCTTCAGCCGCTGGCCGTTCCGGCGCCGACTCGAGCGTGGTGAGAACGTCCTGTTTAGTTATCCGGCCCCCGGTCCCGCTTCCCTTGACCTCGCGCAGATCGACCCCGTGCTCCGCGGCGAGTTTGCGGACCAGCGGAGACAGGATGCCGCGACGCGGCTCCTCATCTGTGGACTCCAACTCCTGCGCTTCCGGGCTCGCGCCTCCCGCTCCGCCTCCTGCCGCTGCGACTCTTTGGCCTCCAGAAGGAGCCTTTGAGGGGGGCTGCTCCACCTTGCCCTCGTCCTTTGCGGCGGGTTGTTCTTTCTCAGGAGGTTTCTCGGCAGGCTTTTCCTTCTCTTCGGGTGCAGGCTCTTCCTCCTGCTTTTTCTCTTGCTTTGCTGCCGGCTGTTCCTCTTTCGGTTCGGCGGACGGTTCCTCTTCCTGCGACTCTTGTTCAGCGCCGGCCGACTCCCCGATCTCTGCGATCACGTCGCCGACAGCAACGGTGTCACCTTCCTGGGCGTGGATCTTTACCAGGACTCCGGCGCCGGGAGCAGGAATCTCGCTGTCGACTTTGTCGGTTGAGACTTCAACTAATGGCTCGTCGGCCTCGACCGATTCGCCTTCCTGCTTGAGCCAGCGGGTGATCGTCCCTTCGACGACCGTCTCTCCGAGCTGGGGCATCTTGAACTGCGTAGCCATTGAAGCTCCTCTACAGCGTCTGTGTCCCCAATCCTACCGCTGTCCAATCACCCATAGGAACATCACTTCCTGGTCGTCCTCGAAGTTCTGGAGCACCTCGTGCCTCAACAATCTCAGGCCCGCGGCTTCGAGCATGGCGATGTTGGTTTCGGCATCGTGACCACTCCAGAACATGGGCACGTCGTCTATCCAAGCGTCGACTCCTCCAGGATTGTCTGCCGCCCCCAGTGAGGCGACTAACAATCCTCCGGGCCTGAGCCAGCGGCAGATCCGAGCGAACAGCTCGGCGTGAAGGTCGCGCGGCACGTGGATGATCGAATAGAAGGCTGCGATCGCATCGAACGAACCCTGCTCGAAGTCGATCTCGGTCATGTCTGCTCTGATGAACTTTCCATTCGGGACGTTGCCACGGGCAATCTCCAGCTGCTCACGCGATAGGTCCAGGCCGAAATAGGTATGACCTGCCTGGTCAACTTCGATCGCAACCGGAGTTCCGGGTCCGCATCCGAGTTCAAGGAAGCGAGAGCTCACTGAGAGGGAATCCATCAATAGCCGTAGGTAATCGACTCGGTGACGCGGATCGACCGTGAGAGTCCACTGCCCGTAACGGGACTTCAATTGGTCGTAGCCGGCCTCAACGATTTCCCTAGCGGGCCTCCGCATAAGCGGGCCCACTGGTCAAGACAAGTCGCGGTCGAGAGCCAGCGTCACGACTGCATCCAGAGACATCGAGTTTCCCTCCTGCCACACCTTGGTGAACTCTGCTTCCCCCAGCGCCTCCCTCACCGAAGACACCTCTTCGTCGAATGCCTGCCGGTCGGCCGAAGACAAGTTGAAATGCAACTGGCGGCTGAGCCCCTCGAACGCCGCGTACAGCCGTCCGGCTCGATCCATCCGGCCTTCCTTGAGCGCGGCCTCCGCATAACCGAGAAGGCACTGCGCGATGCCCTGCCTGTCTCCCAATTCACTCAGGATCTCGATGGCCTCTCCCAGCTTGGCCTTGGCGTCCTCGAGATTCCCAGACTCCATGGCCACCTCGGCGAGGCTGTGCAGTGATGCTCCGATCCCCCTTTTGTCTCCGAGCTTGCGACGCAGATCGAGCGCCTGTTCCTCGAGATCTCTCGCCTCCTCGGCTTCACCAAGATTGCCGAGCACGGCGGAAAGATTGTGGAGCGCAGACGCGAGACCGACTTCGTCGCCGATCTCGCGCTTTATCTCGAGGCTCTCCTCGTAATAGGCCCTGGCCCGTTCGAGATCGCCCACTCGGAAGGCGACGTTTCCTAGATTGAGCAACGGGGTGGACATCCCCGATCGATCGTCGGCCTCGCGGCGGAGCTCCAATGCCTCGGTAAAGTGCTTCTCTGCCCCCTCGTAATTTCCCTGGCGCTCGGCTGCATTACCCAGAGCGATAAGCGACGTCGAAATCCCCTTGCTGTCCCCGATCCTGCGATAGATCTCGAGGCTTTCGAGAAACAGTCCTCCCGCCTCTTCGGTTTCACCCTGATTCTGCGCGAGCACTCCCAGCGAGTACATGGCCCTGGCTCGAAGATCCTCGGGCGCGTCGTGGCACACCGTTAGGGCTTTCTCGAGGATCCCGCGTCCTTCAGACAGATAGCCGCGGATGAACCAGAAGAGCCAGAGGTCGCCCGCCATCTTGAGGGCATCGAGCTCTCTTCCGGTTGCAAACGCCCAGCTGAATGCGGCACGGATGTCGTCGTGCTCCTGCTCGAGCTGCTCCAGCCAGTACCCCTGGCGGGGGCCGCGGAGGTCACCGCCGGCTTCCGCCGCTCGCGCCACGAACCACTTGAGATATCTCGTTCTGATCTTCGCCTCATCGCCTGAGTCTCCAAGCTTCGTCAAGCCGTATTCGCGGATGGTTTGAAGCATCGAATAGCGAACCGCCTCGCCTGCCAGGTCACTTTGGATGAGGGACTTTGCGGCCAGATTCGATAGGAGCTCGAGAATCCGATCCCCTGAGAGTTCTTCGGCACCTCCGACTCGCTCCGCTGCTTCGAGACTGAACGGGCCGACGAACAGCGACAGTCTGACGAAAAGTCTTTGCTCCCCATCCGATAGCAGGTCGTAGCTCCAACCGACAGTTGCCTCCAGCGTCTGATGACGAGCAGGCAGCGTTCTGTTCGAGCCTGCGGGAAATGAGCTTTTGACCCGCAGCTTTGAGGCGATCTGCTGAGGAGTCAGAACGTTGAGCCAAGCCGAAGTGAGTTCGATCGCCAAAGGACTTCCGTCGAGCCTCTGGCATATCTCCGCCACGAAAGGAGCGTTCTCGTTATCGAGGGCGAATCCAGGGTTGGCAGAAAAGGCCCGGTCGACGAACAACTTCGGCGCTTCGTATTGATCGAGAAGCTCAGGGGTCGAGTCTTCCGGAACTGGGTGGCTCAAGGGAGGAAGGGCCCAGGCCACCTCTCCGGGAACTCGAAGGGCTTCCCTGCTCGTAGCCAAAATTCGGACTTCCGGGGCGGCGCGGAGAATAGAGTTGGCCAGCTGCGAAGCGGCTTCGATCAGGTGCTCGCAGTTGTCGAGGACGATCAGCATCTCGGACTCGCGGAGGTGACCGGAGAGCGATTCCTCCATCGATCTTCCTGGTTCTTCTCTCACGCCGAGGACCCCGGCCACGGCTTGCACCACCAGCCCTCCAACCGGGACGGATGCCAGCTCGACCAGCCACACCCCATCGCGGAAACGATCGAGGACGCGCCGGCCGACCTCCTGAGAGAGCCGGGTCTTGCCGGTTCCGCCCGGTCCGGTAAGAGTCACCAGTCTCGAGCGCGTCAGTACCTGGGGGATCTCGTCAAGAGCGGAGGCGCGTCCGACGAAAGTCGTCAGCTGATGAGGAAGGTTGCTCTTTGCGACCGAGAGCGAACGAAGAGGAGGGAAGTCTCTCGGCAAAGAATCTACGCCGAGCTGATAGATGTGCTCTGGTTCCCTCAAGTCCTTGAGAGAGTGAACTCCGAGATCGTCGACGATCACTTCAGCAGGGAGCTGATCTCGTATCAGATTGTGCGCAGTCTCGGAGATCAAGACCTGGCCCCCATGAGCAAGATCT
>Ga0299913_10005053_pt1 | contig 11194 bp, 15 predicted proteins | sample RVTome_9_FD_201360 | JGI IMG/M metagenome (GOLD analysis project Ga0299913, IMG submission 201360) | Soil microbial communities from uranium-contaminated site in the Upper Colorado River Basin, Wyoming, United States - RVT155D38 (version 2) ... | reverse complement strand
CGTGGGGTGCTAGAGCCATAGGGTGAGTCTTCTTTCGCTGCATAATATCGATCGCAGGCAAGGGTCAACTTCGATGCTGGCATGGTCGAGAATGATCGCAGGGTATTTTAACGCATTTATTTTCCCGCCGTCCAGCCCCAGGTGCAGCAGGAGAGGACAAGGGACGCGTTGGGTGATTCTGAAGCTTTTCGCAGACACAGCGGATATCCGCTGTGCCTTCAATAAGGGAGGGATACGTGACGAGCTTTGGCAAGCGCATCGACGCCATGCGCCTCACCGACTTCGCCGCCGCTGTCGACCATCGGCAAACAAACGTGCTCATGTCATGCATGACATGAGCACGCATTTGCCTACTACTCTAACATTGCCCTCGTCCGGTTCCTTCAACGACCTCGAGTTCTGGCTCATCTGCGCTTCTTGAATGGCTGCGATGAACCCAAAATTTCGGGTTCAACAGCCAGGTTCTATCTTCCATAGGTTCTGATGCCAGACGAGAGACAGCCATGGAAAGGAGACCGACGCCGCTATTTCATTACCCAGGGACAACCGCAACACTTCCCTTCATAAGCGTTGTCTTCATCCGCGCAAGAGCATCGACCTGCGTTGCCATGGCATCGACCAGTCCGGAGACAAAGAGAAACTCCGCGGGTGTCGTCCATCCAGGCCGCCTCCATATTCGAATGAGCTCCTGGATGTCTTGCTCCGCATTCAGACCAAGGATCGCATCGCGTAGCGCAATGGCACGCTTTTCGAGGCCATCGAGCTCCGCTTCGTGATGAGCACCCATCATTTTCTCCTCATGAGAGGTGTAGAGCGAACTTGCAGATTTCCAACTTCGCCACTTAGAGAGACGTATGGAGAAGGACATTTGTGAAATTTTGAGTTATGACGGTGTTATGGCACTTTTGACGCTGGTTTGGCGTCCATGCTAGACTGTGCTCCATGGTCAGAACCCTCTCAGGGAAGGAAGCAGCGGTTGTCTCAACTCTCTCCCACAGCATGGCGTGAGGTGGCCACGGAAGACCTCATCGGGCCCCTGAACGACGTGGAGCAACACCACGCACCGCCGACCCTCTTCGTGGCGGGTGACCTTGCGCTGCTGCATCACGGCGCCCGCGTGGCCATCGTCGGTTCACGAACGGCCACCCCCGAGGGATGTGCCCGAGCCCGCAAGCTCGCCTCGCGGTTGTGTGACCGAGGCATGGTGGTCGTCAGCGGTCTGGCTCAGGGAATCGACACGGCCGCGCATCAGGCGGCCCTGGACGGCGGAGGCCGCACCCTGGCGGTATTGGGGACACCAATTGACCAGGTCTATCCCAAAGCCAACGCGGCGCTGCAAGAGCGGATCATGCGCGAGCACCTGTGCGTCTCCCAGTTCCCGCCAGGTGCGCCTGTGCAGCGCAAACACTTCCCGATGCGCAACCGCACCATGGCCCTCCTCTCCGATGCCACGGTCATTATGGAAGCCACCGATCGCAGCGGCTCCCTGACCCAGGGCTGGGAGGCGTTGCGGCTGGGCCGGGATCTCTTCATGGCGAAGGCGCTCGCGGACGATCCATCTTTGTCATGGCCGGCCAAGATGGTGTATTACGGCGGCCAGGTGCTCTCGGATGACACCCTGGAGGGGTTTCTCGACGGCTTGCCCCAGCGGAGCGAAGCGGACCGTCGTGGTCTTTTACCCTTCTAGGCTGAGATACGTCTCCGCTCTCCAGTATGCCCCGCGGGGCCGATCCCCCACGTCCCAGGTGTCGCGAACTGTCACGTACAAGATCAAAACCGATGGCTTCATGGGGACAACCCGCGTGATCGCCCACGCGGCTCGGCGCGTGGCAGAGCAGCACCGTCAGGTCCCGTTTCTCCAGGAGGCCTTGGGGCCGGAGGTGACACTGGTTCCCGTGCCCAGAAGCAGTCCGCTTCGAGCCGGGTTTCTGTGGCCAGCGGAGCAGATTTGCACCTGCCTGCTGGCCGAAGGTCTGGGCCGCGACATCGAGCGGTGTCTCGTGAGAACCCGTCCGGTGCCGCGATCCCGGATCGCCGCCACTGGGCAGCGGCCCAATCCCCCTGAGCATTATGACTCTACCGACGTGCGGGTCCCAGACGCCCATCCGCCCCCGCAACGCATTGCCCTGGTCGACGATGTGATCACGCGCGGCTCGACGTTCATGGGGATGGTGCCCCGGCTGCAAGCGGCGTACCCGGAGGTGACGATCGTCTGTTTTGCCCTGGTACGGACCGCGAGCACGGGGGAGGTGGAGACGATTCTGGCTCCGACGGATGGGACGATCACCTACCGGGAGGGGCAGCTGGTGCGTCAGCCATAGCGGTTTCACCTGACTCAGTTGCGGGCTTCCGACTTAAAACAACGTGCCCTGCCGGGCATCCGGGCCGCGGTCTGGCATCGACATCAGGAGGTTCAAGGCGGCTTTCATCTGCCCGAGTTCCTGCCGGGCCCGCTCGGCGGATAACCGGCCCTGCTGCATCTGGATGGGATACTGCGTCTCACGCCGCTGCACCTCCCGGCGGAGGCAGTCGATCACGTCGCTCAGACGCCAGTGTACCGGCACGTCCCCGAGCGGCGTCGGCTCAGGTGCGGCGGCCCGGGACGGGGGCAACGCTGCCGCCACGGCGCCCGGGCGCTGAGCGTCGAGATAGTCGAGTGCTTCGACCGTGAGGGTCCGCTCGCGCGGCGAGAGGATGCACCAACGGGGCGCCCAGCCCGGGGGAAGCGGGGTGAGCCAATCGACCACACGGACGCCCAGCTGATGCCAGCCCGTCTCGTTTTGGGGCAGGTCCACCACCCTTTCAAGCCACGCCTGGCAGTGCTCAAGACGCGTGTGATCCCCGCTCACGCACCAGTGGTGATAGGCCTCCAGAAGATCGAGAAAATGCGTCATGGTTCATCTCCCTTGCACCCCAATCAGCTCGTCTCCTAATGTCGGCTGCCCCCGTCGTCGGCTCCCCAATTCGGACGGCAATCGGCAAGCCCCTCTATTTTCCACAACGGGATGGGGAAAAACCAGACCTCAATCCGGATAACAAATCGAAATTCCAGCCAATTGGAGCAATTTGCTGTCCGGCGCATCACGATTGTCAATTACGAGGCAGGTCTGCTATCCTCCTCTCATCTCAACCCCCTGAGCCTGAACCCGATCGTGTCCAGCAAGACGCCCTCACAAGGAGCACCGGCCATGTGGAAAACATCGCACGGGAACCGATTTCCGGAGTCGTTCAGCTGTACCCTCTGACCGCACGGTGACCGTATCGGGCCGCACCGGATCACGGCCGAAGACCTGCCCGAGTCCACCCGGCAGGTGGGCATGGACTGCGGGGCCACCCTGGGGCGCCTCACGCCGCAAGGGACACAGATATACGCCGGCTCTGAGCGGATGGGGCCGAGGGCCGATGCCATGCCCAGGCCGCTTGCGCGGGAGACCCTATGGCTCCTGGTACCGCTGCCAACCTCAACCCCTAATCGCCCGACGGGATGGAGACGCGGGGTCAGGGGGCGCTCAGGCCGGTCCTGGCTGGTATCTTTGCAAACGCGCCGTATACTGCTTCGAGTCGGGTCAGCGTCGTTCAGCCAACCTGCGTCGGTATGCCCTCGGATTCTCTCTACCCACACCCGGCGAGGCCCCTGAGAGTCGCGGCCCATTGAGCGCGAGAAAAAGGAGATGACCCCATGCCCTTTGGAAACGATGACTGGCTTGCCTTAACCCCGGAGCCGACGGTGAGCCGGAGCTGCCCATCTGCGACCCGCATCACCATTTCTGGGATTTTCGCACCGATCGCATGCCCTACCAACGCTATTTGCTGCACGAGCTGATGGCCGATCTGAACAGTGGCCATCAGGTGCGCTCCACCGTGTTCGTGGAGGCCCGCTCCATGTACCGCGTGGACGGTCCGGAGGAGATGCGGCCGGTGGGAGAGGTCGAATTCGTGCAAGGATTGGCCGCGGCAAGTGCCAGCGGGTTGTACGGCCCCTGCCGGGCGGCCGCGGCCATTATCGGCCATGCCAACCTCGACCTCGGAGAACGGGTGGAGCCGGTATTGGACGCGTTGCAAGCGGCCAGTCCCAACCGGTTCCGGGGCATCCGTTACCGCGTCAGTTGGGATCCCCATCCCGAGGTGGAAAATAGCGGCGTAGAGGGCCAGATCGCCAGCCCCAACGTGTTGGCCGGCGCACGGGTTTTAGCGCGGCTGGGATTGTGTCTGGAAAATACGGTGTATTTCCCCCAGTTACCCGAGCTGGCGGCGTTTGCCAGAGCCGTTCCAGAACTCACCATTATTTCGAACCATATGGGCGGTTTGATACGGATCGGGCCCTATGCCAACCGGGATGACGAGGTGATGGCCACCTGGCGCCGCGGCATCGACGCGGTGGCGGCGTGCCCCAACGTGGTGATGAAACTCGGCGGCCTCGGCATGCCGCGCTGCGGCTTTGACTGGCATACGCGGACGCAGCCGATCGGCTCGGAAGAATTGGCGGCAGCGATGGCCCCCTATCTCACCTATTGTATCGAGCAGTTCGGCCCCGAGCGCTGCATGTTTGAGAGCAACTTTCCGGTCGATAAGGTGTCCTTTTCCTACAACGTCTTGTACAACGCCTTCAAGCGGGTGTCGCACCCCTACTCGGCCACCGAGCGGGCGGCGATGTTCCATGACACCGCGGCCCGGGTGTATCGCCTCGATGCATAGAGCGAGGCCGGCATTGGCGTGGGCAGGCGGTGAAGCGACCCTCATGCCCCAGGCCAACGCCGGGGTCAGAATCGGCGACCGGGCGGCCGGCTGGGTGCGCCGCCGCCGCCTCACAGTCACGGGCGAAAGGGCTGGCCGCAGATACACACCGAAAGGATTAGGGTATGGATTTTGGCATTTGTATCCCGCATTATGGCAAACCGATTGAGATCGGCCGCATTCTCGAGATTGCCCAGCGGGCGGAAACGCTCGGCTTTGACTCGGTTTGGGTGACCGACCACCTGCTCGTGCCGCAGTCGATGAATATTATCTACCGCGACAACATGCTCGAACCCCTGGCGTTGTTGAGCCATCTCGCAGCGGTGGTCACGCGGGTTCGCCTCGGCACCAGTGTGATCATCTTGCCTTATCGCAGCCCGATCGTGGTCGCCAAGATGCTCGCCACGATTGATCAACTGTCGCAGGGGCGGGTGATCATGGGTACGGGGGCCGGATGGATGGAAGAAGAGTTTGCCGCGTTGAATGCGCCGTTTAAAGAACGCGGCGACTATAGTGACGAATGTCTGCGGATCATTCGGGAGATTTGGACCCACGATACCGTCACTCTGCACGGCCAATTTCACCACTACGACGACATGAAAACCTCTCCGCCGTCCGTGCAACCCGGTGGCCCGCCGATCTGGGTCGGGGGCAACAGCGCGCGCTCCCGGCGCCGCGTGGCCGAATGGGGCGATGGCTGGCATGCGTCCAGCCTGCTCGCGTCGGAAATGGCGCCGGGGTGCGCGCATGTCCGGGAGCTTTGGGCCCAATATAACCGGCAGGGTGAGCCGGTGTTGTCCTCCCGCATTGCCCTGTCGCTGGAGGGCGTGTCCGAAGAAGTCACCGCCTACGCCTCACGGCGGCCGCGTTCCCGCATCACCGGCAGTATCACGGCGGCGGTGGAGCAGTTCGGGGCGTATCGGGAATTGGGGCTGGAGCACGTGGTGCTGGAACTATCGACGCAGTCTCACGATGGCACCCTGGCGACCATGGAAGCGTTTGTGGAGCGCATTCGGCCCCAGCTGTAACCGCGATGCTGAAAGCAGATGGACGGTGGATGAGAGTCTGAACCACAAGAGATGACGATGCCGGCTTCGGGTTCCACCGCCGGCCAGTCCGCCGTTGACCTGATGTGAAGGGGTCCGATTTAGACGTTCCTCATCTTGGCAAGAGGCCGGACTCAAGGGGTTGAGGTTGAGCCCGGCAGCGTTGCCCGAAGCCTTGATGGGTGGGGTCGAGCCTCTGACACCGGACCTGGTGGCGCAGTTCGAGGTCATGCGCCATGCCACTGGGGTCCAAAGGTAAAGGAAGGTGGGGATGATCGTGGAGTCGTTCACCGCCTCACCGCAACGCTATGCCAAGCTGGGGTGCCATTTGACGCGTCGCAAGCGAAATCAAGCACTTTCAACGCGAACGCGTTTCGGGTACCCACCACCACTCTCTCAAGCGTTCTGGGGCAGTGAGGCCCACTCGCCCTGACGCCGCCGGACTGGGCTCACACCTGGGTGCCGTCGGCTGTGTGTCTCTCCGACCTATGGTACCGTGACCTGGACCAGCGCGTCGTGGCCGGACCCCGCCATCCTCACCGCCAGCCCGGCGTTGGCCGCATGGCCTTCTCCCATGTGGACACGAGATGCGGTCTGCAACATCCCCCCGATCACGTTAATCAGGCAGGGGCATGGAAATGCTGACGGACGGCACCGGAAAACGGGTCCGGTGCCCTTCCCCGGTGACGTCTTCCCACAGCCGCAGGTCTTCAGGTCCGAAGCTGTGAATGGTGCCATCGGCCAGCTGGATGTCGATCTGGCCACTGATCATCGTCATCCAGCGGCGCCGCGGCGCCGGATGAAAGTCGGAGAACTCCGAAGGTTTGTTGACCTGTAAGGCGCATCCCGTACAGGTCTTGAGCGTCTCGAGTATCGGGTCGTTCTGGCTGAGTTCTTCGATCACACTTTTGCCGTCCGCCCCCGTATACATTCTAAAAATACCCATCCCTTTGCCTCCCTTGCCTCGATGGCCCAGGCGTTGTGGCTGCTTCGTGATGACAAACGATTTGTTCCGACTTGGCTTCAACCCGGCTCTTCGGTCTCCTCCGCCTTCAGCCGCGTGCGGGTCGACCCGGACGAGAAGGGCGGCGGTCGGTGTAACGGGCGGGACCATGAGGTCCGTTTCGCCACGTTTGCCGCTGCGACCCGCCGTGGCCGGTGCGAAACCTCAGGCATCTGCCAGGTGGATGGTCGCGGTCACGCGAGGCCGGCTGCCGACCACGCGCGTGGTATGCCCCTTGCCTGTGAGGTCTTCCGCCAGCGTCACATAGCCGGCGCCAAAGCGATGCACCGAACCGTCTCCCAGGCCAATTTCCACCTCCCCTTCCAGGGTGATGACGAACTGCCGACGGGGGGCACGGTGCCAGTCGGAAAAATGGCCGGGCTGGGTGGCGCGAAAGACCACGCCTTTGGCGCTCTGAAGCGTCGTCAGTTCCGGATGGGACGCGAGGTCGAGTGCTTCGATGTGCGTCTTACCATCATCACCCGTGTACAGGCGTATGAGTTCCATGGGGTCTCCTCGTCCAGGGGGGATGGACCCCGCCGGTCCCTTAACCCACAGGCGGCCATCCCTCGTATCGCCTGGCATTTTATCATGCCGGAACCGCGTTCGTAAGCATTCGAACGCCATCATACGGAACCTGCCCGTCTCATCCACCATCGGGGGTACCCCACGACCGTTACCCCACCCTGAAGGGTGCGGTGCGTTTAAGGGGTGGCCCACACGACCACCTCGTCGCCCGCCACGTCCAGGGCTGTGGCAAAGGGCGCGGAGAGCCGCCGCAGGGTGTCCAGTGCCTCTCGCTCAGCGGCCACAGGCCGCAAGACGGTTTCGTTTTGCGCATTGTGCCGCACAAATGAAAAAGCCACGCGGGTCAGGGCGGCATCTTCCAGAGTGAGGGTCACCATGAGGCCGATCCAGTCCGGATGCTGGCGGCCGCGGTGTCCGGTTTTAAAGGAGAAACTCCCGACCCCGTAGAAAATCGGCTTATTTTTGTAGATCTCTATCCCGAGTGGCATATGGGGGCCGTGACCCAGGACCAGGTCAGCGCCCGTATCGATCGCCGTGTGGGCGATCTCGATCTGGTAGTCCAGCACGTCCTGATCCAGCCCCCAGTGATGGCTGGCGACGACGAAGTCGGCCTGCCGGCGGAGCGCCGCCAGATCCTGGCGGAACTGGTCGAGGGCGGCCGCATCGGCCCAGGTCAAAATCTCGGGGGGCATGCCGGGCCGCGTCAGGGTCCGCAGCTGTTCGATCTGGGGCCGGTAGGCCGTGTGCGCCTTGATCGTGGCGACTCCAGGGAAGTCGGCGGTGGCCTCGTGGCCGTGTGACCAGTAGACGGACGTGCGCTGCAAAAAGCCGTAGCGCCTGCCGTCGCGCTCGACCATGACGGGCTGTCGCGCCGCCGCCAGGTTCACGCCGGCGCCGGTATGCCCGATGCCCAGTTCATCGAGCCGCTTGAGGGAGGAGCGGATCGCCGCGGCGCCGTAATTGACGTTGTTGGCGTTGCCAATGACGTGTACCCCGGCCTGGGTGAGGGCTTCCGCGGCTTTGAGGGGAGCGTAAAAGCCTTCGGCTTCGAGTGACCGTTCGACTTCGGCCTCGTAAAAACAGCATTCCAGATTGGAAAACACCAGATCGGCCGCACGTAACCGATCCTGCACGCGGCGAAAAGGTACGGCTGGATCGCTCACGCCGATCAGATTGATGTCGCCGGATAAGATCATGTCGTGACGCATAAAGGATTTCCTTTGCCTGGAGGGCAAAACCGTTTCAAGGATTCGCATGGGCAGAGGTGACGGTGCCGTTATCTCATCGATAGCGCGGTGGCCAGGTCACTCCCGGGCTCAGCTATCTTAACAGATCATGAGCGAGCTGGGTGGCTCATCACCAGCGGATTTTGTAGGGACAGGTTGGTGAGGCTTTGCGTGCATGTCTTCCACTCGCCCATATGGCGTTCAGGGTTGCGGAATCTACACCGCGTCAAGCGGCCATGGTTGTGGTAACAGCTGTTTCGAGCATAGGAAAAGAGTTCATCGGTATAGGCGTCATCACAAATCCACTCCTGGCAACACTCGGTTTGGATCAACTGATCGCGTTTACCGCACAAACCACAGTACCGGCGCGACGGGACAATCGAGAGATGACGGCCCCGAGTGGATCTGGATTTTCGTGGAGGTGGCATCCGCTTGCCTCACACATGCGCAAGGGTCTACATGTCAGGGTATGGCGATAAGGTCTCTCCCCGCGAGACAAATCGGCCTACCCCTGCCTGATCCCGCTGTCACGGCAGGGCTGCCGCAGTCGGGCCGAGAGATTCGTCAGCCGCCTGAGCAATTTTACCGTGCACACCGCCAGGCCCAGGGCGCGCGGCTGACCGATGAGCACCACCAACTGCTTGCCCCGCGTCACCCAGGTGTACAACAGGTTGCGCTCCAGCATCGGGTAATGCTGCGTCGACAGCGGCATCACCACCGCCGGGTATTCCGAGCCCTGGCTCTTGTGCACCGTGGCCGTGTAGGCCAGCGCCACCTCATCGAGTTCGCCAAACTCGTAGGTCACCGAGTCACCGAGTCACCGAGCGCCCCTCGATGTCCACCACCACCACCTCGTGATCCGGGTCGATCTGCATCAGATTCTCAAGCAAGAGCGCGGGGGGCTCGACACGTGAGAGGTGTGAGTAGGCAACGCAACCAGTAGCGGCATGGTGCAAGAGGCGGCCCCGGGTGAGGCGAGTAGCGGGGACCTGGGCACATGACGGTTTTGCCCGGCCAAGAAGACTTCCGGCCTTCAAACCGGCGCCACGACCCATCTTGAGACGAGATGTCGACTCGGACATCGCGATGGGGTCCAGTACGGTATGGAGCCGGGTCACCCGCTGTTCCAGAGGCCGCAACAGATCGGTTTCGATTACGTCTTTCCAGGGGTGACGGAGGTTCGGAGGCAACTCCTCCGCCAGTTCCCCCAACGTCGCCGCGGCTTGTGCCAACGCGTCTTTCGCTTCTTCCAACCCCATGATCACGTCTTCAATCAGTACAAGAGCCGTGTGTCCCCGCTCCGCCCGGTTAGGCCGCAGATCGGGTGCTGACAGCGTCCGCAAAGGTGAGCCGGCCAGAGCGGAGCCAGTGCACCACGGTGGGCACAATCGTCGCGTCTTCCTCGGGAGTGGTGGCGTTCTGTTGCATCGCATCGATTAGATCGAACAGCGTCGTGGTGATGGTGTGGGTTTGCCCATTTTCGGTCGAGGTCGCTATGTTCATGGTCCGTCTTGGAATTGGCCACATGACATGAGACACATTTGGGAAGCCCGATCTCCTCACCTTTCTTGCACTCATAAATCCTTGAAAATGTAGGTCTAGAGGAAAGAGATTACATGAGGAAATGACAAAACTAGGCCGTGAAACTCCTTAAAAATCAATGAATCGAAAAGGAAGATGTGGAACTACAAGTTCCCATATGTGTCTCATTTCATCTGGCCAAGTGCATCCGTCTCCCATGGTAGGGGGTGGATTCGAGTGATCTCGCCACCTATGATACCGGCTCCGCGCCCGCTGTTCTGTGGCTACCGTCACCCTCATGAGGTGAGCCCGATAACACCGGACCCGCCTTGCCGCCCGCCACGGGGGACCCCCTTATCGGGTCAGAAGTCGGACTCCCTCCCGTGAGAGCGCTTCTCCTTGACGGATACCGGAGGTCTCGCATGGCGCGACGGTCGCCTGCCTTTACCCCGATGCGATTCGCAAAAAGCGTGCCACCTTGCCTGCGGACTGTCCGCGAAGGGACGAGCGAGGTATCGGGTGCCGACACCAAAGGGGCGTCCGGCCCGTCATGAGCGGCGCATCTGGAGCCCGCGAGAGGCGAGAACCGAGCACCGTGCCGGGGAAAGCAGACCTCGGACGGGTGCCTGGACCTTTGGGCAAGTTGCCCAATGCCGGTCACACCCGGAACGTCCATGCGTGACATCGAAAGCGGGAAGCGGATGACGGACCGAAAGCGGATACCCCAGGGTGAGTGGCGCCGCGTGGTCGATTCGGTACGGTCGATTCGCCGGGCTCAGCCGCATGCCGACGGGCAGGGGGCGCCGTTTCCTCGAGCCCCCTACCCGTCTCACATCGCCTGGGAATGCTGAGTTCCAACTTGCCTCATGCACCCCATGGGGGTCGCTGGGCTCCCGTCAGACACCGGCTCAATCCACAGCGCTACTTGTTCTTCGCCTTGGCTTGGGCCTTGGCTTTGGGCTGACTCTTTTTGCCCATCTTATCCCTGAGCGCCGAGGCCGGACGGAAGCCCACCGTGGTCGACGCTTTGATCTTGATCGGCTCACCCGTCTGCGGATTGTAGCCCTTGCGGGCGGCCCGCTGGCGGCGCTCAAAGGTCCCGAACCCCGGCCAGCGGAAGCTCTGTTCCGCTTTCA
>Ga0299913_10005052_pt1 | contig 11194 bp, 9 predicted proteins | sample RVTome_9_FD_201360 | JGI IMG/M metagenome (GOLD analysis project Ga0299913, IMG submission 201360) | Soil microbial communities from uranium-contaminated site in the Upper Colorado River Basin, Wyoming, United States - RVT155D38 (version 2) ... | reverse complement strand
CCCCTCCGCGCCATCTCCTCCACCGGGAGGCAGCCCTCGAAGTAGGGCACCTGGTCGAAGTCGTGCCCCTGGTGCTGGTCCGCCGCCAGGAGCGCGTCGAGGAAGTGCTCGTAGCCCTGCCGGTCGAGCGGGACGTTGAGGTAGTCGTCCCCCCCGCCCTTGCCGTAGCGCGACAGCGCGTAGAGGCGATCGTGGTCGAGCGAGTCGTCCGCCACCACCGGTGCGATCGCGTCGTAGAAGGCGAGCGACGCAACGCCCAGCCGGGCCGCGATGGCCCGCGCCAGCCGGTCCGAGGTGAGGGGGCCGGTCGCGACCACGGCCGCGGACGGCAGCTCGGTCACCTCCTCCCGCACCACCGTGATGTTGGGATGCGACGTCACCCGCTCGTGCACCGTCCGGGAGAAGACGTCCCGGTCCACCGCGAGCGCGGTGCCGCCCGGCACCCGGGCCTCGTCGGCGCAGGGGAGCAGCAGGCTGCCGAGCGCGCGGAGCTCGGCCTTGAGCAACCCGTGCGCGTTGGTGAGATCCACCGACTTGAAGGAGTTGCTGCAGACCAGCTCGGCGAGGCGGTCGGTGCGGTGCGCGGGGGTCGGAACGGCCGGGCGCATCTCGTGCAGGGTCACCCGGACGCCGCGCTCGGCCAGCGCCCAGGCCGCCTCCGAGCCGGCGAGCCCGCCGCCGACGACGGTTGCGATCACGCCAGCGCCACCTCCTCCGGCTCGGCGAGGACCATCTTGTGCTTGCACCGGAGACAGGTGCGGGTCTCCCCTTCGGCCTTGCTCACCTTCTTCTCCATCCCGACCCAGCCGCACTCGGGGCAGGTCTCCACCACCGGCCGGTTCCAGGTGGAGAAGTCGCACGCCGGGTAGCGAACGCAGCCCCAGAACGACTTGCCCCGCTTGGTGCGGCGCTCGGCCAGGTCGCCCTCGAGGCACTTGGGGCACTTCACGCCGATGGGGATGGCCCGGGTGCCCTTGCAGGCGGGATAGGTGGTGCAGGCGAGGAACTCGCCGAACCGCCCGGTCTTGATCACCATGGGTGAGCCGCAGAGGTGGCACTTCTCGTCCGTGGGCCGGTCGGGCGCGCGCGCCTTGCGGAGCGACTTCACGTAGTCGCAGGTGTCCTTGTACTTGATGCACGCGAGATAGGGCCCGAACCGCCCGGTCCTGAGCTCGATCGGCGAGCCGCACTTGGGGCAGCGCTCCTTGGCGAGCTCCTCGGGGTTGAGCCCGTGCGCGTCGGCCACCAGGGCGTTCATGTCCACCGCCTGGAGCGCCCTGGTGAACGGCCCGTAGAACTCGGCCAGCACGTGCTGCCAGCCGAGCTCGCCCTCCTCGATCCGGTCGAGCTCGTTCTCCATCCCGGAGGTGAACTCGACGTTGAAGATCTCGGGAAACTTGGCCACCATGATCTTCTCCACCAGCTCGCCCAGCTCGGTCGGGAAGAAGCGGCGCTGCTCCACCCGCACGTACTCCCGGGCGGAGAGCGTGGAGATGATGGCGCTGTAGGTGGACGGCCGGCCGATGCCCAGCCGCTCCAGCTCCTTCACCAGGCTCGCCTCGGAGTAGCGGGGCGGCGGCTCGGTGAAGTGCTGCGACGGGGTGATCTCCTTCACCTCCGCCCGGTCGCCCTGCGCCAGCGGCGGGATGGGCGGGAGGTCCTCCACCTGGCGGCCCTCCTCCTTCTCCCGGCCCTCGGTGTAGAGCACGTGGTAGCCGTCGAACACCATGACCGACCCGGTGGCCCGGAACAGGTAGCGGCCCAGATCGAACTCGACCACCGTCATGTCGTAGAGGGCCGGGTTCATCTGGGAGGCGACGAAGCGCTGCCAGATGAGCTGGTACAGCCGGAACTGGTCGGGCTGGAGGTACTGCTGGATCTCGTCGGGGTGGCGGCGGACGTCCGTCGGGCGGATGGCCTCGTGGGCGCCCTGCACCCGGGCGTTCTTCCGGTCGCTGTAGACGTTGGGCTGCGGCGGCAGATAGGCCTTGCCGTAGCGCGTGCCGATGAGGTCGCGGGCCGCGGCGACGGCGGTCTCCGCCACCCGCACGGAGTCGGTCCGCATGTAGGTCACCAGGCCGACCGGCCCCTCCTCGCCCACGTCGATGCCCTCGTACAGGTCCTGCGCCGCCCGCATGGTCCGGCGGGAGGAGAAGCCCAGCTTCTTGGCGGCCTCCTGCTGCAGGGTGCTGGTGGTGAACGGCGCCCCGGGCCGCTTGTTGCGGCGGCGCTGCTCGACCTTGGTGACGACGAACGGCAGGCTCCGCACCGCATCCACCACCGCCCGCGCGTCGGCCTCGTTGTGGAGCTGCGGCTTGTGCCCGTCCAGCTTCACCAGCGAGGCCGTGAAGGTCTGCCCCTTGCCCTCGCAGAGCGCCTCGATGGTCCAGTATTCCTGCGGCGTGAACGCGCGGATCTCCCGCTCGCGCTCGACGATCAGGCGGAGCGCCACCGTCTGCACCCGGCCGGCCGAGAGGCCGGTCTTGATGGTGTGCCAGAGGATCGGGCTCGCCTTGTAGCCCACCAGGCGGTCGAGAATGCGCCGGGCCTGCTGCGCATCCACTTTCCGCTCGTCGATCCGCTTCGGGGCCTCCATGGCGGCGAGCACGGCGTCGCGGGTGATCTCCTCGAACAGCACCCGGTGTACCGGCACCGGGGAGTTGAGCTGGTCGGCGACGTGCCAGGCGATGGCCTCGCCCTCCCGGTCGGGGTCGGTGGCCAGGTAGATCGTGGAGGCGGTCTTCGCGGCCTTCTTGAGCTCCGAGAGGGTCTTGGTCTTTCCTTTAATAGTGACGTACTTGGGCTCGAAGCCACGCTCCACGTCCACGCCAAGCTCCCGGGTGGGGAGATCGCGGAGGTGGCCGACGGTGGCCCTCACCTCGTAGCCCGAGCCGAGGTACTTCCCGATGGTCTTGGCCTTGGTGGGCGACTCGACGATGACGAGCGCACCCCGGCCGCGGGCGGCGGCGCCGTCCCCGCGGACGGCCTTGGCCCGGACGCGGGGCTTCTTCGCCTTGGCCGGCCCCTCGGTGCTCTTGGGGGCGGACTTCTTCACCGCTCGCTTCGGTCGTGTCGCCATATCTGGAGTGTAATCTCCGGTCTCACCGGGTGGTCAATTCGGGACCCGCAAAAAAGGGGCGGCGGCTGGCGGGCGCAAGGCGACAAAACGCAACGTCTTGAATCACAACGGCTTCACCACCCGCCGTGCCGCCGAGCGAGCGCCAGGATCTCCGCGCTCACCTGCTCGGCCCCCTGCTCCGCCGCCACCTCGAAATCAGCGAGCCGGTAAAACGGTTCCCTGGCCTCCAGCAGCTTCCGCATCTGGTCGACCGGGTCGCTGCCCGCCAGGAGAGGCCGGGCCTCGCCCTGCTCCGCGCGCTTCGCGGCGGTGGCGGCAGGGCAGCGAAGGTAGATGAGCAGCGCCTGCGCCCGCGCCGCATGCATGTGGCCGGGCTGCGCCGCCCAGCCGCCGCCGGGAACGATGATCGCCGGCTCCTCCGCCGCCATGGCGGCGAGCACCGCCTTGTGCTCCATCTCCCGAAACCGCGGCTCGCCGACCATGCCGAAGATCTGCGCGACCGGCATGCCCATCTCCCGCATGAGCAGCAGGTCGATGTCGAAGAGGCGTGCGCCGAGGCGCTCGGCGACCTGAAGGCCGATGGTGCTCTTTCCCACGCCCGGGAGCCCCACCAGGATCAGGTGCCGCGGCATCAGCCGGCTCCCACCCCGCCGCGGCTTCCGGTCCAGCGCGCGCCCAGCGAGGCCACGTAGGCCTGGTAGTTCCGCCGCATCTCGCCCAGCGCGTCGCCGCCGAACTTCTCCAGCATCGCGTCGGCCAGCGCCAGGGCCACCATCGCCTCCGCGATGACCCCGAGCGCGGGAACGGCGGTGACGTCCGACCGCTCGCTCTGTGCGTTGGCCGGCTCGCCGGAGGCGAGGTCCACCGTGGGCAGGGGCGACATGAGCGTGGAGATGGGCTTCATCGCCACCCGCGCGACCACCGGCTCACCGGTGGTGATGCCGCCCTCCAGCCCGCCGGCGTTGTTGCTCCGGCGCCGGAAGCCGCCGCGGCGGTCTCCGCCGTAGGGCGGCCCCCCGGTCGCGCTGCCTCGCTCGTCCGCCGCATGGATCGCGTCGTGCACCTGCGACCCCGGGCGGCGCGCGGCGTCGACGCCCATCCCGATCTCGACCGCCTTCACCGCCGGAATCGACATCAGGAGCCCCGCGAGCCTGCCGTCGAGCTTGCGGTCCCAGCTCACGTGGCTGCCGAGGCCCACGACCACGCCGCGCGCCACGACCTCGACCTCCCCGCCCAGGGTGTCGCCCGCCTTCCTGGCCTCGTCGATCCGGCGCACGATCTCCGGCTCGACCGAGCGGTCCAGCACCCGCACCTCGGAGCGGTCGGCGGCCTCGTTCAGCGGCACCGGCAGATCGGCCGGACGGGGCACGGCGACGCCGCCCAGGCTGACCACGTGGCTGCCCACCTCCACCCCGAACTCCTCGAGCAGCCGCTTCGCGAGCGCGCCGGCCGCGACCCGGGCCGCCGTCTCGCGCGCGCTGGCGCGCTCCAGGATGTCGCGGGCGTCGAGCCGGTCGTACTTGAGCACGCCGGCGAGGTCGGCATGGCCCGGGCGCGGCCGCGAGACCCGGCGGCGGCGCAGCTCGCCCGGCTCGGGGGCCTCGTGAGCCATGACGTCCTCCCAGTTGGCCCAGTCCCGGTTGGCGATGAGCATCGCGACCGGTGAGCCGAGGGTCTCGCCGGCGCGGAGACCGGAGAGCCACTCGATGCGGTCGCGCTCGATCTTCATGCGCGCGCCGCGGCCGTACCCCTGCATCCGCCGGGCGAGGTCGCGGTCCACCGCCTCGGCCGAGACCGGCAGGCCGGCAGGGAGCCCTTCGACGATCGCCACGAACCCCTTGCCGTGGGACTCGCCGGCGGTGGTGAAGCGGAGGTGCATGGTTGCCTCGGCGGAACGGCGGAGCGGCGGCAGGCCCCTGGTGAGGGCCCACCGAAAAAGGCCGAACGGCGGAAGGATAACCATTCCGCCGTTCCGCCGTTCCACCGTTCCGCCCCTCAGGGCGCGGGTCCTACTCCTGCGACACTCCATCGTCGGTGATCCGTGGCGTGACCAGGATGATGAGGTCGCGCCGGTTCTCGATCTCCTCGGTGAAGGAGAAGAGCTTGCCCACGATCGGCAGGCCGCCGAGCAGCGGGATCCCCGTGCGGTTCTTGGTGACCTGGGTGACGGTCAGGCCGCCGATGACCGCGGTCTCGCCGTCGTTCACGAGGAGCTGGTTGTCGGCCTTCTGCTTCTGGAAGATGAAGCCGAGGTCGGCCTCCGCCAGCAGCTGGATGGCGGAGCGCTCGGTGTGCAGCTGCATCAGGATCTGCCGGTTGTTGGTCACGTGCGGCGTGACCGTCAAGCGGATACCGGTCTCCTTGAACTGCACGTTGGCGCGGGCGACGCCGCCGCCGGCCCCGCCGGACGCGTCGATGACGCGGACCGGGGTCTCCTCACCCACGAGGATGTCGGCCTGACGGTTGTCCAGCGTCGAGATGACCGGCTCGGCCTGGATGTCGGCCAGCTCGGTGCGCTCGAGCGCGCTCAGGAACGTCGTCAGCGAGAATCCGCCGATGCTGGTGGAGTAGATCAGGTCCAGCGCCGAGTTGGTGATCGACGCGTCGGCGTTGCCGACGGCGGCCACGCTGTTGCCGCCCAGGTTGATGACGTTGACGTTCTTGTCGTACGACGTCCCGGTGGCCGGGTTGCGGCGCTGCACCAGCTTGTTGAAGAACTGGTTCCGGTCGCCCAGGTCGTACTTGATACCCAGCTCCTCGATGTCGGTGCGATCCACGAAGATGATCTTGGCCTGGATCGAGAGCTGCGGCGTCCGGACGTCGAGGCCGCGCACGAAATCGGTGACATTCGCCACCCGGCTGCGGGTGTCGGTGATGATGAGGCTGTTGGAGCCGGTGTCGGCCACCACGCGGCCGCGGCCCTTGGTCAGGATGCTCTCGACCGTCTTCTCCAGCGACCCCGCGTGGGCGTAGTTGATCCGGACGACGCTGGTCTCCAGCGGCTCGAGCGAGTCGAGAGCGGAGAGCACGCCCGGGGCGTCCACCCGGATGATCCCGCCCGACATCTCCTGGGCGGAGAGACCCTGGCTCGCCAGGATCGCCTGGAAGGCCAGCGGCCAGGGCTGGTTCTTCACCTCGGCGGTGACTTCGCCCTTCACGTCCTTGCCGATGATGATGGTGCGGCCGCTGAAGGCGGCAAAGCCGGCGACCACGTCGGCGATGCTGGCGCGGTCCCAGGTGACGGTGATCCGGGGCTCGGCCGCGCCACGACCCACCTGGACGGCGCGGGCCAGCGAGGGACGGATCTCGGGGACCCTGGCCGGCGCCTCGTCGGCGGCGAGATCCGCCGGCGACTCGGTCGAGGACCAGGCCTGGAAGCTCTGGGCGGCGCCGAAGGCGACCTTGATGGACTCGCCGTGGCGGGTCACCTCATAGGCCTTGGGGCCGTCGAGCTCGATCACGATCCGGACGATGTCGGGCTGGAACTGGGAGTAGCGCAGGTTGAGCACCCCGCCGCGCTTCACCCCGTCGTAGACCGCGGGCGTCGCGTCGCTCAGCTTGGCCCCCACGACATCGAGGACCAGCCGGTCGGGCGAGCCGAGGACGAAGTCGCGCACGTCCACCGCGCCGCGAACGGCGATCACCAGCTCCGCCTTGCCGGCGGCAGGCGCCAGGCTGACCGCCGTGACCTCCCCGGTACCGGGGCCTTCGGCCCGGGCGGGGGTCGCCACCAGGAGACTCGCCCCGAAGAGCAGCGAGGGGGCGGTGGCGAAGAGGATCTTGCGATACAATCCGGTCATGGCGTCTCGACCTCCTGCTTCCGCAGCGAGAGAGTTTCCTGGCGTTCGAACCCGAAATCGCGGACGGTGAACACGGCGTCGCGCGGCCGGATCTGTACCAGCTTCGCGCGTCCCAGCTGGTCACCGACGCGCAGCTTGTGCCGCTTGCCGGTGCCCTTTTCCCGCAACACGACCACGCTGTTCCTGCTGTTGCGGAGATTCTGATAGACCCCGACCAGCTCGAGATTCCCGATCTCCGGCCCCGCCGCCGACGTGTTGAGCAGCGACACGAAGGGGTCGCGGGCGCCGCCGGAGTAGGCGAAGGTCTCCCGCATCACCTCGATCTCCCGCGCCTTGCGGAGCGAGTCCGCGACCGCGGCCTCGACCAGGGTCAGGGTGTCGGTCTTGACGCTGTCCCCCGCCGCCGGCGTGGTGGCGGCCAGAGTGCTGGTTCCCGAGTCGGGCGCGGCCGCGAGCCGCGCCTGCCGGAGACTGTCGTTGTGGGCTCGCAGCTCGGCCAACTGCGCGGCCGCCTGGGCCTCCGCCTCGTCCCCGGACGGCGAGCAGCCGGCCAGGCTGGCGAGCAGGGCGAACCCGAGCAGAGCGTTACGAGCCACTGGCCTGTCCCTCCGGAGTGGAAGACTTGACGAACGTGCGGACCTGGAACTTGGCCTCCAGCAGCGAGCCGCTGGTGTCGCCCAGGGCCTTGGCCGCCGCCATGTTGGCCGGCGCGAGCGTGAGGTCGTAGGGCACGATGATCCGCTGCAGGCTCGCCACGTCGGCGAGGAACTGGCCGATCTGATCGTAGCGTCCGATGACCGACATGTTGTACTTGAAGGTGTTGAACGGCACCGGCCCGGCCTCCAGCGGCTGCGGCACCACCTGGGCCAGCGTCACCCCGCGGATGCGGCCCCGGCTGGAGATGTCGTCCAGCAGGTTGGGGACCTCGTTCCGCTCGGGAACCAGCCGACGCAGCAGCGACAGGCTCCCCCGATAGGTCTCGAGCCGATTGCGCAGGTCCTCGACCGAGCCGCGCGCGAGCTCCCGCTTGGCGCTGTCGGTGCCCGCCTGGAGCCGGGCGATGGTGTCCCGCACCGCCTCGACCCGCTCCTCGCGCGCGGCGAGGCCGCTGAGCCCGGCCGTCTCGATGACCGCCCCGGTGTAGGCGATGTACCCCGTCAGGCCGGCGAGCAGGATCACCAGCGCGGGCGTCGTCTTCTGCGAGATCATGGACATGGCGCCTACCTCACCGACTCGCTGAGGGGAACGGTCCGGATGTACGCCGAATCAGCCTGGCGGTACGTGCCCCGGATGGTGAACGCGGTCACCGCGCGCTCCTTTTCGACCACCGTCTGCGCCGACACCGGCGTCACGTCGGTGATCCACGGGGAGGCCTCGAGCTGGCGCAGGAACCTGGTGTAGGCCTGGATGTCCACCGTCCGGCCGTTGATCTCGAACTGGACCGCCGGGCTCACGAACGCGGCGGGAGCCGTGGTATCCGGCTTGGCGGCGGCGGCGCCGGCGGCCGGTGCGGCTGCCGGTGGGGCCGCCGGAGCGGCGGCGGGCACGGCGTTCCCCAGGTCCACCAGCCAGGTGTACGCCGGCAGGGCCTTGGTAACCTCGTCCAGCAGGTGGGCCCACACGTAGCGATCGCCGTCCACCGTGCGGATGACGCCGATCTGGGAGACCAGCGAGTCGCGGATCGTCTCCTGGTGCCGCTTCTCGGCCAGGAACGCCTTGAACCGCTTGTGCTCCGCGCGGGTGGCCTCGAGCTGCGGCTCGAGCGCGTTCAGCTCTGCGGTGGTGCCGACCACCACGTAGCCGAGCCAGCCCAGCACCGCGACCCAGCTCACGACGGAGGCGAGCAGGAGCGGGTCCTTCACGTTGCCGCCCAGGCCGCGGACGTTCTCCAGTACGCCCCGGAAGGGGGACCGCGCCCGCTTGCGCTTGAGGTCAGGACGAAGATTGACGGTGATCATCGGGTATCGAGTCCGTGGTCGGGGTCACGCCGCGCTGCGAAGCGCGAGGCCGATCGGGAGCATCAGCAAGGGCGCCACTTCGTCCACCGGCATCTCGTCGAAGACGCCGTCGGCCACCTGGAGCTTCTCGATCGGGTTGGCCAACTGGACCGGGATCCGCAGCCGGTCGGACAGCACCTTGTTGAGCCGCGGGATGCGGGCGCCACCACCGGTGGTGAAGATCCGGGAGATGCCGCCGGCGGACCGGCTGGACGACTGGAGGAACGCGGCCGCGCGCTCGATGCCGACGGCGAGCTCTTCGCTCCGGCCCTCGAGCAGCGGATCGAGCGCGTCGCTCGACGCCGTGCCGCGCAGCAGGCGGTCGGCCTCGTCGGCCGAGAGGCCGCGCTCGCGCTGGAGGTCTTCCTTGAACCGCCGGGTGCCGATCGGGATGTCGCGGGTGAGAACCGGGACCCCGTCGTCCAGGATGTTGATGTTGGTGGTCTCGTGGCCGATGTTGACCAGCCCCACCACCCCGACCATCGCCTCGGGATAGTTGATCTCGAAGGCGTTGTGGAGCGCGAAGGCGTCCACGTCGATGACGCTGGCATCGAGCCCGACGTCGGACAGCAGGGCGATCTTGTGCTCCACCAGCTCGCGCTTGGCGGCGACCAGGAGCACGGTCATCTGCAGCCCTTCGCCCTCGGGATCGAGAATCTGGAAGTCGAGCTCGACGTTCTCCATGTCGAAGGGCACGTGCTGCTCCGCTTCCCAGCGGATCACCTCGCGCGCCTCGGCCTCCTTCATGCGATCCATGCTGATCTTCTTGATGATCACGTCGCGGCCACCCACGGCGGTCACCACCCGCTTGGCTCTGATGCCGGCGGAGCCCAGCAGGTCCTTGATCGCCTCGGCGACCATGCCGGGGTCCATCACCTCGCCCTCGACGATCGCGTCGTTGGACACCGAGGTGAACGCCACCTTGGTCAGGACCGGCCCGCCCGAGGCGTGAGAGATGGCCACGAGCTTGATGAGCCCGCTCCCGATGTCGAGACCGACCGTCGTCGCGTTGCGCCCGAAGAGTCCCATACGTGTCCGCTGGTTGAGGGTCCCGAAGCCGAGGCGTGGGTGTAGTCTGTCGCGATGAGGGCAACCGATGTGCCACACAAGTTGCAGCCCGCTAAGTAGATGGGACGATGCCGCTTAATCCGTTGGAATCGGGGCGGGTGCAAGCCTCGTCGCGGCCCCTATCTTCTCTTTCGCAAGCGGTCTCTCGGGATGCAGTGGTTCGCGGCGGCGGAAAACGGTGCAAGTCCTGTCACTCCAAGGGGCAGGCGATCACGGCGACATCGAGACCGGCACCCAGGCGCGGTTGAGCAACGGCCGTACCGGAGGCGACCCCGGCACCGCGCTGTCCGCCGCCCGGAGCAGCAGGCGCACCTCGCGCCGCGCCAGCACCCCGCCACCCCCATCGCGGCGGAGGGCGGTGACCCGCACCAGGAAGAGCTCGTTGTTGACGCGGCTGACCGTGGGTGTGTAGGCAGTGCCGCCCGGCAGGACCACCGCCGGCAGCACGGCGGTGCCGCCGGGGGCGAGGAGACCGAGGCCGTGCGCATCCCACTCGCCCACCACCGCCGCCGCTCCGGCTTCCGCGGCGCCCGCCGCCTGCGCCGCGTAGAGCGTGTTGCGCCCGATGCGTTGCTCCAGCAGCGCCGCTCCGAACGAGACGGCCACGAGCGCGGCGATTACCGCCAGCGCGAGGAGCGTGAGGGGCAGTGCCATGCCCCGCCTGGCCGCGATCATGGCCAAGGCGCGTTCCGGAGCGCCACCCGGGTCGAGAGGGCGAGGCTGTCCACGGCCATGCGGGCCGCGCTGCGGCTGTAGATCGGCTGCTCGGTGACACCCAGAAGTGCGATGTCGATGGCCCGCACCGCCGTGGGGTCCGAGGTGGGCCCGCCGGCGGCGTCGCGATAGACCAGGGTGAGACCGCGCGCCCCCGCCGAGCTGTCCGCGAGTGGCCCGGCCATGGGCGTGATGGCCTCACCGGTGCTCACCGACCGCATGCCGAGCCAGGACTTGCCGCCCGACCGGTAGTACCGCATCTCCATCACCTCGGCGAGCCGGGCCGGCGACCCCGGGGTGACCGCGGCCAGCGTGGCGGGGCTCAGCGGTGCCGGGACGGCGACCTGAAGAACGACCGCAGGCTCGCCGCCGGGGCAGCTGCCCGCCCCGGCGGACACGACGCCGAGATGAATCCAGGCATCGTCGGATCCGGTGCCGGGATCGCTCTCCACGAACACCAGGAGCGAATCGGTGGCCCGGGGGGAGCGGAGCGACTCCCAGGAGGAAGCCGCGACCACGACGGCCGGCGACGGCCC
>Ga0299913_10005051_pt1 | contig 11196 bp, 9 predicted proteins | sample RVTome_9_FD_201360 | JGI IMG/M metagenome (GOLD analysis project Ga0299913, IMG submission 201360) | Soil microbial communities from uranium-contaminated site in the Upper Colorado River Basin, Wyoming, United States - RVT155D38 (version 2) ... | reverse complement strand
GGCCGACCTGCGGATGCCCGCCATCATCGCGTCGGCCTCGGGGATGGCCAGCGGCGGCCGGGTGGTGCACCACCTCGCCCGGCTGGCGCCCGACCACCGCAACGCCGTGGTGCTGGCCGGCTTCCAGGCACCGGGCACCCGCGGCCGGCTGCTGGCCGACGGGGCGCGCCAGGTCAAGATGCTGGGCCGCTACGTGCGGGTGCGGGCCGAGGTGGTCGACCTCGGGGCGTTCTCGGTGCACGCCGACCAGGCCGAGCTGCTCGACTGGCTCGACACCGCCACGTCGCCGCCCGACGCGGTGTACGTCGTGCACGGCGAGCGGGGGCCGGCGGCCGCGCTGCGCGACCTGATCGACGGGCGCGACGGCTGGGTGGCCGTCGTGCCCGGCCACGGCGAGCGGGTCCGCCTGGACTGAACCCCGCGTTCTGGCCGCGGGATCGGGGGCCCCGGCACCGGATCCCGCGGCAGGAACGCGTGCCGCACGTTTCTTGCCGCGGGATCGGGGGTCCGGGCGTCAGATCCCGCGGCAGGAACGTGGAGGGCCGGCGCGTCAGCGGCCGGCCCGGGAGCGCTCGACGGACTCCGCCAGCCGGGCCACGTGCGCCTCGACCGCGCCCGCCAGCGCCGGGGGGTGCAGCACCGTGAACGACCACGGCAGCCCGGCGAGCAGGCGGGCCATACCGGCCAGGTCGTTCACGCCGCTGACCAGCACCACCCCGCCGTCCGCCGACGGATGCACCTCGCCGACCGTCGGCGGGAGCTGCCGGCGGGCGGCGGCGGCGTCGGTGTCGAGCCACACCTCGGTGCGGTGGCGCCACGCCCCGATGCTCAGGCCGTGCCGGACGTGCGCCACCGGGTCGAACCCGTCGGGCGGCGTGAACCGTCGGTGCAGCCCGGCCGCGGCGGCGACGCGGTCGACCCGGAAGGTCCGGACCGCGCCCCGCAGGTGGTCGCGCCCCACCAGGTACCAGCGGCGGTCGTGCACGACGAGGCCGTACGGGTCGAGCTCGCGGGTGGTGGGCTCGCCGCCGGGGCGGGTGTGGTCGATGCGCACTCGGGTGCGCGACCGCACCGCAGCGGCGAGGGTGAGCGCCACCTCGGGGTCGGGCACCGGCACGGCCGGGCGGTGTGCCAGCCGCTCGGTGGTGCTCACCAGGGCGTTCACCCGGTGGCGGAGCGGGGCGGGCAGCACCCGGGTGAGCTTCACCAGTGCCCGGTCTGCGGCCGACGGCTCGCCCACCCCGTCGCGCTCGCCCGCGGCGGCCAGGGCGACCGCGGTGGCGACCGCCTCGTCGTCGCCGAGCATCAGCGGCGGCAGCCGGTACCCCGGGGCCAGCCGGTAGCCGCCGTAGCGGCCCCGGACCGACTCGACCGGGATGCCCAGCTCGCGCAGGGCGGTCGCGTAGCGCCGGACGCTACGGGCGTCGACGCCGAGCCGGTCGGCGAGCTCGGCCGCGGGGACGAGCCCCCGGTCCTGCAGCACGTCCAGCAGGGCGAGGACGCGGGTGGCGGGCCGGGACACGGGAAAGATCATAAAGAGGACGGAAACCGTCCACAATTGGGTCCACGCTGGTGGGGGCGGGTCGCCACCGGGGCGGCCCCCGATCCCTCCAGGAGAATGCGATGCCCACGATCGTCCTCGTCGCCGGCGCCAACCTCGGGGCCTGGGCCTGGGAGCACGTCACCCCCCGCCTGGCCGCCGCCGGCCACGACGTCCACCCGCTGACGCTCACGGGGTTCGGCGACCGCGCCCACCTCACCTCGCCCCAGATCACGTTGGGCACCCACGCCGACGACATCGTCGCCGCCGTCGAGGTCGCCGACCTCCACGACGTCGTGCTGGTCGCCCACTCCTACGCCGGGGCGCCGGCGACCATCGCCGCCGCCCGCATCCCCGGGCGGATCGCCCGGCTCGTCTACGTGGCCGGTGCCGTCCCCGAGCCGGGCAAGAGCCTGTTCGAGACGGCCGAGCCCGGCTTCGAGCAGGCCATCCGGCACTTCGCCGACACCGACGGCGACGGCTGGCTCGTGCCGATGATGAACGACGAGGTGCTCGACTTCGCCTACGGCGACCACGGCCTGAGCGACGACCACAAGGCCTGGCTGCGGGCCCGCGGCGTCGGCCAGCCCCTGGGGTGCTACACCGACCCGGCGCCCGCCGACCTCGGCGCCCTCGAGACGCTGCCCCGTACGTACGTCGCCTGCGACGGCGACCCGGGCGACCCGCCGATCGCGCCCGGCACGCCCGGGTGGGAGGTCGTCACGATCGCCACGGGGCACTGGCCGATGATCACGGCCCCCGCCGACCTGGCGGCCGTCCTCGACAAGGCCGTCCGGGGCTGACCGCCCCGAGGCCCGCGCCCGTCTCGGCGCCCCCACGGTTCTGGGTGCAGAAGCGGTTGCCGGGCACCCACTTCTGCACCCGGAACGCCGCGGGCGACCCAACTGCCGGCGCGGCCGTCGCTCAGGCGATCTCGATGGCCGCCGCGGCGAACTGCGCGTTGTACAGGTGCGCGTACGCGCCGCCCCGGGCCAGCAGCTCGACGTGGTCGCCCTGCTCGACGATGCGGCCGTCCTCCATGACGAGGATCACGTCGGCGTCGCGGATGGTCGACAGCCGGTGGGCGATCACGAAGCTGGTCCGCTGCGACCGCAGCGCCGCCATGGCGTGCTGGATCAGCACCTCGGTGCGGGTGTCGACCGAGCTGGTGGCCTCGTCGAGGATCAGGATCGCCGGGTCGGACAGGAACGCCCGGGCGATGGTGACGAGCTGCTTCTCGCCCGCGCTGAGGCTGGTGCCCTCGTCGTCGACCACGGTGTCGTAGCCGTCGGGCAGCGCGTGGACGAACCGGTCGACGTAGGCGGCGCGGGCCGCCGCCACGATCTGCTCCTCGGTGGCCCCGGTGGTGCCGTAGGCGATGTTGTCGCGGATGGTGCCGCCGAAGAGCCAGGTGTCCTGCAGCACCATGCCGATGTTCGACCGCAGGTCGCGGCGCCGCATGGTGGCGATGTCGCGGCCGTCGATGGTGATGCGCCCGGCGGCGAGCTCGTAGAAGCGCATGATCAGGTTGACGAGCGTGGTCTTGCCGGCGCCGGTGGGCCCGACGATGGCGACGGTGCGGCCGGGCTCGGCCACCAGCGACAGGTCGGTGATGAGCGGCGTGTCGGGGTCGTACGAGAACGACACCCGCTCGAACTCGACCCGGCCGCGGGGCACGGCCGCCAGCGGGGCGGCATCGTCGTCGGGCTGCTGCTCGTCGGCGTCGAGCAGGTCGAACACCCGCTCGGCCGACGCCACGCCCGACTGCAGCAGGTTGACCATCGACGCCATCTGGGTGAGCGGCATCGAGAACTGGCGGGTGTACTGCAGGAACGCCTGGACGTCGCCGATGGTCATCGCCCCCGACGTCACCCGCAGCCCACCGATCACGGCGATCACCACGTAGTTGAGGTTGCCGAGGAACATCATCGCCGGCTGGATCACGCCGGAGACGAACTGGGCGCCGAAGCTGGCCTGGTACAGCTCGTCGTTGGTGCGGCGGAAGCGTGCCTCGACCTCGCGCTGGCGGCCGAACGCCTTGACGATGGCGTGGCCGGTGAAGGCCTCCTCGACCTGGGCGTTGAGCGCGCCGGTGTGCATCCACTGGGCCACGAAGCGCGACTTCGACCGCTTGGCGATGGCTCGGATGGTGACGAGCGACAGCGGGACGGACACGATGGCCACCAGCGCCAGCAGCGGCGAGATCCACAGCATCACCACCAGGACACCGACGAGCTGGAGCCCCTGCGACAGCAGCTGGTTCAGCGTCTGCTGCAGGCTCTGGGAGATGTTGTCGATGTCGTTGGTCACCCGGCTGAGCAGGTCGCCGCGCTGCTGGCTGTCGACGTAGCCGAGGGGCAGCCGGTGCAGCTTGTCCTCGACCTCGCTGCGCAGGCGGCGCATCGTGCGCTGCATGATCCCGGCCAGCAGCCAGGCGCTGAGGTAGGACAGCAGGGACGACGCGGCGAACAGCACCAGCGCCCCCAGCAGCACCGCCTGCAGCTCGCGGAAGTCGATGCCCGACGGGCTCAGCAGCCCCCGGATGACGATGTCGGTGGCGTGGCCGAGGATGCGCGGCCCAAGCACCAGCAGCACCACGCCCACCACAGCGAGCACGACCACGGCGGCGACGCCCGCCCGATCCTCGCGCAGCATGGTCAGCAGGCGGCGGGCCGCGCCGACGAAGTCGCGCGACCGCTCGACCGGCATGCCGAGGCCGCCCATGGGCCGCACCGAGCTCGGGCCGCCTGGCCGAGGCGGCCGCGGCGCGGCGCCGGGCTCGGCCTCCGGCGGGGCGCCCCCCGGTGCGGATGGCGAGGTCGACGTGGTCATGCGGCCTCGCCCTCGCCCACCTGCGACTCGACGATCTCGGCGTACGTCGGGCACCTGGCCAGCAGCTCGGCGTGCGTGCCGAGGCCGACCGCCCGCCCGTCCTCGAGCACCAGGATCTGGTCGGCGGTGGCGATGGTCGACACCCGCTGGGCCACGACCAGCACGGTCGAGCCGGCCACGTACGGCCCCAGCCGGGCCCGCAGCCGGGCGTCGGTGGCCAGGTCGAGGGCCGAGAAGGCGTCGTCGAACAGGTAGACCTCGGGCCGCTTCACCAGGGCGCGGGCGATGGCCAGCCGCTGGCGCTGGCCGCCGGAGACGTTGGTGCCGCCCTGGGCGATCGTGGCGTGGAGACCGCCGGGCATGGCCCGCACGAAGTCGGCCGCCTCGGCCACCGTCAGGGCCTCCCACAGCTCGTCCTCGGTGGCGTCGGGCTTGCCGTAGCGCAGGTTGCTGGCCACCGTGCCCGAGAACAGGAAGGGCCGTTGGGGCACGAGGCCGATGCGGTCCCACAGCGCGCCGGGATCGAGGTCGCGGATGTCGACGCCGTCGATCAGCACCGCGCCCGACGTGACGTCGACCAGCCGGGCGACGAGGTTGACCAGCGTCGTCTTGCCCGACCCGGTGCTGCCGATCACGGCGGTGGTCTGCCCGGCCAGCGACGTGAACGAGATGCCGTCGAGCACCGGCGCCTCGGCGCCCGGGTAGCGGAAGCCGGCGTCGCGCAGCTCGAGCGACCCGCGGGTGGCGACCTCGGTCACCGGACGAGCGGGGGGCCGCACCGACGGCTCGGTGTCGAGCACCTCGACGATGCGCTCCGCGCACACCGCCGCCCGCGGCGCCATCAGCGCCACGAACATGCCCATCATCACGGCGATGAGCATGAGCGTGAAGTAGGTGAGGAAGGCCACGAGCGAGCCCACGGTCATCGCGCCGGTGTCGACGCGGTCGGCGCCGAACCAGATCACGCCGACGCTCGACGCGTTGATGATGAGCAGCAGCGTCGGGAACATGCGGGCCATGAGCCGCCCGGCCTGCAGGGTGGTCTCGGTCAGCTCGTCGTTGACCCGGCCGAAGCGGGCCCTCTCGTGGGGCTCGCGCACGAAGGCCCGCACGACCCGGATGCCGGTGATCTGCTCGCGCAGCACGAGGTTGGCGCCGTCGATGCGCTCCTGCATGGTGCGGAACATCGGGATCATCCGCCGCACGATCGATCCGACGCTGAGCGCCAGCGCCGGCAGGCTGACGAGCACCAGCCACGACAGGCCCACGTCCTGGCGCATCGCCATGACGATGCCCCCGACCACCGTGACGGGCGCGGCGACGGCCAGCGTGCAGGTGAGCACCACCAGCATCTGCACCTGCTGCACGTCGTTGGTGATGCGGTTGATGAGCGACGGCGCCCCGAGCTGGTTGACCTCCCGGGCAGAGAAGTCGGTGACGCGGTGGAACAGGTCGTCGCGCACGTCGCGCCCGAAGCCCATCGCCACCCGGGCGCCCGCGTAGACGGCGGCGACCGAGAACACCACCTGCACGAACGTGACGCCGAGCATGGCCAGGCCCGTCGAGCGGATGTAGTCGTTGTCGCCGGCCAGCACGCCCCGGTCGATGATGTCGGCGTTGAGCGTGGGCAGGTACAGCGAGGCCAGCGCCTGGATGGTCTGCAGCACGACGACGGCCACGAGCAGCTCGCGGTAGGGCCGCAGGTGCGAGCGGAGCAGGCGGGTCAGCACGGGTCTGCCTCGCCGCCGTCGCCGGGGCCGGGCGCGGGCCGGGTCCGGGCACCGTCGAGGAACAGCCGCACGATCTCGGCGGGCGTGAGTGGCTCGTCGGCGATCAGCGCCGGATGGCTGACCGCCAGGGTGAGGGCGCGGATCTGGCGGGCGGCGGTGACGGGGTCGAGGCGCACCTCGCCGGGCCGGGCCGCGAACAGCGCCGCCAGGGCCGGCGAGTCGGGCGGGGGCGCCGGCGGGCGGGCGCTCACGGTCGACATCAGCCGCCAGATGTCCGCCAGCCGGCGCTGGATGATGTCCACGGCGACGACGAGCTGCTGGTCGAGGGGCAGGCCGCGGTCGATGGCGTCGAGGAGCCGCTCGGTCGGCGCCGGATCGAAGGCGGCGTCGACGGCCGCCTGGACGACGGCCTCCTTGTCGGGGAAGACGCGGAAGATCGTGCCCTCGGCGATGCCGGCCGCCTCGGCGATCTGGCGGGTGGTGACGCCCGGCCCGCGCTCGAGCAGCAGGGGCAGCGTGGCCGCGACGATGGCGGCCCGCCGCTCGTCGGGCGGCAGGGCCGACGCCCGGCGGGCCCGCCCCTGGGATGCGTCGATCTCGTCGCCGGCCACGGTCACGGCGACTGACGATAACTGAGTGAGCACTCACTCACGCAAGTCGCCGCCTCGTCACCCCCGGGCGCAGGACGCGCCGAGGGCCCGCCCGCCCGCGAGCCAGCCGCCGTGCTCGCCCGCGACGTGGTAGTCGCCGGTCGCGGGGTCCTGGCGGTAGGTGACGGGCGCCGGCCGGCCCGACGCCAGGTCGGCCACCGCCGCGACCAGCCGGTCGATGTCGGCCTCGGCGGTCGATAGCCCGGCGCTGGCCCGCACCGCGCCCGGCATGTCGCGGCGGTCGTGGTTGCGCACCGCCTGCCAGTAGGCGGACACCTCGCCGGCGCCCAAGCCCAGCAGGCGGACCAGGTACGGGTGGGCGCAGAAGCAGCCGTGCCGCACGCCGATGGCGTGCTCGGCGCTGAGCCGGGCGGCCACGAGGGCGTGCGGCACGCCCTCGACCGTGAACGCCGCCAGCGGCAGCGCGGGCGTCGCCGGATCGGGGCCGAGCACCCGAACCCCCGGCACGCCGTCGAGCCCCGCCCGCAGCCGGCGGTGCAGGCGGGCATCGTGCTCGGCGACGGCGTCCCAGCCGACGTCGGCGAGCGCGTCGACGGCTGCGTGCAGCGCGACCGCGCCGATCACGTTGGGCGAGCCGGCCTCCTCGCGGTCGGGCGGGTCGGTCCAGGCCACCTCGTCGAGGTCGACCAGGTCGACGGCGCCGCCGCCGGCCAGGAAGGGGTCGCCCTCGGCGAACACCGCCCGCGGCCCAACCAGCACGCCGGCCCCGAACGGCGCGTACATCTTGTGGCCGCTCCAGGCGACGAAGTCGGCCTCCGGCGGCATGGGGTGGTGCGGCGCGAGCTGGGCGGCGTCGACCAGCACCGGCACGCCGCGCTCGTGGGCGGCGGCGATGACGGCGCCGAGCGGTGGCAGCCAGCCGGTGACGTTCGACGCCCCGGTGATCGCCAGAAGGCGGGGGCGCGGCCCGGCGTCGATGGCCGCCGCCACGTCGTCGGCGGTGAAGGTGCCGTCCTCGCCGCACTCGACGAAGCGCCGCCGGCACAGCCGGGCCCACGGCAGCAGGTTGGCGTGGTGCTCCACCACGGTCGACACCACGACGTCGTCGCCGGCCAGGCGCAGCCGGTACGCCAGGTGGTTGATGGCCTCGGTCGTGTTGCGGCAGATGATGGCCACGTCGTCGCCGTCCGGCGCCCGGCCGGCGAACGCCAGCGCGGCGGCCCGGGCCTCCTCGTACGCCGCCGTCGAGACCTGCGACTTGTAGCCGGCGCCCCGATGCACGCTGGAGTACAGGGGCAGGAACTCCTCGACCCGGCGGGCCACCGCGGCCAGCGCGCCGGTGGAGGCGGCCGCGTCGAGGCTGAGGTAGGGGCGCTCGTCCCCGTCCACGCACGGCACGGCAAGGCCGTCGCCGACCAGCTCGATGCGGTTCACGGCAGGTTCACGTACCCGTGGCGGGCCTTCCACAGGAAGTACTTCTCGAAGGCGAGCTTCATGGCGTGCGACTGGGGGCCGGGGATGAGGACGCTGTGCTTGCGGGGCGGCAACATCTTGTCAGCCAGGATCATCACACCGTTGTTGCCGGCGTCGAGCACGCACACGGCCGGGATGTCGCCGAACTCCTTGTGGGCCTGCGGCGTCTCGCCCTTCACCTGCGACACGATGTTCTTGGCTGCCACGTGCGCCATCTGCTCGGCGGGCAGCCCGGTCTTGGGGATGCCGACCGCGTGCGCGGTCTGCCAGGGCACCGCCACCGCCGCTGCGACGCCCACCGCGTACACCTCGTCGTGGGTCTCGGTCTGGTAGGTGTCGCGGACCGTGACGTAGCCCTTGTCGTCGGCGATGTCGGTCGCCCGCCGGATCACGTCCTGGCCCACGAAGGGCGGGATGATCATGGCGTAGGCGAAGTCGAGCCCGGTGCCGTCCTCGAGCACGACCCGGCCCTCGTCGACGTGGTCGATGGCCGTGTCGATCACCGAGGCGATGCGCTCCTTGCGCATGAACATGCCGAGCAGCTGCTCGCCGTGGGGCAGACCGCCGATGCCGAAGTGGCCCAGCTCGGGCTCGGGCGTGACGTAGGTGAGCTTGACCTGCTTCTTCAGACCGGCCTTGCGGAGCTGGTGGGAGACATTGAACAGGTACTCGTAGGCAGCACCGAAGCACCCGGCGCCCTCGGTGGCGCCGATGACGATGTCGCCGGGCGCTTCGAGGAAGCGCCGCCAGCCCTCGCCGGCGTGGATGGCGTCGTCGAGCGTCGTGATGGTGTAGGCGTTGCCGCCGGGCCCGAGGCCCTCGACGGTGTCGAAGTTGTTCCGGTAGCCGGTGGCGATGACCAGGTAGTCGTAGGCGTGCTCACCGGCGCCGGTCTGCACCTTCCGCGCCGCCAGGTCGAGGCCGGTGGCCGCGGCGTGCACGAAATCGACCTCGTGGCTCTCGAACGTGGGCGCCACCGGGAACGTGATGTCCGACGGCGACCGCTTGCCGAACGGCAGCCAGATGAGCGACGGGTTGAACAGGAACTGATCGGACGCCGACACCACCGTGACGTCCACGTCGTCGCCGAGGTCGTGCTTGATCGCCAGGGCGGCGGTCAGGCCGGCGAAGTTGCCGCCGAGGACGAGCACCTTCTTGCGCGACATGAGCCGGCTCCTCTCGGTTGTGCCTACGGCCGTTGTAGCGCCGCAGCGCAGGCGGTCGGCAGGGCCGTTCGGCCCGACCTGGGGGCTGGTCGGCTCAAGCAGGCGACCGGGGAGCCGCCGGCACCGCCGGCCTACCCCAGCGTGCGCGGCAGCCCGAAGGCGTCGAACAGGGTGGTGTCGAAGGTGGTCACCTCCGCGACCGCGCCGTCCTCGATGCGCACCACGTCGATCTTGAACGCCCGGAACTCGTCGTCGCCCCACTCGCGCAGGTAGCTGGCGGCCGCGGGCATCCGGTTGGCGGCGACCGGCACCAGGCGCCAGTCGCCGACCTCTTCCGGACCGAACGCCGTGACCAGCGCGGGCGCGATCACGTCGATGCCGTCGAAGCACATCCCGTACGGCGGCATGGTGATCCGGACGTCGTGGCGCAGCATCGCCGCGGCCGCGGCGGCGTCGTGCCGCTCGTGGGCGTCGATGAACCGTGTCATCAGCTCGCGCTCGTCCTCGCTGGGTGCCGCCGGCGACCACTCCGACCGCCGGGCCGGCAGCCGCTCGGCGAGCGTGGCCCGGGCCCGCTGGAGGGCGCTGTTGGCCGCCGGCACGGTGGTGTCGAGCAGCGAGGCCGTCTCGGCCGCCGACCACCCCAGCACGTCCCGGGCCAGCAGGACCGCCCGTTGGCGAGGCGGCAGGACCTGCAGGGCGGCGAGGAAGGCCAGCTCGATGGTCTCGCGGCGGACGGCCGCCGCGCCGGGCTCGTCGTCGCCGGGGGCGATCTCGTCGAGCAGGCGGTCGGGATACGGCTGCAGGTAGGGGATGTCGGCGAACGAGTGGAGGCGCTCCTGCCGGCGGGCGCGCCGGCGCAGCGCGTCGAGGCAGGCGTTGGTGGCGATGCGGTACAACCAGGCCCGGAACAGCTCGCCGCCGGTGAAGCTGTCGCGCCGGCGCCAGGCCCGCAGGAACGTCTCCTGCACCGTGTCCTCGGCCTCGTCGAACGAGGCGAGCATCCGGTAGCAGTGCACGTGCAGCTCGCGCCGGTGCCGCTCGACGATGGCCGCGAACGCCCCCTCGTCGCCCCCGAGCGCCGCGGTGACCTCGGGGTCGGTGGCGGTGGTAACGACCGGGCGCGGGCTCATGCGGCGACGCCCCCGCCGACCGATCCCCCGCCGTTGGCGGCGCCGCTGCTGCGCTCCGGTAGCCGTGTCATGCCGTGTGCAACGACGCCGCCGGCCGCGGCTCATCGGTGCCACTGGGCATTGTCGCTGCCCCGCCCGCGGTGGTCGAGTCGGCGGGTGGGCAGCGCCGGGACCTTGTTCCCTGGTGATCGGAACCGTCCGGCGCGACGGTGGAGGCATGGCAGACAACGACCGCATCGACAAGCTCGAGAAGCAGATCGACAGGCTCGAGGCCAAGCAGACCGAGCTCTACGAGCAGCTCGCGGAGGCCCGTCTCGACCAGTGGAAGGGCCGCCTCGAGGACCTCGAGGTCCAGATCCGGCTCGGCGCCATGGACACCAACGACCGGGTCGAGGCCGTCGTGCAGAAGGGCCGCGACCGCTGGAACGACGCCAAGTCCCAGCTCACCGGCGCCAAGGCGACCGCGGCCGACGTGGTCGAGACCGTGCGCAACGGGGTCGAGAGCGCACTGGCGGACATCCGCAAGGCCGTCGTCGACGCCCGCAAGCAGGCCACGTCCTGACGCGGCGGCGCCGCCGGGCACCCGGGCCGCAGCGGCTCGGGCCGGTCGGGGTCAGACGTCGAGCTCGCTCTTGGTGCGGCCCTGCCGCGACCACCACGAGTCGGTGCGGCCCAGCCGGAAGCGCTCGGGCTTCTGATCGTCGGCGAGCA
>Ga0299913_10005050_pt1 | contig 11197 bp, 14 predicted proteins | sample RVTome_9_FD_201360 | JGI IMG/M metagenome (GOLD analysis project Ga0299913, IMG submission 201360) | Soil microbial communities from uranium-contaminated site in the Upper Colorado River Basin, Wyoming, United States - RVT155D38 (version 2) ... | reverse complement strand
TCGTCGCGCTGGGGTTCTTCTGGGCCACCACCGTCGCCGGCCTGATCATCCTCGCCCGCTGGATCCCGTCCCGCGGCAAGCGGGCCCGCAACGAGCTGGTCATCGACTCGTGGGCGGAGAAGCCGGGGCTGGAGGTGCTGGCCGGCACGCCGCTGCTGTCGGTCGTGGCGCACGTCGGCATGCTGCTCGGCGTGCTGGTGCTCAGCTACGCCTACCTGGACCGCTGGGTCTGACGGCGGGTCCGGGCGCCCGCGTCAGCGGCCCTCGAACACCGGCTTCTCCTTGGCCAGGAACGCGTCGACCGCGGCCCTGTGGTCGGCGGTGCCACCGGTGAGCGCCATCATCTGGGCCTCGAAGGCGACGCCCTCCTCGAACGGCGCGCCCGCCGAGGTGGCCAGCGAGCGCCGGATCGCGCCGTAGGCCACGGTCGGCCCCGACGCCAGCCGGCCGGCGAGGGTGTCGACCTCGGCGTCCAGCTCGTCGGCGGGCACCACCTTCGTGACCAGTCCGGTCTCGAGCGCCTCGGCGGCCTTCAGCGTGCGCGGGAAGTAGAGCAGGTCCAGCGCCTTCGCCTTGCCGACGAGCCGGGGGAGCGTCCACGAGATGCCGGTGTCGCAGGAGAGCGCGATCGCCGAGAACGCCATGTTGTACGCCGCCGTGTCGGCCATGATCCGGAAGTCGCACGCGAAGGTCAGGCTGGCGCCCGCACCGGCCGCGACTCCCTGCACTCTGGCGATCACCGGCTTGGGCATGGTGACCAGAGCGGTGACGATCGGGTTGTAGTGCTCGTGCACGGTGTTCAGGGGAGCCGGGTCCCCGGACTCCAGCAGCGCGACGTGCTCGTTGAGGTCCTGGCCCACGCAGAACGCGCGACCGGTGCCGGTCAGCACCACGCACCGCGCGGCCTCGTCCGCGGCCACGGCCTGCAGCGTGTCGCGCAGCGCCACCTTCGTGGCGGTGTCGAGGGAGTTCATCCCCTCGGGGCGGTTGAGCGTCACCGTCGCGATGCCGTCGCGGGTCTCGAGCAGGACGGGGTCGGTCATGGGTGGGGCCTCTCTCCCAGGCAGCGGTCGACGTAGCGGTCGGCACCCGGCGCGAGCCGGGCGGCCTCTGAGGTGAAGTGTGCCCGAGCCGCGCGGCCGGGCCACTCGGAGGGCAGCAGCTCGTCGGGCAGGCCGGGGTCCTCGAAGAGGAACTTGCGCCACTCGTGGACGAGCCGGAAGCGGCGCGCGTACGCCGCCCTGTCCTCGTCGTCGTCGCCGGAGGCGGTGGTCGGCGCGTGCCGCTCCACGGCCAGCCAGTCCGCGTACCCCTTGGCGAGCGCCTCGAGGTCCCACGCGGCCAGCGGCAGCGTGGGCGGGTCGAAGTCGGTGGCCACGGCGGTGGCGGCGTCGACCTTCTCCTGCGCGAGCAGCTCGGCCGTGCCGGGACGGGGCCACGGGCTGGCCCAGGTGCCGGGGGAGATCTCGGCGTACCCGGCCCAGGCCAGGCCGGAGCGCACGCGCTGGCGCCGCGCGCGGTCGCGCAGCGGAGGCAGGAGCACGAGGTGCCAGCGGCCGTCCCAGTCGGCCGGGTCGCCGGCGTAGATGCGCGCGTGCGCCTCGTCGAGCCTGCGGATCGCCTGGTCGGTCGCCGCGTAGCCCGGCCCGGAGTCGAGCGAGACCGGCTCCAGCCAGCCCTGCGCGACCATCCGGGACACCGCGGTGCGGACGGCCGGGGCGGCGATGCCCAGCGGCTCGAGCAGCCTGACCAGGGCCGCCACGGGGGCCCGGTCGCCGCGTCGGCGCAGGTGATCGCCGTACACGTCGAAGAGAGCAGAGCGGGCGCGCATGTGACGAGCATGCCGCATCTGGGATACTGGTCCAGCCGCCACGTGACTTCCTGTCCCGTGGCGGTCCGGAGAACTGGACATGACGAGGAAGAGGTGTCGCGGATGGCGGCGATGAAGCCGCGGACGGGCGACGGTCCGCTGGAGGTCACCAAGGAGGGGCGCGGCATCGTGATGCGCGTGCCGCTCGAGGGCGGTGGCCGTCTGGTCGTCGAGCTCAACGCCGAGGAGGCGGGTGCGCTCGGAGACGCTCTGAAGGACGTCGTCGGCTGATCGTGGCCGACACGATCCCGACCCTTCCCGCACAGGTCTCGCCGCCGCAGCTGGCGCTGAGCGAGACCCCGTACGACGACCTGCCCTCGGGCGGGCTCGTCGCGCTTCCGGTGCTCCCGGGCGAGGCACCCGGCGACGACTCCGACGAGGACGTCCCGCCGCTGCTGGGCCCGGGGGCCGCGGAGCTGCTCGAGTCGCTCGACCTCGACCTGCTCGCGGTGCTGGAGCACCACAAGGCGTCCGGCAAGGCCGGCGAGGTGGTCGTGCACCCCGTGCCCGGCCATCCGTCGGTCGCTGCCGTGCTCGCGGTCGGCCTGGGTGAGCAGCGCCCGCGCGACTTCCGCGCGGCCGGTGCGGCGCTGGCCCGCAAGGCCAAGGACCGCGAGCTGCTGGCGACGACGGTGCCGCTCCTGGCCGATGACGCCGCGCTGCGCGCCTTCGTCGAGGGCCTGGTGCTCGGCTCGTTCGAGTTCCACTGGCGCTCGCAGGGGGCGAAGTCGCAGCCCGTCGAGCGGGTGGTGCTCGCCGGCGGGGCCGAGCGGCAGCCGGTCGTCGACCGCGCGCTCGCGGTCGCCCGTGCCGGATGGCGCGCCCGTGCGCTGGCCACCACGCCGTCCAACCTCAAGAACCCCGCCTGGCTGGCCGACCAGGCGGTCGCGTGGGCCCAGGAGGCGGGGCTCGAGGCCACCGTGCTCGACGAGCGGCAGCTCGAGGAGCAGGGCTTCGGCGGCATCGTCGCCGTGGGCCGCGCCTCGGCGACGCCGCCGCGGCTGATCCGGCTCGACTACACGCCCGCCGGCCAGGGACGGAAGGGCCGCAAGGCGCCCCACGTGGTGCTGGTCGGCAAGGGCATCACGTTCGACACCGGCGGCCTCAACGTGAAGTCCGGCGACGCCATGTCGACGATGAAGCGCGACATGTCCGGCGGTGGCGTGGTGCTCGCGACGATGGCCGCCCTGGCGGCGGTGGAGTGCCCCGTGCGCGTGACCGGTCTGGTCCCGGCCGCGGAGAACGCCATCAGCGGGTCGGCGTACCGCCCCGGTGACGTGATCCGCCACTACGGCGGCCGCACCACCGAGGTGACCAACACCGACGCCGAGGGCCGGCTGGTGCTGGCCGACGCGATCGCGTACGCGGTCGCCGAGCTCGACCCCGACGTCGTCGTGGACGTCGCCACGCTGACCGGCGCCATGAAGGTCGCGCTGGGCCTCGGCACCGGCGGCTTCTTCGCCACGCACGACGTGCTCGCCGAGGCGCTCACCGCCGCCGGCGACGCGGCGGGGGAGCCGCTGTGGCGGATGCCGCTGCTGGCCGACTACGCGCACCTGCTCGAGTCGAAGATCGCCGACGCCGACAACGCCGCCGGCAACCCCGGCGCGATCACCGCCGCGCTCTTCCTGCAGCCGTTCGCCGGCGGCGTACCGTGGGTGCACCTCGACATCGCGTCGGTGGGCGACTCGCCCTCCGACAACGGCGTGTGGACGCCGGGGCCGACCGGCTTCGGCGCGCGCATGCTGCTGCACTGGCTGGAGCAGGACGCTCCGCTGGCCGGGCTCTGAGCCCGCCGGACTGACGAAGGGACACGCACGCATGCAGGGACTCACCGTCCGCTGGTCGCTGGCCGACACCGACGACGACCTCGCCCAGCAGCTCGCCGAGTACGTCACCGACGCCTCGTGGGAGCGCTTCACCGGCATGGAGGGGCTGCGCTTCAAGAGCTGGCGCATGCGCCAGGGCGAGTGGTTCGAGGGCTCCTACGTCTTCGAGACCAGCCAGGCGCGTGAGGAGTTCCAGACCGCGTTCACCGAGAAGGCCGGCGAGGCGCCCGTGTCGCTGCTGATCGGCGAGGGACCCGTCTCGATCGAGTCCTGCCGGGTGCTCGCCGTCGCCGAGGGCGGCTCGGGCTTCAAGGCCTTCGACCGGGACTGAGCCCGCCGGGTCCGGGTCGACCCGCCCGGGTCAGCCCTCGGGGATCCAGACCTTCTTGACGGCCAGCAGCCCGTCGCTGACGGGCAGCAGCACCGGGATCAGGTCCTCGTTGTCCGCGATCGACCGGCCGAGCTCGCGGATCGCGACCGTCTCCTCGTCGCGCTGGGCCGGATCGGCGACGCGGTCGTGCCAGAGCGCGTTGTCGAAGGCCACGACGCCGCCGGGACGCAGCAGACGCAGCGCCTCCTGGAGGTAGGCGGAGTACTCGCGCTTGTCGCCGTCGCAGAAGACCAGGTCGTAGTGGCCGTCGGTGAGGCGGGGGAGCACGTCGAGTGCGGGACCGGGGATGGTGCGGGCCCGCTGCGAGGGGATGCCGGCCTCGGCGAACGCCTTCTTGGCCAGGCGCTGGTGCTCGGCCTCGACGTCGACGGTGGTGAGAACGCCGTCGGGGCGCATGCCGCGCAGCATCCACAGGCCGGAGACGCCCGTGCCCGTGCCGATCTCGACGACCGCGCGTGCCTCGAGCACGGCGGCGAGGAAGCGCAGGGCGGTGCCGGCGCCGTTGCCGATCGGCACGACGCCGACCTCCTCCGCCCGAGCCCGAGCAGCGGTCACCACCTCGTCCTCGGTGACGAAATCCTCGGCGTACGTCCAGCTCGCAGGCTTGATCATGCGGCCGACCCTATCGCGAGTGACCCGCGTGAGAGCGGACCGTCGGGGAACACCCTGCAGGCGTCGGGAGTTTCAGCAACTGCCGGGGAACGGCTCAGGTTCCTCTCAGCCCTGCTCACTACGGTGGGGCCCACGCCCCCGGCTGAGAAGGAGACGACGTGAGCGACCAGCTGGTCCCGACCTGGGACGAGATCGTCGACCGCCATGCAGAGCGGGTCCACCGGCTCGCCTACCGCCTGACGGGCAACGCCGCCGACGCGGAGGACCTCACGCAGGACGTGTTCGTGCGTGTCTTCCGCTCCCTCGACACCTACAAGCCCGGCACCTTCGAGGGCTGGCTGCACCGGGTGACGACCAACCTCTTCCTCGACGGCGCGCGCCGGCGCCAGCGGATCCGCTTCGACGCCTTGTCCGACGAGCGGGCGGAGCGCCTGCACAGCACCGTCAGCGCGCCGCACGAGCAGTACGCCGACCGCACCTTCGACGCCGACGTGGAAGCCGCGCTCGCGGCGCTGCCCCCCGACTTCCGTGCCGCCGTGGTGCTGTGCGACATCGAGGGCCTCTCCTACGACGAGATCGCCGAGATCCTCGACGCCAAGCTCGGCACCGTGCGCTCCCGCATCCACCGCGGACGGGCGATGCTGCGCCGCAGCCTCGCCCATCGCGCGCCCGGTGGCGGCCGCACCCGCTACTCGGGGCCGCGCCAACCCGCGGAGGTGGCCCGGTGATCGGCGTCGGGCACGTCGGCTCCCGGGTCAGCGCCCTCGTCGACGGCCAGCTGCCGCTCGCCGAGAACGAGCGGCTGTGGGCCCACGTGCACCGGTGCCCCGGCTGCCGGGCCGCGGTGGAGCGCGAGGGCTGGGTCAAGCGCCAGCTGCTCGGCCTGGCCGCCAGCAGCCCGCCGCCGTCGTACGGCCTCCGGGGCGCGCTCGCGCATCCGGGCGCCGTGCCTCCGGTCGCGCCCCTCGACCCCGGCTCGCGCCGCCGGCTCGTCGTCGGCGTCGCCGCCGGAGCCGGCTCGATCGGGGCCGCCATGGTCGGCGTGATCGCGCTGTCGGTCCCGGCCGACGCCCCGACCCAGGACCGTCGTACGCCGACGGTGTCGGTCAACCAGCCCAGCCCTGCCCCTGTCAGCACCGTAGGGAGAATGACCCCGTGAACACCGACCACGAGGACACCCGTCCGCTCCGCGACCCGGTCCCGTCCGACACGCGTCCGACGCCGACCTGGCCCGCGCCGCAGGGGAACCCGGTCGGCTACCCGGCCGCGCCCCCGCCGGCCCGGCCCCCGCGTCGCCGGGGCCTGGGCGCCGGCGTGCTCGCGCTCGCGCTCCTCCTCGGCCTCGGCGGTGGCGTCGCCGGCGCGGCCGGCTACGACGCGCTGTTCGACGAGGGCACGCCCGCCGGCGGCAACGCGGGCGGCCTCGGCGCAGTGCAGACCGTCGACAAGCCGCCGCTCGAGGTCGACAACGGGTCCGTCCCGGCCGTCGCGGAGAAGCTGCTGCCCTCGACCGTCCAGGTCCTCGCCGACATCAACGGCGAGCAGCTCGGCGCCACCGGATCGGGCTTCGTGCTCGACGAGGAGGGCCACATCGTCACCAACAACCACGTGGTCGAGGGCGCCGACGACGGCCGCATCATCGTGGTCGACAACAAGGGCAAGCGCCACGAGGCCGACATCGTCGGCCGCAGCCCGGTCTACGACCTGGCCGTGCTGCAGGTGGACGGCCTCGACGCCGAGCCGGCGGCGATCGGCACGTCGGAGGACCTGCGCATCGGCGAGAACGTCGTCGCGATCGGCTCGCCGCTCGGCCTCAGCAGCACCGTCACCTCGGGCATCGTGAGCGCGCTGCACCGGCCGGTCACCACGACCGGTGAGGACGCCAACGCCAACTCCTACATCGACGCCGTGCAGACCGACGCCGCGATCAACCCCGGCAACTCCGGTGGCCCGCTGGTCGACATGACGGGCCGGGTCGTCGGGGTCAACTCCGCGATCGCCTCCACCGGGGGCATGACCGGCGACACGGGCAACATCGGCGTGGGCTTCGCGATCCCGATCGAGCAGGTGCGGGTCACCGCCGACCAGATCCTCCGGTCGGGCGAGGCCCAGTACCCGGTCATCGGGGCGGAGGTCCGCAGCGTCGGCCGCGGCGAGGGCTCCCGCATCGAGAAGATCGAGGCGGGCAGCCCGGCCGCGGAGTCGGGCCTCGAGCAGGGCGACGTCGTCGTCAAGGTCGAGGACCGCCTTGTCACCGACAGCCCGAGCCTGATCGTGGCCCTGCGCACGCACCAGCCCGGCGAGACCGTCGAGCTGACCGTGGAGCGCGACGGCGACCAGGAGAAGGTCGAGGTCACGCTCGGCTCGAAGGTGGGCTGACCCCGTCAGTCGAGCTGGTCGGCAGGCGCCTCGGACTCGGTGAAGGGGTGCTGGTCGACGAACTCGCGGGTGGCGGCGTACTGGGCGTCGATGTACTCCTCCAGGCGGTCGTTCTCCACCCGCCACTGGCCGCGCCCGCCGATCTTGATCGCGGGCAGATCGCCGCGGCGCACCAGCGCGTAGACCTGCGCCTGCGAGGTGTTGAGCACCTCGGCGACGTCGGCGAGGGTGAGGAAGCGCGGCATGCCTCCATGCTGCCATCCCCGTCAGCCGCGGGCGTGCGCGCCGGGCCGGGCTGTGGACAGCACAGGTGACGTCAGCCGCGTCTCGGCTCATGATGTCGGACGTGAGCACTGATCTCGGGAAGCCTGACGCTCCGCCTGCCGCCCGCGCCGCACGGCCCGGGTGGCGCGACCCACGCCTGTGGATCGGGGTGGCCCTCGTCGCCGTCTCGGTCCTGGCCGGCGCGCGACTCGTCGGGGGCGCCGACGACACGATCGAGGTGTGGGCGGCCACGGCCGAGCTCGCGCCCGGGCAGCCGGTGGGCGAGGCGGAGCTCACCGCCCGACGGGTCCGGTTCGACGACGCGGCGGACGCCGCGCGCTACCTGCGCGTCGGCGAGACGCTGCCCGACGACGCCACCGCGGCACGCGCTGTGGGCGCCGGGGAGCTGGTGCCGGTGGCCGCGCTCGGTGGCGGGTCCGCGGGGTTGCAGGAGGTGCCGGTCTGGGCGCCGTACGACGCCGTCCCCGGCAACCTGGAGCCCGGAGCCGTCGTCGACGTCTGGGTGACCCCGCGGTCCGGGGAGTCCGAGCAGGGCGCCCGGCTGGTGCTCGACGACGTCGTCGTCATCGCCGCCCCACGGCGCACCGACGGCCTCGGCCCGAGCGGCAACCGGCAGGTGCTGGTCGGGGTGCCACCCGAGGACGCCGAAGGGCTCGGGCTGGTGCTGGCCGCGGCGAAGGACGACCGGGTCGCCCTGGTGCGGGAGGGCTGAGCCGTGGAGCCGCGCACCTGCGTCCTGCTGGCCGGGGGAGGCACCGCGTGGGAGCCGGCCGCCCTCGGCGCGCTGGAGGCCCGTCCCGGCGTGGTCGTGCTCCAGCGCTGCCTCGACCTCACCGACCTGCTCGCGCAGGCCACCACCGGCCGGGCCGGCGTCGCCGTACTCGCCCTCGACCTGGCAGGCCTCGACGCCGCGGCCGTCTCGCACCTCGCGCGCCACGGCGTGCAGCCGGTGGGTGTCGTGCCGCCGGGCGCCCCCGACGGGACCGCGGGCCGGGCCGCCGCCCTCGGGGTGCACCGGCTCGTGGCCGCCGACCGGCTCCTGGAGCTGCCCGACGCGGTCCTCGCCGTCGCCCGCGACGAGCCCGCCTCCGTGGACGCCGCCCCGGCGGACCCGGGAGCGTCCACGGACGGCCACGTCGTCACCGTCTGGGGCCCCACCGGCGCGCCGGGGCGTACGACGGTCGCCGTCGGGCTGGCCGCGGAGCTGGCCCGTCGCGGTCGCGACCCCCTCGTGCTCGACGTCGACCCGTGGGGCGGCACCGTCGCCCAGCACCTCGGCGTGCTCGACGAGGTCGCGGGACTGCTCGCGGCAGCGCGGCTGGCCGGGGGAGGCCGGCTGCCGGAGCGCTTCGCGAGCCTCCAGCGGCGAGTGGGCGACCTGCGCGTGCTGACCGGGCTGCCGCGCGCCGACCGGTGGACCGAGGTCCGGGGCGGCACCGTCGAGGAGCTGGTCCGGCTCGGCCGCGGGCAGGGGCCGGTGGTGCTCGACGCCGGCTTCTGCCTCGAGGAGGACGCGGCCGCGGACTACGCCGGCCGTCCCGGCCGTACGGCGATGACGCTGGCCGCCGTCGCCGAGGCCGACGTGCTGCTCGCCGTCGGGTCGGCGGACCCGGTCGGGCTCTCCCGGCTGGCCCGTGGTCTCGGCGAGCTGCGCGAGCGCTCCGCCGCGCAGCCTGTGCACGTCGTGGTCAACCGGTGGCGGTCCCGTCTCGGGTGGAGCGAGGCCGACGTGGCCGGGCTCTTCCGGGGCTTCGACCTGGCGGGGCTGTGGTTCCTGCCGGACGACCCGCAGGCGGCCGACCGGGCGCTGCTCACCGGCCGCACCCTCGCCGAGATCGGCGACTCGGCTCTTGCCGCCGCGATGGGCGGGCTGGTCGACGCGACGGGGCTCGCGCCCGGGACGAGCGCGGCGAGGCGCCGGCGACGAGTGCTGCCGGTGCGCCCGCCGGTCACTCGAAGGGCGCGGAGAGCCAGTCGAGGATCGCGGTCGGGTCGCTGAAGAGCAGCGCGAGCCCCTGCGTGGTGAAGAAGACCATCACCAGCAGCAGGGCCAGCTGGCCCGTGAGCTGGTCGCGGCGCGGCAGCACCCGCATCGCGGTGTCGTGGGCCGACACGACGGCCACCACGTGGCCGACGACGACGCCGAGCACCTTGATGACGGCGAGCGTCGAGGGGTGCTGCGAGAGCCAGTCGGCGGGAGCCCGGTCGGCAAGGCCCAGCAGGTTCCAGCCGTGGCCGAGCGGGTCGGCGAGCTGGAGGACCGTGGCCTGGCCGTACTCCACCAGCGAGGTCAGGTAGTGCGCCACCATGTAGCCCACGATGATCGGGAGCAGCGAGTGCGCGTACTCGCCCGGCAGCGTCTGTCGTGCCTGCCCGCCGTGCAGACCGGTCAGCATCGTGGCGGCCGCGAACAGCCCGCCGACCAGCAGGATGATGCCGAGCATCGCGGCCAGGTCGAGCCACTGCTTGTCGACCGAGGAACCCTGCACCTTGGTGAGCCAGAACGACGACTCGCGGAAGGAGTCGAACGCCGTGCTGCCCAGCAGCACCGCGACGACCGCGACGATGCCCGGGCGGATCGGGATCGCGGTCAGGTTGGCCAGCGGGTTGACCAGCGTGAGCCGCCCGTCGACCCGGGCCCACGGCGAGAGCCGCGCGACGAAGCTGGAGTAGACCTCGAACGGGTCGGCGTGCTCGAACCACCGGTCGCCGAAGAACGCGGCGCCGACCAGCATGATGCCGACGTACGCCGCCAGCCACAGCCGCACGGCGCCGAGGTCGGTGCCGTTGGGCGAGATCAGCTCGAACCAGACGAAGGCGAAGAGGCCGAGCACCGACGGCCAGTAGCCGAGCCGCGCCGGGTAGTCGCGGAGGCCCCGGGACGCGTCGCCGCCCGTGGCCCTCACCAGCAGCAGGTGCAGGGTGCGCACCGGGCTGACGGCCTTGTAGAACGGTCCCAGGAGCAGCGAGGCCGGCACGATCCCGACCCAGAGCAGCACGTAGAAGACGCCGAACGTCGGGTTGACCAGGGAGTCGCGGCCGAACACCGCAGCCATGGCGACCCAGCCGGTGAAGGCCAGGCCGAGACCGCGGACGACGGGGGTGAACCAGCCGCTGTCGACGAGCCGGCCGACCGCGGCGACCGGAGAGCCGGTGGGCACCGCGAAGCGCGGCGTGCGCCAGGCGAGCGCCATCACGATGAACGAGACGGCGAGTGCGGCGCTGGCCCCGGCGATCGCGTACTCGGCCGGGATGGGCAGGTCGCCGGCGCCACCCAGCCCGTGTGCCTCGTACTGCACGGTCAGCTGGCCTGGAGCTTCACGACGACCAGGTGGAGGTCGTGGGACTCCACCTCGTAGACGCCCGGGCGCCCCAGCGTGATCTCGTGGCTGCCGGTGCCCTCCGTGTAGGCGACCTCCTGCTCCGGGCTGGTGTGGATGTGCAGCTCGCCGGGCTCGTCTGCGGTGATCCGCAGGACCACCGGCTCGTCGGCGTCGACCTCGACCGTGCTGCCGTTGGGGGTCACCTTCCCGCCCTCGACGGTGATCGGCACGACCTGGCCCGCGTCCTCGGTGGGGCTGGGACTGCCGCTCGCGCTCTCGCTGGTCGTGGGGGTCGGAGTGGGCTCCGCCTCCGGGTCGGCCTTCTCGGCACAGCCGGCCAGCCCCAGGGCTGCCACCAGCGACGTGCTCACCAGCAGGGTGTGCGCGCGCATCGTCGTACTCCTCGACTCGTGGGACCCCGCCGGGCGGCGAGGAGATCTCTGCCAGAATTCCAGATGGAGCCACGGCGTTCGACGTGACGCCGCGCACAGGAGCTGGAAGGGGATGC
>Ga0299913_10005049_pt1 | contig 11198 bp, 10 predicted proteins | sample RVTome_9_FD_201360 | JGI IMG/M metagenome (GOLD analysis project Ga0299913, IMG submission 201360) | Soil microbial communities from uranium-contaminated site in the Upper Colorado River Basin, Wyoming, United States - RVT155D38 (version 2) ... | reverse complement strand
CGCGTCCCCGGTGCTCGCGCACAACCTCGTGCTCCTCGCCGGGTTCGCGCTGACCGGCCTTGCGACGTATGCCCTCGTCGTCTCGTGGACGGGCGATCGCCTGGCCGGGACCCTCGCCGGCTCGCTCTTCGCGTTCAATACGCACACGCTCATGCGGTTGGCCCACATCCAGGGCATCCACATCTGGGGTCTGCCCCTGGCGCTGCTCTTCGCCGACCGTGTCCTCACACGACCGGGCCCGGCAGCAGCGCTGAGTCTCGGCGCCGTCATGGCGGCCATGGCCTATACATCCGGGTACCTGATCGTGTTCGCGACCCTCATGGTGGGCATCGCCGCGCTCGCGCGGGCGCCGGCGTGGCGGCCGCATCCGCGGCAGTCGCTCGGCGCACTGGCGCTGGCCGCCTGTGTGGCCGCCGTGCTGGTCGTGCCGCTCGCCGTGCCGTACCGCCGCGTCGCCGTCGAACAGAACATGGTGCGGTCGCTGGAGATCGTCCGCGACCACTCGGCAACGCTCGAGGGGTACCTGTCGTCGGCCGGGCGCATCCACCTCGCGACGTGGAGCGGGCACCTCCTCGAACGCCCCATGGATGCCTTCTTCCCGGGCGTGCTGGCAATCGGCCTCGCCGCGGTCGCCCTGTATGCCGCGCTCTTCCGCCAGGCGGAACCCGGGCGTGTCGCCATGCTGTGCGCGGTGGGCGCCTCGGGGCTGGTGCTGTCGCTCGGCCTTCAGACACCGGTCTATGGATGGATCTTCTCGGTATTCCCGCCGATGCAGGGCCTTCGGGCCGCCGCGCGGTTCGGCAACCTGTTCCTGCTGGCGATGGCGCTGCTGGCGGGGCTCGGCCTGGCGTGGCTCCGGCGATCCCGCCCCCGTGCACGCCTGGCGCAGCCGCTCGCCATTGCCGCCATTGTCATCGTCAATCTGGAAGCGCTGCGGGCGCCGTTCGACTACCCGCGCTTCGAGGGCATTCCCGGCATCTACCGGATCCTGGCGGATGAACCGGGTCCCGTTGTGCTCGTCGAGACACCCTTCTATCCGCCGCCCGCCATCTTCGAGAATGCGGAGTACGTGCTCAACTCGACGGCACACTGGCGGCCGCTGATGAACGGCTACAGCGGGCACACGCCCGAGAGCTACCGGCAGATTGCCTGGACGTTCTGGTATTTTCCGGATGACGCCGCGGTCGCGGCGATGCGGGAGGCGGGCGTCACTCACGTCACCGTGCACCCGCGGCGGTACGGCGGCGAGGCGGCGGAGACGATCGCGCGGCTCGCGCGGCATCCCGATCTGGAGCTGATCGCCGTCAGCGCGGAGCGGGGCATCCGTCTGTATCGATTGCGATGAACGAGCTGACCTGCATTCCACTCCGCACCGACGACGAGATTCGATCCGCGTATCCGCTGATGGCGGCGCTGCGCACTCGCATCCGTTCCCACACGTTCCTGGCCGACGTACGCCGCCAGCAGGCCCAGGGCTACGAGCTCGTCGGCGGCTTCGCGCGGGGGCGTCTCGTGGCGCTCGCCGGCGTGCGGCGTACGCATACGCTCGCCCGCGGGGACCATCTCTTCGTCGACGACCTGGTGACCGATGCGGAGGCGCAGGGACGCGGCCACGCGACGGCGCTCCTGCGCTGGCTGGCACGGCGTGCGGCCGCCGACCACATCCCTCGCATGTACCTCGACTCGCGCGATACCGCGCGCGGGTTCTACGCAAGCCGGAATTTCAGATTCCTGACGTCGCTGCCATGCTGGATCGACATCATGGAGCTCGCCGGGGCGGATGCGCCGCAGGGCGGGGGCACTCGGCCATGAAGGTCCGCATCCGGCGGCTGCGTCCCGACGTGCAGCTCCCCCGCTACGCGAGCGGGGGGGCCGCGGCCTTCGATCTCGCTGCAGCCGACGAAATCGTCGTGACGCCCGGCGCGGTCGCGCTCGTCCCCACGGGCCTGGTCATCGAGGTGCCCGCCGGCATGTTCCTCGGCATCTTTGCGCGGAGCAGCACGCCGCTGACGCGTGGACTCGTCGTCGCCAACGGCGTCGGCGTCGTGGACCCCGACTACTGCGGGCCCTCCGACGAGGTGAAGATCGCGGTTTTGAACGTCACCGCTGCGCCAGTCACCATCCGGCCAGGCGATCGTCTCGCACAAGGGATCTTTCTGCCGGCGCCGCGGGTGACGTGGGACGAGACGGACGCCCTCGCGATCGACTCGCGTGGCGGGTTCGGCCAGACAGGGGCGAATTGACGCGTCCGTGGGCGGCCCGCTACCATCACCAGTTGTGCTCGCGGCAACCGACCCGGTGACGAGACGCCACGTTTCCCTCGAAACCATTCGCCAGGCCGCCACAATCGTGTACGAGGCGGCGGTGCGCACGCCGCTCGTTCGTCTGGACCTCCCCCCCATCGCAGCGGCTCGGCCGGCCGGCGCCCCCGAGATCTTCCTGAAGCTCGAGAACCTCCAGCCGATCGGTTCCTTCAAGATCCGCGGCGCCTACAATGCCGTCCGCCGCCTCTCCGACGCCGATCGCGCCGACGGGGTCTGGACGGTGAGCGCGGGGAACGCCGCGCAGGGCGTGGCGCTCGCCGCGAGGCTCTGCGGCACGCGTGCCTCCGTCCTCGTAATGGACACGGCCCCGGCCACGAAGCTGCGGGCGCTCGAACGGCTCGGCGCCACGATCGTGTCGGCCTCCTACGACGAGTGCTGGCACGCGGTGGAGGCGCACGACAGCACGCGCATGCGCGGCCGGTTCGTCCATCCCTTCGACGATGACGATGTCATCAGCGGCAACGGAACGCTGGCGCTCGAGATCGTCGAGGATCTGCCGGACGTGGACGCCGTGATCGCGGCGGTCGGGGGCGGCGGGCTGCTCGCCGGGCTCGCCTGCGGGCTGCACGCGCTCTTGCCGGGCGTGGCCGTCTACGCGGCGGAACCTGCGACCGCCGCCCCGCTCGCGCGCTCGCGGGCGCTCGGCTGCGCGGCGCGGTTCGACGCGTGGGAAGCCTCGTTCGTGGACGGCGCGGGCGGCCGGTCGGTGCTCCCGTCGATGTGGCCGCTCCTGCGCGATCGCGTCGCCGACTCGATCGTCGTGCCGCTGCCGGACGTCGCGCGCGCGATGGCGATCGTCGCCGACCGCGCGCACGTCATTGCAGAAGGGGCGGCGGGCTGCGCGGTGGCTGCCGCGCTGTCGCCAGCGTTTGCAGACAGGGGCCACACGCGAGTCGCCGTCGTCGTGTCGGGTGGCAACATCGACCTGCCGCGGTTCGCGGCGCTCGTGGGCGCCTGCGGGTCATGAGCCTGATGCTCCCCTGCGTCCGGTTGACGCGAAGCGCACCCGGACGCCTGACCGCCTCCCGCGTCGGGCAGACAGCAGCCAGGAGTCGCAACCCAGTCCGGGAATGAGCCTCCCCCCGGGGTGACGAGGACAACTTTGGACCCGAATCCGACTACGCAGCAAGGCCCGCCATTACCGGATCGCCTGAGGCGCCTGCAGGATCTGGCCGCCGACCTCTGGTGGACGTGGAATCCGCGGGCGCGGGAAGTCTTCCGCCGCCTGGACTACACGCTGTGGCGGCAGACCGCGCACAATCCCGTGCTCATGCTGCGGCAGGTCTCGCCGGAGATGCTGTCGCTCGCCGCCGCTGACGAGCGGTTCCTGGCGGTGTACGACGCCGCGATCGACGCGCTCGAGCGCGCCCGGAGCGCGCGCGACACCTGGTGGCACCGCCGTTTCCCCGAGAGCGGTGGGCCCATCGCGTACTTCTCGGCGGAGTTCGCGCTGCACCAGTCGCTGCCGATTTATGCGGGAGGCCTGGGCGTCCTCGCGGGGGATCACTGCAAGGAGGCGAGCGACCTCGGCATCCCGCTCATCGGGGTCGGGTTCATGTACCCGCAGGGCTATTTCCACCAGACCGTCTCGCCCGAAGGCTGGCAGCAGGAAAGCTACGAGCGGCTGAACTGGACGGACGCACCCATCCAGCCCGCAACCCTCCCCGACGGCAAATCCTGCATCGTCGCCGTGCCGCTCGGCAACCGCAGCGTGCTCGTGTCGGTCTGGCGGGTCCGGCTCGGCCGGGTCACGCTGTACCTGCTCGACACCGACCTGGAGGAGAACGCCCCGTGGGATCGGGAGCTCTCGGCCCGCCTGTACGGCGGCGACCGCGAGACACGCATCCAGCAGGAGATCATTCTCGGGATCGGCGGCGTGCGCGCACTGAAAGTGCTCGGCATGGCCCCCGCCATCTGGCATCTGAACGAGGGGCATGCCGCGTTCGTGGTCCTCCAGCGCATCCGCGATCTGATCGAGGCGGGACGGAGCTTCGAGGATGCACTCCATGAGGTGCGGCGCACCACGATGTTCACGACGCACACACCTGTTCCAGCCGGGCACGACGCGTTCCCCTTCAACCTCGTGGAGACACACCTCGCGGGGGCCTGGGGAACGCTCGGCGGCTACCGGGACGCCTTCATGGCGCTCGGCCACTACGACAACGGCGGCGGATCGCTCTTCAACATGACGGCGCTCGCGCTGCGGACGGCCGGCACCGTGAACGGCGTCAGCGAGGTGCACGGGCAGGTGACGCGGGACATGTGGGGGCCGATCTGGCCGGGCGTGGCGGAGCACGAGCGTCCGGTCGGCTTCATCACCAACGGCGTGCACGTGCCGACGTGGCTCTCCGCCGAGCTGGCCTCGCTCTTCGACGAGTACCTGGGCGCGGAATGGCGCGAGGGCCATGACGACCCGGCGACATGGGAGAAGATCCTCGATATTCCCGACGAGGCGCTGTGGGACGCACGCAACGCGCTGCGCACCTACCTGTTCCACTTCATTCGCGAACGGGCGCGCACGCGCTGGATGGACGAGCGCGTCAGCGCCGGGCGCGTCGTGGCCGCGGGGACGCTGCTCGATCCCAACGCCCTGACGATCGGCTTCGCCCGCCGCTTCACCGGGTACAAGCGACCGGAGCTGATCTTCCACAACACCGATCGCCTCGTGAAGATCCTGAATGCCCGCCGCCGCCCGGTGCAGGTCGTGTTCGCGGGCAAGGCGCACCCCGCCGATGAGACCGGCAAGCACCACCTCCAGCAGGTCTACCGGCGTGCCGTCGATCCGGTGTTCGGCGGCAGGGTCGCGTTCATCGACGACTACGACCTGCACGTCGCCCACTTTCTCGTGCAGGGCTGTGACGTGTGGCTGAACAACCCGCGCAAGCCGCTCGAGGCGAGCGGCACGAGCGGCATGAAAGCCTCCGTCAATGGCGTCCCCCACCTGAGCATCGGCGACGGGTGGTGGGCGGAGGGGTATACCGGCAAGAACGGCTGGGAGATACAAGCGGCGACCCCCGCAGGAGATCCGGGGGCAGTCGACGCGGCGGATGCCGAAGCCCTGTATCACCTGCTCGAGACCGAGATCGTCCCGGCGTTCTATGATCGGGACGGGGGCGGCATCCCGCAACGGTGGCTCCAGGTGGTCCGGCAGGCCATCATGTCGGTGACCCCCCGCTTCAGCGCGCGGCGAATGGTGAAGCAGTACGCTGAGACCATGTACGGACCTGGCATGCGGCAGCTGACGGGGTCGAGGTAGGTAGCTCTGAGCTGTCAGGTTTCAGCTGTCAGCTGTCAGAGCGTGTGAAAGGATGCGTCAACTTCCATTACCCAACTCCCAACGCCCAAGCAGTTCCGGGTCGACACGTTCCGGACATGGTCGCCTTGGCAGTTGGCGGTTGGGAGTTGATTATCTTCGCACGCTCTCAGCGCTCGGTCCGAGCTGGTCTGTTGCAGACCGGAGCGGCGGTTTCCTGGCATTTCTGGCAGTGTTGGCATTTCAAGGATTGGCTTAAGTGTCGCGGAAGACGATGGCGCAGACGAGGTGCGCGCTGTGCGGCGCGAAGGAGGTCTCCGAGCCGAAGAGAGACGAGCGGTACTGCCGCGACTGCTGGGACAAGAAGATCGCCGTCGAGGAGATCGTCGCCCGCGAGTTCGCGCTGAAGCGGTACATCCGAGCCCAGAGCGCCGAGAAATACCTGATCTACCATTCGACGCTGAAGCGCCCCTGCGGGCAGCTGATCGTGGTTGACGACGGCTACGACCTGTTCCTGACGATGGTGCTGTATCCCACGTTTGCGTGGGACGAGGCGGCGTATCACCTGGAGGGGGACCCCGAGGGGCGCAGCTTCGCAGAGATTCTGGTGGACGTGGTCGCGGCCGAAGTCATCGAACCATGGGGCGGCGGCAAGTGGCACCTCGACATTTTCCGTTCCGCGAACCCGGAGCCGGAGGACTGGAACGGGGAAATGTAGCGGTATATGATCCGCTCGGCTGGCAGCGTCCGGCTGCAAACCACCCAGGTCACCCAGTCATGTTCCACCGGCGAGCCGCCTCGGCGGCTCGTCGCAGCCCGTCGGGAGGTCGTCATGAACCGCGTCGCGTTCGCGCCTGCCGTTGCATTGCTCCTCGTTTCCGCTGCTCCCCTGCTCGCCCAGACGGCTCAACCGGCCGCTAACCCCACGTCGGGGACGCCGCCACTCGCCACCCGGGCGAAGTTCGTGACGCCCGTCAAAGGGCAGGCCACGATCGACGTGCTGCCGAGCCCGTCGAAGCGCGAGGGGAAGGAGATCGTCACCACCTTCAAGATCAAGAACACCTCGAACGCGCCCATCGCCCTGCTGCGGGTCGACGAATATTGGTACGACAAGGGGGGAAAGCTCGTGTCTTCCGACACGCGCCGTCACATGAAGCCGCTCGCGCCCGGCGAGATCGTCGAGATCACGACCAAGGCGCCCGACCTGCCCGGCGCGGCCAACGCCCAGCGGACTTTCGCGCACGCGCATGGCACCGTGAAGGCGAACGCCGTGAAGAAGATGGAGTAAACCGTGGAGGCGCGAGCGAGCCGGCGGCGAGCGAGCCACGCGAGCAAAGCGGCGCATCGGGGTGCCCGGGAGGGAGCGTGTCAGGGGGTTCGGGGGACGAAGTCTCCCGGTGAAAGCTAAGCCCTACCGACCGGCCAGCCGCTCGGCGTACGTGCCGGCGATGGGCAGCTTCCATCGCCGGCGCGTGAACGCCTTGACCATGCAGAGGATCCAGCAGAGGAGCCAGACGCCCCAGAGCACGTAGCCACACACCATCAGCACGTTGAACGCGGTGGCGGAGAGAAGCACCGAGAAGAACGCCAGCCCCATCACGAGCGCCACCAGCAGGCCGAGGCTGCCCAGCCCCACAATCGACTGCCAGGCGTGAAAACGGACGTAGGAGCTGGTGCTCTCGGCAAGCAGGACGAGCACACCGGAGAACGGACCGGCGAGGTAGGCGAGGGTGGCCGCGACGTGGGCCGACAATCCTGTGGTCGAGGGCTCGCGCGACGGCCTGCTCCGGATCGTGTCGGCGTCCTGCAGCATGCGCCATCGTAGCGCGTTTCGCGCGCGGCCCCCGGGCCCCCACGGCCCCGGCCGGGACCGGACAAACCTTGCCGGGCGCGCCAGCGTCCTACTCAGCAGGAAGGGCCGGCCTTATACTCGTGGGAATGGCGCTCGCAATCGCGGATGTCCAACGTGCGCTCGTGGCAGACGGCATCGATGGGTGGCTGCTGTACGATTTCCAGGGCTCCAACCCAATCGCCGCGCGGCTCTCGGGGTTGGCGGCTGCCGGCCGGATGGCCACGCGCCGGTGGTACTACCTCATTCCCGCGACGGGAGAACCTCGTGGGCTCGTCCACGCAATCGAGCCGCACAATCTCGACAGCCTGCCGGGCGACAAGCACGCGTACGCCGGACGCGATCGGCTGGACGCCGGCCTGCGCGCGCTCCTCGGCGGCCTTCGCCGAGTCGCCATGGAGTACTCGCCCGGGAACAACATTCCGTACATCTCGCGCGTCGATGCCGGGACCGTCGAGGCGGTGCGGCAAATGGGGGTCGAAGTCGTGTCTTCCGGCGACCTGGTCCAGCGGTTCGAAGCCATCTGGTCCGCCGAGGCGCTTGCGACTCATCGTCAGGCATCAGAGGCCCTGCACCGTGTCAAGGATCAGGCATTCGCGATGGTGCGGGAGCAGATCGCGTCACCGGCCGGGCTGACGGAGTATGAGGTGCAGGCCGCGATGATCCGCTGGATGGACGATGCGGGGCTCGTATCGGAGGGGACCCCGAACGTCTCCGCGCAGGAGAATGCCGGAAACCCGCACTATCACCCGTCGGCCGAGGCGCACAGGGGCATCCAGCGGGAGGAACTGCTCCTCATCGACGTCTGGGGCAAGCTCCGCACGCCGGGCGCGGTCTTTGCTGACATCACCTGGGTGGCGTTCACCGGTGCCGCGGTCCCGGAGGAATACAGCCGGGCTTTCGATGCGGCCCGCCGGGGACGCGACACCGCCGTGGCGGCCGTGCGCTCAGCCGCGCGCGAGGGCCGGCCCATCCGGGGTTTCGAGGTCGACCGCGCCTGCCGCGCCGTGCTCGCGGACGCCGGGTACGCGGATCAGTTCATCCACCGCACCGGCCACAGCCTGGGTGAAAGCGTGCACGGGAACGGCGTCCACCTCGACGACTACGAGACGCACGATGACCGGCGGCTGATCCCCGGTACCGGCTTCACCATCGAGCCAGGGGTCTACACCGACAGATTCGGCGTCCGGACCGAGATCAACATGTACATGGACGAGCGGGACGCCTACGTCACGGGCCCGCTCCAGCAGGAAATCGTGACCCTCGCCTAGTCGCTTCCGGAGGAGAACGCTGTATGTCCACGCGCAAGACGACCCTATTCTATGCAGTGCTGATCGCCGTGGCATCGGCGGCCGTCGGCATGGTGATCGCGTCACAGTGGGGGCTCCCGTCGCGATCGGCGGCGCAATCGCTGAACGTCCCCGCCTCGAACTCTGCGGCGCTCTCCGGGCCGATCGACGCGCAGACGTTCCGCAACATCGCAAAGTCTGAGAGCGCGACGGTCGTCAGCATTCGTACCACATCTCGGGTCCGCGGACGCGAGCTCACGGAGTTCTTCGGCGGCAACGAAGACTTCTTCCAGCGGTTCTTCGGCGGCCAGCCGCAGCAGCCGCGCCGCCAGGAGCCCCGCGACCTGCCGCAGCGCGAGGGGATGGGCAGCGGCTTCATCATCGACAAGTCGGGCTTCATCCTCACAAACAACCACGTCGTCCAGGATGCCGAAGAGATCCGTGTGAGCCTCTACGGCGGCTCGGGCACGCAGTCGTATACAGCGAAGGTGGTCGGCCGCGACGAGCTCACCGACACGGCGCTCGTCCAGCTCACGGAGATGCCCTCGTCGCCGCTTCAGGAGGCCAAGTTCGGCGATTCGTCGATCATGGAGCCGGGCGATTGGGTCGTCGCCATCGGCAACCCGTTCCAGCTGAGTCACACCCTGACGGTCGGCGTGATTTCGGCGCTCGGCCGGCCGTTCGGCGGCGTGAGCGGACGCCCGCAGGCGATGCTGCAGACGGATGCCGCGATCAACCCCGGCAACTCCGGCGGTCCCCTCCTGAATATCCGGGGAGAGGTCGTGGGCATCAACACGGCCATCTACACCGCCGCGCAATCTCCCGCGAACATGGGCATCGGCTTCGCGATGCCCATCAACGTCGTGCGCGACCTCCTGCCGCAGCTGCGCGAGGGGAAGGTCACGCGCGGCGTCATCGGCGTCGGCGTGCACCCCGAACCGATGACCGACGACATGGCGCGCGCCTTCGGACTGCCCTCGCCCGCCGGAGCGCTGCTGACGACGGTGAATCCGGATGGACCGGGGGACCGGGCAGGCCTCTCCCGCGGGGACGTGATCGTCGAGTTCAATGGCCAGCCGGTGCGCGACAACGAGGATCTCGTGAACATCGTCGTGGGCACGAAGCCCGGGACGTCCGTACCGGTGACCGTCTATCGTGACAAGAAGCGCCAGACGTTCAACGTCACTGTGGAGGAGCTCGACCTGGACAGGGAGCAGGGCCGACTTGGCGCCCGCCCCCCCACCCCTGACCAGCCGACCGAGACGGGTTTCGGGATGGAGGTCGCGCCGGTGACGCCGGAGATCGCACGCGAGGTGAACCTGCCGGAGGGACGTGGCGGCGCGGTCGTCATGGGTGTCGACCGCAACAGCCCGGCGGCAAATGCCGGGGTGTTCCCGGGAGACATCATTCTCGAAGTGAACCGGCAGCAGGTCTCGAACGTGAGCCAGGTTCAGCGCGAGCTGCAGCGCGTCGGATCGGGTGAGCCGGCTGCGCTGGTGGTCTGGCGCATGGGTCGCAACGGCGCGGCCCAGGAGCACTTCGTCATGATGATGAAGCGCTGAACCCGCGGTCGGCCGGTGTCATCTCGAGGGAGCAGGGAAGCTCGGCTTTCCTGCTCCTTTCGCGTTCCAATGGGGCGACCCGACTCGGCTGCGACGCTGGCGTTGCACGCGGGTTACATATAATGGCGGGACGCGAACGGTGCGGCTGCTGCTGCGACAGGCCTGCACCGGGGGGAAATCAGCGATGAATGCGACGACGCTCGAGCGCGAGATCAAGCTGAAGTTCGCGTCGGTGGAGGAGGCACGGGCGGCGGTCCTCGCGGCGGGCTGCACGCCGCGTCTGGGGCGGCGACTGCAGGAGGACGCCCTGCTCGATTGCGACGGCGAGGAGCTGCGCCGAAGGCGCTGCGTGCTCCGGGTGCGGATCGAGAACGGGAAGAGCCGCCTGACCTTCAAGGGTCCCGTGCAGCCCTCGACGATGAAGGTCCGCGAAGAGCAGGAGACGCTGGTCGGCGACGGGGAAGTGCTGCTCCGGATTTTCGAGGAGCTCGGCCTGCACGTGTGGTTCCGGTACGAGAAGTACCGGGAGGAGTTCTCCTACGAGGACGTCATCGTGGCCATCGACGAGACGCCGGTCGGCGTCTACGTCGAGATAGAGGGCGGCGAACAGGGGATCGAAGCCATGACCGCGGCACTCGGTCGCTCCCCGGCCGACTACATCGTCGACTCCTATCGGAGCCTGTTCCTCCAGCATCGCGAGAGGTCCGGGCTCAGTGCGTCCGACATGGTGTTCCCCGAGGGCCCGCCGACGCCGGCTCCGCTCTCCACGACGATCGCGTCCTGACGTGGCCACCGTCGGGCCTCCCCGGCCGCTGTGCGCGCGCTGATCCTGGCCGCCGGACTCGGCACGCGCCTCCGGCCGCTGACGGCGGTGTGCGCCAAGGGCGCGGTGCCGGTCAACGGCGAGCCGCTCGTGCGACG
>Ga0299913_10005048_pt1 | contig 11198 bp, 9 predicted proteins | sample RVTome_9_FD_201360 | JGI IMG/M metagenome (GOLD analysis project Ga0299913, IMG submission 201360) | Soil microbial communities from uranium-contaminated site in the Upper Colorado River Basin, Wyoming, United States - RVT155D38 (version 2) ... | reverse complement strand
AGGGGACGTTGCGCGAGTTGCATCTGCTGGCCGATGTCGTCGATGACGTAGGCCGGAACGGCTGCGGTGAGGTCGGCCAGTTCGGTGGTGGCGGTTGCGTCGGCGAGCATGTTGAAGCGGCGGATCTGTCCGGTGCGGTAGATGTCTTCGAAGAAGGAAGCGACGAAGCACAGTCGGATCACGGCGTCCTCGGTGAGGATGCCGGGGTCGATGAGGTAGGCGTCCACTGTGGCCAGTAGCTGCCGGCCCGCGGCGAGGAGGGCGTCCAGTCCCAGGCCGACCGGTGCTCCCCGCACGTAACCGTCCAGCATGCTGACGCCGAGGCTGACCGCGGGGCCGAGTGTGGCGTCGAAGGACAGGCGGAGCCGGTAGTCGATGGCGTGCCCGAGGGCGGACCAGTTGGGGTACTGCACGTCGATAGGCTGCACCGGGTGGGGCAGGCCGGCCAGGCGAGCGAGGTAGTCGCGTTGCACGTCGAGGCTGTGCGGCAGCCAGCTTCACGATCGCCTTCAAGTCCTGGCCAGCCTTGTCGTGTTCGACATAGTCCTGCACCTCTACCCAGGAGGTGAACAGGAACAGCTCCGGATGGCTGGTGCGCTGCCCGGCCTTCAGCTCCGTAGCGGCCTTGGCCACGCGACGCATCGCGTCGCCGCCGCCGGTCAGGGCGACCAGTACGCCGAGTTCGAGGAAGGTCAGGACCTCCTGCATTGCGTCGGCGTTGCCCCGGCAGAGCACCACTTGCGGGTCTGCCATCTCGCCGATTCGTGAATCGCTGGGGCTGCGGCCGGTCAACCGCAGGCTCGACTCGGCGTGCCGCAACCACCGGTTGGCCACTTCGGCGATCTGCGGGCCGAAACGGAAGGACTGAGTCAGGCGCAGGGACTCGGCCGGGAAGCCGGTCATCACGTCCCGGGCATTGCGCCAGCCGTAGATCTGCTGGGCAGGGTCGCCAACACAGGCCCGCTGGGCGCGCGCTGGTTCAGGAAGATCTCCTCCAGCACCGGGTTAGTGTCCTGTGCCTCGTCCAGCAGGATAAAGTCCGCGTCCAGCACGGGACCGGTCAACGCCCACATCTTCATGTAGTGGTCGTGCTCGAACCTCAGCTTCCCGTCGGCGGAGCAGATGTCGTCCCATGCCTTGACCGCGTATGGCAACAGCACTCTTGCGAGGTACTCCTGTGCGGGCATGTCCAGCCCGTTGACCGGCTCCAAGTGGCGGCCCATCACCTGTCGGTCAGTGGAGTAGCAGAACCGGCGGATCATTCCCATCACCAAGCGCGCCTGGTGGTTGACCTTGACTCTGTGAGAGTCGATGGGAAGGTCCCGGGTGATCCCGAGTATCCGGGCGCTCTGTTTAGCTGGAATACGCGCTTGGGTTTTCAATCGATCGTGGTATAGGCGTCCGACAGCGCTGAAGGCCAGGGAATGTGCGGTGCGGCATTTCACATTCGGTCCGAAACGCCTTCCAGCATCCTCGGCGATCGCCCTATTGAACGCCACGTACAAGCCCCGCTTGGCAGTAGTGGCGGCCATCTGGATCAGCGTTGACGTCTTACCCGTTCCCGCGCCCGCCACCAACGCCAAGTCGCGGCCAGAAGCGAACACTTCGACAGCAGCCTGCTGTTCAGCGGTCAACGCAGGTACCCTCTGCGCCCTATCCGACAACACGCGGCTAGGCACAGCGACAGGCGCCAGTTGGCGGCCGCGCGCGGGTGGTGCCGTGCCGGCGCTTTCGTGCTCTCGCGGCATCGGCGATGAACTACCCGAGGATGCGGCGCCACCGGCCACGATGTCGGCGCGGAGATCGCCAAGCACAGCGCGGCGCGGGACTTTCAGTTCACGTGTGGTGTAGGTGGCCGGGCAGGCCGGACAGACGATCGCAACCTGGACTTGTAGTTGCTCCTGCTCGTAATAGACGCGGTACAACCCCTGCACCAACCCTTGGCATCCAGGGCAGGGTATGTCGGTCTCACGAAGGTATCGCCAGCCGGTTAAGGAGTAGTGCGCCACCGCAGGATCGGGCCGCACGCCCCACATCGAAAAGGCAACTCCAGCAACGCTGGTGTCCCATGCCGGGTCGGTCGGTTTGGTGACGACAACGTTGGTTGGGCTGCTCGGCTCCCGGCGGGGTCGGCAGAGATCGGCATGCGTTTTCAGCCCCAGATCGGCGAGGGCGAACGTTGCGGGGCATTCCGGACAGACGAGCGCAACATAGCGATAAATCTTACCCGCACTCTCGTAGGGCTTGCGCATTGTATGCAAAACGCTCTCGCATTGCGGACACGAAGTATCGACCTGCTGCTCGTACGACCAACCGGGGAGGTCGAACCGTTCGAGCGCGGCCGGCGGCCGGACGCCCCAGCGTGCCTCAGCAATGTCGGCAACTGTCAGGTCGCCTTCGGGGTCAAGCGCGTCACGGTTGTCGTCCACCCACACTCCTATCCGAGGCGGCGGCTCCCAGCTTAGCCACAGCCGCACGGTGGGCCTTGCGCCCATCACGAGTCCTAGCTGGCGAGTTTGAATGCGAGCCGGTCCTTTGTCAGAGGCAAACAGTTTCGATGGTGTCAAGACTGGTGGGAGCTGAGTGGGTCAGCCGTCGGCGAGGGCACGGCATCGGGGTCGATGAGGACGAGGTCGATGTCCCACTGGCCCTCGCACTCGGCCCGCCGCACGAGCGCCTGCCCCGCGGCATACGACCCGGCGGTGAAGAAGACCTCCGCCTCGAAGCCCTCGTTGTCCATCCCGGCCGGGCGGTAGCCGGCGGCGGTCACCGCGTCCTGGATGAGCACCGTGACCTCGTCGATGGGCTTGGTCGTGACCGCCCGCACCGTGACGTGGCCCTCGGTGCTCAGGACCTGCGTGACCGTGCCGATCCGGTCGAAGGACAGCCCGGCCGGCATGAGCGCGGTCTCGGCCGGGGGAGCGGGGCTCGGGGCCGGACACGCGGCATCCGCGTCCCCCCCGGACCCGGCCGAGCAACCCGCCAGCACGACCGACAGCGCCGCCACCGCGGTCCCCACCAGCGCCTTCGAGCGCGGCGACGACCGGTTGCGTTCGACCATGACAACCACTCTAGGGACGCCATCGCGCACGGTCTCCGCGGTACTGACGATCCGGCCTTCTCGGGTGTTACCTTGACCCCGCAGCGCGGTGCACGTCTGAGGCGTGATGCCACCGGGAGACGCAACCGGCGCGGCGGAGTCGGCGCGCCGGGCGCGCCCCACCTGACCTGGAGGCACGCGTGGCGATGCGCAGGAGAAGACATGCCCCGATCCTGGCCGCGGCGGCCCTGACGATCCTGCTGGGTGCCAGTGCCGCCTCCGTCGTCCAGTCCGAGGGCGACGGCACGACAAAGTCACCGACCGGCTGGTCGGCCGGCCCGGCCGACCCGGTGGGCGCCGAGGAGTGGATGTACCTCCAGCGGGCCAACGCCGACGGCTCCATCCCGGACGCCGCGGTCATCGAGGCGATCGCGCAGTCCAAGGCGATGGGCGCGGCGGCCATGGGCTCGCCGAGCACCGACCAGGTGTGGACCGGGCTCGGCCCGAGCAACATCGGTGGCCGCATCCGCGACGTCGCCGCCGACCCCACTACCCAGAATGTCGTCTACATCGCCACCGCCACCGGGGGCGTCTGGCGGACGACCGACGGCGGCGCGACCTTCGCCACCGCGTGGGACAGCCAGCTGCCGCAGTCGATGGGTGCCGTCGCGGTCGACTCCCGGGGCGTGGTCTGGGCCGGCACCGGCGAGCCCGACCACGGTGGCGGCTCGGCGTACTACGGCAGGGGCGTCTACAAGTCGACCGACGACGGCGCGACGTGGACCAGCATGGGCCTGCAGGACGGCGACACGATCGGCCAGATCGTCATCGACCCGCGCGACGACGACCGGGTGTTCGTCGCCGTCATGGGCGCGCTGCACGACACCGAGCCGACCCGTGGCCTGTTCCTGACCGAGAACGGCGGGGCCAGCTGGACCCGCGTCATCGTCCCCGACAGCGCATCGACCGGTGCGATCGACGTGACCATCAACAAGACCAACCCCGACATCATGCTCGCCACGACCTGGGACAAGGTCCGTGACGAGAAGTCGCGCATCTACGGCCCGAACTCCTTCCTCCACCGCTCCACCGACGGCGGCCGCACGTGGACGAACATCCACCAGCCGCCGCTGCCGCAGAGCGAGGACATCGAGGGGCAGCCGACCAGCGCGACCTATGTCGGCCGCATGGGCGTCGACTTCAGCGACAGCGACCCCAACCGCGCCTACCTCATCTCGAGCTGGGGCGGTGGCAACTTCAACGGCTTCTTCACCAGCACCGATGCCGGTGCCACCTGGACCGCCGTCGGGCCCACCAGTGGCGGCCCTCTGCAGAGCATCAGCGGCGGGTTCGCCTGGTGGTTCGGCCGCGTCTACGTTGACCCGGTCGACCCGCAGCACGTCTTCGTCGCGGGCGTCCGCCTCGCCGAGAGCCTCGACGGCGGCCTGACCTGGACGCTGTCGATCACCCCGCACGCCGACCAGCACGGCCTCGAGTGGGACCCCAACACAGCGGGCAAGGTCTTCCTCGGCAACGACGGCGGCTTCTACTGGTCGACCCAGAACGGCGCCGCGCAGGGCCTGTGGGCCAAGACCCCGCACCTGCCCGTGACGCAGTTCTACGCAATGGACGTCTCGGTCCAGGACGGCAGGCGGGTCAACGGTGGCTCGCAGGACAACGGCTCGCTGAAGTCGTGGGACGCGCAGAACGACGTCACCGGTGACTGGTTCAACTTCCGGGGTGGCGACGGGATGATGAACCGCATCGACCCGACGAACGACCGGAAATACTACGGCTGCGCCCAGAACGGCGCGTGCCGCGGGTTCGTCGACAACGTCGGCTACAACATGGTGATCCCCGGCTTGCGCCGGAACTGGGTGTCGCCACTGGAGTTCGCCGCCGACCCCCGCTTCATGTTCGGCGCGAGCGAGTTCGTCAGCCGGATCGACACGGATGCCGGCGCCCGCACGTGGACGCAGATCAGCCCGGACCTCACCGACGGCCCCGAGCTCCCCCGCGCCCCCGGCTTCGGCACCGTGACGGCGCTCGGCACGACGACGGCCGACCCCAACCTCGTCTACGCCGGCACCGACAGCGGTCTGATGTGGGTCAGCCGCAACGCGATGGCCGCCCCCGACCAGGTGGCCTGGGAGAGGCTCGAGAGCCCGGTCTTCCCTGGCCGTTGGGTCACCCGCATCACCGTCGACCCGCAGAACCCGAACGTGGCGTGGGCCAGCTTCTCGGGTTGGCGTTCCGGTCAGCCATATCCGCACCTCGTCATGACCAGCGACGGTGGCAGGAACTGGGTCGACATCGTCGGCAAGCGCATCCCGCAGGCGCCCATCAACGACGTTATCCGGCACCCGTCGAAGCTGAATTGGCTCTTCGTCGCCACCGACGTCGGCGTCTTCCGCACCACCAACCTTGGGAAGACGTGGGTCAAGGTCGGGGCGAACCTTCCGCTCGTGCCGATCAACGACATCGACCTGCCCGCCGGCAGCGAGACGCTCTATGCCGCGACGTACGGTCGCAGCATCTGGACGACCTCGCTCGCCGACACCTCCTGAGTTGGCCCATCCTGAATCGGTTGAGTCCTGACCCGGCAGCACACCCGACCGCCCCGACGGCCCGCCCCCTGGCGGACCGTCGGGGCGGTCGCCCTTTCCGTCGTGTTCCTCGCGCCGCTCGTCGTCATGGTGCTGGGCTCCCTGCAGCGCCCGCTCCAGCCGCCCCCCGACGGACTCGACCTCTGGCCCGACCCCGTCGAGTGGTCGAACTACTCGGCCGTGCCCGGGTTCGTGCCGCTCACCCGGCTGCTCCTGAACTCCCTGCTGCTCGTCGTCGTCGCGGTCCCGCTCACCGTCGTCGTCACCTCCATGGCCGGGCTCGCGATCGTCACGGCTCGTCGCCGGCTGCGCCGCTGGCTTGTCGGCGTCTCGGTGCTCATGATGCTCGTGCCCGCCGCCGCGCTCTGGGTGCCGCGGGTCGTGTTGCTGCGCAGCCTCGGCCTCGCGGACACGCCGCTCACGGTCGCCCTGCTCGCGCTCGCCGGCACGACACCTTTCTACGTGCTGCTGTTCGCGCTCGCCTACTCGCGCATCCCCGCGTCATTGCTCGAGGCCGCCACGCTCGAGGGCCTGAGCCCGTATGCCGTGTGGCGCCGGATCGCGCTTCCGCTCGCCCGCCCAGCGGCGGTAGCCGTCGCGGCACTGTCCGGTCTGTACTACTGGTCGACGTTCATGGATCCGCTGACCCTGGTGTCGTCGCCGAGCAACTGGCCGGTGGCGCTGGGCCTGCGAAGCCTCAGCGAGATGGAGGCCGCTCTGTACCCGATCTACCTAGCCGCCGCGGTCCTCGTGACCGCGCCCGCGCTGCTCGCGTTCGGCATCGCCCAACGGTCCTTCTTCTCCTCGGTGGAGCGCTCATGAGCGCCAGCAGCGCCAGGGGACGACTCACCGTGCTGGCGCTCTCGGGGCTCTTCACCGTGAGCGCCTGCTCCGGTGGACCGGGCGCGAGCGACGGCGCCGGCGCCGCGGCGGCGAGCACGACGGCGCCGATCACCGTGCAGCTCAGGGCCGAGCCGGAGGAGGCGGCGGTCTACCGCAGCCTCGTCACCGCATACCAGCAGGCCGGCGGCGGTGAGGTCGAGCTCGTCACCGTGGGTCGCGGCGACCACCTCACCCGGCTCTCCACGGCCTTCGCGTCGGGGGACGCGCCGGACGTCTTCCTCGTCAACTACCGCGACTACGCCCCGTTCGTACAGCGCGGAGCCGTGCACCCCATCGGGCCGCTGCTCGAGCAGGAGGGGGTCGACACGGCCGACTACTACGAGCAGCCGCTGCGCGCGTTCAGCTATGACGGTGCGCTGCAGTGCATGCCGCAGAACATCTCCTCCGTCGTCGTCTACTGGAACCGCGGGCTGTTCGTGGAGGCCGGTGTCGCCGCGCCGAAGGCCGGCTGGACCTGGGACGAGTTCGTGGAGACGGCCAAGGCCCTGACGACCGGCGGGGTCAAGGGGATCGGCATCGACTCGTCGATCACCCGGATGGCGCCGTTCATCTGGAGCAGCGGCGGCACCATCGTCGACGGCGAGGCCTCGGGGCTCGGGGTGTCCCCGGCGGCGCTGCCGACCCGCACGACCCTCCACGAGCCCGGTGCCCGCGCCGCGCTCGAGGCCGTCGTCGACCTGATCGGCACCGGCGCGACGCCGAGCAGGGACCAGCTCGCCGCGCAGGGACTGGAAGAGCAGTTCATGACGGGGAAGTTGGCGATGTTCCTGAGCTCGCGCGTCGAGGTGCCGGCGCTCCGCGAGCAGCGTGGCCTCGACTTCGACGTCGCCGCCCTGCCCGTCATGGGTGAGCCCGCGTCGGTGCTCCACTCCGACGCCTACTGCGTCGCGAGCACCTCGAAGAACAGGCGGGCCGCAGCGAAGTTCGTCGCGTATGCCGTGGGTCGGCAGGGCCAGACCGTCACCGCCCTCGGCGGGCGCACGGTGCCGTCGCTGCGCTCGGTCGCGACGTCGCCGGCATTCCTCAGCCCGGCCCGCGCGCCGGCGTCGTCGCAGGTGTTCCTCGACGCCATCCCGCATCTGAAGCACACGCCGGTGACGCCGTCCTGGCCGGAGGTCGAGGACGTGATCGGCACCCAGCTGCAGCGGGCCTTCGAGGACGGCGTCCCGCTCGACGAGGTCCTCGCGGAGATCCAGAAGCAGGCCGACCCGTTGCTGCAGCGCCGATGAGCCTGCGGATCGAGGCCGCGCACAAGGACTTCCGAGCACGCAGGGGGGCGCACGTCGTGGCCCTCGACGGGGTCGACCTGGAGGCGAGGGACGGCGAGCTTCTCGTCGTCGTCGGGCCGTCTGCGTCGGGCAAGTCGACGCTCCTGCGGGCGGTCGCCGGACTGGAATCGCTCGACGCGGGGCGCGTCGTCATAGACGACCGGGATGTCACCGACGTGCCGGCCGGCCGGCGGGACGTCGCACTGGTGTTCCAGGAGGCCGCGCTCTATCCCCACCAGGGCGTCGCCGCGAACATCGGTATCGGCGAACGGGCCAGAGGGTCCCGGCGGCGCGCCGTCGAGACTCGCGTCCGCGAGGTCGCCCGCACCCTCGACATCGAGCACCTCCTGGAGCGGATGCCGGCCGAGCTGAGCGGTGGGGAGCGGCAGCGGGTGGCGCTCGCCCGGGTCATGATCCGCTCTCCCAAGGTCTGCCTGCTCGACGAGCCGCTCGCCTCCGTCGATGCCGAGCTGCGGCTGCGGATGCGCGGCGAGATCCGGGCGGTGCAGCGCTCGCTGGGCGTGCCGATGGTGCACGTCACCCACGACCAGGTCGAGGCGATGGCGATGGGGGACCGGGTCGCCGTCATGGACGCCGGTCGGGTGCTCCAGTGCGACACCCCTGCCGAGCTCTACGCGCGGCCAGCGACGACGGCGGTGGCGCGCATCTTCGGCCCGCTGCCGATGAACCTCCTGCCAGCGGCTGGGGGGGTCGTCGTAGGGGTGCGGCCCGAGCGGGTGCGGGTGTGTCGCGCCGAGGACGGTGCCGGCGGCGACGCCGGTGACGGCGGCCGGGCCGGGTCGGTGGTCGCGGTCGAGCCGGCGGGGGAGGAGTGCCTCGCCCGGATGCTGCCGGACGGGACCGACGCCGACCTGCTCGTACGGCTGGCGTGGGCCGATGCCCCGCGCGTCGGGGACCGGGTGGCGGTGGCCTGGCGCCCCGAGGACGAGCACCGCTTCGACGCCGCGACGGGCGAGCGCCGGTGAGGCGGCATCCAGCCATCGCGCCCGGCATCTGGGGCGTGGTGGCGGCCATCCGGCGATGGCCGCTCGCGATGCCCTACCTCCTGGGGTCGCTGCTTCTCGTCCTCGCCCCTCTCGCCCTGGCCGCCGCCCTCGCGTTCACGGACTACTTCGGCTTCCGGGCACCGGAGTTCACCGGCGTCGCCAACCTCGCCCGGCTGGCCGGCGACCGCACCTTCTGGGATGCCGTCGGCGTCAGCGCGCTGGTCGCCGTGGTCGTCGTGCCGCTCCGGTTGCTCCTGGCGGTCGGTGCGGCTCTCCTCCTGGCCCGACGCCCCGGCTTCGATGGACGCGGTGCGACGACGGCGGTCGGCCGGACCTCGGCGTACCTGCCGTCGGTCATCCCGGACGCGGCGTGGGCCCTGCTGTGGCTGTGGATCCTCAACCCGCTCTACGGGCCGCTGCCGGCGCTGCTCGGTGTGCTCGGCGTCCCGGACCCCGGCTTCCTCACGACGCCGTGGGGGGCGCGGCTCGGGCTGGTGCTCGTCATGGCGTTCCAGGTAGGGGAGGCGTTCATCGTCGCCCTCGCGGCGCGCACCGCGATCCCGGCGCGGCTCCACGAGGCGATCGAGGTCGAGGGCGGATCCGCCTGGTTCGCGATGACCCGGGTGACGCTGCCGCTCATGGCGCCCATCGTGCTCGTCCTCGCGGTGCGGGACGTGGTCGTCGTCGTGCAGAACGCGTTCGTGCCCGCGCTACTCGTGACCGGCGGCGGTCCGGCGAACGCGACCCTCACCGCACCCCTGCTGATCTACCGCCGGGCGTTCGAGTACGGCGAACTGGGCTATGCGAGCACGCTGTCGGTGACCCTGCTCGTGCTCACCGGCATCGCGGCCGCATTCCCGCTGTGGCTCGCCGCCCGTCTCGCCGCACGCCAGCGAACCCGCGCCTGACCGAGCCGCTTCGCCTCGAGGGCCGCCCCAGGCGCCCGGTCCGCGGGTTACTGTGCAGTGCACTCGCGGACAGCAAGAAGGGCAGCTCAGCGTGGCTGTGACCGGCACCGAGGAGGGCTCGTCGTGGTGCCCGCGCGGACTCGTCACCAGTGATCGACCGGCATAGGGTGCAGGCCGTGACCACTTCCGTCAGACGCCCTTCACGCATCGCCTGCCTGCTCGTGTCGGGCGCCTGGCTCGCCGTCGCGGCGGGCGCGACCGCAGCCCACGGCCAAGCGCTCGGCGCGGGCCGGGTTCTGGACGAGGACCCGGCGCGGCTGACGTACTCGAGCCTGCCGTCGTCGGTGTGGGATGTGCGGATCGACACCGGCGCCAACACCGTCACCGCTACCCACGCCGGCGGGCAGACCGTGACCGTCGACTACGACGGTGTCACCGACGACGGCCACCGGGTCGGGATGTCGCCGGACACCGGTTGCGGGCCGCTGGAGGGCAGGTTCTTCGGGGCCATGACTTCCTTCGTCTACCCGATCCTCGACCCTGCCGCGCACCACATCGAGGAGGTCGACGTGCGCGCCGGGGCCGAGGAACTCCGGATTCGGATGTCCGGCGGCAGCTATCGGATCCTCGATCCGGCCGCTGACGACGATCCGCTCGTCACCGACGCTCGGTTCACCGTCGAGGACGGCGAGCTCCGGGCCACCCTCTCCGGTCTCTACTACCTGCTGCCGTCCAAGGACCCGGCGACGGCGCTGAAGCTGGAGACCGCGGACGGCACCACCATCACTCGCACGTACACCATGGCCACGCCGTCCGGGATCGAGTACGTCGACGACGTCCGGGCCATCGAGGTCGAGGACGGCGCCTACGGGAAATACGAGCTGACCACGGACATCGAACGCCTCCAGATACAGACCAACTCCAGCCCGTCGCTCGACGTCTTCGAACTCGACTCCGACCACACGTTCAAGGACCTTGGCCAGAAGGTCGTCACCACGACCATCACCTTCGAGGACCAGACCTGCTGACCGTGAGAACGCCGCCGGCCCAGCAGACCCAGATGTCGCGATCCGGTCGTCCACGTGCCGCCGAACGCGCCGTACGGCCCTCGGCCCGCCGGCCGCGGGCGGGCTACCGTGCGGTGGAGGTCTGCGGACCTGCAGCCGATCGGAAGGAGCAGTCATGCGTGGGACCATCGCTGCGCTCGCCGCCGCCGGTTTGGTGGCCACGGCACTGAGCATCACAGCCACGGGCATCACAGCCACGGGCATCACAGCCACGGCCGCTGCCAGCCCGACGCACGTACCGGGCGGCCCGTGCATTCAGCCGGACCAGAACGTGAGCCTGTCCAGCGTCGCCGGCTACGACGACGTCGTCCAGGCGCTCGACCGTATCGAACGGACCAGTAGGGGACTCGTGGCGGTCGACTCGGCCGGTACGTCCGGTGAGGGCCGGCAGCTGCTGTA
>Ga0299913_10005047_pt1 | contig 11199 bp, 14 predicted proteins | sample RVTome_9_FD_201360 | JGI IMG/M metagenome (GOLD analysis project Ga0299913, IMG submission 201360) | Soil microbial communities from uranium-contaminated site in the Upper Colorado River Basin, Wyoming, United States - RVT155D38 (version 2) ... | reverse complement strand
CGTCGGGTAGGTGATGCGTACGGCGCCGTGGATCACCCCGCCGGACGCCACGGGCACGGCGACGTACAGCAGCCGCTGGTCCAGCGTCTGGACCCAAGCCCTGCCGCACCTCTACGACGTCGGGCTGTGCCAACCCCTGCCCGTTACTGACGCCAACCACCTGTCGCACGCCACCGGCCGGGAATGCTGACCAATTGACCGCCTTGAAGCCACGCCGAAGCCAGGCGTCAATCTGGTCGGGGACGCTTCCCGAACATCTGCGACTGTCCTATGGCCGGTGTTCGTCGTCCAGGCATCGGAGCGAGCCGTCCACCGCAGCGCGGTGTGCGGCAGACAGATCCTGACGTCATCTGATGTCATGAAGGGATGACCTAAGGGTTGAGGGTGGGCTCGACGTCCATGATCCAGCAGCGGGACGTTTCGTTGAGGCTTCGGGAAACCCGGTGCGGGTTCAAGGTTCCGCTTGACCGTCGCTGTCGACGGCGCTTGAATCCATTCGACATTCGACCTCCGGTGAGGGTTGGCGTCGAGTGGGTCGGGTCCTGACTGGATGGGTGGTTCAGCTGCCGAACGTGGGGCTGTCGTCAACTCACGTCTCACTAAGGGTCGCTTCTGGTGGGAAAACGCGATCCTCGTCGCGTTGACAGTGATCGGCGCCGTTCAGGAGCGGTCCTTGCTTGCTCGTCACGGACTGCAAACATCTTCTAGGCATCGGCCTTGAAACAGGAGAGACCATGGACAAACCGCACCAGCAACTGTCCGATGACCAGAGAGAATTCTTAAGACCTGCAGTTACGAGCTTCACGGAAGCATTTACCGAGATTCGCGAGAAGCTGATTGACCTAGGATTGGGCGACGGGGATTTCAGCTGCTTGCTTTGTGACTGCGAATACTATGTCGCGCCCGAGGGTCGCCCGACGCTTCGTTGTGCTCGCTCGGCTTGTGGGCACGGATTCACGTCACACGACGTTCGTTAGCTGTCGGCCTCGATTGTGAGCTACACAGGCAGTTGGATCGCCAGCGAAGGGTAGGAGACGCAAGCTTTGTTACTACGATCCCGAGCGTGGCGACGTGGTATGCCCGATGGTCGAGGTCGTGCCTCACAATGTGAAGCCGCGCAAGCCGGGCGATGGCGAACGACATTGTGAGTTTGATGGTTGTGAATACGGTCGTGGCACAGTTGGAGGATACTGAACTTCGCGATCGCCTGAGCCCTATCGTCTCAGACGCACTGATGGAGGCGACGAAAGATTTCGGCCGCGGAGCTTTTCTGAAGCTTCCTTTGGTTAGTCGGGCCGCCAGCTCTTCGTTGCGTTGCCCGTGGTCAGACAGCGGTACGCGCGATGGGGCCGGCACCGAGTCACTGGTAAGCTCCGACTTCCAGAGAGCAAGGTATCTCGTGCCGCGGGTTATGCAATGTCACGCCGGATGTATTCGACTCATCATCGACATCCCGGTGACCCGATTGTGTCCGCCGTCGGCATCTGATCGCTGGGACGGACGTTCTACGTGAATCCGCGCGCACGCATCTGTCTTCCGGGCGTAAGATGATGGCGATGTAGGAATGAGGGCAGAAGATGGGCTCGATTCGGGTGGCGTGGTGGAATCTACAGAACCTGTTCGACACGGACGATGATCCGATCTCGGCTGATCTGGAGTTCACGGCCGAACACGGGTGGAGGCCGGAGGCCTTCGCCGCGAGGAAGGCGAACCTGGCGTCGGTGCTGCGGGTCGTCCACGACGGCCACCCAGCAGAGCTGCTCGGTGTCTGCTAGGTGGAGAGCGACGACGTGTTCGCCCAGCTGTTGGCCGATGTTGGCGAACCGCATCTGCGGGTCGTCGAGGACCCGGAGGGCACCAGCGATCTGCGCGGCATCGACGTGTCGGTGGCGTTCGATGACCGCAAGCTGACCCCGCTCGAGTCGCGCTCGCATGTGGCTGTGCAATGTAGTTGGACTGCTCGGTTCAGAAGGACTATGTTGACCAGACCCCGATAAGCCGAGCGCTTCCGCCGTAGGAATTGGCAGATGGAGGGCCCATGTCCATGTTCGAGTGCTGTATTCCGAATCCCGATCCGACCGACCCTCAAGACCGGGAGTGTTGGGAAATCTCGGTTGACAAGGGCATCATCGACATCGATACGCCAGATCCAATCATTGGCGATCATCTGCTTAAGGCGGTTCCGGTTCTCGAGGCTGTAACGCCAGAGCAGCGGACCGACATCGCGCTCGTGGCGTACGTGGGACAGCTGACCGAACACGTACAAGACAGCGAGCTTCGTTCCCGATTCCTCGCCACCGTGGACGACTTGTGCGTTGGGATCAGCAGCAAGCTGCCTGACGACATGGTGTTTCGCCGCGCCATCTGATCCGATGTCATGAAGGGACGGGATCTGCGCTCCTGCTGAGGGGCCTCGGTCGTGCGGCACACTGGGTGGTACCCACAGCGAGCCCTGTTTGACTATTGAATCCCATTCCGACCGATTCGTCGTTAAACATGATTCGCCGGACCTGTGGAATTGTTGGCATTGCGACGTCCAATCAATAGTCGGTTCCGAGCCATGCACTCGAGCTCGACCAGTCGGGCGGTGAGTTCCGCGCCGATGGGCGCGGCCGAGAGTCGGGCAGTCCGCTGTGACCGTGCTGCGATGGAGCGCGTGAGCTTCGGGCGGCGTCCGCACACACACTCGGTCGTGAAACACGAACAGCGCTCGGTTCGGTCCACCTGGCGTCCAGCACTGGTCGCCGCGGCGACCGATGGGCATGTGCTTTCACGGCCAGGCCGAGCCCGTGCGCGCAGTCGACGATGAGTCGCGCCTCATCACGCGTGAACGCGTAAACGAAGGAGGTCGATGTGGGCCATGATCAACGACGCCCTCGTCGTCGCTGGCCGGTCGATGCCGTCCGGCGACGCCGGCGGTCACGTCCAGCGCGTCGGCGAACCGCGGCCTCATCGTGAACAGTCATCCGCTGCCCATCGGCGATGTATGAGGCACTGGACGCTACAGCCGGACAGCGCGACGCGCCAGTGTGACGGATGCTCCTACGAATGCCAAGGCGGTCTGGACTGTTCCGCACAAGCCAGGAAGTGGCGCCATTGTCGCCCGACGCGGCGTCGTCAACAGGTGCGTGATCCCGCGCTCTTGACAGATCCGGTCGAACAGCACATGGCCGGCGCCGGACGAGAGCTGGACACTTACCGGTGATCGCCGAGCCGGCCGACCAGACCGGCCACCCGGCGGCGGCGTGGGTCGGCCGGTGAGCGGCCGCCGGCGTTCGACGCCGACGCCTACCGGGGGCGGAACACGACCGAGCGGGCGGTGCGCAAGCTCAAGGCATACCGGGCGGTCGCGATGCGACCGACAAGCGCGAGTACATCTACGCCGGCACGATCGACGTCGCCTCGATCCGCACCTGGCTACGCGACCTCACCCGCCATCCACCAAAGACGGCCTAGCTCGGTTCGGAGTTGCCATATGGCGGTCGCCCACGTCAGTCCGTCGCGGTGGGCCGGGTCGAGCCATCCGGGCGCGGGGCGGGGCGCCGCGTCGAGGTCGTACAACCCGGCGTACGTGGGGCTGTCACGGTGGCTGCAGGGCAGGTAGCACGCGATCCCAGCTTCCAGGGCGCTGACTGCTTCAGGCCACCCCTCACGGCCGCGTGACGCCACGCCCTCCAGCACGTAGTGGGTGTACTCGTGCAGCACGACGTCCGGTTGCTCAACGAGCGCGAGTCCCACGACGAGACGTCCGCCGGCGCGGTCTTGGTAGGCGATCCGTGCGTGGTCGGGCGACTCATCGGGATCGATGAAGACCGCGGTTGCGGTTCGTCCGGACGCATCCCGAGGGCACCCAGGTACTCGACGTAGGGTTCGAGGACCGCCGAGAGCTCGTCGACATGCGCCGCCGAAGCGGCACCAGCGAAGCCGAACATCCCGTCGCCGCCATCTGCACGTGAGGTTTGCTCGGCTTCGGTGGCGGTCGCCGACGCAGGCGTGGACGGCGCGAGCGCGTTTGCCCGGTCGATGAGCGGCTGGTAGAGCCCCATCAGTCGCTGCAGGGCGTGCTGTGGCAGCCGCGGATTGGAACCGCCGACGCGCGCGAGTTGGCTTGAGCATCGCGAACTGCAGGCCAACTCGCGAGCGATCACGTTTGCTGGTTCGCCTGCGGCCGGCGCATATGGTTACGAAGTGGCCGAGACTGGCCGCCATCACGAAGAACGCGATGCTCTCAGCTTTCGGGTATCATCCCGACCAGCACGCCAGCGATTTGCTTGAGGGTGTCACTTTCGATTGAAGCGCCGGCGGCGAGCGACAAGACCTGCTCGATCACCACGGTCGCCTTCTTAGCTTGAGCCGCTCGCGCATATCCGTACTTCGCTGCAGCAGCGTTTAGCATCTCTCCGTAGTCGGGCCCAAGGTCACTGGCTACGGCGCTACCCAAGTTGTCTTGCCAGCAAGCGTACTGCCGATTCACCCCAACCACCAGTCCATCATCATGGTCGAGTGCCTTAAGGATTTGCTCTTCGGCCTCTCGGTGCTGGTCCTTCCTATCAAGCTGCCGATCTAAATCAAATACTGGATAGCACCTGACACCTGCAAGCATGAGGAAGGCCAGTACGTTGGGCATGCTCGTCTTGCCATTAGTCGGGATGACTGCAATGCCGGATGCATCAAGATCAAGATCATAACGTGCCGCGGCTCCACGCACGAGTGCAACGTCTTCGTCACCCTCGACCAGCATACAGTAGTCACTAAAGAGCCCCTCAAGGGCAGCGTTGCTAAGGTGCGCGGCCAAACGTGCCTTCACCGATTCGACAGTGTACTCCGCACCGCCAAAGACTGTGCGCCACTGATCAAGCAGCATGAGCTCCGATATGGCACGCACCCGCGTCGACGCGCCTGCTCCATCAATGTCAAGACGCTGAACGATTCTTAGTCCCGCCACCGAATCAACGTTAACAAACTCCGATGAATGTGTCGAATATACTATCTGATAAGCCTTCATGCTAAGGCTTTTTAGAGTTCGGCTCAACACTCTGCAACTGAGCGGGTGCTGGAAAGCCTCGGGCTCTTCCACAATGAGAAGTGTGTCGCCCTCCTCTCCTTCATGACTACGTTCCGCTTCCGCGGTTAGCGCCGCATACATCAGTGATCTCTGGACGCCGTGACCCTGATACTCAAGCGGCAGATCCAAGCCATCCGGTGTCTCTATGCTTACCGAGAGGCGCGGGCTAGGCGTTCTTATGATTGGACTTTCCCATGCGAGCCGAACCCTACAACCGGGCACAAATGATGAGACGCTATCGTCAATCGACTTGGTAAAGCTGCTTAGTCGCTTCTTCGCCGCTTCGACAACCTCCAAGCTCTGGGCGGATGCGTTGTCAGCAACAGCTTGAAGCTCGTCATCGACTGCCGTTCGATCGACCACTCGTTCGATGAGCCGCCCAATTGCGCCGTGGCTTCCCGCATCAAGGTGCATCGCAGGATCTTCAAAAGCGCCTATGTACAAGAAAGCGAGTGAGCCAAGCACTTCATCGACTAGGTCGAAGTCCACCTCCTGCATCTCGCAGCGATCAGGGTTGTCAGCCTCCCAGTCTGCCATTGCAGACATCACCTGCTCGCGGTTCCTTACTAATGGCAGGCCAGGGAAGTCGCCAGACTTGACCAACTTGTCATATTCTTGTCGATGCGACCGGTCAAGCCTGCGTATGGTTGTAAAGGCAGGGACTGCCATTCGGTTCGCGATGTAGTGACCAGCCCCAGGCTGCTCAAACCGTCGTTCAACTACTAGCTCGTCATGCTGGTTCAAGTACCCTTGGTAAGCATCCCGCTCGTCGTCATCCAGTTCGCGCCAAGTAACCTTGATCGATATCTCATCTTCCACGTCATTGCGCGATCCACGCCAGAAGTCCAGCTCACCTACATCTTCCCTGGGCTGAAAGAACAGGCGGAGTGCTCCAAGCACTGAAGACTTGCCGCTTCCATTCGGACCAATCAAAGATGTCAAGTCTGCGAGGGGAACGTCAACGTTCCGTAGCGATCGATATCCGCGTACCGCGACGTGGCGGACGCGCATCACGGCTCCAATCCATGGATATTGGCCTTATTGTGATCTCAGGGCAGTGCGCTTTCCGCGGACACACTGAGCTTGGACAGCCTGCTGGGCGTCAGACCGCCGGAGTAGGCTAGATCGTAGGCGATCGAGCCGCCCGAACTGGACAACCGGCCGGTTTGCAGCACCGTGGGCGACGACCCTGACCAGATCCAGGGCCTCCGTAGCCATGAAGCTACAGGTACGCCGGTTCTCCGTGGTCGCGACCGTCAGGAGTCGCAGCGGCTATCCGACGGTCGAGAACCACATGAGATCGCACCGGTACTCGGTGGTTGCCCACGGTGTCCGCTCAGCAGTTGTTGGCTGCGAGCTGGTGTGTGTCGGTGTAGGCACCGTGGTGGTCGGAGCGGCGCACGTCGTCGTCGATGCTTGGGACGAGCGCGACGTGCTGTGCGGTGATGCCGTCGACGGCGATGTGGTCGAGCAGGTAGCTGTCGGGTGCGGTCAGGTCGGCGGTCGCGACGCAGAAGTCGCGGAAGACCTCTCGGAGCCGGCGGCGTAGCGCGATCGGCACTCGTGAGCGGCCCCCATCGAGCCGCTGGTTGAAGTCGCCGAACACGACCGTCGGCATGGACCTGTCGCGCTGTGCCAACGCTCGATCGAGCGCGTTGAGGTAGCGGGCGTAGTCTTCCCAGGCGCGTGCGGCGCCGGTGCCGTAGACGACGTTGGAGTGCGCGTAGGGAATGACCACCCCGAACAGCCGAATCGGACCCGACGGCGTGTGGGTAGTGGCGGCGCACCAGCGCCGCAGATCAGCGACATCGCTTGGGCCCTCGCCGTCGATGTCGCCGAGCGGCCAGCGGGACCACACCACGACCTTGCGTCGCGCGGGCCGTCGGGGATCAGGAAGGCCAGACGCCTCGTAACTGTCGGGCAGCCAGCCGAGCTGCGTCTCGGTCAAACACGCCAGGTCGACGTCGAGCCGGCGGAGTGTCTGACGGATCGAGCTGGCCGCCGGACTGGTGCCTCGTGGGCCCTTCCACTCCAGATTCCAGGTCAAGACCCGCACGGCATCACCACTGCTCGACGCCGTCGATCGTCCACGGGTCACAGCCATGAGCCGACCCATGCGTCGGCCGCGCACGGTGTACACGCCGCCGGCCGCGCTGTCTCACCCGGGCAGCTCGCTACGCCCGTTCGCTGCGAACAACGCGCGATCGACCGTCCGCAGCGCACTGCTCGTGCGCTGCGCGAGATCGCGACACGCGTCCAGGTACGGCAGCCACGTGCTGCGGCGCTGAGCACTGGCCGGGACATCGCCGTAGCCGACCGCTCGGATCGACGCCAGCGCACGGACGTCAAGCACCGTCCAACGGGATGCATCCATGGCCATCAGCGTTGCGCTGCCGAGCGCCGGACCGACACCATCCAGGACCCGGACCACCCGCAGCGCAGCGCCGTCATCGGCGCACCGTCGCGCTGCGCAGGTGACATCGGCGATGGCCTGATCCGACTCGTTCGCCAGCGCACGGTGAGCGCGGGACCGCCGGTGTGGCATTGACACGAACTTCCACTCGATCAGCCGTTCCATCGATGACCGATCGAGCCGCTCGCGGTCCCACAGATCGGCGAACCGCTCGTCGTGGCCATGGTCGTACTCGTCTACCCACGCGCGTACCCACGCCGACAACCGCTGATCATCGAGTCCATCCATGCCTGGACGGTACGCGGTCGCAGCGCAACGCCACGTCCATGACAACGGTCCTCGCTACGAACCGGCGGAGCCATCGGCCATAGGTCCGCGCAATCCCCGTACGGACAGCGAACACGCTGACAGCCCAGCATCCCGCACGCCGACGAGACTCACGGGTACCGGGGCTACCTTCCGTCTTGCGCCGTGCTCTACTGTCTGGATGACGATGGGCGATTCTGCACGTGCGTGGCGTTGCCACGGCGGGCACAAATGCGCTCAAGACTGGCAGTGGCGCAACGTCCCGCTGCCTGAAGCCCATCTCGGCGTCGGCGCAGTCGCGTTCGTGCTGAGCATTGTTCGCCCGCAGCGGCTCCCGTGGCGTTGGTCAAGACTCGCTGGCTGGCCGCTGATCATCGGCGGACTGACCCTCGCCGCGCTCGCGACGCGTGCCGCGGGCCGGACGAATCTGGCGGCCCCTGACCAGATCGTCACAGACGGACCGTACGCCCTGTCCCGCCACCCCATGTATGTGGCGTGGACGGCGCTCTACGTCGGCACAGCACTCGTTAATCGCGCGGCGTGGCCTCTCCTGCTCACACCCCTGCTCGCCTGGCTCACCCACCGCGTTGTGTCCCGCGAGGAGCAACGACTCATCGAAGCGTTCGGTCCCACGTACGTTGCGTACCAGCAGCGCGCGCGCCGCTACATATGAGCCACCGTGAAGCGCGATCGCGCCTTGTCATCACTGGAGCAGAGTGAACTCAGCAGCGGCGCACCGTCGGATCACCGGGGTTACTGAACTACTGTCGTCAGCTACTGCCGACTCCGTCGCCGCACCCGCCTCTCACGGACAGTGATGACCTGTCGGGCCTTCTTGAAGTCGGGCGATCGTATCGAGCGGGAGCTTGACCACGCGCATCTCCGAATCTCACGCTCGCCGGCCCGTAACGTTTTCGCGACGGACGCTCGTCACGCTGGCGGCATCCACATCGTTGGGAGGCGCAGATGGCATGCTCCGCACGGAGGGAGCCGCGGTCGTGACCTCGCGCGCCCGACCACGGCCGCTCGCCGTGCTGGCGTGGACGCTGTGGGCGGTCGCCATGGCCGCGCTCGCGCTGATCCCCGCGTCGGATCAGCTTCTGCGCGACGCCGGCCGGCCCGACCTGGTCCAGTTCACCGGCGAGACCGTTGCCCCGTTCCTCAGTGCATTGAGTGCCGCGACCGTCGGTGCGGTGCTGGCGCACCGGCGTCCCCGCCATCCGGTGGGCTGGCTGCTGCTGGCCATCGCGATCTGCTCGATCGCCACGGCGGCCGCGGCGCAGTACCTCGTCTACGCCCTGCTGGTCGGTCCGGACGCGTTCCCGGCCGCCGACCACATGGTCCGTTTCTATGCCGCCGCCGGGGTCACACCCCTCCTGCTCCTCAGCTTCGTCCTGCTCCTCACACCGACCGGATCGCTGCCGTCGGCACGCTGGCGCTGGTGGGCGCACGGGACGGTCGCGGCGCTGGTCGTCTCGCTGGCGGCCCTGATGCTGGCCCACGGAGGCGCAGACCTCAAGGACGTCGTGCAGAGCAGCCCAATGGACGACCGCAGCTTCAATGGAGTCCTGCGTCTGGCCGTCGAGGTCAGCTACGCCGTCGGCCTGGTGACCATGGTGGTCGCCGCCGGGTCGTTGGCGGCGCGCTTTCGTCGTGCCCGTGGTGTCGAGCGGCAGCAGTTGCGCTGGGTGGCGGTCGCCGCAGCGCTGACGGTGCTGGCTGGCGTGGTGGCGCTCGCCGGCGTGGTGATCTCGGTCCCCGGCGCGCCGGACGTAGCCGGCTGGGCGGGCGGCATTACCTTCGCGGCGGTGCCGATGGCGATCGGCGCGGCGGTCCTGCGCTACCGGCTGTACGACCTGGACCACATCGTCAGCCGCACGCTGGCCTACGGCCTGCTCACCCTGCTGCTGGGCGGCTGCTACGCCGGCATCGTGCTGACACTCGGCCAACTCCTCGGACGCACGTCCAGCCTCGCCGTAGCCGGCGCCACCCTGACCGTCGCCGCCCTGTTCAGGCCAGCACGACACCGCATCCAGACAGCGGTTGACCAACGCTTCAACCGCCGCAGGTACGACGCCGAGCACACCCTGGCGGAGTTCCGCGCCCGCCAACGGGCCGAGATCGACATCGATACGGTGTCCACCGAGCTACTTGCCGTCATCACCGAAACCATGCAACCCGCACGCTCGTCGCTGTGGCTGCCGCGACTGGATGGAAAGTCACCGCCACGCGCGTAAGTCGCTACATGAATCAGATCTCCCAGCACGCGCGGTTCTGCGCGGTCGAGCTCGTGCGGTTCACCGGAGCGGACCTCAACGTCTACGAAGGCCGCACTGTCGTCCGACACGACCAATCGACGACCGCGTCGCGTTCCGCCGCGTCGACCACCGAGCAACGACTGCTCGACACGATCGACGACGACGCCTACCGCCAAGCAGTCGAGCAACTGCTGGCGTTCTGCCGCGGTCAGGACTCGTGCTGGAGTGGGGCGCCGTAGCGAGGCCGTCCTGCCGTCGTCTCGTCGTCGCCGATGCGCCCATCCGCCTCGGGTTTTCGACCGCTGCTGACCCTCGCGTTCGGTGCGAGACGGTGACGTCGTTGTGGCGTGCGGCCGTAGCGAGTCGTCGTCGTAGGTGATCAACACATCCACATCAACAAGAATGGCTGTGGCTGGGTGGATAGCGTCCAGACTGCGCAACACCGCTGGCCGGGTGCGCCGAGCGAGGCTGTTGACATCCGCAGCGACTGGCCGTTCGGCGATCCGGACAACGCATCCGCGATCGCCTCGTCGACGACATCATGGACCCGACCGTCGAGGCTGGCGGACGTGCGCGCTCATGGCGGGTGGCAGACGACCATGCCGCAGCAGCGCGTCCCGCTGCCTATGCGGGCGGGATGTTCAGGTTGCGTTGGAACACATTGTCGGGGTCCCACCGGGCTTTGATCTCCCGGAGCCGCTCGTAGTGGGGTCCGTAGTTCTCGCGCGTTCGACGCTCGTCGTCGGCGGCCATGAAATTGGTGTAGCCGCCCTCGTAGCCGGAGTACGGGTGGATCGCCTCGTAATAGTCGCGTGCCCACCCGATGTTCGCGTCGTTGTCCGCAGGGTCGGGCCAGATGCCCGCGATGTTGAGCGCGAAGTGAGCGTCACGAACCGGGAACGCGGTCTCGTCGACGTCCACGTCGTGCACGGCGCCGTTGACCAGGTACAGGTGCACGGCGGTGTGGACGGACGGCACCTTCGGACCGTGCTGCATGTGGACGTCGATGGCGTCATCCGTCAACTCGGCGACGAAGTCCGACTTCCAGTAGTGCTGGAGCCCGGGCGGCAGCAGCGGATCGAACGCGCTCTGCAGCGCCGGATACGGCACAGGGCCGACGTGCTCTGCCACCACCGGGCCGGCATCATGCAGCGGCC
>Ga0299913_10005046_pt1 | contig 11200 bp, 12 predicted proteins | sample RVTome_9_FD_201360 | JGI IMG/M metagenome (GOLD analysis project Ga0299913, IMG submission 201360) | Soil microbial communities from uranium-contaminated site in the Upper Colorado River Basin, Wyoming, United States - RVT155D38 (version 2) ... | reverse complement strand
GTGACGTTACCCCGTTCACCGCTCCGTCGTTCGGTCTCTTGACTACCGCCACGGAGCTTGCACTACCGGGCGACAAGTGGAAGTTGGGCATCGTCTGGGAGCCCACGTGCCCGGGCGCGGATGGCACTTTCGATCCGTGCGTGGTCACGCCTTGGCTGACCGAAGATGCTCCGCCTGAAAAGACGGACACCTGGGAACACCAGGTGCGCGGTGCTACGCCGTTCACCGCGTATTCCATGATCCAATGTTCGCCGGTCGGATCATGGGATGACCTGTCAACGCTCAACCGCCAAGCGCTCATCCGCTCCGAAGAGCAGTTCGTCGAACAAGTCTTCTGGACTGGTGTGGTCACGGCCGGAGCTGACGCTACGGTGTTCCCGCACCTGGCCGATGACACCGAAGCCATTGACGGTGAAGACTTCCTGCAGCCCGCGGCAACCGTGGTCACGGCAACGCCGCAAGAGATCGTGATCGGTCTCGGGATGCTCGAAGAGGCCATGAAGGACTGCTACCCAGGGGTGGCAACCATCCATATGCCGTATCGTCTGGCGACGATCGCAATGGATCATCACTTGTTGGTGTCGCGTGGCGGCCAGATGTTCACGACGTCGCTGGGGTCGAAAGTCGTCATCGGCGACTACCCGGGCACCGCACCGGACGGCACGTCAACACCGGGCGAAACCTGGCTATACGCCACGGGGGAAGTGTTCTTCCAGCGCGAGACGCAGCCGCATTCGTTCCGTCCAGCCGAATCGCTTGACCGCGACGTCAATACGGTGTCGATGATCGCGGAGCGTACCTACGTGGTCGGTTGGGACTGCTGCCTGTTGGCCGTTCCGATCGTGAATGGAGAGTCGACTTAAAATGCCAGTATGTGAAGCACCGATCAAGGCGGAGGTAGCGCGGTTCACGCTACTCGACGCCTGCGGAGCGCCCGTGCTGGGCGACGGCTCCGCTCAGGTGACGACTGACTCTTTCATTGAGATTCAGAACGCACCGAACTACGAATCTGGGACACGGTTCCTGCAGCGGAAGGCGAATGGCCAACCGTGCGTCAACGAACAGGACCCCGGTTTCCTCAACTGGGTCGAGCAGACAGTCAACCTCTGCACGCTCGATGTCGACCTGATCGCCATGGTGACCGGCGAAGACCCGATCGTCTCGAATGCGCTTGCCGACTTCGTCGGTGTGCAGTTCGGCGGGGGCCTGCTCAACGCACGGTTCTCCAAGGAAGTCTGGCAGCCAGTCTCAGGGCAGGGCGCCTGCGACGCCGAAGGGAACCAGCAGTGGGTGTACTGGGCGTTCCCGCACGAGTACGACGCTCAGATTCAATCGTTCACGTTCGCGAACGACGTCTTCACGTTCAGCTACATGTCGAAGACGAAGCCCGCGAATCCCGCTTGGGACATCGGTAACCCGTGGCTGTCGGACTCGCCGGTCAGCTCGTGGGAACCGGACAAGCACTACGCGTTCGCCATCACAACCGTCGCGCCACCAGAGGCAGGATGCGGGGCTGTCGAGATCGGCAGCTGATGCGTTAAGATAATCGAATACTGACCCATTGAGGAGCGCCCGTGGCACTGTTTCTAGCAACCGGACACGGGCGCTCCGGCTCGTTGTGGGTCTCGCAGTTCTTCACTGAGATCGGTTTTCCGACCACGCACGAATACCAGTTCGGGCCACAACGGCAGCGGAAGTTCCGAACCTCTGAAGCGTCATGGTTGGCGGTGCCGTTCCTCGACTCGTTGCCAAAGCATGCGCGGCTGTTGCGGGTCATCCGCGATCCCTACGCCGCGGTAACGTCAGGGATGCAGCTCGATTTCCAAGAGCAGCGGGACGCGACCCCGTATGATCGGTTTTTGTGCGAGCATCGACCCGACATCGTCGAACCCGACGACAAGCTAGGCCGCATCATCCGTTGGGTGACGATGTGGGATGCGCCGATGAACGACTATCGGCACGAAGTGATCCGGCCCGATGCCGATCGACTCGATCGGCTGGGGGAGGTCATCGAATATGCTACGGGAGCCACCGCGACGATGGGACGCACTGCCCGTGTCTGCGGGGTACTCGGCAATGCGGTCAACACGAAACGGCGAACACGCCCCGAGACGACACGAGCACAGATCGACGCACACCCTGAAGGATGGCGCGTCCGCAAACGAGCGGAGTTCTACCATTATGTCTGAGCTGATGATTCCACAGATCATTCACCAGATCTGGGTGGGCGGCCCGATGCCCATGCATCTACTGGAGAAACGCGAAGTATGGCGACAGACACACCCCGAGTGGGAACACAAACTCTGGACAGAACGCGAGATCGACGAAATCGGGCTGCAGAACCGCGCGCTCTATGACCAGACCGAGAAGCTGGTACCGCGTGATGCGGTTGAGCAGTTCCGCTCCGACATCGTCCGGTATGAAGTCCTCGCGCTCTACGGCGGATTCTACGCCGATGCGGACACACTACCGCTGCGCTCGATCGACGAAGCGCTCGAAGGGCGCACCGTCTTCGCAGCCGCCGAAGACCGGAACTGGATCGGCAACACTTACCTCGGATCGGTTCCCGGACATCCGCTGTTTCAGACGCTGATCGCCAGGCTTCCCGGCAACGTGCAGCGGCATCGGGGCAAGCGCCCGAACTGGCTTTCAGGCCCGCGGTTCTTGACGCCGATCTGGCGACAGTTCGCCGGGCACGTCGCCGAAAGTCGGCTTTTCTACCCATATAGTTACAACCACGTGAAGACAGGTACCGTACCCGATCAGTTCGATTCGGACGTGTTCTGCGTGCACTCGTGGAACCACACCCGCACCGTTCTTGAAAACCGAAAGGCTGCCCGTGCTTGACTTCGATGGACTCGCCGAGCTTGAAGGACTCATCTCCCGCGAAGTAGGCGAAGCCCTCCACAACTTCGCCGCATGCGTCCCCAAAGACCACGCCGTCGTCGAGCTCGGCTCCTATCTGGGGAAGTCGACAGCTTACCTCGCGACCGGCGCGGCACTCGACGGAGGCACTGAGGTGTACGCCGTTGACGCGTGGTCGATCGAAGTCTCAGCGTGGCGCAGCGCGGTACTGAACCGGCTGCCGAGCCCGGACTATGACACGTTCCTGGCCCAGCTCGACAAGGCCGGAGTCCGCGATTACGTCACGCCGATTCGCTCGCTGACGACGCTCGCAGCCGACCTCTACCCCGACTACGGCACCGGCAAGCCGGTCGGGCTGCTCTACATCGACGGCGATCACCACAAGTCTGCGGCCATGGCTGATCTTCGCGCGTGGCGTCGGCATCTCACGGATGACGTGCTGGTGATATTCGACGACTTCGAGACGGAGAACAACCCCGGCGTTGCCGCCGCGGTCCGTGAGATGGAAGCGAACGACGAGATCTGCGACGTTGAGAAAGTGGCCGACCGGTTGGCGGTCTGCCGTCTCGGCGCTGTTGCTGGCGCGCGCGTCCCGGGGGTGAGAAAGTGAGAACCGACTACACTCCGGCATCATATTGGGACCGACGCTACCGTGAGGGACGAACTTCCGGCGCAGGATCGGAAGGCAACGAAGGTCAGTACAAGGCCGACTATGTCAGCGACTTCATCCGCAACCACGGCATCACGAGCGTGATCGACTGGGGTTGTGGCGACGGCCAAGTGCTCCAACTCATGCGCCTGGAAGATGCGCTGTATCGCGGTGTCGACTGCTCGCCGACGATCGTCGACCGGATGCAGCGAAAGTTCCCCGAGCATTCTTTTAGCACCGATGACGTCCACCAGCCCACAGCTGAGCTAGCGCTGAGCATGGATGTGCTGTTCCACCTGCCAGCGGATCACCACTACAGCGCGTACCTGCACGATCTCTTTGAGAGTGCGCGGCGGTTCGTCATCATCTACTCAACAGACTACGCAGGCGGGCGGACGGCGCGCCACGTCTACCGGCGCGAGTTTACCCCGGACGTCGCCGAGCGGTTTCCCGAATGGAAGCTACAAATCGAAGAGCCGCCGCTTCGCGAAGGGCTCGCCTCGTTCTTCGTGTACGAAAAGGTTGCATCATGAAGCTTTCTGTGAAGATCATGGCACACCACAAGCGAGCCGACTTCGTCCCCCACCTTGTCGAACAGCTCGGGATCACTGAAGATGATGTGATCTGGGATCGGCATCAAGACCGCTGGGACACCGGGCGCCGCGCCTGGGAGGCGATCGATCCGAACGCGGGTTGGGGTTGCGTCATTCAAGATGACGCGCTGGTCGCTGGGGACTTCATTCCAGGGATGGAAGCGGCGCTGGATTATGTTCCCGATCGCTGTCTCGTCTCACCGTATATCGGGACTCGGCGCCCCTCGTCCAGCCGTGTCGAGCGCGCCGTTCGCGAAGCGGCCGCGGCTGATGCCTCTTGGGTGGAGATGCCGTCGCTGAACTGGGGTGTTGCCATCATCGCGCCGGTTCGAATCATCGCCGGTATGCTGCCATGGTGTGACGTGCAGCCGTACCCGAACTATGATCGGCGCATCGGGCGGTACGCCATCGACGTACTGCGCTATCCGACGTGGTGCACTTGGCCGTCGCTCGTGGATCACCGCGACACGCCGTCGCTGATCGGGCATGGTGGAGGACGTGTCGCGCATCGGTTCATCGGCGAAGATGCGTCGGCTGCTGATATAGACTGGTCGAAAGGATCAGTACGGCTCGGGGCGGTCCGCACTTCGGCGCGAACGCTCCCGCCGTCCGGGGTGGGCAGCGGTAGCATCTACGGCACCCGCGGGTACCGCCCGGCGCGTAAGCTCCGCGTTCCGCGTCCAGGGCGCTTCACCAACGATGAGCCACCGCTACGCCCGGAGGGATCGGAGTAGATGACTGCACTTGACACAGGACCCTGCGAGCGCTGGCCTGTGCTCTGCGCTGATTACCCCGTGGAGGCCACGCCGGAGCAGATCGAAGAAGCCGAGTGGGTGGCGACCGAATACCTGTGGATGCGATCGAAGCAGCAATACGGCTTGTGCTCAGTGACGCTGCGCCCCTGCCGGAAAGAATGCTTCCCGGCATGGCCGTGGATTCCTTCTTCAGGGTGGTATGACGTCTCTGGGCTCTCCTGGCCGTTCCCCGCTCCGGCGCTCGTAGGCGGGCAGTGGTTCAACATCGCCTGCGGGTCATGTTCGTCGGGGTGCTCATGCACCAGCATCTCGGAAGTGCAGCTTCCCTACCCTGTCGCGAACGTGACCGAGGTGAAAGTCGACGGGGCAGTACTGCCGCCTTCGGCGTACCGCGTCGATGACTGGCGGCTCTTGGTTAGACTGGACGGCCAGGATTGGCCCCGCTGCAACGATCTCAACCTTGCTGACACCGAAGCGGATACCTGGTCGGTCACTGCGCAGTACGGCACGCGCGTTCCACATGGTGGCCAGCTGGCAGCCGGACAGCTGGCAACCGAGATCGCCAAGCGCTGCGCAGGCGCCAGCGGCTGCCTGCTGCCTGCGACCACCGTACAGCGCGTACAGCGGCAAGGTGTCACGAAGGTGTTCTTCGATGATCGCGCGTTCGCCGGAGGCCGCACGGGGCTGCTGTACGTCGACATGTTCTTGTCGAACGTGAACCCGTCCAACACCGGCGTGGCCACGATCTTCGACATCGACGGAGAACGCGCGCGGAGGGTAGGCACCTGATGGGGGAATCCAACGCGAACCCGTTCGCGCTCTTTGACATCGCGGTGCACATCAAAGAATGCATCGAACCGTGGCTGGAGGCGACGACTGCAGGGCTGCCGGAGCGTTCCTGCGTGGTCGCTGGCGAAATCGCCTGGGACGACTGCGAATGCGGACAGCTGGCCGTGTCGATCGTCAACGACTTCGAAGCCACCGGTACCACGACAGCGCGAACCGCGACAGAGACGCCGGGACGCCGGGAATGTGGTCCTCCGCTGTTCATCGGCAACTACCTCGTGTCGATGCTCCGGTGCGCCCCCGAGACCACCGACGAAGCGCCGCCAACGTGCGAGGCGATCGAGGCGGCAACCCGCATCGCCGTTGAAGACGCGTGGGCGGTTCGAGCGGGCATCGTCTGCTGTCTGACGTCGGCGATCAAAGACCGACTTGAGAACGGCACCCGACTCTACGTCGATTTTACGATTGGGACACAGCAGTTCGTAGGCCCGAGCGGGCTGTGCATGGGTTCCGAGGTTCCGGTATCGGTCACGATACACAATGGGTGCTACCCCTGCGAACAAGTCAGCTAGGCTGATCCCATGGCGAGCGTGAAGACGACACAGCGGCTCAATGTCGGCTACGCGCGTACCCGAATCGCTCGTGGTTCGGGGATGCTTCGTTATCTGGAGTTGCGCGGACAGGCGGTGCGCAGCGCGGCCAAAGAACGCCTTCGCCAGTCACCACGCCGTATCGACACCGGCAACCTACTCAACTCGATTCAGACGCGCGTGTTCTTCCGGAACAATCTGCCGGTCGTTCGCATCGGAACTGATGTGGAGTACGCAGTCTATGTTCATCAAGGGACTGTCTACATGGAGGCGAACCCGTTCTTGCGGGACGGCTTGATTCGCGGTCTTCGACAATTCTTATATTGATGTAGGATCGGGAGTATGAGAAGTTACTCCACATCACGGAACCCCGTCACGTTCGAAGTCGACGGGGAACTGTACACGACAAAGCCGTCGCTCGCCGCTGAAGTCATCTTCGACCTGGAAGAAGTGATGAGCGCGTTCGCAGACCGGAGCACGCGACAGCGGGCGTTCCAGGATTTGAAGACGCAGTACCGCCGAATCCTGACCGCCGAATCGTACGCGCTGTTCGAGCCGCGTATCTCGGGGGACTGCGACGACGGCGCGCCGCCGATTGACGCGATCACCTTGGTGAACATCACCAAAGACATCATGACCGACATGGGAAAAGGCCAGAGCCAGCAGCCCGCTTCCTCCGCGGCTGGGTAATCCAAGAGTCGGTATGGCCGATGTTCGACGGTTGGTGTGCTTCGCAGAGTGTCGAGCCGCTGCAACTACCGTGGGACCGGTTCTTGAACCTCGTGTACTTCTTCGCTACCCGGAATGCGACGAAAGAGAAGAAACAAGAGTTCGACAGCGCCATGCAGCGTGCGGTATCCGTCGCGACAATGCAGGAACTAGCATTGACCAGGAAAAACGCGTTGAGCGTCCCTGAGAGCCCCGATCAGCCGTTGACGGCTCCTGTAGCCACCCCTGAGTTGAAGCCGAATCATAACGCAAAGTTGCCTCCACGTCCTGCGGGGTGGGGGGACGACGAGAGCAATGTGCGTTCATCATTCGCTGCTGCGAGGTCACTGAAAGTAGGTAGCAAGATACAACTGTAGGTGCGGTAGTCTGGTGGCAGCCAAGTACTTGGAGTCACCGTGTCGGACAGGCTAGACGTCGCCTTTGTCGAGATTGAGCCGGACTTCTCCGACTTCAATCGAGCCGTAGAGTCCGGTGTCCGTGATGCCTCGCGGGAGATCGACCAGCAGCTGAATCGAACGCTGAACGATCTTGAAGGGGACTTCGAAGCTTTCGCGGATGATGCGCTGACGGAAGTACAGAACGCGCTTGACCGCATCGCCCAAGCAGGGGAAGACTCGGCCGACGAGATCGATGCGGCGTATGACGATCTTGAAGGGGCGATTCGCAACGCCTTTGACGGTGCCCAGCGCGCGGCTTCAAGTGCCTTCGACGATATCCGGCGTGACGCGGATATCGCCTTCTCTGATATCGAAGTCGAAGCCGAACGTGCTGCTACCGAGATGGAAGAATCATTCCGCTCAGCCAGCGACGATATCGACACGTCAGTTTCAGAAGGTACGGAGTCGGCGTCAGGTGGATTCCTCGGCCTGGCGGACAGTGCTTTTGACGCTGGAACCGACATCCAAGGCGCGATGAAAGGCGCGGCTGGAAAAGCCGGAGTCGGTGCACTCGTAGCCGCGGTACTGGCGGCTACCGCCGCGTTCGTGGACATGGGCCGTGAAGCCTTGGATGTGTCGGGGGACTTGACGCGCATCTCCAGCGCTTCAGCTGAAGGCTTCTCGACGCTGGCCGTAGAAGAATTCCGCGAGGGTCTGCGGGATATTCAGACCGAATTCGGGTTGCTGACCGATCAGACCATTCCCGCGCTGCGGACCGCGGTTGCGCAGGGTGTCCCCGAAGAAAACGCTATCGCGTTCTTGGAGGAAGCAGCCCGCTCGGCTGTCGTGACCGGGGAAGATCTGACCGACACAGTATCCGTTATCAACGGACTCATGGCGCAGTTCGGTGATGAATTCGCGACTGCCGGTGAAGCCGCAGACTTCCTCACGGTGACGCTGGGGAACACCACGGCGAACGCTGCCGACGTCGGTGACGTCATCGGCGAGATTTCAGGCTTCGCACGGGACGCGGGTGTAGGCGCCGACGAACTGAGCGCTGCGCTGGCTGCCATGTCGATCACAGGACGTGACGCGGGAACGTCGGGCGGTCAGCTCGCCGCGCTGATCGAAGAGCTCGGGGACGCCACTACGCCGGTCGCTGAAGCGTTCAACGAACTCACTGGGCAAAGCTTCAAAGACTTCATCGCCGAAGGTGGCAACGTTCAGCAGGCCGCGCAAATCATCGCCGATGGGGCTGCCGATGCTGGCTTGAGCGTTGTCGAGCTGGCGTCGTCGGCAGAGACGTCATCCGCCATCCTCGCGCTGAGCACTGAGCAGGGGACGCAACGGTTCAACGACGCGCTTGCAGAGACACGCAGCGCCATGGGCACCACAGAACAGACGTTCGGCGAGCTGGAAGACTCGGGGGCGCTTGCGTTCAGCCAGCTTGAAGGTGCATTCGCTTCCTTGCGGGATGAGGCGGGAGTCGCGGTTGCACCGCTGGTAGCGCAATTCACTGAGCAGCTGATTCCGGTCATTCAGGAGATGACTCCGATCGTGGCTGCGATCGGTGAAGTGTTGATTTCATCCTTTGGCACGGCTTTTGATCTACTTGGTCCGTTTATTGACCTAATTGTTCTACTTTTTGACGCTATTCAGCCGCTGCTTGAAGGCGCGCTGGGTCCGATGTTCCTGATTACGGAACAAATCGGACAGATCATTGCAGATCTTGTCATTCCGATCTTCGAAATTCTGCTGCCCATTTTGACCGCGCTGTTCGAGATCGTCAGCCCGATCCTCAATCCCGCGCTGCAGCTGCTGGCATTCGTGCTCGGGTTGATCGCAGATGTCATCAGCGAGTACGTAACCCCATTCCTTGAGGATCTTGCCGACGTCGTCCAACGTCGTGTAGTGCCGTGGATCACGAACATTACTGACCGTTTCGGTGATCTCCGCGACGGCGCGGGGGGCGCCATTGCTTGGATCGCTTCGAAATTCTCCGGCTTCGTCAGTGCGATCGGGGCGGGCGCCAGTGCCTTCGGCGAATTCTTCAGCGGCATGGTGGGGATTGCGAAAGGCGCTATCAACCAGATCATCGACGCATGGAACCGCATCGACTTCGGCTTCAGCGTCTCCATCCCGAGCTGGGTGCCGCAAATCGGCGGCAACTCGTTCTCCATTCCCGACATCGTGCCCGACATTCCGCGGCTTCAAACTGGAGGTTTCACCACAGATACCGGGCTCGCGCTGCTGCACCCGGACGAAATGGTGCTTCCGCTGTCCAATCAGAGCGGCATTGCCGCACTTGCCCAGGCGCTTCAGCAGGCAGGTGCAGGCGGAGGGGGCGAGACCACGGTTATCGTCAAGATCGGTGAGCGGGAGTTGACTGATATCGTTGACACAGAAGTTTTTCGCACTAATCAGACGCTGATGCGGCGCGCGCGCGCGGGAACCCGGAGGAACACCTGATGCCGACATTGAGCGCCGTCTTCCTCGATGACCTTGGACGCGTGCAGTTGACCGCGGGCGATCTGCTGCCGAACGTCGTGTACCGCATTCAGCGCCAGACCGCGATCGAGTCAACATGGGTCAACGTTCGTGGCGGCCAGGATGTCACCGCGGGTGGCACGACGATCGTCAATGACTACGAGTACACGGCCAACGTGGAGAACACCTACCGGCTGACCGGTCCGATCTTCTACGACTCGTTCGCGCGCGTCTACCCGGTGCCGCTCGAAGAAGGCTTCGAGACGCTGCCGCTCGGCGTCACCATCACTGAGGGCACTTCGCCAGGTGTTCGAATGCAGCTGCCGGGAGCGGCAGCCGACTTCGCGTCAACTCCTGACCACGCCTCCCTGGACATCACGGGGGACATCGACCTGCGCGCAATGGTGTCGTTTGACAGCTCAAAGATGACGAACACCGTTATCTCCAAGAATGACACCTCCAACTTGTCGTATTCATTTGGGACGTTGCTCAGCTCAGTTGGAACACTTCGGTTCAGAGGTTCTACCACAGGTGCGACGTTTAACGTCACCGCACCATCAAGCGTAGGATTGCACTCGATCAATGGGTACTATGATCGTAAGCCTATCGCCATTCGAGTGACACGCGTCGCCGCGACAGGGGTTGTACAGTTCTTTACGAGTGATAGCATTGATGGTCCGTGGACGCAACTGGGCACAAACATCATCGGTACGGCCGGTAACCTCTTCTCGGGAAATGCTCCGTTGCGTGTCGGTAACCTGCTGCCGTCAACACCCGATCCCGCGCGTGCCGACGTCTACCAGGTGCAGGTTCGCAGCGGCATCAACGGCACTGTCGAAGCCAACCCTGACTTCGCAGGTGAGACGCCGGGAACGCTGAACTTCAACGACTCGACCGGTAAGACGTGGACGTTGAACGGCGCGGCGGCCATCGTCGACACCGTCCAGAGCTCGGGAGCGTGGGCGCGGACGATGGCCCAGGCGCACACCGGCTCGTGGTCGCTGCAGTCGGCGATGATCACGGACAACGAGGTGAGTGACGCCGTACTGCAGCTTCCCGCCGATGCTACGTCGCTGACCTTCTGGTACCGCGTGGACTCTGAAGACGACTTCGACTTCCTTCAGGTGCTCATTGACGATGATCTGGTGCTGTCCGCGACTGGGTCCGTTGACTGGATCGAGTCGGCGTTGCTGGACGTATCCAGCGCATCAACGGTCACATTCCGTTACTTCAAGGATGGATCTGTGTCGGAGGGGGATGACGCGGCGTGGATCGATGATCTGACGATCAATCTTGCGTCATCAGGTGTGGGCTGGGGGACCGCCGACACCGGGCAAACGTACGTCACAAATCTCTTGGACCCCGGACC
>Ga0299913_10005045_pt1 | contig 11205 bp, 7 predicted proteins | sample RVTome_9_FD_201360 | JGI IMG/M metagenome (GOLD analysis project Ga0299913, IMG submission 201360) | Soil microbial communities from uranium-contaminated site in the Upper Colorado River Basin, Wyoming, United States - RVT155D38 (version 2) ... | reverse complement strand
GCCGCGCGCCAGCGGCGTGACGATCACCGCGCGGAGGGTGTCCCCGAACTGCTCGTAGAACGTGCGGTAGGTCGCGTTCGTACCGCCCCGGTACTGGTTGTGGTGGACCGAGAGGCTGTGCATGTTCAGGAACAGCGGGGCCGGTTCCGTCGGGTCGTAGCCGGCGGGGACCCACACCGCATAGGGCTGCCACCGACCGCGGTATTGCGGGAAGGACGACGCCATCCCTTCGCCCAGGTCCTGGCGCGACTCCAACAGCCGCACCGAATAGCCCTCGTCCAACGGCACCGGTGTCGTCACGCGCGTGCGGAGATCCTTGACGTCGATCGTCTGCGCGAACTCCTCCAGCGATCCGCTCGCCAGTGCGGCCGACTGTGCAGTTTCGTTCCACGGTCCACCGCGCGGTTCGATGTCGCGGGTGTTGAAGGCGAGGTCGAAGAGTCGGTTGTCGGTCGGACCGCCGGTCGTTATCTCGTTGGGACTGGTACGCGTGTTACCGGGTACGCCCGCCCGAAGCTCACCGTTTCCGTCGTTGAGGCCGGCGCCCATATTCAGCGCGATCGACCGGTTGCCCGTCGCGGCTCTCGGGATGACGAACGTGATGGTGTTCGCCGCTGCGTCCACCGAGGCGTTCGCGTTGGTGATCACGTCGGAGAAGCCGCTTGCCTCGACCCACAGGGCCGGCACGCTTGGATCCGTGATGGTCTGCAGGAGCACCCGGATCTCGAGGTCGTTACGGGTGATCCGGGCACGCACCTCGACGATGTCGGCCGCGTTGTTCAGGTAGGCCTCGCCGGCGGGATAGCGGGCATCGCCGATCGTTGAAGCGAGCGATACAACGTTGGGCTGGCCCCACGCCGGCCCCGTGTCCGCTCCGTAGTCGTCGTAGACGAAATCGGTGTAGATCCACTCGCCCGCGTCGAGCCGCGACGTCCCCGAGATCAGCGTTGGCTCGCCGCTCCACGAGGGGTCGGCGAGGGCAGGTGCTGCGGGCAGGGACCCGGCCACTAGGACTACGAGCACGAGGAAGAGAACGCGGCGCACGGTGCTGTCTTCGTCGGCGCCGGGGGGATTCCTCCCCGGGCGTTACGGCGGCCTTAGGTAGTAGTCACTCTTCTTTCTCGGCCTTGACGGCATCGAGGATCTTCTGGGTCAGCTCGTGGGGCACTTCCTGGTAGTGACTGAAGCTCCACGAGAACGTCCCCTTGCCTCCCGTCATCGAGCGCAGGTCGGTCGCGTAGTGGGTGACCTCGCCGAAGGGGACCTTCGCCTTCACGATCTGGCGGTTGCCGCCGACGGTGTCGATGCCTTCGGGGATGCCACGCCGCTTCTGGAGGTCACCCATGATGTCGCCGGTGAACTCCTCGGGCACCATCACCTCGAGCGACCAGATCGGCTCCAGGAGCGTGACCCCCGCCTTGTCGGCCGCGTCGCGCAACCCCAGCGAGCCCGCCATCTGGAAGGCCATGTCGGACGAGTCGACGGAGTGGAACTTGCCGTCGTAGAGCTCGACCTGGATGTCGATCATGGGGTAGCCGGTGCCGACGCCGTTCTCCATCGCGGCCCGCACGCCCTTCTCGACCGACGGGATCCACTGGTTCGGGATCGAGCCGCCGAAGATCGAGTCCTTGAACTCGAAACCCGCACCCCGCTCCAGAGGCTCGACCCGGATGTTCGCGATCCCGTACTGACCATGGCCGCCGGACTGTTTGACGTGGCGTCCCAGTCCCTCGGCCTTGCTCCGCAGCGTCGAGCGATAGGGGACCTTGAACGGGACCTCGCCGACCTCGACGGAGAACTTGCGCTTGAGACGCTCGAGCACGACGTCGAGGTGCGCGTCGCCCATGCCCCAGAGGATCGTCTGGTGGGTCTCGTCGTTGCGCTCGAGCTTCAATGCGGGGTCCTCTTCGATGATCTTCTGGAGCCCGATCATCAGCTTGTCCTCGTCACCCTTGGTCTTGGGCTGGATCGCTTTCGGAAGGAGCGGCTCTGGCGGCTCGATCCCGGGCAGTACGATCGGGTCGTTCTTGTCGGCGATCGTGTCGCCGGTGACGGTCTCATGGAGCTTCGCGAGCGCGCCGATGTCGCCGGCCACTACTTCGCTCAGTTCCTCCTGGTTCTTGCCGCGCATCGTGAAGACGTGTCCTGCGCGCTCGTCGGACTTCCTCGTCGCGTTGTGAATCGTCGTGTCGCCTTTGAAGACCCCGGAGTACACGCGGAAGAAGCTGACGCGTCCTACGTAAGGGTCGGTCATCGTCTTGAACACGAGCGCGGACAGGGGCGCATCGGGCTTGGCCTCGCGCGTCTCGCCACCCTCTCCCTCGACCGGCGGACGGTCGAGCGGGGAAGGTCCGGCAGAGACGATCAAGTCCATCAAGCGATCGACTCCGATCAGATGTGTGGCGGAGCCGACGACGACGGGGAACATCGTCGCGTCGTCGATGCCTTCGTGGATCGCCTTGATGATCTCGTCGCGGGTGATCTCACCGCCTTCGAGGTAACGCTCGAGCAGATCGTCGTTGGACTCGGCGACGCTGTCGAGCAGGTCGGTGCGGACCTCGTCGACGCGAGCCTGGCGATCTTCGGGGATCGGCCCCTCCTTCACGTTGCCACTCTGGTCGTACTCGAAGGCGACCTGGTCGATCACCGAGATCGCTCCCTTGAAGTCGTGCTCGCGCCCGAGCGGCAACGACACTGGAGCGACGCCCTTGCCGAAAACGTCGCGCAGCTGCTCCAGCGTGCGCCGGAACGACGAGTTCTCGCGGTCGAGCTTGTTGATGAAGAACATGCGGGGGAGGCCGATCTCTTCGGCGTAGTGCCACGCGACCTGGGTCTGGACCTCGAGCCCTTCGACACTCGAGACCACGAATACGGCGAGGTCGGCCACACGCATCGCAGAGCGCATCTCGCCGATGAAGTCGGCGTAGCCGGGGGCGTCGAGGATGTTGATCTTGTGGTCATCCCACTCGAGCGGCGCGAGGGCGGTGGCGACCGAGATCTCCTTCTTGATCTCTTCCTCGTCGAAGTCGCAGACGGTGTTGCCTTCTTGGATCTTGCCCATCCGGGTTACCGCGCCGGAACGGAAGAGCATCGCCTCGGCCAACGAGGTCTTCCCGGCGCCCCCGTGGCCGACAAGGACGATGTTGCGGATGTTCTCCGTGGGATAACTCTTCACCGGCGTCCCCCCTCATGGAAAGCTTTGGGTTTGAAGGGGCAATCGTAGGCGAAGGGGGGCGTCACTAGGATGCCGCGGTGCTGAACACGAAGATCCGGGCCAGGTGGGATCGGGTCCTGCGGCCGATCGGAGCGTGGGTCGCCCGGGGCCGAATCTCGCCGAACACCGTGACCCTGGTGGGGACCGCGCTCCACGTCGTGGTCGCCGCCTTGATCGTCACCGGCGAGCTACTGGCCGCGGGGATCGTGGCCGTCGTCGCGGCCCTGCTCGACGGCCTCGACGGGGCCGTCGCCAAGGCCTCGGGGAAGACGAGTGTCTTCGGAGGGTTCCTCGACTCGACGACCGACCGCATCTCCGACGCGCTCTACTTCGCCCCGATCGCGTGGCTCTATGGAGTCGCTCCCGATGATCCCGCTCGTGACGAGCCGTGGGTCGCCGCGGTCGCGCTCGTGGCTCTCGTAGCTTCCTTCATGGTGTCCTACGTGAAGGCGCGCGCCGAAGGACTCGGCATCGAGTGCAACGTCGGCTTCGCAGAGCGAGCCGAACGGTTGATCCTCGTGATACTGGCGCTGTTGTTCGAGCCGATCCTGCCCGCGTTCATGGTCATCCTGGCGGTCCTCGCGGTCATCACCGTGATCCAGCGCATCGCCCACGTCTACAAGCAGGCCCGCCTCGCTTGAGCGCGAAACGACCGGATGACGAAGGACGGCTCCTCCAGCTCGTCTACTACCTGTACGTCGCCTTCTCGGTTGTCGCGCGCTGGATGCCGGAGCGGATCGCCTACGGACTGGCCAACACGATGGGCACGCTTCAGGCGCGCCGGGCGCGCAAGAGGACCTCTCAGGTGGAGCGGAACCTGGCACGTGTCACAGGTCTTCCGCTCGGCTCGGACGAGCTATACGCAGTCGTTGCGGAAGCGCACCGTTCCTACGCGCGTTACTGGCTGGAGACGTTCCGTGCGGTGCGGGCCGACGCAAGATTTTTCCTCGAGCGGGTCCGCGCCGAAGGAACGGAGCACGTCCAGAAGCAGCTCGATGCGGGCAGTGGTTCGGTCGTGCTGATCGGGCATCTCGGCAACTGGGACGCCGCCGGCGCGTGGGCGGGCGCCGTCGGTTGGAAGGTCGTCACCGTCGCGGAGACATTGAGACCGCGGCGCCTCTTCGGTTTCTTCGTCGCGCACCGCCAGCGCCTCGGCCTGACGATCCATGCTGCAGAGAAGGGGGTGACTGCGAAGCTCGTTGACGCGGTCGAAGCCGGGGCGGTCGTGCCGATACTCGGCGACCGTGACCTGAAGGGGACTGGGGTCGAGGTGAGCTTCTTCGGCGAAACCGCGACTTTCCCGCGCGGCCCGGCCGCTCTCGCGCTCCGAACGGGCGTGCCGATCGTCTTTGCCGGCATCCGAGGGGAGCGACGGGACGGACGATGGGGCTGGGCGCTGGAGATCTCCCCGCCGATGGAGCTGCCGCCGGCCGACGACCCCGACGCGGTCGACCGGCTGACTCGGGACGCGGTCCAAGTTCTCGAGGACTTCGTCGCCCGTTATCCGGCGGAGTGGCACGTGTTCCAGCCGTTCTGGGTCGTCGACCGCCGGCCCCCGAGATGAAGGTCGCGCTCGTCTGTCCCTACGCGTGGGACGTCCCCGGCGGGGTCCAGTCCCACGTGCGTTCCCTGGCACGGAGCCTGCGGGTTCGGGACCACCGCGTCGAGGTGATCGCCCCTGCGCGCGCGTCGAAGGCCGCCGACGCGACCATCGTGGGTCACACGTTCTCCATCCCAGCGAACGGTTCCATGGCACCGCTGTCGTTCGGGCCGCGCGTTGCCGCACGCGTCGGGCACGTGCTGGACGAGCTCCGTCCCGACGTCGTCCACGCGCACGAGCCACTGATCCCGAGTGTCTCTCTGGTGGCCCTGTTGCGGTCCACCGCTCCGGTGGTCGGGACCTTCCACGCGGCCGCCGACGCCAGCCTCGGCTACCGGATCGCCCGCCCGCTCTTGCAGCGGGCCGCCGCGCGGCTTGCCGCCCGGACCGCGGTATCGGACGCGGCGCGGGCCCTGGTAGCGCAGTACCTGCCGGGCGACTACGCATTGACCCCCAACGGCATCGACTTCGAGACCTTCGCTTCTGCGCGCCCTGCGGATCTAGGTCCCGGCAAGAAAGTCGTCTTCCTCGGCCGCCTCGAACGGCGCAAGGGCTTGGAGGTCCTGATCCAGGCGATGACGCGCTTGCGCGACCTGGACGCCGAACTGATCGTCGCGGGGAACGGCCCGGAGGAGCGTCAAACCCGCGGGTTGGCGCACAGTCTGATGGTTCCCGCGCGTTTCCTCGGTCGTGTTAGCGACCGGGACAAGGCCGCTCTCCTTGCGCGTGCCGATGTGTATTGCGCGCCGGGACTGGGCGGCGAGTCGTTCGGGATCGTCCTGATCGAGGCGATGGCCGCGGGAGCACCCGTCGTGTGCTCGAGCCTGGCGGGCTTCGCCGCCGTGGCCGGCGGGACCGCGGTGCTGGTCGAGCCGGGTGAGTCCGGGTACCTCGCCGACGCCCTACGGCGCGTGTTGCGCGACGAAGGGCTCGCGCTCAAGATGCGGAAGGCATCGCGCCGAACCGCGCGGGCGTTTGACTGGGACCGCCTCGTGGGCAATGTCCTTCGTATCTACGAACGCGTGGTGGAAGGAGCCGGTCGTGTCGTCGGGTGATCCGATCTCGTACTGGGTGGAGAGCGCCCCGCGCGCGCCGCGCGCGACTTTGCAGGGTGAGCGGCGGGCCGATGTGTGCGTCATCGGCGGTGGGATCGTGGGCGTGATGACGGCTTCACTCCTAAAAGAGGAAGGGCGCTCCGTCGCATTGGTGGAGGCTCACGAGGTGGCGCGCGGGACCACCGGCTACACGACCGCGAAAGTGACGTCGAGCCATTCGCTGATCTACGCCAAGCTCGAGCGGTCCTTCGGGGTCGAGGGGGCGCGGATCTACGGCGAAGCCAACGAGGCGGGCAAGGAACTGATCGCCGAGCTCACCCGGCGGTACGGGATCGATTGCGACTTCGAGCGCGAGGACAACTTCGTCTACACCGAGGAAGAGAACGGCGTGGCGAAGCTCGAAGCCGAGGTCGCCGCTGCCGTCCGGGCGGGGCTCCCAGCCTCGTTCGTGACCGAGTCCCCGCTACCGTTCCCGATCAAGGGGGCTATGCGGTTCGAGAACCAGGCGCAGTTCCACCCCCGCCGCTTCGTGGCGGGACTCGCCGACACGGTCGCCGGGAATGGGGCCGAGACGTTCGAGGGATCGCGGGTCACCAAGGTCGAGAGCGATGGTCGTCACTATGTCGTTCGCACCGAGCGCGGCAGCGTGATCGCCGACGACGTCGTGCTTGCTACCCACCTGCCGTTCCTCGACCGCGGCCTGTTCTTCACCAAGGCACATCCGTACCGTTCCTACGCGCTGGCGACTCATTACGACGACCCACCGAGCGGGATGCACATAAGCACCGGCAGCTCGACGCGTACGATCAGATGGATCCGCGATGGGGACCGCAAGCTCCTGCTGGTCGGAGGCGAGGGCCACCGGGCGGGTGCCATCGTGGACACCAACGAACCCTTCGAACGACTCGTCACCTACGGACGGGACCGTTTCGGGATCGACGACTTCACCTATCGCTGGGCGACCCACGACTACGTGAGCGTCGATCACGTTCCCTATGTGGGACGCGTGACACGCGGCTCCGACGGGCTGTTCACCGCCACGGGTTTCGGCAAGTGGGGTCTTACCAACGGGGCGGCCGCGGCGATGATGCTGCGGGACCTGATCCTCGGCAAGAGCAACCCGTGGCAATCGCTCTTCGATTCGAAACGCGTCAAGCCGCTGGCATCGGCGACCTCTTTCCTGAAAGAGAACGGCGAAGTGGCCATCCACTTCATCGCCGACCGGGTGGATCGCAGCGCACCGCGCTGTACCCACCTCGGCTGCGTCTTGAAGAAGAACCTCGCCGAGAACACGTGGGACTGTCCCTGCCACGGCTCGCGCTTCGATCGTGAAGGAAAGGTGATCGAAGGCCCGGCGACGTCAGACCTGAAGGTCCAGCCTCCGGCACAATAGGCGCGTGTCGGATGCTGCCGTAGAGGCGCGCGGGATCGTCAAGACCTTCGTCCAAGGTGACGACACGATCCGCGCGCTCCGGGGCGTCGACCTGGCGGTTAGGCCGGGCGAGTTCGTCGCGGTAACCGGTGCATCGGGCTCGGGGAAATCGACGCTGATGCACATCCTCGGTGGCCTGGACCGGCCCGACGAGGGTGAGGTCCTGTTGGAGGGCCGCTCCCTGCCGGATCTGTCGGACGAGGATCTCGCGCTGCTGCGCCGTCGGCGGGTCGGGTTCGTCCTGCAGTTCTTCAACCTGTTGCCGACCATGACGGCGTTGGAGAACGCGGCCTTCCCACTGTTGCTCGACGGCGATGCCGAGGCGCTGGAGCGTGCTGGTAGGTCCCTCGCGGCGGTCGGACTGACCGACCGAGCGGAACATCGACCCGCGCATCTGTCTGGAGGCGAACAGCAACGTGTCGCGCTGGCCCGCGCTCTGGTTGCCGATCCCGCGGTGGTGTTTGCCGACGAACCGACCGGGAACCTCGATTCCAGAACAGGGGAAGAGATCCTGAAGCTCCTGCGCGCCACTGCAGACGGCGGTCAAACCATCGTGATGGTCACGCACGACCCGAGAACGGCAGACTTCGCCGACCGTTCCCTGCATCTTTCGGACGGCACCGTGGACGAAAGATGAGGGGGCTCGTCGCGATCCTGCGACGGATGAACGTACGGCACTTCCTCGGGCGCAAGCTCCGCACCGGGCTGACGATCCTGGGGGTTGCGGCGGGAGTCGCCCTGGTCTTCTCCATCTCGATAATCAACGCGACGCTGCTGTCGTCGTTCCGCGAGAGCCTGCGCGAGCTGGCAGGACGAGCGGAGATCGAAGTGGCATCCGGCGATCAGGCGGGTCTGCCGGTGGATTTCGTCGAGACGGTGGCGACGACACCTGGGGTCGAGCGCGCGATCCCCGTCATCCGTGCGACCACGCGCGTGCAGGGCCCGGATGGGGCCGCGCGCGTGCTCATCATCGGGATCACCCAGGACTTCGGCGCGCTCTTCCCACGCAACCTCGGTGAGCTCGGCGAGGTCCGGATCGCGGGGGGCTTCGGTGGCGAGCGGGATGTCCTGTTGGGTCGGTCGGTCGCATCAGACATCGGAGCGTCGCGCGACGATCGGCTCCGTATCGAGACGCCCCAAGGCATCCGGACCGCCGAGGTGTCGGGCACGGTGAGCGGCGGGGCGCTCGCCGCGTTCAACGGAGGCCGCATCGGGATCATGTTGCTCGACGGCGCCCAGCGAACCTTCTCGAAGCCCGATCGCGTCGACTCGATCTTCGTGATCACCGCCCCCGACGCGCCGCTCGGAGAAGTGACCCGCGCTATCGAGCGGCGCCTCTCCGGAGGCGCGGTGGTCGGTCCGCCGGGGGAGCGGGGGGCCGGGCTCGAGCGCGTGTTCAACGGACTCGGGACGTTGCTGTCGCTGGCCGGAACGGTGTCGCTGCTCGTTGCTCTTTTCGTCGTCTACAACACGATGTCGATGTCACTCGCCGAGCGCCGGCGCGAGATCGCGATGGCGATGTCGTTGGGGGCCGAGCGCCGTCAGATCTTCGGAGCCTTCCTCGCCGAGGCCGGAGTGTTCGGGGTGATCGCCGCATCGCTCGGTATCGCCGGTGGTCTCGGTCTCGCCCGCATGCTCGTTCAGCGAGCGGCCGAGAGCTACGAGTTGTTCGCGGCGAACGTCGGGGGCCCCCTCGTCGTCACTACCGGGCAAGTGATCTTCGCCCTGGCGAGTGGGATCGCGATCTGCCTGCTGGGTGCGTACCTGCCGGCTCGGCGGATCCTGCGGGTAGCCCCGGTCGAGGCTCTTCGGCCCGAGGCCTCCTACGAATGGACCGGCACGGGACGGCGCGGGCACATGAAGGTCCGGATCGCGGCCGGGCTGTGCGGGATAGCGCTCGGCTTCGTCGCGTTCTTCTTCACCGCCGTTTACCCGGACGAGGAATGGATAGTGCAGGTGGGCCTCATCGGAGGTTTCATCGGCGTGACTTTCATCCTGCCGTTCATCGTCCCCTTCGCGGTGACGCTGCTTCGTCCGTTCCTCACGCGTGGGTTCGGTACGGAAGGACGTCTGGCCGCCGACGCGCTGGCGAAGAACCCGAGGCGTACGACCTTCACGGTGGCCGCGTTGGTGCTGACCATCGGTCTGGTCATCGCGGTCGCGAGCGCGCTGGGCTCCTATCAGTCCCAAGTGGAGAGGACGACAACCGCGATCATCGGGGCGCCGATCTACGTGAGCTCCCGCTCCTACACGGGGATCACGTCCGACCAGCCGCTCGACGGTGAGGTGGGTGACACCTTGAGCTCCGTCGAAGGGGTCGACTACATCTACCCGATCCGCAGCATGTTTCTGAACGTGCAGGGGGGGCAGGGTCTGATGCTCGCGATCGACGTCGAGGCCGCTCTGGAGCACGGTGCCACCTCGGTGATGTCGGCAATCACCGACGATCCCGAAGGCTTCATGACGGGACTGAACGAGGGAGGCATCGCCGTGGCCAAGGGCATGGCCGTACGGCATGACGTCGGCGTGGGCGACGAGTTCGAGCTGACGACGCCGTCGGGAAAGAGGTCTTTCCCCATCGCCGCGATCTACAACGATCTCGTGAGCTTCGACTCCTTCTACATCGACTACGAGGTCTACCGAGACCTGTGGAAGGACGACGCGGTCGACCAGTTCGGGATCCTGCTCGAGGAAGGCGTGACGACCAACGAGATGGTGGCGCGTTTGGAAGACGTGGTGGACGAACAGGGCATGGCGGCGCGGGTCTTCCGCAAAGAGGAGCTGATCGGCCGGATCCTCAGCACCGTAGAGGGGACCTTTTCGCTGGGACAGGGCATCCAGCTGGCCGCGCTCGTGGTGGCCGCGATCACGATCGCGAACACGATGTTCACCGCCGTGCTGGAGCGGCGTTGGGAGATGGGCCTGCAGCGCGCGATCGGTATGGGCAACCGGCAGCTCCAGCGCTCGGTGTTGCTCGAAGCGGCCGGCATCGGGGTCATCGGTGGTATCGGCGGCGCTATCCTCGGGACGGTGTCGGGGATGTTGATGCTGGCGTCGATGGAGTTCCAATTCGAATGGGAGATCGACTTCCAGTTCCCCATCGAGATGTGGGTGCTCGGCATCGCCGGCGGAGCGGTCCTCGCCGCCGTGGTGGGGCTGGGGCCCAGCCGGATGGCGACCCGTGCCTCGATCATCTCTTCGCTGCGATACGAGTGATGCACCAGATGATGCGTTCCCTCGGGCATCATGGCGTCATGACGAGAAAAGGCGCGGCGGCCTTCTTGGTAGTCCTGCTCCTCGGCGCGGTCGCCTGTGGCGGCGACTCTCCGACGGCGTCGGAGGAGGCTGCCGAGGACCGGGCCGAGCAGGCCGAGACCGGGGGCGGCTCGGAAGAAGAGGGACAGAACAAGGGGCCGCGCGGGGCCAAGGGGACGGCGGAAGGCGGCGAGGGTGCCGACGACGGCACGCGCGTATCCGGCAGGGGCGCCGCAGGAGGCGCGGGGGGGCAAGGCTCCGAAGACGACTCGAGCTCTGCTTGGTACCCGGCGAACGGTGTCTATACCTACGGGCAGTCGGGATGGGAGGAGTTCTGCGACACGTCCGGCTGCGAGCGACAGGATCTGCCCCCGACCCAGGACGTGAAGACGACCCACAAGAGCCGGTCGAACGACGTGGTCGTGGTTGTGACCGAGGCCGAAGCCTCGGACAGTCGCTTCGTCCGCACGACGACGCGCCATACCCGCAACGGGGCGTTCGTCACCGACGTCTATCTGAAGTTCGACTACGAGGGCGTGAGCTTCAACAATTCCTACCAACCCGATCCACCGGTGGAGACCCTTCGGCTCCCGTTGCGCAGTGGGATGGCATGGAGCGGTCGGTGGGAGGACAAGACCTCGGGCGACTC
>Ga0299913_10005044_pt1 | contig 11205 bp, 13 predicted proteins | sample RVTome_9_FD_201360 | JGI IMG/M metagenome (GOLD analysis project Ga0299913, IMG submission 201360) | Soil microbial communities from uranium-contaminated site in the Upper Colorado River Basin, Wyoming, United States - RVT155D38 (version 2) ... | reverse complement strand
TCACCGTCTGCGTGGAGCGACCGACAACCGACGGGCTGATCGACTGTGCAGCGACGGTCAACCGCTCGGGCGAGCCCACGCTCGCGATCTGGATCGGCGCGTTCCCGGCACAGCCGACGGGCGCCGGCGCTGCAGCCGGGCGGACCACCGCGGTCGGCACGGAAGAGGCGTTCGCAGACCCGGCGCTGTTCGTCGCGGTGACGCGCACGCGCAGCGTGTTGCCCACATCGACTCTGCGCAGCAGGTACGTGCGCGAGGTGGCGCCGCCGATCTGGGAGCAGCTGCCGCCGTCGGTGTCGCAGCGCAACCACCTGTAGGCGTAGGTGATCGGGGCCGTACCGGTCCAGGTCCCGGTGCTCGCCGTGAGCGTCCTGCCCTCTTCGGGCGTCCCCGAGATCGTCGGCGGCGCCGTGTTCCGCGGCGCAACCACCGCGGCCGCGCCGCCCCCCTCGGTGAATCCAGCGACGGCCGCGACCAGCAGCAGCGTGCCGACGAGCAGAAGCCCGATCACTTTCGGTGTACGTGACATGTACGTGTTCCCCCCTACCTAGACAAATCTTCTCGTTGCCTCTTCTGTCACAAAGGGGGACCCGCGAAACGCCTTTTCTGATTCCCGAACAACATTCGTGCTACCCACAGTCGCCTCCGCCGACGCTCCTCAGGCACGCCGGAGCCGCGAAGCGGCTTCCCTTCAGGGGTCTTCGCGGAGACCTGATCCGCTTCCGCGGATCAGGTCTTCTGCGGGAAAGTGAAGCGGAGCGGCCCCGGAGTCGAACCGAGCAAGCCGTGGGTTGCACGACCGGGCCGATTTTGAAGACCGGCTGGGCCACCGGGCCCGTGCCGCTCCGCTGAGGAGCCTAGCGCGGGCGCTGGCTGCCGTACTTCTGCTTCAGGGCGGCGATCGACGAGGAGTCGTAGAGCGGCGCCGCCGGGTCGAGCGCGAGCAGCTCCTCGCGGGCCGGGACCCGGGCCAGGTCCTGCCCCAGCTTGCGCGCGCGGCGGTGGCAGCCCTCACACAGCGTGATCAGGTCCCGACCGGGGTGTTCAGCCCCGAGCGCATCGTGGCTCAGGTGGTGTGCCTCGACGCCCTCGGCTGTACGGCACGCCTCGACCTCGCACGCGGCCGCGAACGCGAGCTGCGCGCGCACGCGGCGCGACCAGTGGCCGCTGCCGTAATAGGCCTCCGACGAGAGCGCGAAGAGCCTGCGGTACACGTCGGGGTCGAGCTTGACACGCCCATCGGGCGAGCGGCCGTCGCGCCAGCGGGCGAGCGCTTCCTGCGCCGCCGCCTCGACCGCCTCGCGGCGCCGCGCGACGGCGCGCTGCGACGCCTCGACCGGGCTGAGCAGCCGCGTCGAGCCGCGCCGCTCGCGCAGCACGTCCTGGAGACTCTTCTTGCCGCCGTTCGCGCTCATCTCCCTGACGGTACTGATTAGGCTGCGGCGATGGAAGTCCGCCGCCTCGGCACCTCCGGTCTCGACGTCACCGTCGTCGGCCTCGGCTGCAACAACTTCGGCGGCCGGATCGACGAGGCGAGCTCCCGCGCCGTGATCGACGCCGCCCTCGACGCGGGCGTCACCTTCTTCGACACCGCCGACGTGTACGGCAACCGCGGCGGCAGCGAGGAGATCATCGGCCGCGCGCTCGAGGGGCGGCGCGACCATGTCGTGCTCGCAACCAAGTTCGGCCACGACCTCGGCGACGGCGAGACCGCGCGCGGGGCGCGACCGTACATCCGCAAGGCGCTCGAGGCGTCGTTGCGCCGGCTCCGCACCGACCGGATCGACCTCTACCAGTACCACCGCCCGGACGGCGTCACGCCGCTCGAGGAGACGCTCGAGGCGCTGCACGAGCTGGTGCAGGAGGGCACGGTGCGCGCGATCGGCTCCTCCAACTTCACCGCGCAGATGGTCGAGGAGGCGCATGCGATCGCCGCCGAGCGCGGCCTGACCCCGTTCGTGTCCGAGCAGAGCGAGTACTCCTGGCTGAAGCGCGGCGCCGAGGACGAGCTCCTGCCGGCGTGCGAGCGGCTCGGGGTCGGCTTCATCCCCTACTTCCCGCTTGCGAGCGGGATCCTCACCGGCAAGTACGACCGCGACGCCCCCGCGCCGGAGGGGACGCGCCTGCACGGGCGCGAGATCGAGGAGCGGCACTTCGACGGTGTCGAGCGGCTCGAGGCCTTCGCACGCGAGCAGGGCGTCTCGCTCCTCGACGTCGCGATCGGCGGGCTCGCCGCCGTTCCGGGCGTGGCGTCGGTGATCGCGGGGGCGACGAGGCCGGAGCAGGTGCGCGCGAACGCGGCTGCCGGAGCGTGGGAGCCGGACGCGGACGCGCTGGCCGAGCTGCTCGCGCTGCCGCGGTGATCGCCGAGGTCGCCACAGCCGCGCTCATCTGCCTCGATCCCGGCCACGGCACCGCGCCCGAGGTCGGACGGCAACTCGAGCCGATCGGGCCGGGCTCGCGCGAGCTGAAGGTGAAGGACCCGGGCGGGGCGGCCGGGGAGGCGCCCGTCGCGCTCGCGATCGCGCGGCGGGCCCGGGCGGCGCTGGTCGCCCGCGGCTATCGCGTCGCGCTGACGCGGGAGGGCGCGGGCTACCGCGGCGGCAACCGCGAGCGCGCCCGCTTCTGCAACGCGCGCGGCGCCGCGCTGATGATCCGCATCCACGCGGACGGATCGACTGACCCGTCCGTGCGCGGGATCTCGACGCTCGTGCCTGCGCTGCGCCGCGGCTGGACGGACGACGTGCACGCGCCCAGCCGGCGGGCGGGGAGGCTGCTGCAAGCGGAGCTCGTGAGGGCAACCGGCGCCCGCGATCTCGGAGTCGTCGAGCGGCGCGACCTGACCGGGTTCAACTGGGCCGACGTGCCGGTCGTGCTCGTCGAGACCGGCTTCATGTCGAACCGGCGCGAGGCGGCGCTGCTCCGCTCGGCCGGCTACCAGCAGCGGCTCGCCGGCGCGCTCGCGCGCGCGACGCAGCGCTTCGTCAGGCCCTAGGTCTCCCAGGGATCGGCGGCCGGCTCGGCGGGCCTGCGCCGCCTCAGGCCGAACCCCCGCCGCGGCTGCTCCTCCACCGCCGGCTCCTCCACGGGCTGCTCAGGCTCCTCGGCGGGGAGCTTCGCCACGATCGTCGCCGACTCCGGGTCGAGGCCCTCGTCGACGACCGTCGCCTCCACGACCGGCATCGCCCAGGGCCCGGTCGTCTCCGCGGCGTCCTCGGCGGGCGCCTGCGGCGGGGCGATCTCGTCGAGCCGCCAGCGCGCCCGCTTCGCAGCGGCGGCCCACTCGGCCAGGGCGACGAGACCCCAGGCGACCGCCATCACGAGCACGATCCACGCCGCCGACAGGTCGGCCAGGCCGGCCAGCGCGGCGACGGCGAGCAGGAAGACGGCCTCGAGCGCCAGGCGCGGCACGGTCACGCCGCGGGCGAACGGCGGCGGCACTGCGGCGACCCAGTCGGGCGAGGGATGCGCGACCGGGTCGACGGGCCAGCGCTCGTCGTCGAGGAGCGCCGGGGCGCTCCGCTCGGCGCGGAGCGCACGCAGCTCGTCGCGCAGCTCGCCCGCGACCGCCTCGAGCTCACGCACCCGCTCGGCGAAGGCGGCGAACGCCTCCTCGACCCGCGCGGGGTCGTAGCCCTCGTCGGCCTGCGGCAAATCGTGCGTCTGCGGCAGCTTGCTCATCGCCTCAAAGTATGCCGCCGGGCCGGAGAAGCCTGCTCAGCAGGGTTTCCAGGTGCTACTCGCCGGGAGGGCGGTGCATCTCGCCGAGCGCCTGCTCCGCCTTCTCGTGGATCGCACGGCGGCGGTCCTCGATCGAGCGGGGCGGCTCCGCCGCCTCGAGCGGCTGCCCCTCGGCGGCGTCGAACTCGTCCCGGTCGTCGATCGCGCGCGCCTCCTCGAGCCGCGCGCGCAGCTCCGCCGCGGGATCGAGAGACCCGCTCGGGGCAACCTGCTCGCGGCGGCGCAGGCGCAGCCAGGCGAGCAGGCCGAGCGCTCCGCCGAGCCATGCGAGTCCGCGCTTCACCCCGCCGATGCTACTCTAGGCCCGCTTCCTGCCTCGTCTTCGCGTGCGCCGTTCCCGCGCCCGCTCGCCGTCGAGGCCGCCTAAGACCAGAGGAAGCCCTGACGGAAGGAGACCGGGAACGTGATCGACTACGAGATTCTGCTCATGCTGGACCCCGACCTGCCCGAGGAGCGGCAGGAGGAGATCGTCAAGCGCACCCGCGACCTCGTCGAGAAGGGCGGAGGGACGTGGGACGGCCAGGACGCCTGGGGCCGGCGCAAGCTCGCCTACGAGATCGACAAGAAGGCGGACGGCGTCTACCACCTGCTCTCGTTCAGCGCCGACGGAGAGACCCTCGACGAGATCTCGCGCGTGCTCAAGATCGACGACGACGTCATGCGCCACCTGGCGACTCGTCGGTACAAGCCGGGTTCGACTCAGCCAGTAGCGGTGGGCGGGCCGGCGCGCGAGGATGTCTCCGACCCGATCGACACCTCGCTGGAGGAGGAGTAATGGCCCAGAGCATCAACAGCGTCGTCCTCGTGGGCAACCTGACGAAGGACCCCGAGCTGCGGCACACGCCGTCCGGCACCGCCGTGACGACGCTCCGCATCGCCGTCAACGACCGCGTGAAGCGCGGCGAGGAGTGGCAGGACGCCGCGTACTACTTCGACGTGACCGTGTGGGGCCGGACCGCGGAGAACTGCGCCCAGTACCTCGCCAAGGGCCGCCCGGTGGGCGTCCAGGGCAAGCTGACCTGGCGCGAGTGGGACGCGCAGGACGGCACCAAGCGCCAGTCGGTCGAGGTCGTCGCCGACAACGTCCAGTTCCTGGGCGGGCGCGACGGAGGCGGCGACGCCGCCGGCGGCGGGCAGCAGTTCGTCCCGCAGGGCGCCTCGCAGAGCCCGTCCGACGACTTCCCCGCGGCCGCGGCCGACGACGACATCCCGTTTTAGCCGGCGCAAGATGAGCATCCGCCGAGCGGACGCTCATCGCGCAAAAGTCCCTGAAGGGGGCCGCCCGCGGCCCCAAGCACGTCCAGAGAAAAGTTGAGGAGAGACCAGATGGCACAGCCGAAAACACAGCAGACGCGCAAGCGCCCCGGCTCGGCGATGGCCCCCGGCCGCCGCAAGAGCTGCCTCTTCTGCAAGGACAAGGTGGAAGAGGTCGACTACAAGAACCTGAACCAACTCCGGCGCTACATCTCGGAGAAGGGCAAGATCCGCAACCGTCGCATCACCGGCGCCTGCCGGCGGCACCAGCGGCAGGTCGCGGTCGCGGTCAAGCGCGCGCGAGAGATGGCGCTCCTGCCCTACGTGGAGCCTCGCTAGATGGACGTCATCCTGCTCAGCGACGTCGACAAGGTCGGGCTCCGCGGCGAGGTCGTGAGCGTCGCCCGCGGCTACGCCCGCAACTTCCTGCTCCCGCGCAAGCTGGCCGAGCCCGCCACGCCGGCCAAGGTCGCCGAGCTGAAGAAGCGCGACGAGCAGCGGGCCCGGACGGAGGCGCGCACCGTCGAGCAGGCGAACGAGATCGCGGAGATCCTGCGCAAGACGGTGCTCAGCTTCGACGTGAAGGCGGGCCCGACGGGAGCCCTCTTCGGGTCGGTGACGACGACCGACATCGCCGACGAGCTCTGGCGCACGCGCAAGATCCGCGTCGACCGGAAGAAGATCGGCACCGACTCGATCCGGCGGATCGGCCGCTACGAGATCCCGGTCCAGCTCTTCGAGAACGTCAGCGTCGAGGTGAAGACCCTCGTCGTGCCCGAGGGCGGCGAGCTGCCGCCCGAGGAGGAGCTGGCCGCGATGGAGGCCGCCGAGGCGGAGGCCGCCGCCGCCGCCCGGGCCGAGGCACAGGCCCAGCACGCCCAAGCGGAGGAGATCCTCGAGGTCGAGCTCGCCGCCGTCGAGGAGGAGCCCGAGGCCGACGGCGAGGACGGCGAGATCTCGGCCGACGAGGCCGCGGAGGGCGACGCCGCGACCGTCGACGACGAGCTCGAGCCGGGCGAGGACGAGCGAGCCTGAGCTCTCCACAGCGTGCTCCACAGGGTGTGGAGCACGCTGTGAACTTCCCGCTCCCTCCGGCAGAAGCAGACACGTCCCTTGTGGACAGCGAGGGGACGGCCGCCGGGGGATCCGTGGAGAACGGCCCGAACGGGCGTTCCTTTTCCCTGCACAGGGCGCACGCCGGTTCCCACAGCCGTCTGTGGATCCCCAGCGTTGAGGCCGTCCGCCGCTCCGGCTTGAATGGGGGCGATGGCCCAGGTCGCCGCCCTCCCCACCACGCCGCACGTCCCGCCCCAGAACCTGGAGGCGGAGGAGTCGGTGCTGGGCGCGATGCTGCTCTCGCCCGGGGCGATCGGAGCGGTCACCGAGATCCTCTCCGCGGACGACTTCTACCGCGAGAGCCACGGGATCGTCTACCGGGCCTGCCTCGCCCTCTACCAGCAGGGTGAGCCCGTCGACGCGATCACGGTCGTCGACGCGCTCGAGGAGCGCGGCGAGCTCGAGCAGGTCGGCGGCCGGGCGCGCATCCACGAGCTGGCGGCGCTCGTGCCCGCGACGGCGAACGCCGCGCACTACGCGCGGATCGTGCGCGAGATGGCGACGCTGCGCGGGCTCGTCCGCGCCGGCTCCGAGATCGCCCGCCTCGGCCAGGAGCGGCCGGGCGAGACCACCGACCTCGTCGACCGGGCCGAGCAGATCGTCTTCGACCTGGCCCAGCAGCGGGTCACGAGCGACTTCGCCCACATCGAGGGGCTGCTGAAGGAGAGCTTCGAGCGGATCATGCATCTGTACGAGGCCGGCGCCGACGTGACGGGGATCCCGACGGGCTTCAAGGAGCTCGACAAGCTCACCTCGGGCTTTCAGCCCGGGAACCTGATCGTGATCGCAGCCCGCCCATCGATGGGGAAGTCGGCGCTCGCGCTGCAGATGGCGCAGAACCTGGCCGTGCGCAACGACATCCCCGTGGCGCTGTTCACGCTCGAGATGTCGAAGAGCGAGGTGACCCAGCGGATGATGTGCAGCGAGGCGAAGGTCGAGTCGCAGAGCCTGCGCACCGGCAAGCTGAAGCCCGAGGACTGGCCGCGCCTGACCGCCGCGTGCGACAAGCTGATGAAGGCGCCGATCTGGGTCGACGACACCGGCTCGATCACGATGATGGAGATCCGGTCGAAGGCGCGGCGGCTGAAGTCGCGCGAGCCGAACCTCGGCCTGATCATCGTCGACTACCTGCAGCTGATGACCTCCGGCACGACGTCGGAGAACCGCGTGCAGGAGGTCTCGCAGATCTCCCGCTCGCTGAAGGTGCTCGCCCGCGACCTCGAGGTGCCGATCGTGGCGCTCTCCCAGCTCTCGCGCGCGGTCGAGCAGCGGCACGACAAGCGACCGATCCTGTCCGACCTGCGCGAGTCGGGCTCGATCGAGCAGGACGCCGACCTGGTCGGCTTCATCTACCGCGACGACTACTACAACGGCGAGGAGTCGGACAGCCAGGGGATCGCCGAGCTGATCCTCGCCAAGCACAGGAACGGGCCGACCGACTCCATCAAGCTCTCGTTCCTGAAGCGCTACGCGAAGTTCGCCGACCTGGCGGCGGCCTGACACGAGGGGGCGGGAAGGAGCACCGGCACGATGATCGACCAGACGGTCTGGCTGGCACCGAGGGCGACGGCGTACACCGTCGTCTGCGAGGAGTGCGCCGCCGAGCACGGCTACCTCGGCGCGCGGGTGGAGGGACGGCTCGAGCTCGAGCGCGAGCACAGCGCCGTCAGCTGCCCGCGCGGCCACGAGATCCGGGTCGAGCGGGCGAACCGCGACCCGATCGGCGTGCGCTTCCACTAGAACGGGCACAATCGTCCCCGTGCCCGCGACCGTGATCGTCGGCGCGCAGTGGGGCGACGAAGGCAAGGGCAAGATCGTCGACCTGCTCGCGCAGGACTCCGACCTCGTCTGCCGCTACCAGGGCGGCCCCAACGCCGGCCACACCGTGATCGTCGACGGCGAGACGTTCAAGTTCCGCCATCTGCCGTCGGGGATCCTCTCCGGCAAGGTCAGCGTGCTCGGGGCCGGCTGCGTCGTCGACCCGGAGGTGCTGCTGGAGGAGCTCGACGGGCTCGAGCAGCGCGGGATCTCCCCGGAGCCGCTGCGAATCTCCGGCAACGCCCACCTGATCATGCCCTGGCACATCGCGATCGACGGCGCGAGCGAGAAGCGGCTCGGCAAGCTCCAGATCGGGACGACGCGCCGGGGGATCGGCCCCGCCTACGCGGACAAGGCGGCCCGGATCGGGATCCGCGTCCAGGACCTGCTCGACCCGAAGATCCTCCGCCAGAAGGTCGAGACCGCGCTGGCCGAGAAGAACGTCTGGCTGGAGCGCGTTTACGAGCACGAGCCCTTCGAGCTGGAGGACGTGGCGGCGCGCCACGAGGCCTTCGCGCAGCGACTGCGCCCCTACGTCGCCGACACCTCGCTGCTCGTCGACCGGGCGCTCGCCCAAGGCAAGCGCGTGCTGCTCGAGGGCGCACAGGGCACGCTGCTCGACCTCGATCACGGCACGTATCCGTTCGTCACCTCCTCGAACCCGATCGCGGGCGCCGCCGCGACCGGGATCGGGATCGGGCCGACCCGGATCGACGCGGTGGTCGGCGTGTCGAAGGCCTACGTGACGCGCGTCGGCGCGGGGCCGTTCCCGAGCGAGATGGAGCCGGAGCTGGCCGGGCGGGTGCGCGAGCTCGGGCAGGAGTACGGGACGGTGACCGGCCGCGACCGGCGGCCCGGCTGGCTCGACCTCGTCGCGCTCCGCTACGCGGTGCGGCTGAACGGGATCACGTCGCTGGCGCTGACGAAGCTCGACGTGCTCTCGGCCTTCGACGAGCTCGAGGTGTGCGTCCGCTACCGGCTCCCGGACGGGACGGAAACGCGCGACTTCCCCGCGCACCAGAGCGACTTCCACCACGCCGAGCCGGTCTTCGAGCGCGCGGCCGGCTGGGCCGAGCCGCTCGACGAGTGCGCGACGCTCGACGACCTGCCCCCGGCCGCCCGCGACTACGTCGCGCTCGTCGAGCGCGAGCTCGAGGTCGCCGTCGGGCTCGTGGGAACCGGTGCCGCGCGCGAGCAGGTGCTCGCCCGCGGCTGACTACGTGTTCTTCCAGGGATCGAAGTAGACGTCGTCGATCCGCCACGTGCCGCTCCCGAAGAGGAGCGCCCGCGGCGTGAAGCGAAGCGAGATCTCGGTCGTGATGCCGTTCAGGCTCAGCGCGTTCAGCGTGCCGCCGAGCTGGAGCATCGGCAGGTTCGGGATCCACGACCTCGACGGCAGGCCGACCGGAAGCAGCATCACGGACCGCTGCCGCCCGGCGGCGTCCGTGTAGAGCGCGTCGACCTGCATGTAGGAGAGCCCCGAGCCGCCGCTGGAGAAGAAGCGCACCACGGGCAGCACGAGGCCCATGCACATCGGCGGGCTCGTCGCGGAGCTGCCTGACGGCAGCATCAGCGAGTGCGACCCGCGAGAGCCGGAGACGTCCCACGGCTCGTTGCCGTCCGCGACGCGGGCGCCTCCCGAGAGCTTCCAGCCGGCGGCGCCCGACTCGAAGTCGCCGCCGGAGAGAAGCGTGTACGGCAGCGGATCGAGGAAGCGCAGGAACGGATGGGACGGCTCGTAGCCGCAGCCGAGCAGGGACCCTTCGGCCGCGCGTGCCGGCGACGCCGTCGCGCAGACCAGCGCGGCCAGCGCCGCGACGGCCGTCAACAGCCAGCGTGCCTTCGTCCGTGAGATCGCCGCAGTACCCATCGTCCGCCTCTCCCTTGTCGAACCGCAGTCCTCGCAGTGTGTGCAGGGGACGCCAGGGGCTCAATCACCCGTCGGGGTGAGAGAGGGCCGCGGGCGCAGAATCCCTCGTTCGAGTGAACGCGGCGCCCGTGTGATCCCGATATCCGATCGGTGAGCACTGCGGCGGAGATCGATCCCGGCGTCGACGGGCTGATGGAGGAGCGGCGCGCCCGGCGCATCGCTCGCCTGGGTCGCCGCGAAGTGCTCGCCAGCATCGTCGCCGGCGGGTCGTTCGTCGCCGTCGCGTTCCCGTTCGCGTTTCTGTTCGACTCCGGTCGTGTCGCCGATCCACTAGTCCTGATCGCGCTCGTCGTGGCGTACGGGCTCCTCTACAAGGTCGAGTTCGAGGTCGGCGCCGGCATCGCGATCCCGACGCAACTCGTCTTCGTGCCGATGCTCTTCCTCCTCCCGCTCGGCCTCGTACCGCTCTGCGTCGCGGGCGGGATGATCCTCGGCGACCTACTCGACCACGTCGAGGGGAACATCCACCTCGAGCGCATCCTCGTGCGCCTCGGGAACGCCTGGTATGCGCTCGGGCCTGTCGCCGTACTCGCGGCGGCCGGCGACACCGCTCCCGCGATGGACCGCTGGGCGGTGCTGCTCCTGGCGCTCGCGGCGCAGTTCGCGCTGGACTTCGCGAGCTCTGCGGTCCATGCCCGGATCGCGCACGGGATCTCGCCCCTCGTCTTCATCCGCCACCTCTCGCTCGCCTGGATCGTCGACGCGGCGCTCGCGCCCGTCGGCCTGCTCGCGGCGATCGTGGCGTTCGACCAGTCCTGGGCGTTCTTGCTCGTGCTCCCGCTCGCGGCGCTGATGCGCACGTTCGCGCGCGAGCGGCGCGCCCGCGTCGACCATGCGCTCGAGCTCAGCCACGCCTACCGCGGCACGGCGCTCCTGCTCGGCGATGTCGTCGAGGCCGACGACGCCTACACGGGCGAGCACAGCCGCGACGTCGTCCTGCTCTCGATCGCCGTCGCCGAGGAGCTCCGGCTCGACGCCCGCGGGAAGCGCGACACCGAGTTCGTCGCGCTCCTCCACGACGTCGGCAAGATCCGGATTCCGGACGAGATCATCAACAAGCCGGGGCCGCTGACGCCGGAGGAGCGGGCGGTCGTCGAGACGCACACGCTGATCGGCGAGGAGATGCTCGACCGCGTAGGCGGCGTGCTGGGCAACGTCGGGCAGCTCGTCCGCTCCTGCCACGAGCGCTGGGACGGCGGCGGCTACCCGGACGGGCTCGCGGGCGAGCAGATCCCCGTCGTCGCCCGGATCGTCTGCGCCTGCGACGCCTACAGCGCGATCACGACCGACCGCGCCTACCGCGCCGGCCGCTCGCCGGAGGAGGCGCTCGCGGAGCTGCGCCGCTG
>Ga0299913_10005043_pt1 | contig 11209 bp, 6 predicted proteins | sample RVTome_9_FD_201360 | JGI IMG/M metagenome (GOLD analysis project Ga0299913, IMG submission 201360) | Soil microbial communities from uranium-contaminated site in the Upper Colorado River Basin, Wyoming, United States - RVT155D38 (version 2) ... | reverse complement strand
TTGTACGTTTCGGCGGCGACGGCTTTCACGGCCGCCGCTCCGTCATGCACCGTGTCCACGTCGTACCCGGCGCTGGAAAGCATGGCGAGGGCAACCTTCTGGTTGATCAGGTTGTCCTCGACCAGGAGCAGCCGGCCCACTCCGAGTTCGACGGGCGTTGAAGGATCCTGCGCGGTGACCTCGGTGGGGGAGGCGCCGGTCGCATCCGTGCGCGGCTCGGACGAGACGCTCCGCTCGCTGCCGTTCGTCGAGTGCCCGGAGCCGCCGTGAACGCAGATGGTGAACCAGAAGGTGCTTCCCGCACCGACCCGGCTGGAGACGCCGCAGTCGCCTCCCATCAGCGCAACCAGTTGACCGCTGATGGCCAGGCCCAGGCCCGTGCCGCCGTACCTCCGCGAGGTGGACGTGTCGGCCTGGACGAAGGGCTGGAAGATCGTCGCGAGCTTGTTGGGAGCGATCCCGTCGCCCGTGTCGGTGACCTCGAAGCGGATGATGGTGGCCGTGCAGCGACGTTCGCATTCGAACCTCGCGCACCAGCCCTGCAAGCTGCTCGCCATCGGAACGTCCTCGCCGCCGGGCTCGACCGCGGTAGCCCGAACGAGGATCTCGCCGCTCTGCGTGAACTTGATGGCGTTGCCGATGAGGTTGGTGAGGACCTGGCGCACGCGCCCCGGATCGCCGCTGACCACCGCGGGGACGGAGCTCTCGACGACCGAGACTAACTCGAGGCCCTTGGCCTTCGCCGGGCCACCCAGCAGGTCTACGACATCGCCCACGATGCCCCGAAGGCCGAACTCGATCTCCTCGATCTCGAGCATCCCGGCCTCGACCTTGGAGAAGTCCAGGATGTTGTTGATGATCGTCAGCAGCGCCTCCCCCGAGTTGCGCACGGTCTGCGCGTAGTCGCGCTGGCGAGTGTCGAGGTCGGTCTCGAGCAGGAGCTCGGTCATGCCGATGACGCCGTTCATGGGGGTGCGGATCTCGTGGCTCATGTTGGCCAGGAAATCCGACTTCTGCCGGGATGCATCGGTCGCCTTGTCCCGGGCGTCGGACATGGCCGCCTCCGCCCCCGCCTCCGCGGTGACGTCGGCGATGGTGCCGACCCAACCCGCTGTCTCTCCGTCGCTGCCCGCGACGGACTTGGAGGTCACCAGGACGATGCGTGGGTCCGAGTCAGGGGCCAGGATCTCGTATCGATGACGGAGTTCGGTCCGCTCCACGACACCGTCGGGCAATTCGGCGATCAGGCCGGCGCGTTCCTCCGAGTTGATGAGCGTCTCCCAGCTCAGACCGGCCGCTTCGTTCGGTGCGATGCCGGTCATCTCGGTCCAATATGGATTCGTGTACTCGTACCGGCCCTCGTTGTCGGTCTGGAAGATGCCGATCGGGGCGGCCTCAGTGAGGAGCCGCAGTCGGTCGGCGGAAGCTTGGACGTCCCGAGCCTGTGCGGCGAGCTCCTCCGCCTTGACGAAGAGGTTCGCGAAGGCCCTGACCTTGGCTCGAAGCTCGAGCGGTGGGACGGGGGCGAAGATGAAGTCGACCGCACCTTCGGCGTACAGGTCCGGATTCGCGATCTCATCTCTTCCGTGCGCGGTGATGAAGATGATCGGGGTCGTCTCGGACTGCCGGCGCTGACGGATGAGCGCGGCGGTTTCGAAACCGTCCATGATCGGCATGAGGACGTCGAGCAGGATGACCGCGAAGTCCTGGGCCATGACGCAGCGCAGGGCGGCGAGTCCCGAGTCGGCCTCGACGATGGAATAGCCGAGCGGCAACAGGACGGCCTTCAGCGCTAGTCGCTTCGCGGGATTGTCGTCGACCATCAGGATGGGAACGTTCGAGGGGTCGACCGCCGCCGCACGGTCGGCGGCCTGCGACCCTACGGACCGCAGGGTGACGTTCATGCGATCGACTTCACCGGGGCCGGCAGCCATGGCCCCACAGCGGTGAGGAGTTGGGCGGTGTCGACCGGCTTGGGCACATAGTTGGAAGCTCCGGCGTCGATGCAACGCTCGCGCTCGCCGGCCACCACCTTGGCGGTGAGGGCGATGATGGGGAGAGACCGGGATCCTTCGAGCGCCCGGATGGCGCGGATGGCAGCGTACCCATCCATGCCCGGCATCATGATGTCCATCAGGACGATGTCGATGTCGGGCATCCGCTGCAAGGTCGCGATCGCGTCGGGACCGTTCTCGGCCACCTCGACGAGCGCGAGCCCGCGCTCGAGGAGCGCGGTCAGCGCGAAGACGTTTCGGAAGTCGTCGTCGACCACGAGGAACTTCGTGCCCTCGAAGGGGTGATCGTCGATGTCGTTGTGCCGGCCTCGAGCGGTCTTCGGGCGCGTCCCCTTGGCCGTTCGACCTTCGGCAGCGACGAACGCCGAAGGTCTCGGCGCGATCGTCAGGCTCGTCGGCGTGGAGGTGGGTGCGGCCGAGGTGGGTTGAACCAAGGGGATATAGACCGTGAAAGTGCTGCCCTGGCCCAAGGTGCTGGCCACGGTGATCTCACCGCCGAGGAGGCCGGCGAGCTCGCGGCTGATCGAAAGGCCGAGGCCGGTGCCCCCGTACTCGCGAGCGCTGGTGCCGTCGCCCTGTGCGAACGCCTCGAAGATCCGCTTCTGCTCCCGTTCTCCGATGCCGATCCCCGTGTCGCGGACGGACAGGGCCACCACGGACGAGGCGTTGACGAGCGATTCCGTCTCCCGGCTCCATCCATGGTCGGCCAGACTGACCTGGACGTGCACGTCGCCGTGCTCGGTGAACTTGAACGCGTTGGCGAGCAGGTTCTTGAGGATCTGGCGGAGGCGTTGCGGATCGGTGACGATGTCGTCGGGGACGTCGGGGCCGATGTCGATCGAGAACCCGAGGCCCTGCCCCTGCGCGACGAGCTCGAACTCGCGCAACAGACCGCCCCGGAGATCTCCGACGGAGACCTCGGCCATCTCCACCGTGACCGTTCCCGACTCCGCTTTCGCGAGGTCGAGGACGCTATTGAGGAGAGCCAGCAGATCCCTGCCCGAATCGAGGATGACGCCCGCGTACTCGACCTGAGTGTCGGTCATCGTGTGCTCGGGGTCGTCTTCGAGCTGCTCCGCGAGGATCAACAGGCTGTTCAACGGCGTGCGGAGCTCGTGCGACATGTTGGCGATGAACTCGGACTTGTACTTCGACGAGATAGCGAGCTGACCGGCCTTCTCCTCGACGAGGCGCTTGGATCGTTCGATCTCCTGGTTCTTCCGCTCCGCCTCGAGGTTCTGCTCGGCGAGGAGCGCGGCCTGCCGTCCGAGGTCCTCGTTGGACTCGCGGAGCTCTTCCTGCTGCGAGCGGAGCTCTGCGGCGAGGGACTGCGACTGTTCGAGCAGGGTCTCGGTGAGGGTGCTGCCTTCGATCGTGCTGAGGACGAGGCCGATGCTCTCCGTGATCGAATCGAGGAACGCCTGATGGGTGATGCTGAACGGGGAGAACGACGCGAGCTCGACCACGGCGCGAACCGATCCCTCAAACAGGACCGGGAGGACGATGATGTTGAGGGGAGCCGATCCGCCGAGTCCCGAGTTGATCCGCACGTAGTCGGCCGGAACATCGGTGAGCAGGATCCGCTTCTTCTCCTTGGCGCACTGGCCGACGAGGCCTTCGCCCAGTCGGAAAGACGTTGCGAGCTGCTTTCGCTCCTCGTACCCGTAGCCGGCCTGGAGCTGCAGCACCGGGTCGCTGCCGTCCGACGGGGTGGTCATCGAGTAGAAGACGGCATGTTGGGCTGATACGAGCGGCGCGATTTCGGACAGGATCATGTTCGACGTGACGGTCAGGTCGCGCTGGCCCTGAAGCATGCGGGTGAAACGCTCGCGATTGGTCTTCAACCAGTCCTGCTCGATGTTCTGCTGGGTCGTCTCGCGAAGGTTGCGGATCATCTCGTTGAGCTTGTCCTTCAAGACGGCGACCTCACCACTCGCCTCCACCCGCACCTGCCTGGTGAGGTCGCCTTCGGTGACGGCGGTGGCCACCTCCGAGATCGCTCGCACCTGGTTGGTGAGGTTGGCAGCCAGCTGGTTGACGTTGTCGGTCAGGTCCTTCCAAACGCCGCCGACCTCCTTCGACTGCGCCTGGCCTCCCAGCTTGCCTTCGACCCCGACCTCGCGAGCAACGCGCGTCACCTCGCTGGCGAAGGCGTTCAGCTGATCGACCATGGCGTTGATGGTGTTCTTCAGCTCGAGGAACTCGCCCTTGACGTCGATCGAGATCTTCTTGCTCAGGTCGCCGTCGGCGACCGCCGTGGTGACCTCGGCGATGTTCCGCATCTGTCCGGTCAGGTTGGCGGCCATCAGGTTGACGTTGTCGGTCAGGTCCTTCCAGACGCCGCCGACCTCGATGGTGACGGCGGCGGCCTGACCGAGCTTGCCTTCGGTCCCGACCTCACGGGCAACCCGCGTTACCTCGGAGATGAACCGGTTGAGCTGGTCCACCATCGCGTTGATGGTGTCTTTCAGCTCCAGCATCTCGCCGCGGACGTCCGCGGAAACCTTCTTGCTCAGGTCGCCGTCGGCGACCGCACCGATGACCCGCTGCATCTCGAGGGTCGGACGCACCAGGTCGTCGATCAGGCTGTTCACCGACTCGACGCTCCCGGACCAGCTCTGGCTCGCCCCTCCCAGCACCACGCGCTGCGAGAGCTCGCCTTGCTTGCCTACCACGCGACTGACCCGGGCCAGCTCCGTCCCGAGCGCTTGGTTGGCGATGATCACGTCGTTCAGACCGTCGGCGACCTTGCCGGCAACGCCGGTCCAATCCAGCGGCATGCGGGCGGTGAAGTCACCTTCTTTGATCTTCGCGAGGACGTTCAGCAGAACCTTGGCATCGACCGCGTCGGCGGGTGCCACCCTCGGAACTGGCATGGAGCCTCCAGAGAAGGACGCGATGTCTCGCGAGTCGCTCGACATCCGTTCCTTGGTGATGAACATCGACAGAAGGGCCTCCTACCTGGATGTTCAGGCCCTTCGCGGAGGCCCGCAGCGACCGGAAAACGGTTCTTGCGGAGGCTTTGGAACGAGAAGTCTCGCTTCTCGCGCGAGGCAGGAGTGACCGCGCGCGCTCAGTTGAGGTCTTGCTGTGGGATACCCACAGTGTTTCGAGGCATCGCGCGATCACGCACCATCGTGCCGCTGCTCATGTCGCGGGCGCCGCCGCCACCTCGGGCTGCGGGTTACGTGGGGTGTGCCACTGCGCGAGGCCGCGCCTGTGGTCGCCGAGGACTCCGCGAGGCGTCGACGCGACGGTGATCAGCGCCATGAGCATCCAGTAGAAGATCGGATAGATCACCGCGACGGGCATGTCGCGGAGGAGACCACGGTCGTAGCGATGGTCGAGCGCCATGCCGACGCCGAACTGCAAGATCGCGAGGCTTCCGATGATCATCCCCCACATACCCGGGAAAGGGCTCACTCCGGTGGGAGGAAGTCCGAAGAGGAGCGACGCGATCCAGAACATCGAAAGGCCGACGAACAGGTACGCCCAAACGATGGACAGGACGGCTTCGGTCGCCACCGGCCACATGCGCCGGCACCGCCAGGTCGTGAAGATGTGCGGCCCGTGGCGCCGCAGCACCTGGCTGAGGCCCAGCGCCCAACGCCGGCGTTGCCTCACCAGGGCCCGCAACGTCGTCGGGACCCGCATCCACACCATCGCGCCGGGCTCATAGCGGACGTCGTAGAAGCGCTTCTGCAGCTTCCACGTCATGTCGATGTCCTCGGTTGGCATGTCGGGACTGAACATGCCGACGTCCACCACCGCCGAGATCCGGAACATCGCCACGACCCCGGACACCGTGAGGATGCGTCCCCAGACACGCTGTGCTCGGCGCAGGAGGCTGATGATCGACGTGAATTCGAGCACCTGCATCTTGGTCAGCAGTGTGTTGCGCTCGACGACTCGCGGGTTGCCGGTCACCGCCGCGACCCTCGCGGACTCGAAGTGTGGCACCAGGCAGCGCAGCGCATGCGGTTCCGGGCGGGCGTCGGCGTCCACCACGAGGAGGAGCTCGCCGGTGAGGCAGGCGATCGCGTCATTGAGCGCCATCGCCTTCCCCTCGTTCTGCATCTTGCGTACGAGACGGACGCGGCCCGCCTCCACGAACGGAGAGACCTTCTCGACGGTGCGATCGGACGAGCCATCGTCCACGACGACGACCTCGAAGTTGGGGTAGTCCAGGTTCAGGCAGGCCTCGACGGTTTCATGGATCCGCGCTTGCTCGTTGAACGCCGGGATGAGGACCGAGACGCGCGGCGTCGCGTGCATCGCCTGTGGACCCGTCGGCCTGCCGGCTTCACGCCGGACGAAGTACAACAAGGCCGTGGTGACCCACACCACACTCGAGACGATCGGGTAGGCGACGAAGAAGAGCAAGACGCCCCAGAACGCGGGACTGGCGCCGACGGCTTCCAGGACCCCGGTCATGGCTCGACCTTCGTGACTGCGCGTGCGATGGGGTCTTGGGTGATACCCGGGACCTTTGGATCGGCTCCCCCGGTCAAGGGGACGGCGCCGGCAGGGCCGAAGCGCTGGTCCGCGTCCCCGACAAGAACACCTTGCAGTCGGCGGCGGGGGACACAACCACGACCGCTGCCATGCGCACCGCCGGCCAGTCGGCGGCGATCGGACGCCGTGTCCAGTCCATCCGGTAGTCAAGCTTCGAGGTCGCCCGACCGGTCCGCGGCCCCTTACGCCGGAAGATCCGAACGTTATGGAGGATCCAGGCGAAGTTGAGGAGCAGGGAAACGGCGGCGAGGACAACGACAAGGCCCGCAGCTTTCAGCAACTCCCCGGCCGTCGTCGTCTGCCCGACTCGCCACCACAACCATCCAACGAACACCCACGGAACCACCAGGAGGACAAGGTGGGCGATGTCGCGGCGACTCGAACGCTCGGGGCCTTGGAGAGCGCCTTGCGAGACTGGGTTCGGATTCGCCTCCATACCCTTGCATCGTCGTGAGAGCCCCGAAAGTGAAGGACTTGCTTGTTGGCGGCTCTTTACGCCGCGTCTCCGGCCTCAGGCATAGCGGCCGTAGAGTCCACTCGCCGGATCGAAGAACCCTCCTGCGGGCCGTGCGTGCGCGTGCCAGTGATCGGGGATGCGCCGTCGTTCCGGGTCGATCCAGTACCCGTCGGGATAGCGCTCGGACGCGAAACGCTCGAGCCGTTCGAGCAGTCGCGCCTCGTCCATGGGATCGGGAAGGCCGTGCGAGCGCAGGACGATCATCGGCGTCATGCAAACCATGCAGTCGGTCACCCAGCACTCGTCGTCCTCGAAATGCCACTCCGTGACGTGCTCGGCCCGGCAGAGGAGGCAGTCCTCGGTCATCCGCTCGACCCGATCAGCTCGACGGTGTCGCCGACCTCGACGCCGTGCTCCTCGAAGAAGCCCTGGTTCACCTCGAGGGCGCCCTCGAACTCGGTGCCGGGGTCATAGGAAGGACACGGGTCGGCTTCACAGGGCTCCATGTCGAGGATCGCGACGATCCTGCCCCGGTCGTCCCAGAAGGCGATCGAGAGCGGGATCAGCGTGTCCTTCATCCAGAAGGTGGCGTGGAGCGGCTCGTCCCACAGGAACACCATCCCCGCATCGGGATCGAGACGTTCGCGGTTCATGAGGCCGATGTTGCGCTCGTCGTCGTCATCGGCGACCTCGACGACGACTTCTACCACGCCGCCGTCGGTCCGGATCTCGAGCCGCGTCGCCCGGTCCGGGCCGGGCACGGGTTCTGGCTCACCAGAGGAACACGCGGTGAGCAGCAGCAGCAGCGTGACGAGGAGGGTTCGACCCACGGTTCCGATGGTCCCACGGCTCCCGCCTCTCGGTATCATGGCCGACCGGCCGGAGTAGCTCAGTGGTAGAGCACCTCCATGGTAAGGAGGGGGTCCGGGGTTCAAGTCCCCGCTCCGGCTCCAACGCCGAAAAACGCTTCGTCCTTGAACGCCGGGTCGGGCGGATGGTTTCCTAGCCGGCAGTGCGCGAACGCTCTGCGGCGATCCGACGTATATGCAGACTGACCTCCCGCCGCCAGGGCGGATCGAGGCTGAGTCGATCGGGGGACGGGATCAGGTATCCGCTTCGCTGTCTCGCCGCCACCTTGCTCCTCCTTTCGGGGTGCGTGAGTGACGACGGGGGGAATCCGGCGCCGGAGCCCGCCGGCAACGACCCGCGCCTGCGCGGTTCCGTGCTCGTGGCGAACGGCTTCTTCCAGGGCGGGCTGTCCATCATCGAGCTGCCCGACGGCGAACCGCAGCCGGTCCCGATGCCCGAGTCGCGGCCGGTCCAGGCCGGCTTCTTCCTGGAGGACGGGTCGGTCGTCGCGGTCATGGACCAGGGAGGCGGGACCTTCCAGGCGTACCGGTCGAGTCCGGACGAGGAGCCCGTAGCGCTCGGCGGGCAGCTCGACGGGGTCTTCACCTTCTCGCTCGCCGGAGATGTGCTCCTCGCCGCAGACTGCGCCGCCGCCCGGCCGTCGGTGTACGTGGTGGACGTCGTCTCGCCCACCGACTGGCAACGCGTCGAGGGGGCCTGCGGCGCGGCGCTCTCACCCGACGGAACGTCGCTCGCTTGGCAGCGTGACGGTCGCCATCTGCTCGAGACCCCCGTCACGCCGGCGGCCGAGCCCCGCACGATCCTGGACGTGGCGCAGATCCAAGGACTTCCGGCCGGGATGAGCGGCGACCTCACGACCGGTGGAGAGCTTCGCTGGGGGGAGCCGGGTATCGCGCTGTCGGTCGAGACGGGCGAGCGTCAGGCGGCGGTGGTCGTCGGCGGCGACGGTGAGGTCCACGTGGCGCCGCTCGGCCCCCATGGCGCCGGACTCCGACCGGGATTCGCATGGCAGCCCGGCGGCGATCTCCTGGCGATCTCGTCGTGGAGCAACATCGAGGGGGTCCTTCGCATCCTCGACCCGGGCGCCGACGAGACCCGCGTGATCGGGCTCCAGGGGGACCCGTTCAGCGGTGTCGTCTGGTCTCCGGACGGCGACGTGCTCCTCGCCGCTTCCGATTCGTGGTGGACCTTCGTGTTGTCGGACGGAACGTGGATCCGTTCGATCCCGGTCGGACGGGGCAGCTCGCTCCCGCTCGCGTGGCGGCCATAGCGATGGGCCGGTTCGCGTTCCTTCGCCTCTTCCGGTTCCCCGGCGTGCTCGCGGCCGTGTTCGGCGCCGCGACGATCCTGGGGATCGTGACGGCGGCGGGAGCACCGTTCGTGAGCTCGACGGCCAGCGCGACACTGCAGCGAACGATCGAAGGCGACGCCGCGTTCCGGCTCCCGACGCTGACGGTGGCCGCCGACAGCTCGATCTCGGGCGACCTGATCGCCTACCGCACCGGTCTGCTCGAACGCGAGCTCGGCCCGGTGCTCGGCGCACCCATCGTCACGGCGCGCGGCGACACGGTGACGGTCTCGGCCGACGGCAACGTGCAACCGGTCCGGATCGTGACGAGGACCGGCGCGCTCGAGCACGTCGAGCGGGTCGAGGGCACGGACGGTGACGGCGTCTGGCTCGCGGATGTCACGGCGAGGGAGCTCGGGGTCGAGCCCGGGGACCTGATCCAGGTCGGCGGCGTCATCGGCACCACGGAGGTGACGGTGGCGGGCGTGTACCGCGACCTGATGGTGAGCTCGCGCACGCCGTTCTGGGCGCCGCTCGACGACTTCATCTACCCGCCCGCCGGTGCCAACACCCGGCCTCCGGCGTTCATGCTCATGGACCTGCCGACGTACGTGGCGGTCGACGACGCGCTCCTGGACGACCAGGACGCGTTCACGTGGGAGTTCCGGCTTCCCGCCCGCCCGACGTCGATCGAGGAGGCGCAGGCGCTCCGCTCGCAGCTGGACCGGTTCCGAGCCCGGCTCGATAGCGCGAACCTCGACGTCGGTTCGGCGTTCCCTCGCTCGAACCTCGACGAGCCCTACTCGGGGTGGCTGTCGTCCGCGCGCCAGATCTCGGACTCCGTCGCGGGGCCCGTGGACGCGCTCGTGCTCGCCGCTCGCGTCCTCGCGCTCCTGGTCCTCGCGGGATCGGGCGTTTTCATGATGCGCCGGCGCCGCGTCGAGCTCGCGGTCCTGAACGCCCGCGGTGTCGGCCCCGTGCGCCTTGGCGGACGGACGATGGCGGAGGTCGTGCTCCCGGTTGCCCTCGGAGCGCTCGCCGGGTGGGCGGTGGCCCTGGCGGCCGTCGACCGACTCGGGCCCGGCGGCGTGGTGGGCGAGGCAGCCGCCCGGGAAGCGGGTTGGAACGTCGCGTGGACGGCCGCCGCCGGCGTAGCGCTCCTCGGGGTCGTGTCGGCTCGCTCGCTCGGTGAGCTGGCGACGACCGGGACGGGTTCGGCTCGCCGGGTCGCGTCGGCGGTGCCGTGGGACCTGATCCTGCTGGTCCTGGCCGGAGTCGCCTTCGCCGGGCTTCGAGGAGACTCCGGCGCCGTCGCCGCCGGAACGGTCCCGGAGCTCGATCCGCTCTTCCTTCTCTTCCCGATCCTGCTGCTCGCGGGCGCCGCGGGACTTCTGGCGCGCGGAACGCGCGTGCTGCTTCCCCGGCTCCGGCAGATCGGTTCTGGCTCGCGCCCCGGCGTCTATCTCGCGCTGCGCCGGCTGGCGGTGGCGCCGAAGCTCGCCGCGTCGCTGCTCGTCGCCTCCGCCGTCGCGATCGGCATCCTCGTGTACTCCGGGACGCTCTCGTCATCGCTCGCCGAGAGCGCCGGGCAGGACGCCGCGCTTACCGTCGGGAGTGACGTCGCCGTCGACTACTCGGGTTCGCTGTCGGACGCCGGTGCATCGTCCGTCGCCGTGACGCCGGTCGTCCGTCTGGAGGGCGCCTCGTTCGCCTCGGGCTCGGACGCCGACCTCGACATCCTCCTGGTCGACCCCGACACCTTCGCCGAGGGCGCGTTCTGGAGCGAGGAGTTCTCCGACGACCCCCTCGAGACGTTGATGGCGCGCCTCGCCGAACCCGTGGATGGACCTCCGGTGTTAGTGGCCGGATCGGTGCGTGTACCGGCGGATCCCGCGATCACCGTCGGCGGCGTCGACGTGCCGATCGACGTTGCCGGCGCGGCGCGGACGTTCCCCGGCGTCGTCGGAGCTCGTCCCCTCGTCGTGATGGACCGCGGGGAGATGGAGGCGGCCCTCGAGTCGCGGGGGCTCTCGCTCGCCCAGCTCGCGGACGGCTTCGAGGTCT
>Ga0299913_10005042_pt1 | contig 11209 bp, 7 predicted proteins | sample RVTome_9_FD_201360 | JGI IMG/M metagenome (GOLD analysis project Ga0299913, IMG submission 201360) | Soil microbial communities from uranium-contaminated site in the Upper Colorado River Basin, Wyoming, United States - RVT155D38 (version 2) ... | reverse complement strand
CCGGAGCCCCCGCCCTCCGATCGGCCCGGACCTGGTCCTTTTCCCTAGCGAAACTATTGAGTCACCGAAACCATGCGTCGGGGCGTGCCGAGGTCGGCGCCACCTCGGACCCCTACGTCTGCAGCACCCCCGTCTTGAACTCCGCGATTTCCGGGTTGTGCGCTACCAGGTCCAACGTCCGGGCCAGCACGGCGCGGGTCTCGGCGGGGTCGATGATGGCGTCGACCCAGAGGCGGGCGGCGGCGTAGCGGGGGTCCATGGCGGCTTCGTAGCTTGCCTGGACGTCGGCGAGAAGGGCTTCGCGCTCTTCGTCGGAGACCCCGTCGCCGCGGTTCTTGAGCTGGATGGCGAGCAGGGTCTTCGAGGCCTGGTCGCCGCCCATGACGGCGATCGAGGCGGAGGGCCAGGCGTAGAGGAAGCGGGGGCCGTAGGCCTTGCCGCACATCGCGTAGTTGCCGGCGCCGTAGGAGTTGCCGACGAACAGCGTGATCTTGGGGACGGTGGAGTTGGCGACGGCGTTGACCATCTTCGCGCCGTCCTTGATGATGCCGCCCCGCTCGGCGCGGCTGCCGACCATGAAGCCGGTGACGTCATGGAGGAAGAGCAGCGGCAGCTTCTTCTGGTTGCACAGCTCGACGAAGCGGGCGCCCTTGTCGGCCGACTCGGAGTAGATGACGCCGCCGATCTGGAGCTCGCGCTGGCCCGGCTCGAGGCCCTTCTTCTGCGCCTCGATCGAGCGCTCGTTGGCGACGATCCCGACCGCGTGGCCGCCGATCCAGCCGGTGCCGCAGACGAGGGTCCGCCCGTAGGTCGCCTTGAACTCGTCGAGCTCGGAGCCGTCGAGGACGCGGGCGAGGATTTCGCGGGTCTCGTACGGGCGGCTGCGGTCGAGCGGCATGATCCCGTAGAGCTCCTCGGCCGGGAAGAGCGGCTCGGCCGGCTCGCGGCGGGCGAAGGGCGCGCGCTCGGCGGGCAGCGCGTCGCCGCCGAGCTGGGCGAACTGGCGGCGGATCGTCTGGAGGCAGGTCGTCTCGTCGGGGTGGCGGTGGTCGACGACGCCCGAGACGTCGGCCTGGACGACCGCGCCGCCGAGCGCCTCGGAGTCGACCTCCTCGCCGATCGCCGCCTTGACCAGGTGCGAGCCGGCGAGGAAGATCGAGCCGGTCCCCTCGACGATGTGGCTCTCGTCGCTCATGATCGGCAGGTAGGCCCCGCCGGCGACGCACGAGCCGAGGATCGCCGCCATCTGGAAGACCCCGGCGGCCGAGAGCCGCGCGTTGTTGTAGAAGGCGCGGCCGAAGTGCTCCTTGTCGGGGAAGATCTCGTCCTGGAGCGGCAGGAAGACGCCCGCCGAGTCGACCAGGTAGACGATCGGCAGCCGGTTCTCGAGCGCGATCTCCTGCGCCCGGAGCACCTTCTTCGCGGTCAGCGGGAACCACGCGCCGGCCTTGACCGTCGCGTCGTTGGCGACGACGACCGCCTCGCGCCCCGAGATCCGGCCGATCCCGACGACGCACCCCGCCGCCGGCGCCCCGCCCCACTCCTCGTAGAAGCCGTGCGCGACCCACAGGCCGAGCTCGAGGAACGACGCGTCGTCGTCGCACAGCGCCTCGACCCGCTCGCGTGCGGTCATCTTGCCGCGGGCGCGCTGCTTCTCCTGCGCCGCCTCGCCGCCGCCCAGCCGCAGGTCGGCCTCCTCGGCGCGGATCCGGTCGAGGGCTTCGCGCCAGTGCGCGGCGCGCGCCTCGAACCGCTCGTCTTTCGTCAGGTTGCTGTCGAGAACCGCCACGGGCCGACCCCCTCCTCCGGAGCGCTCGGAGTATAGCGAGGGGGTCGGTGGGCGAGGCGTGGCCGGCCGTTGCGTCGCGGGCGCCGACTCCGGCCGCCCGGCGGACCGGCGCGCCGGCGGCCGCCTCCGCCTACCAGCGCGTCACCAGCTCGATCCCGATCTTCCGCGGCTCGTTGGTCATGCCGGTCAGGTTGTTGAAGTCGATCCCTCCCTGGACGATCTCCTCGTCGGTGAGGTTGCGGCCGTAGAGGGCGAGCTCGTACTTCGCCGCGGAGAAGACGTAGCCGAGCCTGAGGCCGAGCTCGAACGAGTCGGCGCGGAACTCCCGCGACTCGTAGAGGAAGAACTGCTTCTCGTCGTGGTAGGCCCAGTCGAGCGCGCCGGTGATCAGGTTCCCCTCGCCGACCGGCCGCCGGTAGTCGAGGATGCCGTTGACGATCCACTCCGGTGCGTGCGGCAGGCTGTTGCCGTCGACGCGGGCGAGACCGCCGACGATCGGGTCGAGCACGGTGCAGCCGCCGCCGCAGGGCGCGACGACGAGGTTCGGGTCGTCGATCTCGGTGTTGTTGTTCGACACCCCGAGGGTCAGCAGCCACGGCGCGCTCGGCGCGTACTGGAGGTCGACCTCGAAGCCGTAGCCGTCGGTCTGGTCGGCGTTGAGGAGGGTCGCGGTGTTGAACTGGCCGCCCACCGCGACGAGCTGCTGGCCGTCGACCTCGTAGCGGAAGACCGTCGCGTTGAGCCGCAGCGTGTTGCCGAGGAGCTCGCTCTTGACCCCGACCTCGGTCGAGAGGATCTCCTCCTCGCCGGCGATCGACACGCAGTTCGTCGCCGGGTCGAGGCCACCGGCGAAGTCGGCGCAGAAGAGAATGCGGCCCTGGATCGACGGCGCCCGGAAGCCGGTCGCCACCCTGCCGAAGACGTTGACGTCGGGGCTGACGACGTAGGTCGCGCTCAGGTCCCAGCTCACGTTGTCGGCGTCGGTCGACCGCCGGATCGGCGCGAAGGTCGGCGTCTGGAAGACGGGCACCGGCCGCTCGGCGACGAACTCCTTGTCGTCCGTCGTGTAGCGCAGGCCGCCCTGGAGGCGCCAGCTCGGCGTCGGCTCGATCTCGACGTTGCCGAACAGCGCCCACGACTCGGCCTGCTGCTCCTGGAACGCGAAGCCGGCAGGAACGTTGCCGGCCAGGCTGTCGAAGTTGAACGACTCGACGCGGAGGTCCTCGTCGAAGAAGAAGGCGCCGACGATCCAGTCCAGGCCGCCCGACGACGGGGCGCTGGCGATCCGCACCTCCTGGCTGAGCTGGTCGAGGTCGGGCAGGCCGTCGGCGCTCTCCGAGGCGAACGGGATCGTGTCCGGGCCGGAGGGCGGCGCGAAGACCGCGCCGAAGCCGCCGTCGATGTCGCCGCGGCTGAACATCTCGAGGGTCTCGAAGCCGGTGACCGAGGTGAGGGTCCCGAAGCCGAGGTCGTAGTCGAGCCGGAGGCTGGCGCCGCGGGCCTCGATGTCCTGCTCGTTGACCCCGTCCTGGAAGACCTTCTCCTGGTCGAACCCGGGGGCGAGGTCGTTCGTCCCCCGCTGGATGATGTTGGCGCGGAAGATCCGGGCCGTGCCGTCGACGTCCCACGCGTGCAGGTTCACGAGCGCGTCGAGGCGGTCGTTCGGCTCGAAGAGGAACTGGAGGCGGGCGGCGCCGGTCGTGTGGCCGCCGAGCTCGTCCTCCGGCCCGGGTGCGAACTCGTTGTCCACCCAGTCGTCCTGCGACTGGTAGAGGCCGGAGAAGCGCGCCGACGTCGTCGGCGACAGCGGGCCGCCGACCGCGCCGCGCACGTCGATCGTCTGGAAGGTGCCGTACGAGGCGCGGAGGTACGCGTCGCGCTCCTGCGACGGCTTGCGCGACTCGAGCTTGACGATGCCGGCCGGCGTGTTGCGGCCGAACAGCGTCCCCTGCGGGCCGCGCAGCGCCTCGATCCGGTCGAGGTCCCAGATCGGCATGCCCTTGAGGATCGGGTTCTCGAGCACCACCTCGTCGTAGACCAGCGACACCGGCTGCGAGGCGTTGAGGTCGAAGTCGGTGTTGCCCAGGCCGCGCACGTAGAAACGCGGGAAGGCACGCCCGAACGACGACTCCATCACCAGGCTCGGCACCCGCGCCGAGAGGAACTGGATGTCCGCCCCGCCGGTGGTCAGCGCCTCGATCTCCTCGTCGCCGAGGATCGACATCGCCAGCGGCACCTCCTGGACGTTCTCGGTCCGCTTCTGCGCGGTGACGAAGATCTCGTCGAGGACGACCGGGGTCTCCGGCTCGTCGGCCTGGTCGGCGGCCTCGGCCACGTCCTCCGGCGTCTCCTGGGCCGCCGCCGCGGCCGCGTCCTGCGCGTCGGGCTCCGGGTCGTCCTGCGCCCGGGCGGTCCCCCCGATCCCCACCACGATCACGGCAACGGCCAGTGCGAGCGAGCCCGCGAGCCCGCGCCTCGAGACGTTCGCCATCCGCCCCTCCTCCCTCTGGTTCCGACGGTTTCCGGGTCCGAGAATGTGGCCCGCAGTGTAGCACCGGGAGGTGGCACGGCGGAGGGGCGGTAGGCTTTCCCGATGAGCCCGCCGCCCGCCGACGAGCCCGCGCTCTCCGGCGTCGTCGTCCATTGGGGCGACCCCGCGCCCCTCGCCGCCCTCGCCGCCGCCTGGCCCGACGACCCGCGCTTCGAGCTCGTCGTGGTGGACAACGGCGGACCGGGGGTGGGCGGAGGTGCTCGGGCGACGGCCGGGGCCGATGGCGGGCCGCGAGCCCGCGGCCGCGGGTCGGAGGCGGCGGCGGGGGTGACGGCGGGGACCGGGGCGGTGTGGGACGCCGTGGAGTGCCGCGCGCGGGTCCTCCGGCCGGGGGTCAACCTCGGGTTCGCGGGCGGCGCGAACGCCGGGGTGGCCGCCGCCCGGGCGCCGCTCGTCCTGCTCCTCAACCCCGACGCCCGCCCCGAGCCGGGCGCCCTCGACGCGCTCCTCGCCGGCTTCGCCGAGCACCCGGAGGCGGCCGGGCTGGTGCCCCGGCTCGTCGGCCCCGGCGGCGAGCCGCAGGCCCGCTGGCAGCTCCGCCGCCTGCCCGGCCTCGGCCATCTCCTGCTCCAGGCCCTGCAGTGGCCGGCCGCACCCGACTCCCGCATCGAGCCGGCGGCCGGCACGGCGATCGAGCAGCCGGCCGCCGCCGCGCTCGCCCTCCGCCGGGCGGCATTCGACGAGGTCGGCGGCCTCGACCCCGCCTTCCACCCCGCCTGGTTCGAGGACGTCGACCTCGCCGCCCGCCTCGCCGCGGCCGGCCGGCGGCTCGTCTACCACCCGGCCGCCACCTTCCGCCACGACCTCGGGGGCACCGTCGCGCAGCTCGGCTACGGCCGCTTCCTGTGGAGCTATCAGCGCAACCTGGTCCGCTACCTCGCGAAGCACCACGGGGCCGGCGCCGGGGCGCTCGCCCGGCTCGTCCTGCCCGGGTCGCTCGGGCTGCGCGCGACTCTCCTGCCGCTCCGCCGGCCGCGGCGGGCGGCGAGCCGCCTGGCCGCACTGCGAGGGCTCGGCGCCGCATGGCTCGGGGCGGTGAGCGGCTGGCGGATGCCGCGGCGGTGGGCGGCGGAGAGCCGTTCGGCGAGCGGGCGCCCCGACGCCGGATTCCCGGGACCCCGAGGCCCGGCGGACGAGGGATCGATTCCGTCCGGCGCCCTTCGCTCAGGCTCGACGGGCGAGGTCGGCCAGGGCGGGGCGGCGCAGGTCGCCGTCCTCATCGTCACCCACGACGACGCCGCGGACCTGCCGGGCTGCCTCGAGGCGGTCGCCGGCCTCGACCACCGGCCGCTCGAGGTCGTCGTCGTCGACTGTGCGAGCGCCGACACCTCGGTGGAGACCGCCAGGAGCCACACCGCTCGCCTCGAAGGCTCCCGCGTCGCGCTCCGCGTCCTGCCCCTCGGCGACAACCGCGGCTTCGCCGGCGGGATGAACGCCGCCCTCGCCGTGACCGCCGCCGACTGGGTCCTCACCCTCAACGCCGACGCCCGGCCACACCCCGACTACGTGACCCGGCTCCTCGCCCGCGCCGCGGCCCACCCGGAGCTCGCGGTCGGCGCCGTGACCGGCCGGCTCGTCCGTCCCGCCCCGGCCGGCGGCGGGCCGCGCCTCCTCGACGCCTGCGGCATGCGGCTCACCAGCACCTGGCGGCACCTCGACCGAGGCTCCGGCGAGCCCGACCGCGGCCAGCACGCCGAGCCGGCCCGCGTCTTCGGGGCGACCGGCGCGGCCTCGCTGTTCCGCCGTGCCGCGCTCGACGACGCCGCGGTCGCGGGCGACGTCTTCGATCCGGCCTTCCACACCTGGCGCGAGGACGCCGAGCTCGCCTTCCGCCTCCGCGAGCGCGGCTGGGAGATCCTCTACGAGCCGAGCGCCCGCGCCGAGCACCGCCGGGCGGTGACGCCCGAGCGCCGGCGCTCGCTCCCGCCGGCCGCGAACCTCCACTCGCTCAAGAACCGCTACCTCCTCCGCCTCTACCACCAGACGCCGGGCAACCTCGTGCGCACGTTCGTCCCGACCCTGGTCCGCGACCTCGCCGCCCTCGCCTACGTCCTCGCCTTCGAGCGACGTTCCCTCGCCGCCTACGGCTGGCTCTGGCGGCACCGGCGCGAGGCGCTCGCCCGGCGCCGCACGATCCAGGCGCGGCGCACGGTGCCCGCCGGCGAGATCGACCGCTGGTTCGGCATCGGAGCAAGGCCGCTCCCGTGACCGCCCGCCCCCTCCACGTCGCGATGCTCGGCAGCCGCGGCATCCCCGGTAACTACGGCGGCTACGAGACCCTCGTCGAGGAGCTCGCCGTCCGGCTCGTCGAGCGCGGCTGGCGGGTCACCGTCTACTGCCGCAGCCACTTCACCCCGCCGAGCCTGGTGCGCTACCGCGGCACCGAGCTCGTGGTGCTGCCGACACTGCGCACCAAGTACCTCGACACCCCGGTCCACACCTTCCTCTCCGCGCTCGAGGCCGGCCGCCGCACCGCCGCCGACAGGATCGACGCCGCCCTCGTCGTCAACTCCGCGAACGCCCTCTTCGTGCCGATCCTCCGGGCCGCCGGCATCCCGACCGCCCTCCACGTCGACGGGATCGAGAAGCGCCGCGCCAAGTGGGGTCTTCCCGGCCGCGCCGTCTACGCGCTGTCCGAGCGGCTCGCCTGCGCAGTCCCCGACGCCCTGGTCACCGACGCCGAGGTCATCCGCCGCCACTACGAGGAGCGCTACGGCGCCCCCTCCTGGGCGATCGCCTACGGCGTCGACCCGATCGTCCCCCAGCCCGCCCCCGGCGATTCCGTCCTCGAGAAGCTCGGCCTCCAGCCCCGCCGCTACGTCCTCTACGTCAGCCGCTTCGAGCCCGAGAACAACCCCCACCGCGTCGTCGAGGCCTACCGCACGGTCGGCGGCGACCTCCCGCTCGTCATGGTCGGCGGCGCCCCCTACGCCCGCCGCTTCATCGCCCGCCTCCGCGAGCGCGCCGACCCGCGCGTCCTCTTCCCCGGCCCGATCTACGGCACCGGCTACCGTGAGCTCCTCGCGCACGCGACGGCCTACGTCCACGCCACCGAGGTCGGCGGGACGCACCCGGCCCTGGTCGAGGCGATGGGCTACGGCAACTGCCTGGTCGTCAACGACGCGCCGGAGAACCGGGAGGTCGCGGGGGACGCGGCGCTCTGGTTCCGGGCGGCGGAGCCGGAGACGCTGGCCGTGGCGCTCGAGCGGGTACGGGCCGGCGACGGCGTCGCGGAGCGCCGACGCAAGGCCGCGGAGCGGGCCGCGGCCCGCTACTCCTGGCAGGGCGTGGTCGACCGGTACGAGGCGCTCTTCCGCCGCCTGGCCGGCGAGCGTCGAGACGGCCGCTCGCGACCGTCGGGGCCTCGTCAGCGCGTAAACTACGCTCGGGAGAACGAGAGATGACCACTCGAGAGAGCGTGCATAGATTGGTCGACGACCTGCCTCGCCATGAGCTGTCCCGCGCCGAGCGGGTCCTGGAGGCCCTGCTCGCGACCGCCGGTGAGGGCCTCCCGCAGACCCTTCGAGATGCGTCCGCCGACGACGAGCCGGAAACTCCCCAGGAGAGGGCCGCCGTCGAGGAGGCGCTACTTGACGTGGAGCGAGGTCGCACGATATCGCAAGCAGACATCAAGCGCCGCTGGGACCTCGACGGGTAGACCTTGGAGGTTCGGTGGACCGAGCGGGCGGTTCGTGAAGCCGATCGCCTCGACCGGCAGACACGGGCGCGGATCGTGGAGGCCTTGGACCGCTGGGCCACGGCAGAGACCGGCCAGGTCGTGAGACTACGCGGTCATCGGCCACCGCAGTGGCGCCTCCGAGTCGGCAAGTGGCGTATCCGGTTCACCGTCGATGCATCGACCGACACCCTCTACGTGCTTCACGTCCTCCCGCGCGACAAGGCGTACCGCACCTGATCAGTCCCGCGGGCCGAAGAGCGCGCTCCCGACCCGGACGTGGGTGGCCCCCTCTTCGACCGCGACCTCGTAGTCGTCGCTCATCCCCATCGACAGGAGGCCCGGCCAGCCCGACCACTCGGGGCGCGCCCCGAGCTCGTCGCGGAGGTCGCGGGTGCGCCGGAACCAGGGGCGGGAGTCTTCGGGGGCGTCCCCCGGCGGGGGGATGACCATCAGGCCGACGATGCGGAGGTGCTCGGAGTCGGCGAAGGGTCGGATCGCTTCGGCAAGCCTCTCGGGGCGGACGCCGTGCTTCGACTCCTCGCCGCCGACGTTGACCTCGACGAGAGCGGGCACGGCCCGGCCGCGGGCGGCGAGCTCGCGCTCGAGGACGCGGGCGATCTTCGGGCGGTCGACGGACTGGATCGCGTCGAAGAGCTCGGCGGCTGCCTTCGCCTTGTTCGACTGGAGGGGGCCGATCAGGTGCCAGGAGAGGCGGCCAGCCGCCTCCGGGCCGAGCGCCTCCTCGACCGCCCGCCGGTGGGTCTCCGCCTCCTGGACCCGGTTCTCGCCGAAGACGGTGAGCCCGGCCCGCGCCGCCGCGACGAGCCGCTCGACCGGCTGGGCCTTCGACGCCCCGACCAGCGTGACATCCGCCGGGTCGCGGCCGGCGCGGACGCAGGCCGCGGCGATTCGCTGGCGGACCTCGGCGAGGCGCTCGGCGACTCCCCCCATTCGACACGAAGTGTACCGGCAGCGGCACGCGCCGTCCGCTATCTTCGGGCGGATGAAGGTGCCACGCCCTTCTCAGGGCGTCCTCACGGCGGTAGAGTGCGCTCGGCTTCATTCTCCAGGAGGCGACCCCATGACGCCGAAACCGATCCGTCTCGCGACCGGCCTTCTCGCCGCCGCCGCGCTCTCGGGCGCGCCGGCCGTGGCGCAGGCGCAGTCCAACCTCGCCGCCGTAGGGGCCGGCGGGCAGCTCCTCTCCTTCGCCAGCCAGTACGACGACTCGACCTGGGCCGCCGCCAACCTGATCGACGGCACGCCCGACAAGGGGTGGTCGGGCCAGTCAGCAGGCGCCCAGGCGTTCGTCCTCGGTTTCCGCGGCGGGGCGCTCGCCGAGCTCGAGGACGTCATCGTCAACCCCTACAGCCGAGAGAGCCCGGACAACTGGGTGCGCGAGGTCGAGATCCAGGTCTCGACGACCTACCCGTTCCGCGGCTTCCGCAAGGCGGGGACGCTGAGCCTCGGGCCGGAGGGTACCGAGCACGTCTTCAGCTTCGATCGGCCGACGCCCGCCCGCTACCTCAAGCTGGTGTTCCTCGCCAACGGCGGGGGCGGCTACATGCAGGCCGGGGAGGTCCGGGCGATCGGGAAGCTGGTCGAGGGATCGGCGCCGGCGCCGGCCTACCGGGCGCTCCACGAGGCGGCGACGGTCGAGAGCTTCAGCAGCCAGTACGACGACTCGGGGTGGGCGGCCGCGAACCTGATCGCGCCGGACACGGTCCGCGGGCAGTGGGCGGGCCGCAACGCCGCGGTGCAGGAGGTCGTGGTGGCCCTGCCCGCGCCGTCGGCGGTGACCGACGTCGCGGTCAGCAACTACGCCCGCGAGGACCCGAAGAACTGGGCACGCTCGGCCGAGGTCCTGCTCTCGCCGGAGTCGGCGTACAAGGGGTTCGTCTCGGCCGGCACCCTGGAGATGCCGCCCCGGGGCGAGCTCCACACCCTGACCCTCGACCGTCCGACGCCGGCCCGCTACGTCAAGGTCGTCTTCCGACGCAACGGGGGCGGCGGGTACATGGAGGCCGGGCGGATCCGGATCTACCAGACCGAGGACAGCGGCGACGGCGGGGGCGGCGGGGCCGAGTCGATCGCCGCCCAGCTCGAGACGACCGGCCGGGCGGTGACCCAGGAGATCCACTTCGCCACCGACTCGGCAGACATCCTGCCCGGCTCCGAGCCGGTGCTGCGCGAGATCGCCGAGGTCCTCCGCGCCCAGCCGGACCTCGAGCTGATCATCGAGGGCCATACGGACGGAGTCGGCACCGCCGAGCACAACCTCGACCTCTCCCGCCGGCGCGCCGACGCGGTGAAGCGCTGGCTCGTCGACCGGCTGGGGATCGGCGAGGTGCGGCTGACGACGGTCGGCTACGGCCTCACCAAGCCGGTCGCCGACAACGCCAGCGAAGACGGACGGGCGCGCAACCGGCGGGTGGAGCTGGTGCGCAGGGATTGACCGCCGCGCCGCGGCCCCGCCTCGTCACACGTCGGTGTTAGGTTGACCGCGATGGACGCCGTCGCCGCACCCCCGCTGCCCGAGAGATCGACCGACCGGGCCGGCCTGGCCGCCTGCCTGACCGAGATCGCCGAGATCGCGGCCGAGACGCTCGAGCTCCAGGACGTCTTCGACCGGGTCGCCGAGTGCATGCGGCGGCTGATCCCGTTCGACGACGTCGGCGTGGTGCGCCTGGTCGGCGAGAGCTCGGCGGTGCTCCACGCCTCGACCGTGCCGTGCGAGGACCGCGAGCGGACCCCCGCCTGGCAATGCGGGTGCGGGGAGGACGAAGAGCCCGCGCCGGAGCCGCTGACCTCGTGGTCGCCGCGGCTGCGCCCGCGGCCCGGGCCGATCGCGCCGGTCGAGGACGCGCGCGAGGAGCTCGACCCCGACTTCCCGATCGACGCCGAGATCCTCGCCGGCGGCGTGCGCTCGGCGCTGTGGCAGCCGTTCCGCTCGGCGGGCGGGTTCGTCGGCGGGGTCTGGCTCTCCTCGCGCGCCCCCAGCGCCTTCACCGCCGAGCACCAGGAGCTCCTCGGCCCGATCGCCGCCGTCCTCGGCACGGCGGTCGAGCACTGGCGGATCTGGGACGCCGAGCGCCGCCGGCACGAGCGGGTCGAGCGGCTCGAGACGCTCCTCGGAACCCTCGCCGAGTCGCTCGACGTCCGCGAGCTGTTCGAGCGCCTGTCGGCCGAG
>Ga0299913_10005041_pt1 | contig 11211 bp, 7 predicted proteins | sample RVTome_9_FD_201360 | JGI IMG/M metagenome (GOLD analysis project Ga0299913, IMG submission 201360) | Soil microbial communities from uranium-contaminated site in the Upper Colorado River Basin, Wyoming, United States - RVT155D38 (version 2) ... | reverse complement strand
AGGTCTGCGGGTGGCGATCGCCGGCATCTCCCACGAGAGCAACACCTACGCCGTCGAGGCCTCCGGCCTGACCCCCGTCGATTGGTTCGACCGCTACCGCGGTGACGAGATCGTCTCGCGCTACCGTGACACCGCCACCTACATCGGTGGCATGGTCGACGGGCTGGCGGCGCTCGGGGCGACGGCGGTGCCGACGTTCTTCGCCATCGGTGAGCCGTCGGGGACGATCCGTGCAGACGCGTACGAGCAGCTGCGCGACGAGCTGCTGCGCCGACTGCACGCCGTCCTCCCGGTCGACGCCGTCGCGCTGGAGCTGCACGGCGCCGGTGTGACCGAGGGCACCGACGACCTCGAGGGCGCCCTCCTGGCCGACGTCCGTGCGCTGGTCGGCACCGCGACGCCCATCGTGGTCACCCTCGACCTCCACGCCAACGTGACCGATCGCATGGGCCAGCTCGCCGACGCGATGCTCGGCGTGAACCTGAACCCCCACACGGACATGCACGAGCGCGGCGTCGAGGCCGCACACCTGCTTCCGAAGCTGGTCAGCGGGCAGCTGCGCCCGGTGACGCACGTCGAGCCGCTCCCCATGCTGCTGCCTCTGACGACGACCGATCAGGGACCCGCCGCCGACGTCAACGCACGGTGCCGCGAGATCGAGCGACGTCGTGGGGTCCTGGACTGCACCTTCTTCCACGGCTTCCCCTATGCCGACGGCCGGGACGTCGGCGCCCGGATCGTGTGCATCGCCGACGGTGACGCCGATCTTGCCCGGCGGGCGGCGCGCGAGGTCGCCGCCTACGCGTGGGAACGGCGCGAGGACTTCCGTCCGGCCGGACTGTCACCCGCCGCGGCCGTCGCCGCGGCGCTCGAGCAGCCCGACGGCCCGGTCGTCATCAACGACACCGCCGACAACCCGGGCGGGGGCACCATGGGCGACGACGTGCAGCTGCTGCGCGCCCTGCTCGACGCCGGCGCCACGCGCTCGTGCTTCGGGTTCGTCTGCGACGCCGAGACCGTCGCCGCGGCCCATGCCGCCGGGGTCGGCGCCACCCTCGACGTCGAGCTGGGCGGCAAGAGCGACCGCCGGGCCAGGGCTCCGCTGGCGGCCCGCGCCTACGTGAAGGGCCTGACCGACGGCCGGTTCCGGCTGTCGTTCTACGCGCCAGGTCTGCAGGTCGACCTTGGGCGCACGGCACGGCTGCAGATCGACGGGGTCGACGTGATCGTCGTGTCGCGCGTGCAGCAGACCTTCGATCCGGAGGTGTTCCTGCTCCACGGCGTCGACGTCACGAGGTGCCGGGTCATCGCGTTGAAGTCGAGCCAGCACTTCCGGGCCGGGTTCCGCCAGCTCGCCACCGCGATCATCACCGCTGACAGCGAGTCGGGCCTCACGACGCAGCGCATCGAACGCCTCGCGCGACGGCCGGGCGGCACGCCCGCGTGGCCGATCGACGTCGCGGCGCACTACGGCGCGATCCCGCCCGTCTAGCCAGCCGGGGGGCGAAGTCAGGGATGTACCCGATCCCCGACGCGTCCGTGTGGGTCTACCGTGGTGGCATGGAACAGATGCGGTACGAGTCCCGGCCCTGCGCCCACTGCGGCGGGGCGATCGCGCCCGACGACACGACCTGTGCGACGTGTGGCCGGGCCTACATCCCCGACACGGGGCAGCAGGAGGCGTCGGCGTCACCCCCACCGTCGGCGCCGCCCCCGCCGCCGGCCGGGGACCCTCCCGGGCCGGTCGTGCCGGCGTCGTCGCCCGCCGTTCGTCCTGACGACGCGCGGATGTGGGCGATGGGAGCGCACCTGAGCGCACTGGCCGGGCTGCTCCTGGGCGGCCTACCGGCGTTCCTCGGCCCGCTGGTGGTGTGGCTGCTGCGGCGTGACGCCGGTGACCCGTTCGCCACCGAGCACGCCCGGGAGGCGCTCAACTTCAACCTGTCGGTGATCATCTACACCATCGCTGCGGTCGTCGTGACCATCTTCACGCTCGGGCTCGCGTTGCTGATCGTCGCGCCGGTGGCACTGATCGCGGCGATCGGCTACGTGGTGGTGACCATCCGCGCCGCGATGGCGGCGTCGCGTGGTGAGCGCTACACCTACCCGCTGACCATCCGCCTGGTGTCGTAGCCCCCGCACGTCGGCGCCCGATCGGCCCGCACCCGACCGACGCCCCGCTGTACACGCGTCTAGACACATGTACAGTGTCGGCCATGGGTCAGGCCGCGCCACAGCAGGAGACGCGTGATCGGCTGATCGCCGCCGCACGGACGGTGATCAGCCGGTCCAGCCTGCGTGGTGCCCGCATGGAGGACATCGCGGCCGAGGCCGGCGTCAGCCGCGCGGCCGTGTACTACCACTTCAACAGCAAGGACGACCTGGCCGCCGCCCTGGTCGACGACATCTTCCGGGGCATCACCGCAGCGGTGCGCTCGGCGCTGGCCGACGGGCCCATCGAGAGCGTCATCCGCGCGACCGCCGAGTTCTTCGGCCGTCAGGTGACACTGGCTCGCCTGCTGATCGCCGAGATGCCGACGCCCGTCGACCCCGAGCACATGATGGGGCGTCACCGCGACGAGCTGCTGGGCCTTCTGCGGGAACGTCTGCGGGTCGACATGGAGAACGGACACATCCGTGCCTGCGACACCGACGTCGCCGCGGCCGCGCTGGCCGGGCTGATGCGCGTCACGCCCATCGAACTGATCGCAGGCGGACCCATCGATCTGACGCACTTCACCGACGAGCTGTGCTCGTTCGTGCGCCACGCCCTCGCACCGAGCGGCCACTCCGTGGCCGCACCCCGACACACAGGACGCTGACATCGTGCGCACCGTCACGCGACTGGCCCTCGGACACCGCACCGTCACGTTGCTGGCCATCGTGCTGACCCTCATCGGCAGCGTCGGTGCGGCGTTCGGCCTGCGCCAGGAGCTGTTCCCGTCGATCCAGCCGCCGTTCCTTGTGGCGGTCGCCACCCAGCCCGGTGCCGGACCGCTGTCGGTTGTCGAGAACCTGACCGAACCGGTCGAGGACGCCGTCCAGTCGACCGCCTCGCTCGAGCAGGTCTCGTCGACCAGCTTCGAGGGCGTCAGCATCACGTTCGCCGAGTACACCTACGGCACCGACATCGAGGAGCGCGAGCGTGAGGTCCGTGACGCGCTCGCGGACGCCGGCCTGCCCGACGGCGTCGACACGCCGCAGGTGACGTCGATCACGCCCGACTCGCTGCCGATCTACTCGCTCGCGCTGACCGGCGAAGACGTCAACGAGGTCACGAGGATCGCCCAGGACGAGCTGGTACCCGAGCTCGAGGGCCTGGACGGCGTCGCCGAGGCGACGCTGAGCGGTGCGGGATCGCAGGTGGTCCAGGTCACGCTCGACCCACAGGCGCTCGCCGACAACGGCCTGACGCCCAACGACGTCGCGAGCGCCATCAACAACGCCGATCTGTCGACACCGGTCGGGGCCGTGACCGACGGTGACACCACGCTGCCGGTGCGGGTCGTCGGGACCGACGTGGACCTGGCCGCGATCCGCAGACTCGAGATCGCACCGGGTGCGGGCACCGGGGCTGCGACTGGTGCGGGCGCCGGCACCGGCGCCGGTCAGGCGGACGCGGACGCCGCCCAGGCGCCGCCGGGCGGTGCTGCGGCAGCGTCGGCCCAGGGTGCCGTCGCCCCGGCCCCGGCGCCGGTGCAGATCAGCCAGCTCGGAGAGGTGACGACCACCCGTGAGGACAGCGAGACGGTCTCCCGCCTCAACGGCGAGGAGGCGGTCTCGCTCCAGATCCGCAAGGAGCAGGGCGCGAACACCGTCGAGACCGTCGACCGCATCGAGGATGCGATCGAGGACATCGACCTGCCGTCGTCGGTCGACACCGAGATCGTCGTCAACCAGGCGCCCGAGATCACCCAGGGCGTCAGTGACGTGACCCGCGATGCAGTGATCGGCGCCGTGCTGGCGCTGCTCATGATCGTCGTGTTCCTACGCAGCTGGCGTGGGACGATCGTTGCCGGCATCTCGATCCCGCTGTCACTGATCGCCGCGCTCGGCCTCATGAAGCTGTCCGGCGTCACGATCAACATCCTGACGCTTGGCGCGCTGGCGATCGCCGCCGGCCGCGTCGTCGACGACGCGATCGTGGTCCTCGAGAACATCTACCGGCAGCTCGAACGGGGCCTGCCCCTGCGTGAGGCCGTGCGGGTCGGCGCCAGCGAGGTCACCGGTGCCGTGACGTCGGCCACGCTGACCGCCGTCGCGGTGTTCGTGCCGCTGGCGTTCATCTCCGGCCTCGTCGGCGAGATCTTCATCGGCTTCGCGCTGACCACCACGTTCGCACTGCTGGCCAGCCTGCTGGTCGCCACCACCGTCGTGCCGGTGTTCGGTTCGCTGCTGCTGCGGCGCGCCGAGGCCGAGAAGGCCGACCCTGAGAACTCGCCGCTGCGCCGACTGGTGCGCCGGCCGCTCACGTGGGCCCTGGACCACCGCGCGTTGACGATCCTCATCGCAGTCGTCCTGCTGGGCGGCAGCATCGCCAGCCTCAGCCAGGTGCCGGTCAACCTGTTCCCGACGGCCGACGCGGAGAACCTGGTGATCACCGTGGACGCCGACCAGGGCACGTCGCTCGACGCGACCGGTGCGGAGGTCGAGCCGCTGGAGGACCGGCTCGAGGACCTCGACGGCGTCGACAGCTACACCACCGTCGTCGGCTCGTCCAACGACGGGGTCGCCGCGGCGTTCGGCGGCGGCGGCGGCGACTCGACCGCCACGATCACCGTCGACGTCGAGGAGGGCACCAACACCGCGGAGCTGCGCGACGAGGTCAGCGGCGAGCTCGACGATCTGGGGCTGAGTGGGTCGGTCATCGAGCAGTCGGCCATCCCGTCGGGCAGCGACGCCGTCGTGCAGATCAGCGGCGAGGACTTCGACGCCGTCAGCGAGACGGCGTCCGAGGTCGAGGACGAGCTCGGCACGGTCGACGGCCTGGCCAACCTGACGTCCAACGTGACCGAGGCGCGGCCCGAGCTGACTGTCGACATCCGCGAGGACGACGCACGCGAGTCCGGGATGAACGCGGCCAGCGTGGCGGGTCTGCTGGCCGGCACGTTGAACGCGTCGACCGCGACATCGGTCGATCTCAACAGCGGCGAGCGGGACGTGATCGTGCAGGTCGACCCCGAAACGGTCGACAGCGCAGACGAGCTGCGTGACCTGCCGTTGCCGACCGGCCAGACGCTCGGTGACATCGCCGACGTCGAGGAGGCCGACAGTCCCGTGGCGATCACCCGCGCCGACGGCACCAGGTCGGCCGAGGCGAGCGCGACGATCACGGACGAGAACATCGGCCAGATCACCACCGAGATCAACACCGCTCTGGAGGACGTCGACCCGCCCGACGGGGTCGAGGTGACCCAGATCGGCAGCAACCAGCAGATCGGCGAGAGCTTCCAGGACCTGTTCGTCACACAGGCGATCGCGGTCTGCCTCGTCTACCTGGTGCTGGTCGCGACCTTCGGCAGCCTGCTGACCCCGTTCGTCATCCTGCTGACGCTTCCGCTCGCCGCCATCGGAGCGTTCCCCGCGCTCGCGGTCACGGGCCGCGAGCTCGGGCTGCCGGCGATGATCGGGCTTCTGATGCTGATCGGCATCGTGATCACCAACGCGATCGTGTTGCTCGACTTCGTCGAGCAGCGCCGCCAGGCCGGCATGGGCCTGCGCGAGGCGGTGATCGACGGCGCCGAGACCCGTGTCCGCCCGATCCTCATGACCGCGCTGACCACGATGATCGGCCTGGTGCCCCTGGCTCTGGGCCTCAGCGAGGGCGCGTTGCTGTCGGCCTCACTGGCGACCGTCGTGATCGGTGGGCTGCTGAGCTCGACGCTGCTGACGCTGATCGTGATCCCGGTCGTCTACACGCTCCTGATGGGCGCCAGGGACCGGATGTGGCGCGGCGGCCGCGACGGCGAAGCGCGTGATCGGACGGCGGGCGAGCCCACGCTGCCGGGCACCGGTCGCGACGAGGCTGTTCCCGCGCCGACGGCGGCCGTCGCCACTGCCGAGCACGGGCGCCGCGACGGGTGGTCGGCGCCCGACCGCCGCGTGCCGGTGCCCGCCGACGACCTGACGACGATCGGCTGGTTCTCGAACTGGGCACAGGCTGACGCCGCCCTCGCCTACCTGGAGGGATCCGGCATGCGCGTCGACCACTTCGTGATCCGCAGCACGACGGCGTCGTCGCGTCCGGCGCGCAGTCGGCTGACCCGCCTGGCGGTCCAGTGGCTGCGCGAGCATGAGCCCGAGCAGCTCACGCCGCCCACCGACCCGGTGTGGGAGCTCGCAGGGCCCGCGGCCTATGTGGGTGCCGCCCGCGCTGTGCTCGCCAGCGACGGGCAGGCGTTCGCGCCCCACGTGCGCACCTGAGCGCCGCCGTGCCGACCGCCTCCGGTGACCCGCTGATCGACGTGGCGGGCGTCACGGTCACGGTCGGCGACGCCGTGCTGCTCAACGGTGTCGACTGGTGCGTACGCCGTGGCGAGCGGTGGGTGGTCATCGGTCCCAACGGTGCGGGCAAGACCACGCTGCTGCAGCTCGCCAGCACCTACCGCTTTCCCTCCCGCGGCACGGTGCATGTGCTCGGCCACCGGCTGGGCCGAGTCGACGTCCGCGAGCTGCGGTGCGGCATCGGCTACGCCAGCGCCGAGCTCGAGCGGATGCTCGATCACCGGCTGACCGCGCACGATGCGGTGGTCAGCGCGCTCACGGCCACCCTGGTGCGCTGGCGGACGGACCACGGCGACGTGGTGCACGAACGGGCGTCGGCACTGCTCGCGCGCCTGGGTGTCGGCGGGCTCGGGGACCGGCGGCTGTCGACCCTGTCGGAGGGCGAGCGCCGGCGGGTGCAGATCGCCCGGGCGCTCATGGCACAGCCCGATCTGCTGCTGCTCGACGAGCCTGCGGCCGGTCTCGACATCGCTGGACGCGAGCAGCTCGTCACGGTGCTCGCCGGGCTCGCCGCCGCCGACGAGCCCGGCGCCATCGTGTTCGTGACCCACCACGTCGAGGAGGTCCCGGTGGGGTTCACCCACGCGCTGCTGTTGGCCGGCGGTGCGGTCGTGGCCGCCGGGCCGCTCGACGCGACGCTGACGCCGGCGACGCTGTCGCGCTGCGTCGGCATGGCCCTCGACGTCGATCGCAGCGGCGGCCGCTATACGGCCAGGGCGCGCTCCAGGGGCCATTCCGTTTCTCCACAGTGATCGGTCAACCACCACACTCGACACGGGGGTGGCGTGACGCCGGGTCCCGGCGCTAACGTACGCGCCGTGACCGGGCGATATGACGTGGTGATCGTCGGCGGTGGATCCGCCGGCAGCGTGCTGGCCAACCGCCTGTCGGTCGATCCGACCACGCGGGTGCTCGTGGTCGAGGCCGGGCGGACGGACTGGTTGTTCGACGTGTTCATCCACATGCCCGCTGCGCTGGCGTTTCCCATCGGCAGCCGGTTCTACGACTGGCGGTACAGGTCCGAGCCCGAGCCGCACATGGGCGGGCGCCGCATCTACCATGCACGCGGCAAGGTGCTCGGCGGATCCAGCAGCATCAACGGCATGATCTTCCAGCGCGGCAACCCCATGGACTACGAGCGATGGGCGGTCGCGCCGGGCATGCAGGCGTGGGACCACGCCCACTGCCTCCCCTACTTCAACCGGATGGAACGCTGCCTGGCTGCGGACCCCGACGATCCGCTGCATGGCCACGCCGGGCCGCTCGTCCTCGAACGCGGTCCGGCGTCCGGGCCGTTGTTCGATGCGCTGTTCGAGGCCGTGCAGCAGGCCGGCCACCCGTTGACCGACGACGTCAACGGCCTCCGCCAGGAGGGGTTCGCTCCGTTCGACCGCAACGTCCATGCCGGCCGCCGCCTGTCGGCGGCGCGCGCGTACGTGCACCCCGTTCGTGGCAGGCCGAACCTCGACGTCGTCACGCGCGCCCTGGCCACACGGGTGCTGTTCGAGAGCACCCGGGCGATCGGCGTCGAGTACGTCCGGGGCCGGCGCACGCACCGGGTGATCGCCGACGAGGTGATCCTGTGCGGCGGCGCGATCAACTCACCGCAGCTGCTCCAGCTGTCGGGCGTCGGACCGGCCGAGCACCTGCGCAGCCTGGGCGTGGACGTCGTCGCCGACCTGCCGGGCGTCGGCGCGAACCTGCAGGATCACCTCGAGGTGTACATCCAGCACGCCTGCCGCCAGCCGGTCACCATGCAGCCGTACCTGCGATGGCGCCGGCGCCCCGAGGTCGCCCTGCGCTGGTTGCTCACGCGGTCCGGGCCCGGTGCCACGAACCACTTCGAGGCGGGCGGGTTCCTGCGCAGCAACGACGACGTCGACTACCCCAACCTCATGTTCCACTTCCTGCCGCTGGCCGTCCGCTACGACGGGTCCGCTCCGACGGGTGGGCACGGCTACCAGATGCACGTGGGACCCATGTACTCCGACGCCCTCGGGTCCGTCATGATCCGCAGCACCGATCCCCGCGTGCCCCCGGCGCTGCGCTTCAACTACCTGTCGACCCCGACCGACCGCCGCGAGTGGGTCGAGGCGGTCCGGATCACACGCGACATCCTGTCCCAGCCCGCGCTCGAGCCGTTCGACGGTGGTGAGCTGAGCCCCGGCCCGGGCGTCGGGACCGATGAGGAGATCCTCGAGTGGGTCGCGCGCGACGCCGAGACGGCGCTGCACCCGTCGTGCACCGCCAGGATGGGCGTGGACCCGATGGCGGTCGTGGATCCCGCGTCGCTGCGTGTCCACGGGGTCGACGGCCTGCGCGTCGTCGACGCGTCGGTCATGCCTGCCATCACCAATGGCAACATCTATGCGCCTGTGATGATGATCGCCGAGAAGGCCGCGGACCTGATCCGTGGTGACACGCCACTGGCGCCGGTGCGGGTCGACTCCCATCGACACCCGGGGGCACCGGGGGGTGTGACGCCGGCCGGGCGGAAGGACACGACGACATGACGCAGCTGTTCATAGGTGGGCGCTGGACGCCGGCCGCCGCCGGCGAGACCCGCGAGATCCGTTGCCCCGCTGACGGCGCGGTCGTCGCGACAGTGGCCGAGGGGAGCAGCGAGGACACGGTCGCGGCGATCGCCGCGGCGCGCGCCGCGTTCGACGACGGTGCCTGGGCCACGACGCCGGCCGTCCAGCGGGGGCAGGTGCTGCTGCGCGTCGCAGACCTGCTGGACCGCGACCAGGAGGCCTACGCGCGGGCCGAGTCGCTCGACACGGGCAAGCGGCTGGTCGAGAGCTGCTACGACCTCGACGACGTCGTTGCATGCTTCCGCTACTACGGTCGGCTCGCGGGCATGGAGGCCGGTCGCGTGGTGGACGCCGGCATGGCGGACGTGGTCAGCCGCGTCGTTCACGAGCCGCTCGGCGTGTGCGGGCTGATCACGCCGTGGAACTACCCGCTGCTGCAGGTGTCGTGGAAGGTCGCGCCGGCGCTGGTTGCCGGCAACACGTTTGTGCTCAAGCCCAGTGAGCTGACGCCGTCGACCGCGCTGCTGCTGATGGGCACGCTGGCCGAGGCGGGAGTGCCCGACGGCGTCGCGAACCTGGTGCTCGGCGCCGGCGCCGAGGTCGGTGCGCCGCTCGCCGCCCACCCCGACGTCGACCTCGTCTCGTTCACCGGAGGGCTCGAGACAGGACGCGCGATCATGGCCGCGGCGGCGGCGACCGTCAAGAAGGTCGCCCTGGAGCTCGGCGGCAAGAACCCCAACGTGGTGTTCGCCGACGCCGACCTGGAGACGGCGATCGACTACGCGCTGACCGCGGTGTTCCTGCACTCGGGGCAGGTCTGCTCGGCCGGGGCGCGCCTGATCGTGGAGGACACCGTGCACGACGAGGTCGTCGACGAGGTCGTCCGGCGGGCGGCGCGCATCCGGCTGGGTGGGCCGTTCGACGACGATGCCGAGACCGGCCCCCTCATCTCCGCGGCACACCTGGCCAAGGTCGACGCCTACGTCGCCCGGGGTGTCGCCGAGGGCGCCACGTTGCGCTGCGGGGGCCGCCGGCCCGACGACGACGCGCTGGCGGACGGCCACTACTACCTGCCGACCGTGCTCGACGACTGCACGCAGGACATGTGGGTCGTGCACGACGAGTCGTTCGGTCCGGTGCTCACCGTCGAGCGCTTCGCGGGCGAGGACGATGCGGTGCGCATCGCCAACGACACCGACTACGGACTGGCCGGGGCGGTCTGGACAGGCGATGCCGGCCGCGCGCAGCGGGTCGCGGGACGGCTGCGGCACGGCACCATCTGGATCAACGACTACCACCCGTACGTGCCCCAGGCCGAGTGGGGCGGCTACGGCCAATCGGGCATCGGCCGCGAGCTCGGCCTGTCGGGCCTGGACGAGTACCGCCAGACCAAGCACGTGTGGCAGAACACCCGCCCCAGCCCGCAGCACTGGTTCTCGCCGTGAGCGTCAGGTGGCAGAGGCCGGCTCGCCGGCGGCGGTGAGGTCGGCGCCGCAGCGCTTGACAGTAGCGCGCGCGGCGGGATCGTGGTCGGCGTGGCCGCAGGCGTGGCAGGTCCGCGGTGCCGCGCGGTACCGGGCCGAGGTCATCTCCGCCGAGACGATGCCGGTGGGCACCGCGATCACGCTGCAGCCCATGATCATGAGGCAGGCGGCGAGCACCTGCCCGAGCCCGGTCTGGGGTGCGACTTCGCGCCCGGGATGAGGACACTGACGTTGACGGGCCGGATCGCGAGCAGGTCGATGATGCCGAAGAAGCTGCGGGCATAGCGGCCTGGCTGCTCGGTGGCGATCAACCGTGCCGCGTACTCCAGCGAACAGCAGCGTCACCACGCACTCGAGCGCCTGCAACGTGCCGGCGTGGTCGGCACGGAAGCCCGGGACGCTCTCGACCATGACGAACAGCACGCTGGCGACGATCAGCGCCAGCAGGACGGCGTCGAACGCCCTGCCGCCCGGTGTGTCGGCTTCGAAGATGACGACGCGTGCGCGCTCCCGCCGGGTCCGCACCTGTCCACCCTGTCGCTGCGGTGCGCTCAAGTGTGGTCGCACGACGCCCGCCCCGGTCCGGTGCCGGGACCAGGCGGGCGGGTCATGCGCCCGGTGCCACACCGAAGCCCTGGGCGTCGGGGACCATCGCGGTGGCCCGGTCCTCAGGATCGTCGAAGCCGCGT
>Ga0299913_10005040_pt1 | contig 11212 bp, 10 predicted proteins | sample RVTome_9_FD_201360 | JGI IMG/M metagenome (GOLD analysis project Ga0299913, IMG submission 201360) | Soil microbial communities from uranium-contaminated site in the Upper Colorado River Basin, Wyoming, United States - RVT155D38 (version 2) ... | reverse complement strand
ACCTTTCTACCGCGGAGCGCACGACGGTCCTGCAGATGGCCGAGCTCATCTGGCGCAAGATCCAGGTCGACCGGCCATTCCGCTACGTCAGTGACCGGCCGTTCGAGCACGACGTCCAGCTCCGCGTGCCGGACACCGCGAAGGCGAAGGCGGTACTCGGGTTCGAGGCGACCACGACGCTGGGGGCCATGCTCGACGAGGTGATCCCGTGGATCCGGGCCGAGATGGAGACCGGCGCGCTCGCATGACGGATTCGCCGGAGCTCTCGATCATCATCCCGGTGTTCAACGAGCCGGACAACATCGGCCCCACGCTGCGCCGGATCGAGGCCGCCGTGAAGACGCCGCACGAGATCCTGGTCGTCTACGACTTCGACGCCGATACGACCGTCCCGGTCGCGCGCAAGCTCCAGGAAGCGCTCGCCGCTCTGCGCCTGCACCGCAACGATCTTGGCCGCGGCGTGCTGAACGCGATGAAGGCGGGGATCGCAGAGTCGACCGCTCCGCTCGTCCTCATCACGATGGCCGATGGGTCGGACGAGATGGACCGCGTCGACGACATGGCACGGCTCGCCACGGGTGGCGCGGCGGTGGTCGCCGGCAGCCGCTACATGAAGGGTGGACGGCAGATCGGCGGGCCAGCCCTGAAGCGCGTGCTGTCACGCACGGCCGGCCTGTCACTGCATTGGCTGGCCGGGGTGCCGATCCACGACGCGACGAACAACTTCAAGCTGTACCGACGCGACTTCCTCGACTCGGTGACGATCGAGAGCACCGGTGGATTCGAGCTGGCCATCGAACTGACGGCGAAGGCGACGCGTCGGGGGCTCGAGATGGCGGAAGTCCCCACGACGTGGCGCGACCGAACGGCCGGCGCGTCGAACTTCAAGCTTCGCGCCTGGCTGCCGAAGTACCTCCGCTGGTACCTCCACGCGTTCCGTGGGCGCTTCGCCGGCGCGGCCGCGGCGCGGTGATCGCCCGATGACCGGGCGCCGGGCGCTGGTCGTGGCCGGCCTGCTGATCAGCGCGGCCGCCCTGTGGATCGTCCTGCAGACGATCGACGTCGGCGAGGCAGCCGCCGTCCTGGGTCGCGCCGAGCCCGTTCCCCAGCTGGCGATCGTGGCCGTTGCGGCCATACAGGTGACGCTCCGCGCGCGCCGCTGGGCGATCCTGCTTCCGACCACCGCCCGCGTGGCCGTCATCCGCCTCCTGCCGCCGCTCCTCGTCGGATACCTCGGCAACGCCGTCCTTCCGGCACGCCTCGGAGAGCCGATGCGCGCCGTCCTCGTCTCCCGCCGCGAGCACGTGGGCACCACCGAGGCACTCGGCAGCGTGCTGATCGAGCGCGTCGTGGACGTCGCGACGCTGGCTCCGGTGGCGTTCGTGGCGGCGGTCCTCGTCGGTGCACCGGCCTGGACGACCCAGGCGCTCGGCATCGCCGCGGCCGCCGGGATCGCGGGCATTGCCCTGCTCGTCACGATGGGACTGCAGCCGCTGGTGCGGCTGGCGGATCGGCTCGGCCTCGAGCGCCGGCCCACGCTGCGGGACCTGGTCGCCCGGTTCACCGCCACGCTCGGCGGGCCATCCCGGCGGGGCACGCTCCTGTCGGCTGCCGGCATCAGCGTGCTGGCGTGGCTCCTGGACGCGGCCTCGTTCTGGCTGGCCGGCCAGGCGGTCGGGGCAGACGTCAGCTACGCCGGCGCGATGCTGATCGGCGGCGTCACGGTCCTCGGCACGGCCATCCCGTCGGCGCCTGGCTACGTCGGCACTTTCGAGCTAGCCGCCGCGGGCATGGCGGGCATCCTCGGCGTGCCGGGTGCCGAAGCGCTGGCGATGGCCGTGGTCGCGCACGTCATGACGCTCGGCCCGATGGCCCTCGGCGGCGCGGCCTCCGTGGTCCTCATGGGGTCGAGCCTCGGGGAGATTGCGCGGAGTGCCGAGACCAGCCGTCATGCCTGAGCGCGAGCCACCGATCCGCCGATCGGCCGCCGATGCCGCCGGACCGGGCTCCATCTACGACCTGCGCTTTGGCGAGCGGGAGCGGAGTGCGAAGGAAGGGGTGTGGCACGAGATCTGTCGCTTCCTTCAGCGCCGGTACATCCCTGAGACGAGCAAGATCATGGACGTGGGGACGGACGTCGGGTACTTCATTCGGAACATCCGCGGTGCCGAGCGCTGGGCATCCGACCTGCGTGACACCTCAGCGAGCATGGACGACGGCGTGCAGTTCATCCAGTCGGACGGACTGACGCTCGCGGATGCGGCACCCAACGACTATTTCGACATCGTGTTCATGAGCAACTACCTCGAGCACCTCGACTCGGCCGAGGGCGTGATCGAGCAACTGCGCGTCGCGTTGCGGCTCCTCCGGCCCGGCGGTCGGGTCGTCGTCCTGCAGCCCAACATCAAGCTGGTCGGCCCGGCCTACTGGGACTTCATCGACCACCGTGTGCCCCTGACCGATGAGAGCCTGGTCGAGGCGGCAAGCTTCGCCGGCTTCAGGCAACGCGATCTCGTCAGGAGGTTCCTTCCCTACAGCACGAAGGGGCGTCTGCCGTCCCACCCGGCACTCGTGCGTGCCTACCTCGCGTTTCCGCCTGCCTGGCGGCTGCTCGGCAAGCAGACGCTGTACGTCGGCGAGCGGCCACGACCATGAACCCTGCCGGCGCGAGCTCCGATATGAGCGAGCGACGGGGATGGCTCGCAGCTGCTGCCGCGGTGACGCTTGCCTACGCCCTCTTCGTCGGCCGGGGCGGGGGTTACCCGATCCCGCTCGTGCTGCTCACCGTCTCGCTCGTCCTGGCCGGCGCGGCAGTACTCACGCGCCACCCGCCGAGGATCGCGTGGCCACGTGGCCTCGGGCGGCTGTTGGGCTACGGGCTCGCGATCCAGCTCGCGCTCCTTTTCGTCTGGCCGCTGACCAATCCCCTTGCGCTGGAGGACCCCGGCAGCTACTGGCCGTTGTGGCTCGGGCTCGCGGCCGCGGCCGGGATTGCCGCCGCACCAATCCTCGGCCTTCGGAGCCGTGGCCGCTTGCGGCTCATCGCCCTATTGCTCGTGCACTTCGCCATCGGGGTCTGGGTCATCCAGACGGCGCCTGACCCGTTCATCGACGTCTGGATCATGCAGCGGGATGGGGCCCAGGCGCTGATGGAGGGCGTGAACCCGTACCTGCCGATCTATCCGAACATCCACGGCCCGGACTCGCCGTACTACGGACCTGGCCTGGTCGTGGACGGCGAGCTCACCATTGGCTTCCCGTATCCGCCGCTGAGCCTGCTGCTCGTCCTTCCCGGCCAGCTGCTGGGTGGCGATCCGCGTTTCGCGCACCTCGTCGCGATCGAGCTGGCGGCCCTGGCGATGGCGTCCACGCGGCCGGGAGGAATCGCGACCGGAGCGGCGCTCCTGTACCTGTTCACGCCATGGACCTTCTTCATGGTCGCCGGCTCATGGACGGAGCCATTGGTCGTACTCATGATCGCGCTCGTCGTGCTCGCCGCCGTCCGGGCGCCGAGGCTGCTGGGCGTGTCGCTCGGGCTGATGATCGGCGTGAAGCAGTACCTGCTGCTGGGGCTACCACTCGCCCTCATCCTGCTGGCAACCGATTGGCGCACCCGGGTGCGCCTCGGCTGGCAATCCGTGGTGGTCGCCGCACTCATCACGATCCCGTTCGCGGCTTGGGACATCGGCGCCTTCTGGTGGAGCGCCGTGGGCTCCTTGGCCGGGCAGGCGTTCCGGCCGGACTCACTGACCTATCTCACGCTGCTGCCGGGCGAGTGGGGACCGCGCCTGAGCTTCATCGGCTTCGCATTGCTCGTCCCCGGCGGCGCATTGGTGGCGGTTCGGTCACCTCGCGGGGCGTTCGGGTTCGCAGCCGCCACGGGGTTCCTGCTGCTGGTCTTCTTCGCGTTCAGCCGGCAGGGATCAGCCAACTATCACTTCGCCGTCATCGGCGCCCTGTGCTGCGCGGTGGCTGCCCTTGGTGATGTGACCGCTCGCCCACGAACGCAGCGCTGACGGCCCCGGCTACTGCGCCAGGATGTCGCGGAGCGTCTCGACCAGTTCGTGACTCGGGACCCAGCCCAGCCCGCGAAGCCGGCTGGCATCACCGATGAGCACCTCTGCCTCCCCGGCAGGCTGCGCGTCTGATGCGACCCCGACCGAGATTCCGGCCGCGTGCGCCAGCCCCTCGGCGATCTCAGGGACGGATACACCGTGGCCGGAAGCGACGTTGTACGGGCGCCCGGCGTCGCCGTGCTCCACGAGCAGCCGATACGCACGCACCACGTCGCGAACATCGCTGAAGTCGCGAACAACCGTGGCGTCTCGAACGTGGATGTCGGCGCGCTCTCGACCGGCGCGGGCGGCTTCAGCGACCTGGCGGGCGATCGTCGGGACGAGGAATGAGTCGCGCTGTCCAGGCCCAATGTGATTGAACGCGCGGGCGATGACGACTTCGACGCCAATCGCGGGCCCGAGCGTCGTGAGCGCGCGCTCGGCGGCCAGCTTCGCCGCCGCATAGACGGATGCCGGGGCGAGCTCGCCGTCCTCCGTGATCGGTTCGGGCTGCGCTCGGTACACGTAGCCGGTGCTCACGAAGAGGAGGCGAGGCGGCACCGGTAGCCGGCTGGACGCCAGGAGCGTGTTCATGCTGCCGATCACGCTCACGCCGATGGCCGCGTCCACCTCCTCCCGCGTCTCGCGTCCCGACACACCGGCCAACAGGTACACGGCCTCCGGCCGCGCGTCGTCGAGCAGTTTGACCATCGCATCGGCGTCGCGGACGTCGATCTTCGTCGGAGGAGGCGAACCATCCGGGGGGTCGGCGAAGCGCGGGCCGACGGCCAGGTGGACGTCGTCGCCGGAGTCCCGAAGGTGGCTCACGAGCCAGCGGCCGGCGAACCCATCCGCGCCGATGACGAGGGCGCGCATTCGGGGCGTCAGGTGGTGGCGCGCGAGGCAGCCCGGGACTGGAGCCGCTCGAGGTCGGAGTCGACCATCATCTTGATCAGCTCCTCGAAGCCGACCTTCGGCTCCCAGCCAAGCAGCCGCTTGGCCTTCGATGGGTCACCGCACAGCGTCTCAACGTCGCTGGGCCGAAGGTTCGAGGGGCTGATGACCACGTGGTCGCGGTAGTCGAGCCCGACCAATCGGAACGCGTAGTCGGCGAGCTCGGTGACCGAGTGCTCGACGCCGGTCGCGATGACGAAGTCGTCCGGCTCCGGCTGCTGGAGCATGAGCCACATGGCTTCGACGTAGTCCCCGGCATACCCCCAGTCGCGGCGAGCATCCATGTTGCCGAGCTCGAGCTTATCGGCCAGGCCAAGGGAAATGCGGGCGGCGGCATCGGTCACCTTGCGCGTGACGAAGTGCCGGCCGCGCCGTGGTGACTCGTGGTTGAAGAGGATGCCGGATACCGCGTACATCCCGTAGGCAGCCCGGTAGTTCTTGGTGAGGAGGTGGCCGTAGACCTTGGCGACGGCATACGGGCTGGATGGGACGAGCAGCGTCTCCTCGTTCTGTGGGGACTCGATCGTACGCCCGTACATCTCGGAGCTGGATGCCTGGTAGAAGCGGATTCCCTGGTCGGTCTCCCGGATGGCCTCGAGGAGGCGGGCCACGCCCAGGGCCGTGACGTCGGTTGTGAGGACCGGCTGGCCGAACGAGTTGTGCACGAAGCTGTGCGAGGCGAGGTTGTAGACCTCCTCCGGCCGGAACTTCTTGATGGCTCGGACGAGGGATCCTTCGTCGAGCATGTCGCCCTCGACGATCTGGACGTCGCCCAGGATGTGCTCGATGCGTTCGTACGTCCCCAGGCTCGTGCTGCGGATGAGGCCCGCGACCTCGTACCCCTTCTCGAGCAGCAGCTCGGCGAGATAGGAGCCGTCCTGGCCCGTGATCCCCGTGATGAGCGCTCGGGGCATGAGTCCTCCTTAGTCCGGCAGGCCGCGCCGCATGCGGATGAGTCCGCGCAACGCGTTGACCGCCTCTGATGCTGACATGTTCGACGTCCCCAGGCGTCGGTTGATGAACGTGGTGGGCACCTCACGAATGCGCATGTCCGCGCGATGGAGCACGTATGCCCATTCCGAGAGGCTGATGTAGCCGGTCTCGCGCAGGCGCCGGCTCGCGAGGTGCTCGACAGCCCGGCGGCTGTACAGCCGGTACCCATTGGTGAAGTCGGTCATCGGGACGCCCAGGACGGTCTTGATGATCCGGTTCGACATGCGGCTCCAGACCTTCCTCCGCCACGACCACCCCTCGATTCGGGCACCGGGCAGGTAGCGCGAGCCGACCACCATGTCGGCGCCATCGCTGGCGGCCAGCAGCCGCTCGAGCTCCTCTGGCTGGTGCGACAGGTCGGCGTCCATCTCCACGAACCAGTCGATATCGGCGGACTGGCTGGCCTGCACGAGGCCGGCCAAGACGGCTCCGCCACGACCCGACTTGGTCGAGCGGCTCAGGAGCTGGACCCCGAGGCCCTCGGCGACCGCCGCGGTCCCGTCGGGCGAGCCGTCGTCGACCACGAGGATCTCCGCATCGGGCGCCACCGCAAGCACGCGCGGCACCAGGTGCGGCAGGTTGAGCGCCTCGTTGTAGGTCGGGATAATGATCGCGAGCTTCACGACGCAGCCCCGACCACCGTCCGGGCGACTTCGCCGATGTAGGCCACGTCGTCCGCCGTCATGCCGGGGTGGCAGCCGATGTAGAAGCCATTCGCCTGGGCGTGCTCGGTGACCGGGAACTCTCCCGGTCGGTGGCTCAGCACCCCTTCGTAGCACGGCTGCCCCAGGATGGGCAGGAGGAACCGGGTCTCGACCCCCGCCCGTTCGAGGGCCAAGACGAGCGGATCCCGGAGGCCGGGGCGGCGGCAGACGATCGCGTACATCATCCAGGCGTGCTCGTTCCCAGGGGCGACTTCCGGCAGCTGGAGATCCGGATGTGCCAGTGCTCGCCCAAGGGCAGCGCCGATCTCACGGCGAGCGGCCATCGCCTCTCCCAGACGCTCGAGCTGACCGATGCCCAGCGCCGCTTCCATCTCGGTGGCTCGATAGCTCTGTCCGAGCCAGACGAACTCGTATCGGCTCTCGATCACCTTGAGCAGGTCCTCGTCGGAAAGGCCCTGGTCGTCGTCGATGCGCAGGTAGCGCGGGTTTCGTCCGTGGTTCATCAGGCTTCGGAAGCGGGTGGCCAGCTCGTCGTCGTCCGTGAGCGCCAGGCCGCCGACCCCGGTCGTGACCAGGTGGGCCATGTACGTGGAGAAGCAGGCGTAATCGCCGAAGGACCCGACCATCTGTCCCGCGTGGCGCACGCCCAGGGTCTCGCAGCTGTCCTCCACCACGCGGAGGTCGTGCTTCCGCGCGATCGCCATGATGTCGGTCATGTTCGCCGGCTGCCCGAACAGGTGGACCGGCACGATCGCCACGGTCCGATCCGTCACGGCAGCAGCGCAGGCCGCGGGATCCATGTTGAAGGTGACCGGATCGATGTCCACCAGCACCGGCGTGAGGTCGTTGTACAGCACCGTGTTGACCGTGGCCACGAAGGTCATGGCCGGCACGATCACCTCTGCTCCGTCCGGCCACCCGTCTCGGTCCTTCAGGGCCTGGAGGGCGAGCTGCAGCGCGCCGGTGCCGCTGTTGCACATCGCCGCGTGGCGTCGATCGTGGAGCGCGGCGAATCGCGCTTCGAAGTCGCTCGTCACTGCGCCGGGCGAGAGGCGGCCGGAACGCAGCACGGCGAGCAGACGTGCTTCGTCCGCATCCGTGATGGACGAGGTGCCGACGCCGATGCGGCGCGGGGTGACGCGGGGAGCGGTGGACTCGGGCATGCCAGCTGGACTGTGGGAGTTCGGAGGGAGCGGGTCGAGGTGACTGCCGTACTATGCCCCAACCCGACCCCGCCATTGCGGTACCGCCGCCCGCTGCCATGATCCGTCACCGATGACGCCTCATCCGCACCTCGACCCTAGCCGATGGTGACCCTGGACCGACCCGCGAGGTGGGCGGTCGGCATGGTGGTGCTCTACGTGATCGGTGTCCTGCCGTCGCTCGGCCAGACGCTGCTGGAGACCCACGCGCACCGTCAGACGCAGACGGCTTACACGGCGGTGCTCTATGCCGAGGACGGGATCGACCTCCTTCGGCCGCCGTTGCCCATCCTGGGGCCGCCTGGCAGCATCCCGCAGGAGTTCCCACTCTTCCAGGCGGCCGGGGCACTGCTTATCGACGTCGGCGTGCCGGCCGACACGGCGATGCGCGTCGCCGGCCTTGCAAGCTTGGTTGCCTGCGCCGTGCTGCTCTACCTCCTGGCGCGACGACTGATGGGCAGCCTCGGCGCCCTCGTGGCGCTCGGCGCGTTTCTCTTCAACGCGCACGCCTGGCTCTACGGTCGGACGTCACTCATCGAGTACCTCGCAACCGGCGGCGGGCTCGCGTACCTCTACTTCGCGGGCCGATGGATGGATGAGGGGCGGAAGGCCACGTGGGTGGCTGCCGCCGTCGCGGGCGTACTCGGGATCCTGGTGAAGATCACCACCGGCGGCTTCTACCTGCTGCCTGCGCTGCTCTGGCGCTCGCCATCCGGCCGGTGGGGATTCCAGCGCCCCTCGGTGTGGGCCCTGCTCGTCATCTCGATCGGCGTCGGGGCGGCGTGGAGCAACTACTCGCAGGGGGTTCGCGAGGAAGTCCCGGCAGCCGTCTTTCTCTCGATGGAGAACCAGTTCGCATGGTTCTTCGGCTCGCTCGGCATGCGCTTCGACCTGGCTGCGTGGCGGGTGCCACTGGTGGCGCTGATCGCCCTCAGCGGCTTCGGCCTCGTGCTCTGGGCGCCGATGGCGGTGGCTCGCGCGCGGGCGGCTCCCCAGGCTGCCTTTCTGCTCGGCCTCCTCTGCCTCGTGGTGGTCATGCCGCTGCTCCTGTTCAACCTGTACGCGATCCACGACTACTACTGGGTCGCGGTCGCGCCGATCATCGCGCTCGGCATCGGCCTCGGCGTCGAGTGGCTGCGCGAGCGGTGGCGCCGCAGGAGATGGGTTCGGCGCGCCGGTGTCGCGCTGGCCGGCGCGTGGCTGGCCACCATCGTCGGCCTGTTCCCGTCGTGGTCGATCATCTACGGGACGCCGGGCGAGGAGCCTCGGGCAATGCATATGGCTTCGTTCGTTCAGGAGCACAGCCAGCCGGATGACTGGGTCGTGCTGCGCGGATGGGGATGGAACTCGACCTTCCTGTACTACGCGCGACGCCAGGGCATCGCGGTGCCTGAGCCCAACCTCGCGGCCGATGCCAGCGTCGTCGGTGGCCAGGACCTGTCTGATGTCGACGTGGATCGCATCCTGGCTGATCCGGTGTTCGGCCCGTTCATCGTCTGCGACCTCGATTCGAACTGTGCAGTCGTCGAGCAACCGGTTTCGTCGTGGGCTGGGTCTTGACACCGATCACCGGTGCGACCCGATCGGAGCGAAGCCTGCCGCGTATCGGCTGGATCATCCTGCTTGCGGTTGGAGTGGGACTAATCGGCGCCGTGAACCTCTACCTGGCAGGGCGCTCCATCAGGCTGGTCAGTGGGGGTGCACCGGCGGTCGATTGGGACCAGATCGTCGAGGCCAGCCGTCGCATCGTCGCGGGCGGCGATGTCTACGAGGTCACCAACGAATATTCGTTCCCCTACTCACCCCTCCTTGCATACGCCGCTGGCGCGCTCTCGTGGCTGGGCACGGCCGGGTGGCGGCTCCTCCATGTCGCGGCCGCATTCGCCCTCCCGACCTGGCCGATGCGAATTCTTTGCCTGGTCTCGTGGCCATTTTGGTTCGACGTCGAGACCGGCAACCTGCTGGTGTTCGTCGTCCTCGCCGCCGCGTGGGCGATCCGCGGAAACGGCGTCGCAACGTCGGCGTACTTGACGCTCCTGCTTCTCATCCCGCGCCCTCTCATGCTGCCGGTCGCGGCCTGGCTGCTGTGGAAGCGACCCGCGTGGCGACTGCCGTTCCTCGCTCTGGCCGTCCTGTCGATCGGAGCGATCATCCTCTCCGGTTGGGGCGACGACTGGGCACGGTTCCTGATCTCGATCAGCTCCCAGTTCGACTCGCCGAATAACCTCGGGCCGACGCGATTGATCGGGGCGGCCTGGCTACTCGTCGCCGTACCGCTGGCTGGCTACTTGACGTGGAGGGGTCAGCTCGGCCTGGCAAGTGTCACCATCAGCTACCCGTATGTGTTGCCCTATTACTTGCTCGTGCTGCTGCTTGACGTTCCGCGGCGCCTCAGCCAGGGTTGGGCGTGGCGCACGCCTTGACACGGTCAATGCGCGCGCGAGTCGGCGGAGTCGAACCGGGTCGGGCAGCGTGGCTCTCGGTCGCGGCAGCGCTCCTGCTCTCCGTCGGAACCGCGTCAACCGATCCGACCCCGTCGACGATCTTTGCGCTCGTCGCGCTCCTCGCGTGCCTGGTTGCGGCACTCGGGTTGGGCCGCTCGCTGCTCGGCCACATGGGGGAGCGTTCGGTCGTAACGATCCTTGCTGTCGGCATCGCAGCGGAGACGGTCGTGGGGATTGCGGCGCCCGCCGTCCTTGACGTTCGATTCATTCTCGCCTTCACCGCTGCGGCCGCCGTCGGTCTGGTCGCCCTGTTTACGACCGGCCTCCGCCAGCGAATCGCCCTCGTCGGTGTCGTGGGGATCCACTTCTGTCTGATGATGTGGATGTTCGCCGCCGTGCCGCTTCGGGACATGGACGTTCACCTGTTCCAACAGGACGCGTCGCAGGCCCTCCTCGGCGGCATCAACCCCTACGGCATCACGTTCGAGAACATCTACGGCCTCGGAACACCGCTGTACGCGGACGAGGTCCAGGTTGGCGGGCGCCTCACGTTCGGCTTCCCGTATCCGCCGCTGACCCTAGTGCTCGCGCTGCCCGGCTACATCCTCGGAGACGACGTTCGGTTCGCAGCGCTGGCGGCCGTCTCGCTGACTGCGCTGCTGTTGGGCTTCATGCGCTCGGGGCCGATGGCGGCGGGCGCTGCGGTGATGCTCTTGCTCTCACCCCTCACCGCGCGGGTGCTCCACAACGCGTGGACGGAGCCGTTCGTGGTTCTCTGGCTAGGTGCGACCGTGTTGCTGGCCGTCCGCACGTCGCGCCTGACGCCCGTTGCCCTGGGATTGCTCATCGGCACCAAGCAGTATGTTCCGCTTCTGCTCCCGCTGGCCGTCGGCCTCATG
>Ga0299913_10005039_pt1 | contig 11214 bp, 8 predicted proteins | sample RVTome_9_FD_201360 | JGI IMG/M metagenome (GOLD analysis project Ga0299913, IMG submission 201360) | Soil microbial communities from uranium-contaminated site in the Upper Colorado River Basin, Wyoming, United States - RVT155D38 (version 2) ... | reverse complement strand
CCAGGCCTTCGCGGCGGCATCGGCGGCATTCGTTGTAGCGACCGTCCTGGCCGTGGTCGGCATCCTGCGGCGACGCCCGTGGGGGGTCGTCACCGGGATCGGCCTGGCGGCCACGCGGGTCGTGATGAGCCTCGGCTCATCGATCAGCCTCTTCGGGTTTGCGGAGTCGTTCCCTCCACAGGACTTCGGCCAGATGGTCGGGACACTGGTCGCGCTCAACATGGTGCCCCCGCTGCTGGCGATCGCCCTCCTCGCGTGGCCGCTGCTGAGCGGGCGGTCGGCGGCTCCCGCCGCACCCGCGGACGACGAAGCCGATTGGGCCGTGGAGGCGCCGTCGCCGGAGCCCGGTCGCTAGGGAGTGTGCGGGCGATTCAGCCAGGGGGAGCCGTCGCATCGGATCAGCGACTACTTCGGCGCCTACCCCGACGATGACCTGCCCGAGGGCCTGTACAACGTTCCTCCCACCGAGCAGATCCGGATCGTCGTCCAGCGGAATGATGCGCGCCGGCTCGCGGCCGCGCGGTGGGGTTTCCAGCCGTTCTGGGCGGATGGCCCGGGTCGCTCGTGGATCAACGCGCGCGTCGAGACCGCCTGGGATTCGCCCGCCTTCGGGCCGGCCCTGCGGACGACCCGCTGCATCGTCCCGGCCGACGCCTTCTACGAATGGGACCGCACCGCCTCACCGCGGCAGCCGTACGCGATCGGTCCCGCCGAAGCGGGCGAGCTCCTGCCGATGGCCGGCATCTGGAGCGCGACCCGGCACGCGCCGCCGACCGTCGCGATCCTGACCACCGCACCGAACGAGCTCGTTGGGCGCATCCACGATCGGATGCCGGTGATCCTCGGGCGTGACCTGCTCGACGACTGGCTCGACCCCGCCACTCCTCCGGCCGAGCTTGCGCCGATGCTCCTGGCGGCCCCCGATGCGGCGCTTCGCATGTGGCCGGTCAGCACCGCGGTGAACCGCGTCCAGGTGGACGGTCCGGAGCTCCTGCTTCCGGTCGAGCTGACGCCGACCCTCGGGCTCGCCTAGATCGTGGTCAGCATCGCCAGCGCGGCGACGGCGGAGCCACGAGCGCCGGCCATGTCGCGGTCCGGCACGAGGGCGAACTCCGCGATGGCCGCCTGCTCGGCCCGAAGGTCGGTGTTGGCCCGCACCCGCTCGAGGAACCAGTCGCGGAACTCCGGCGCCGCCTCGACGACGCCGCCGCCGACGAAGTAGGCGGTCGGGTCGGTGAAGTTGGCGGCCACCGTGAACAGCCGGCCAAGCACAGCGGCCTGCTGCTCGAAGACGTGACGCGCCAGGGCGTCGCCACGCTCACCGTAGCCGCGCACCGCCTTGGCCGCCTCGACGATCGGCAGGGACGCCAGCGGGTGCTCGGGGTGCTTCGTCAGCCAGTAGGGCAGCAGGTTGCGGACGATCCCGGTGAGGGAGGCGACGCTCTCGACGTCGCCGGGATTGCCGCACGCGCAGGTGGGCATCGACTGGTCATCGGCCAGGATGCCGTCCATCGCCACACGGACGTGACCCAGCTCGCCCGCCTGGCCCGATGCGCCTCGCACCACGTGTCCCGCCTCGATCACGCCGCCGCCCAGCCCGGTCCCGACGATGGCCGAGACCGAAGAGGCCGTGGCGCTGCGCGCGCCGAAGTGGACGTGGTGGGCATAGAGGGCCGCCGCGTTGCCGTCGTTGTTGTAGACGACCGGCAGGCTGATGCGGCGCTCGAGCGCTCCGCGAATGTCGTAGCCGCGCCACGCCGGCTGGGCGAAGTTCGTGGCGCCGCGGCTGCTGATCACGCCGTCGGCGCTCGCGGGCCCCGGCGTGTCGAGGCCGACCGCCGCCACGCGATCGCGCGCCACGCTCGCGATCGAGAGGACCACGTCCATCGCCTCCACCATCGCCTCGATCGCGGCCTCGGGGCCCTCCGCGACGCGGCTGGGCACCTCGTGCATCCGGTCGACGAGGAAGGTGCCGTCGAGCGACAGCACGGTCCCGTTCGTTTTCGTCCCGCCGTTGTCGATGCCGACGACCACGCGGCTGCCGGGGTCCATGGCTGCGATCGTACCGCGCGCGCCTACGCCTCCTCGACGGGCTCCTGCCAGGCGGTGTCGCCGAACGACAGGGCGAGATGCCGAACGGGCTCATCCTCCGACGCCCCGTGCCAGTGCTGCTCGTCGGGTGGCGCGTACACCAGGTCACCGGCGGCCACCTGCGCGACCTCGCCGTCGCGCGTCCCGACACGGCCCCGCCCCTCCACGATGTAGAGGACCTGGCCGTCGGGATGCGAATGCCAATCGGTGCGCACGCCGGCCGGGAAGCTCACCACCAGCGCCGTCCCTCGGGGCTGCTCCAGCGCGCCATAGTCGCGCCTCGTGACCGGGGCGCTGAAGGTCGGCTGGTCGAAGGGTTCTTCGGGGGCGTCGGTCGATCGGGTCACTCTCATCGGTGCAGCCTAGCGGTCGCGCATACTGCCGGCGTGACCGAGCAGTCCGCCGAGGCCGTTCTCATCACCGGTGTCTGCGGCAGCTGCCGCCGGCGTAGCTCAGGCGCTTGCGGCGATCGGTTCGCCGTCGGGCATCGGAATCAAGCGTCCGTTGGCGAGCCGCTTCGTGGCGGCGACGCTCGGTAGGTGATCACCTCGACACGCTCGAGCGTGATCAACCCGTCGGCAACCATTTGGTCGAGCTCCGGGAGGATCTCCCGCACCTTCTCTTCCGTGTCCACCGCCTCGATGAGGATGGGCAGATCCTCAGATAGGCTGAGGATCCTGGTCGAGTGCAGGTGTTGCTTGGCCCCGAACCCCTCGATGCCGCGAAGGACGGTAGCTCCCGCCAGGCCGTGCTCTCGGAGCCGCTCGACGATCGCCTGGTACAACGGTTTCCCGTGCCAGTGGTCGCTCTCGCCGAGGTATACGCGGACGAGAAGACCGGTGCCCTCCAGCTTCATCAGATCGCCCTCCCGATTGCGACTCCCGCCACCACGGCCACGAGGCCCACGCCGACCGATCCTGCCAGGTTCACCGATGCGTACAGCCAGGCGCCGTCCTCGATCATGCGCCAGCTCTCGAGCGCGAGCGTGGAGAAGGTCGTGTACGAGCCGACGAATCCGATCATCAGCGGTGCCCGAAGGTCGGCCTGCAGTGCAGCCCGCTCGACGATCAGCGCGAAGAGCAGGCCGACCACGAACGAGCCAGTGACATTGACCGCAAAGGTGCCCCATGGGAGAGAGCCATCGGTCCATGACATGAGGCGCTTATCCAGCAGATATCGCGCGATCGCACCGACGAATCCGCCGGCGCCGACGAGGAAGAGGGCGGCCACGGGTGCATTCTCCTGTTCGCTCGAATGGTTGAGCCGTAGGAGCCATCAGCCCGCGTGCCACTGGCGGGCGGTTGCGGCGAGCCCCATCGCCGCTCGCGAGAATATCCCATGGAGAAGGCAAACCTCAGGCGCTGGCGGCGACGTACTCCCCGACGGTGGGTCCTTCGACTACTCCGCCGAGGATCGCGGTGAGCTGGTCCCACTCGACGAGGAAGGCGTCGTGGCCCTTGTCGGACCCGATCTCGCGGTAGGACGCGTCCACCCCGGCGGCGCGTGCCGCATCTACCAGCGCACGAACCTGGCGCGGGCCGTAGAGGATGTCGCCATCGATGCCCACACCGTGGACGGCCACGTCGGCATCGGCCAGGAGCCGGAAAGCCTCGACCGAACCCCCACGGCCGCGGCCGACCTCGTGGGCGTTCATCGCCTCGACCAGGGCCCGGTACGAACCGGGATGGAATCGGTGGCGGAGCTTCACGCCCTGGTGCTCGAGGTAGGAGCCGATGCCGTCGCGGGTCTCGAAGTCGATCTCCGATCGGTAGGTCGTCATCGCCAGCTGGCGCGCCAGCTCGAGGCCCCGGTCCCGGTCGAGCGCCAGGACCTGCAGCTGGATGTGGTTCCAGCCGGCCGCCAGGTTGCCGATGCGGGCAGGGGCCGCGATCGGCATCACGGCGTCCACCGCCGCCGGCCGCTCGAGCGCGATCTCCAGCGCCACCATGCCCCCCAGTGACCCGCCCACCACGAGGTCCAGGGACGCGACCCCCATGGCGTCCAGGGCCGTCCATTGGGCGCGGGCCATGTCGCGCGGCGTGATGGAGGGGAACGGATCGAGGTCGCGCGGCCCGGTGGTCCCGTAGCACGAGCCGAGGAGGTTGAGGCAGATCACCTGGCGCTCGTCGGTGTCGAGCGCCCTGCCGGCGCCGATGAGCGGCTCCCACCAGTCGCCGGCGGCGTCGGCCGAGCCGGTGAGGGCATGGACGACGAGCACCGCCGAGGACGAGCGAGGCCCGTCCCGGCGGTACGCGACGCGGAGGTCCGGGATCACCGCGCCGGCCTCGGTCTCGAAGCGACCGAGGCGCAGCGGCGGCTCTCCCGGGCTCAGGGGGAGCAGGGTCATGCGGCCACGCCCTCCCCCACGGCCGCCTCGAGGGCCTGGTCGAGGTCCGCGACGATGTCGTCGAGCGCCTCGATCCCCACGCTGAGCCGGACGAGGTCGGGCGTCACGCCCGACGCTCGCTGCCCCTCCTCGTCGAGCTGCTGGTGCGTCGTCGAGGCCGGGTGGATGATCAGCGACTTCGCGTCACCCACGTTCGCGAGCAGGCTGAACAGCTTCACGGCGTCGATGAGCCGGCGTCCCGCCGCCACGCCGCCGTGCAGGCCGAAGGTGATGATCCCGCCTGATCCCCCGGCCAGGTAGCGCTGAGCGTTCGCGTAGGTCGGGTGGGACGGCAGTCCCGGGTAGCTCACCCACGCCACGCGGTCGTCGGCCTCGAGCCACTTCGCGACCGCCAGGGCGTTGGCGCTGTGCCGCTCGATCCGCAGCGGGAGGGTCTCGAGGCCCTGGATGAAGAGCCACGAGTTGAAGGGCGAGAGCGCCGGGCCGATGTCGCGCAGCAGCTGGACGCGCAGCTTGATGATGAAGGCGAGGTTGCCGAAGGCACCGGTGTAGCTGACGCCGTGGTACGACGGATCGGGGTCGACGAAATCACGGAACCGGGGCGAGGCGGCCCAGTCGAACGTGCCGCCGTCGACCACCACGCCCCCGATGCTCGTGCCGTGCCCGCCGATCCACTTGGTCGCGGAGTGGATCACGATGTCCGCTCCGTGGCTGATCGGCTTCGCCAGGATCGGGGCGAAGGTGTTGTCGATGACCAGCGGAAGGCCGTTCGCGTGCGCCGCATCGGCGATGGCGGTGATGTCCGGCACGTCGAGCCGGGGGTTCCCGATTGTCTCGATGTAGAACGCCTTCGTGCGCTCGTCGGTCTGCGCCACGAAGTCGGCCGGATCGTTGCCCTCGACCCAGCGCACCTCGATGCCGAAGCGCGGCAGGGTGTAGGCGAAGAGGTTGTACGTGCCGCCGTACAGGCTCGTGCTGGCCACGAAGTTGTCGCCGGCGCGAGCGAGGTTGAGGATCGTGAGCGTCTCGGCCGCCTGCCCGGATGCCAGGCCGAGCGCCGCGGCTCCGCCCTCGAGCGCCGCGATGCGCTGCTCGAACACATCGGTCGTCGGGTTCATGATCCGGGTGTAGATGTTCCCGAACTCCTGGAGCGCGAACAGCCGGGCGGCGTGGTCCGCGTCCTGGAAGTTGTAGGAGCTGGTCGCATAGATCGGGACGGCGCGGGACCCGGTGGTCGGGTCCGGCTGCTGCCCGGCGTGCAGCGCGAGGGTCTCAGTCAGGAGGGCGCGCTCGGGAGCGTGCCCGTTGCCGTTGCCGTTGCCTTTGGTGTCGCTCATGGGGTATCGGTCCTTCGCAGATGACCACCGGGTGAGAGGGATCCAGCGCTGGTGGTCATGCGACGCGGGCCCCGTGGATTGGGGGATGCGGCGTACTCCGCGTCGCTGAAGGGAAACGAAAAGGCCGCACCGCTCTCGTGAGAGAAGGTGCGGCCCCGATCAGTCCTGAACGGGTGCGGTCAGCAACCGGCGCTCAGGCGCAGTCCTCCAGGCGGCGGGGCCGCCAGGGCATACACATGGTCGTGTGGTGCGGGACGTGATGATCGGGGTGCATTCCACGGTCGACCGTACCAGCGCTGTCAACGATTGCCGTTCGGTTGCGATCCCGCCGCCGATCGATCCTCGACCGCACCGGAGGTGCAACGCCGCCGGTGCCGACAACCCGGCACGATCGCGGCAGCATCGGTCCCACCGCACCGGAGCGACCTGGCCGATGACCGCCGACCGCCTCGAGCCGATCCCCGCGCCGCTCTACGACGCGCGCCACGAGCACGATGCCTGCGGGGTCGGGTTCGTCGCCGATCTCGACGGCCGCCACGCCGGTCGCACGGTGACCATGGCCCTCGAGGCACTGGCCGCGCTGGCACATCGCGGCGCCCGCGGCGCCGACGACACCACCGGCGACGGGGCGGGGATCAGCATGCCGATCTCGCGGCGTTTTCGACGTCGCATGCTCGAGGAGGCGGGCCTGCCGGCCGCCGTCCGCCGCCGTACCGCGGTCGCGATGTGCTTCCTGCCAGGCGGCCGGGTGGACGCCGGGATCGATCTCGTCGAGCGGACCGCCATGGCGACCGGGCTGCGGGTCGTCGGGTGGCGAGAGGTGCCGGTCGACCGGCGGGCCGTGGCCGGCCGGCGCATCGGGAGCACGCCGGAGGTGCGCCAGGCGATCGTGGTCGCCCGCGGGCGCCTGGCGGGCATCGGCTTCGACCGGGCGCTGGGGCTGGCGCGGCGAGCGATCGAGGCGACCGCATCGGCGACCGTAGGGCTCGAGGACCTCTCGATCTCGTCGCTCTCGGACGCGACCGTCGTCTACAAGGGGTTGTTCGTCGGCGACGAGCTCGGCCGGTTCTATCTCGACCTGCGATCCGACGATCTCGACGCGCGGTACGCGCTCTTCCACCAGCGGTACAGCACGAACACGTTCCCGTCCTGGCGTCTCGCGCAGCCGTTCGCCCGGCTGGCGCACAACGGCGAGATCAACACGGTGCGTGCGAACCGGGAGCACATGCGCGGCCGTCGAGGCGATCTCGGTGGCGGCAGGTGGGCGCGGCGCCTGGCGGAGGTCGGCCCCCTGGTCGGCACGGATGGATCGGACTCGCAGGCGCTGGACGACGCGGTCGAGCTCCTCGTCCTCGGTGGCATGCCCGTCGCCGAGGCGGTCGCCACGCTCATCCCGGCCGCGGCCGGTCTCCACGGCGGCAGCGAGCCTCTTCCCGCCCGCGTCGAGGCCTGGGACGGCCCGGCGGCGATCGTCTTCGGGGACGGGCGCCGGGTGGGGGCCCGGCTCGATCGGAACGGGCTGCGACCGCTCGCCATGACGAGGACGCGGGACGGCCTGGTCGTGGTCTCGTCGGAGGCCGGCAGCGTGGACCTGGCGGCCGAGCACGTGGTCGAGCGTCACCGGCTCGGCCCCGGGGAGCAGGTCATCGTCGACGTCGCCGCCGGGACGGTGACCGGGCCGCGGGTTCCGGCGGTCGCACCGGTGTCCCAGGCGCCCGGCCCCATCCGGACTGGCCATCGCACCGCGCCGCCGGCCACCGGCGCACGAGCGCGGGTCGCGCTCGGGCTGGACGCCGAGATCCTCCGGCAGGTGGTCAGGCCGATGGCAACGGAGGCGCACGAGGCGATCTGGAGCATGGGCGACGACACGCCGATCGCCGCGCTGGCGGGCCGCCCGCGCCGCGTCACCGCTCACCTGCGACAGTCATTCGCCCAGGTCACGAACCCGGCCATCGATCCCGAGCGGGAGCGGGCCGTGATGTCGCTGCGCATGGCGGTCGGACGCCAGCCTCGGCTGCTCGATGGAGACCGCGCGGAGGTGTCCGTGATCGATGGGCCGATCCTGGACGCGGACGGGTGGTCGACGATGCTCGCCCGCTTCGACGAGCGCAGGGTCGCCGAGCTCGATGCCACCTGGCCGGCGGAGCGCGGCGCGCGCGGCCTCGCCCTCGCGCTCGGCCGCCTGGCGCGGCAGGCCGCATCGGCGGCGCGGCGCGGGGCGGTGGTCATCGTCCTCAGCGATCGCGCCATCGGCGCCCGCCGGATCGCGGTGCCGTCGGTGCTGGCCGTCGGCCGCGTGCACGCCGAGCTGCTCGCGGTCGGCCGGCGGTCGCAGACCGACATCGCGGTCGAGAGCGGCGACGGTTTCGACGTCCACGACGCGGCGATGCTCCTGGCGGCCGGCGCATCGGCCATCCACCCCTGGCTGCTTCTCGAGCTGGCTGCGGAGCATGCCGGGGCGCGCGGGTCGGAGGACCTTGAGCCCGGCGACGCTCGCGCCAACGCGATCACTGCGCTCGAGGCCGGCCTGCGCAAGGTCCTGGCGCGAATGGGGATCTCGACGATGGCCTCGTATCGCGGCGGGCAGCTCTTTGACGCGGTGGGCCTCGAGGACTCGCTCGTGCGTCGGACGTTCCCGGCGGCCGGCGGCTGGCCCGGGTCCACCGACCTCGCGGAGGTGGGGCGGACGCTCGTGGAGCGCCACCGGCGCGCGTGGTCGGGCGATCCGCCACCGCTCGAGGACCCCGGCCTCGTCCGGTTCCGCGGCAGCGGCGAGCCGCACGCCTTCGCGCCGCGTGTGGTGAAGGCCACGCAGGCACTGGCCGACCTGGGTGCGGAGACCGATGCGCTCCTGGCCGCCTACCGCGCGACGGTCACCGAGAGCGGGCCGCGCCAGCCGCGAGACCTGGTGTCGGTCCGCCCAAGCGGGCCACCGGTCGATCTCGCCGAAGTCGAGCCGGCCGCGCAGATCGCGCGCCGATTCGTGAGCTCGGCGATGAGCCTCGGAGCGCTGTCGCCCGAGGCGCACCAGGCGATCAGCATCGGCATGGCCCGGCTGGGCGGCAGCGCGAACTCCGGCGAGGGCGGGGAGGATCCGTCGTGGTACGCCCCGTCCGCCGACGGCGACCGTCGCGACGCGGCCATCAAGCAGGTCGCCTCCGCGCGCTTCGGCGTCACCGCCGAGTACCTTGCCCGCGCCGATCAGCTGGAGATCAAGATCGCCCAGGGGTCCAAGCCTGGCGAGGGCGGCCAGCTGCCCGGCAGGAAGGCGACCGCCTTCATCGCCGGCCTTCGCCGCGGGCAGCCCGGGATGACGATGATCAGCCCGCCCCCGCACCACGACATCTACTCGATCGAGGATCTCGCCCAGCTGATCGCCGACCTGCGAGCCGTGAACCCGCGGGCGCGGATCGGGGTGAAGCTGGTTGCCGGCGCCGGCATCGGCACCATCGCGGCGGGCGTCGCCAAGGCGCACGCGGACTACGTCATGGTCTCCGGCCACTCGGGCGGCACCGGCGCGTCACCGCTGAGCTCGATCAAGCACGCCGGCCTGCCGTGGGAGCTGGGCCTGTCCGAGGTCCACCAGGTGCTGGTCCGCAACCGGCTCCGCGACCGCGTCGTGCTTCGCACCGACGGCGGCCTGCAGACCGGGCGAGACGTGATCGTGGCCGCCATTTTCGGGGCGGAGGAGTTCGGGTTCGGGACCGCGGCGCTCGTCGCCATCGGCTGCGACATGGCGCGCCAGTGCCATCTCGACACCTGCCCGACGGGGATCGCCACGCAGCGCGAGGACCTGCGCGCGAAGTTCACCGGAACCCCCGAACAGGTCGTGGCCTTCTTCATCGCCATCGCGGAGGACGTCCGGCGCGGGCTCGCCGACCTCGGCGCTCGCTCCCTGGGGGAGCTGGTCGGCCGCGTGGACCTGCTGGAGCCGATGGATCGGGCCGGCCTCGACCTGGAGCCGATCGTTCGCGGCCCGCGCTGGGCGCCCGGGGACGACCTCGCGCCGAAGGATCGTCCGCTGTACCCGGACCGCCCGTCCAGCGGCAGATTCGAGGCCGACGAGCTGGACCGGATGCTCGCGCGCGTGGAGGCCGGGCAGCGCGTGGTGGTTCGCCGAGGCGTGACGCCCCGCGATCGCAGCATCGGCGCGCGGCTGGCGGGTGCGCTCTCGCGGCGGCCGGAGCCGCGGCAGCTGCCCCACGTCCGCTACGAGCTGAGCGGATCGGCGGGCCAGTCACTGGGTGCGTTCGCCGTGGCCGGGATGCGGATCACCGTCACCGGCGAGGCGAACGACTACGTGGGCAAGGGCCTGTCGGGGGGAACCGTCGTCGTCCGGCCGCCCTCGGCGGACGGCGCACCGCAGACGCTCGCCGGCAACGTCTGCCTGTTCGGCGCCACCGGCGGAGCGCTCCACGTCGTCGGCCGGGCGGGGATGCGCTTCGCGGTCCGCAACAGTGGCGCCCGGGCCGTGGTCGAGGGCATCGGCGCCCACGGCTGCGAGTACATGACCGGCGGAACGGTCGTCGTGCTCGGGGAGGTCGGGCCGAACTTCGGCGCCGGGATGACCGGCGGGCGGGCGCTCCTCCTCGACCTGCCCGGGACGCGTGATCGGCTGAACGGCCAGAGCGTCCGCGACCGGGCTCCCGACGACGGTGAGCTTCGGGCCCTGCGCGAGCTGCTCGCCGTCCACTCCGCGGAGGGCAGTCGGATCGCGGCCGAGCTCCTTCGTGACTGGCGGCCCGAGCGATTCCTGCTCGTGGAGCCGCGGCCCGCGATGGCAGCGTCGGGTGCCGAACCGATTACGGAGCCGGTTGCCCTGGCTCGGTGAGCCGATAGCCGATGGCGCGCACCGGCATCGGCTCGGCGGCGCCGGCGTCGCGAAGCTTGGCGCGCAAGCGGGCCAGGTGCGGCTTCACCCACAGCGGATCCGGATCGGGCTCACCGGGCCACCCGGCTGCGAGGAGCTCCGCGTGCGGCACGAGGTCGCCCCGGGCGGTGACGAGCGCCTCGAGCAGGGCGAACTCGATCGGCGTGAGCTGGAGGAGGTGGTCGCGGGCCCACGCCTCATGGCGGCGGCGGTCGATGCGCACCGAGCCGTCCGGCGCGCCCTCCTGCTCGTCGCGTCGTCGACGGGTGACGGCGCGGATGCGCGCCAGCAGCTCGCTCTTGCCGAAGGGCTTCGTCACGTAGTCGTCGGCTCCGGCGTCGAGGGCCTCGACCTTGGCGGCCTCCTGGCCCTCACCCGACAGCACGATGATCGGGGTGCTGCCCCGCTGCCGGAGCTCGGTGCACACGCTCAGCCCGTCCATGCCGGGCATGGCCAGGTCGAGGATCACGAGGTCCGGCCGCTCCGCGTCGAAGTGTCGGAGGCCCTCGACCCCGTCGTAGGCGGCGCTGACCCGGTGCCCGACGCTGCCGACCAGTGCTGCCACGGCA
>Ga0299913_10005038_pt1 | contig 11215 bp, 10 predicted proteins | sample RVTome_9_FD_201360 | JGI IMG/M metagenome (GOLD analysis project Ga0299913, IMG submission 201360) | Soil microbial communities from uranium-contaminated site in the Upper Colorado River Basin, Wyoming, United States - RVT155D38 (version 2) ... | reverse complement strand
TGGTGCGCGTGGGCGACGTGCCGCTTCCCAGCGGCGTGACGATCCTGACCGACGCCGACACGCCGGTCATCTCCATCATCACCCCCGCCGCCCTGCGCACCGAGGTCGACCTGTCGGTGCCCGGCGAAGAGGGCGCGGAGGTGCCGGCGGAGCCCGCCGAACCCACCGCCGAAGGCGAGGAGGCACCTGCCGCCGACGACGAGGCCGCCTCGGGCGAGGCCGCCTCCGAGGGCGGCGACGAGAGCTAGCGTCCTCCGATGGCCTGGCTCGTGGCCGGCCTCGGCAACCCGGGCGAGCGGTACGCGCACACCCGGCACAACGTCGGCCGCATGGTCGTCGACGAGCTCGCACGCGCGGCCGGGGAGCGGTTCCGAAAGGTGCGGTTCATCCCGGCTGAGGTCGCCGAGATCCATCATGGCGACGAGCGCGTGCTGCTCGCGCGGTCCACGCTCTACATGAACGAGTCCGGCACGTCGTACGCGGGCATCGCCAAGAAACAGCACGTCGACCCCGACCATGTGATCGCCGTACACGACGAGATCGAGCTGGCGCCCGGCGTGATCCGCGTCAAGCTGGGGGGCGGCAACGCGGGCCACAATGGCCTGCGGTCGCTGCAGTCGTCGTTGCGCAGCCCCGAGTTCCACCGGGTGCGCCTCGGTGTGGGCAGGCCTCCCGGCCGCCAGGACCCCGCCGACTTCGTTCTCGCCCCGATCGCGCGCCGCGACGCCGACGACGTGGCGGCGCTCGTCGACCGTGCGGCCGACGCGGTGCAGTGCCTGATCGTCGAGGGCCTTCCGGCGACGCAGGAGCGGTTCAACGGCGGCGCACCCGGCGTCTGAGGCCCCGCCGTTTGCCCGCTCGTGAGGGCTCCTACGCTGCGGCGCTCTCGCCGGGCGCTGCTCGGCTAGGTCCAACGACGTAGCGGGCTGGTTACCGACGCGCGGCGCGCGCCTCCGCCGTTCGGCCTCCGGGTAGGCCGGGTGGGTTTCGCGACCGTCGGCCGATGTTCCGACACGGTGTGGCCGCCGATGCTTCGCGGTGACGGAAGGAGGTGGTCGGATGCGATCGAAGATCGCGGCGGTCAACTGGCGGTACGTGCTCTACACGGGTGCCTCGTTGGCCACGTTGCTGATGGCGGCCGGAGCCCGCTGGAAGCCGAAGAACTAGCCACCCGGACGCAAAGGAGTCTCACATGCTTCGTCGACTGATCTATTCGCTCGCCAGCCTGGCGACGTTCGCGATGGCCGTCGGTGCCGGGTGGAAGAACAACTTCAACTGATCCACCCGCTCCCCGGAACCATCGAACACATCACATCGTCGAGATCCCCGGTCGCTGTGACCGGGGATCTTCGCGTGGAGCTCCCCGGGTCGAGCGGGAACCCACGCACCTGGTGCGCGAGCTGCGAGCACGCTGAACTGCACCGATGGACGACGGGTGAACCGAAGACCTAGGCCGTGGGCCTCGATCGGCACCCCCCGGGCCGGGTCGGGCGCATCGAGGCCATCCGATGTGTTCTCGGACCACCTGCCCGATGCGCCGTCCCCCCGTCACCGGGCAAGGTAGTGCCCGAACGGAACGGAGGTGGTGAGATGCGGACGAAGATCAGGTCGGTGAACTGGCGGTACCTGCTCTACAGCGGCGCCACCATGGCGACGCTCCTGATGGCGGCCGGCGCGCGCTGGAAGCCCAAGAAGTGAGTGTCTCCGGTCGGCGCGCGACGAGCAGCTCGAAAGGAGTGCCCCCGATGATCCGAAAGATCATGTACACGCTGGCGAGCCTCGCGATGTTCGCGATGGCCGTCGGCGCCGGTTGGAAACCCGGCTGGGCGGGATAACCGCTTCCCGGGACCTCCCCCGAACGGGGGAGGTCCCTGCGTGCCCGGTCTCTGTGGCCGAGCGGCCACGTCACGACTGAGGTCGTTCCTCCGGAATGCCACGCCGGCATTCAGTCGAGGCCCCCCGCGCCGATAGAGGTGACATGAAGCTCATCCTGGCCACCCTGCTCGTGACCCTCGTGATCGGCTTCCTCATGCGAGGCCGGCTCTCCAACCTCTCGCGGCTGCGGTTGCGGTGGGCCCCACTGGCCCTCGTCGGATTCTCGATGCAGCTGATCAACCCGCCCGGCAGATGGCCGCTGTTCATGCTGCTCGGCTCGTTCGTCCTGTTGACGATCTTCGCCGTTGCCAACATCCGCACGGCCGGTTTCGCCCTGATCATGATCGGCGTGGCGATGAACTTCACGGTGATCGCCGTGAACGGTGGCATGCCGGTGGCCCGGCAGGCGCTGATCGCATCTGGCCAGGTCGATACCTTGTCGGATCTGGTCAACAGTGCCGACGGGTACGTGAAGCACCATCTCGCCGACGCCGACGACCGTGTGGTGTTCCTCGCCGACGTGATCGCGCTGCCCACCCCGATCTCACAGGCGATCAGCCTGGGCGACATCTACACCTACGGCGGCGTGTTGGTCGTGATCGTCGCGGCCATGCGGCGACGGATCGAGGATGAAGCCGCCGAAGTAGTCACGAGCTTGCAGGCAGCGACCTCCCCTCATCCATCGCTCGTGGCGGGAGAGGCACACGGTGCCCGAGGCTGACGCGATCGGGGTCGATGGCTCCACCCTCGGCGACCCTTCGACCGACGCCGACGCGGGCCGAGACACCGACGAGCCCGCGCACGACCGACGTCTCTCGATCAGGCTGCTCGAGGCTGCCGTTGCGCTGCCGACCCTCGCATGGCTGATCTGGAGCGCCGCGCAACAGCCGGACGCCTTCGTCCGCATCGACGTGTTGATCTGGGCGTTGGCCGTGGCCTCGGCCGAGATGCTGCCGGTCCCGACGAACGTGTCGATGTCGTTCAGCCTCAGCTTCCCGCTCGAACTGTCCGCGGCGTTGATCTTCCCGGTCCCCGTGGCCGCCGCGATCGCGCTCGTCGGGTCGATCGACCGGCGTGAGCTCCACGCAGAGCTGCCACCGTTGAAGGCGCTGTTCATCCGCTCCCAGATCGGGCTGGCGGTGGCTGCCGAGAGCTGGGTCTTCCACAGCCTCGGCGGTGACAACCTCGACCTGTCCGACGTGTGGCCGCTCGCCCTGTACGTGATCCCCGCTGCGATCGTGGGGTACGCCGTCAACACGCTGTTCGTCGCGACCTATTACCACCTGCAGTCGGGCAATGGGATCCTCACGATCCTGCGCGACATGCACTCGGGGGTGTTCGGCGAGTTCCTGGTGAGCTACACGGGACTCGCGTTGTTCGCGGTGCTGGTGGCGCTGAGCTTCGAACGGCTGCGCTGGGCATCGGTGCTCGTGTTCATCGTGCCGCTCGCCTTCGCACGACAGATGTTCCAGCGAACGCACTCGCTGCAGATCGCCACGAACGAGCTCGCGATCCGGCAGCGTGAGAACGAGCATCAGGCGATGCACGATGCCTTGACCGGGATGCCGAACCGCACCCTGTTCCAGACGACGTTGCAGGACGCGATCGATCAGGCACGGGCCACCGAAGGGTGCCTGGCGGTCATGCTGATGGACCTCGACCATTTCAAGGAGATCAACGACACCCTGGGCCACCACTTCGGCGACATGTTGCTCAAGGAGATCGGCCCGCGGCTGTCGACCGCGCTGCGTGACCACGACATGCTGGCGCGTCTCGGGGGTGATGAGTTCGGGTTGCTGCTGCCGGACCTTCCCGCCGAGGATGTCGCGATCAGGGTCGCCGGCAGGCTGCTCGAGGAGCTGGAACAACCGATCTCGGTCGAAGGTCTCGCGCTCGACGTCTCGGGCTCGATCGGGATCGCGCTGTACCCGAACCACGCGGACGATGCGGACACGCTGCTGCGACGTGCCGACGTGGCGATGTACGCCGCCAAGGAGTCCGGTGGCGGTTTCGAGCTCTACACCGACGATCTGGATCGCCACAACCCGCAGCGCCTGACCCTGATCGGACAGGTGCGGCCGGCCCTGGAAGGCGGCGAGTTCACGATGTACTACCAGCCGAAGGTGCGCTTGGCCGACGGCCGCGCCGCCGGTGCCGAGGCCCTGATCCGCTGGCAGCACCCGTCGCTCGGCCTGGTGCCCCCCGACGAGTTCATCCCGCTCGTCGAGAAGACCGTGCTGCTTCGCCCACTGACGAGCTACGTGCTCGAATCGGTGCTGCAGCAATGGCGCGAATGGGCCGACATGGGCATCCGGCTGCCGGTGTCGATGAACGTGTCGCCTCGCTCCCTGCTCGATCAGGACCTGCCCGATGTCGTGCAGGACGCGCTTCGGCGCTGGGACGTGCCGCCGGCGTTCCTCCGGATGGAGCTGACCGAGAGCTTCCTCGCCGCGGACTCGGGACGATCGGTGACCGTGCTCGACCGCCTGTCCGACGTGGGCGTCGGCCTGTCGATCGACGACTTCGGCACCGGCTACTCGTCGCTCTCCTACCTGAAGCGTCTGCCGATCGAGGAGATCAAGGTCGATCGCTCCTTCGTGATGCAGATGCACGTCGACGCCAACGACTTCATGATCGTGCGCGCCACGGTCGACCTCGGCCGCAACCTGGGGTTGCGGGTCGTTGCCGAAGGTGTCGAGGATCTCGCCACCTTCGACCGGCTCGCGGAGTTCGGCTGTGACGAGGCGCAGGGCTTCTACATCTCGCGCCCGATGTCGGCGATCGAGTTCACCCGCTGGCTGTCGGTCCGCAACCTCGAACACGAGGCGCCTGTCGGGGCCCGCCGGGAGTCGATGCAGGTCGCCGACCGCGACGACCCTGGCCACGGCAAGCTGCACGTCGTCTGAGCTCGAGCGGCACGCCGAAACCCGCCACCCTCCTCCGAACGCCGCCCGCGCTCGTAGACTGCCCCCAAGGCCCCGTCGCGTCGCGACCGGGGCTGTTCATGGTGTCCGGGGGAGGTGGTCGACGCGGTGGTGGGGTCCGGTCTCGGGGAGGTCGTGGACGCGGTCGCGGCGTCCGAGCCGATCGAACGGCTGCTGCTGGCACGCGCGCGCCCGATCGTGGCTCGCGCCGAGGCGGGCGAGGCCGCCGTGATCGCGGCGTTGACCCACGCGTTGGAGGCGCCCACCCTCGTCGTCACGGCGGGCCCACGCGAGGCGGAGTTGCTCACCGACGAGCTCGAGGCGTTCCTCGGCGCCGGCGGCGTCGCCCATCTGCCGGCGTGGGAGGCGCTGCCCTACGAGGGCATCTCCCCGGCCCCCGAGATCGCCGCCCGGCGGGCCGACGCCGCGCACCGGCTGCGCGGCGCCACCGGACCGTTCGTGCTGGTGGCGCCCGCGCTCGCCGCGATGCACGCGATCGTGCCGACGCTGGGCGAGATCCCCCCGCTGACGCTCACGCCGGGACACGAGCTCGGACTCGACACCGTCGCCGCCGGGCTGGTCGAGCTGGGCTACAGGCGGGTCGACGTCGTCGAGCACCGGGGTGAGTTCGCCGTGCGAGGGGGGGTGCTCGACCTGTTCCCCGGCGGTGCCCGGCGGCCCGCCCGGCTCGAGTACTGGGGTGACGAGATCGAATCGATCCGCGCCTTCGCCCCCTCGACGCAGCTGACCACCGAGCGGCTCGCGCAGGTGGACGCCGGACCGGTGCGTGAGCTGATCCTCGACGAGGCGCTGCGACGGCGCGCCGAGGAGCTCGCCCCCCATCATGCCGATCGGATCCGCGACGCTCTGCAGCGCATCGCCGACGGCCTGACCCCCGAGGGCATGGAGACCTACGCGCCGCTGCTGTTCGACGCGATGCCGACCCCCGCCGAACTGCTGCCGCCGGGCGCATGGGTCGTCGTGACGCAGGCGGGGCGCACGATCGGCCGGGCGGCCCAGGCCCGCGCCGAGGCCGATGCCCTGGCCGAGGCCCTGGGCTGGCCCGGTCCCGCGGTGGTGCGATCCCTCGACGAGGCGATCGGCGACCACGTTCGGGTGCACCTCACGGAGTTCACCGAGGGGGACGACCTCCAGATGCGGGGGTGGGGCAGCGCGCAGGGCAACCCGGCCGAGCTCGCGGCCCGGCTGCGGGAACTCGCCGAGCGAGGGCACACGATCGTGGCCACCGGACGTGCACGGGGGTCGCTCGACCGGGTCCGCGAGGTGCTGGAGGGCGTGCCCGTTCGTTCGGTCGAGGCCCCGCTCTCACGTGGGTTCGTCTTCGAACCGGGCCACCTCGCGGTCGTCACCGAGGAGGACGTGTTCGGGACACGGCGGCACACCCGCACCGTGCCGCGCTTCACCGCTCGTCGAGCCGACCCGATCGCCGACGAGCTGCATCCGGGCGACCACGCCGTGCATCGGATCCATGGGGTCGGTCGCTACGCGGGCATCGTGCACCGCGCGCTCGCGGGAGCCGAGCGCGACTACCTGGTGCTCGAGTACGCGCAGGGCGACAAGTTGTTCGTCCCGAGCGACCAGGTCGGGATGGTGGCCCGGTACATCGGCGGGGATCAGCCGCGCGTGCACCGGATGGGCGGCTCGGACTGGTCGCGCGCCACGGCGAAGGTGCGCCGGGCCGTCAAGGACATGGCCGGGGAGCTCGTTCGGCTCTACACCGTTCGCATGTCGGTGCCCGGCCACGCCTTCGGCCCCGACACCCCATGGCAGCAGGAACTCGAGAACGCGTTCCCGCATGACGAGACGCCGGACCAGTTGCGGGTGATCGAGGAGGTCAAGCGCGACATGGAGCAGGTCGCGCCGATGGATCGCCTCGTGCTCGGCGACGTCGGGTTCGGCAAGACCGAGATCGCTCTGCGGGCCGCGTTCAAGGCCGTCATGGAGGGCAAGCAGGTCGCGGTGCTCGTACCCACCACGCTGCTCGCCGAGCAGCACTTCATCACGCTGTCGGAGCGGTTCGCGCCGTTCCCGGTGGCCGTGAAGATGTTGTCCCGGTTCGTGTCCCCGGCCGAGCAACGAGCGGTCCTCGACGACGCTGCCGCGGGCAAGGTGGACGTCGTCATCGGCACGCACCGACTGCTCGGCCGGGACGTGGCGTTCAAAGATCTCGGGTTGCTCGTGGTCGACGAGGAGCAGCGGTTCGGCGTTGCCCACAAGGAGCGGCTGAAGCGACTGCGGGCGCAGGTCGACGTGCTCACGATGACCGCCACGCCGATCCCTCGCACCCTCGAGATGGCGCTCACCGGCATCCGCGAGCTCTCGACGATCGACTCCCCGCCCGAGGATCGTCAGCCGGTGCTGACCTACGTCGGCGCCTACGACGAGGCGCTGGCGCTCGGCGCCGTGCGCCGTGAGCTGCTTCGGGAAGGGCAGACGTTCTGGGTCCACAACCGCGTGGCGACGATCGAGCGGACGGCCGGTTGGCTCCGCGAGCAGCTGCCCCAGGCGCGGATCGACGTCGCCCACGGGCAGATGGACGAGGAACAGCTCGAGCGTCGGATGGTGCGCTTCTGGGATCGGGAGGCCGACGTGCTCGTGTGCACGACGATCATCGAGTCCGGACTCGACGTGCCGAGCGCGAACACCCTCATCGTCGACCGGGCCGACATGCTCGGACTGGCGCAGCTGTACCAGCTCCGTGGCCGTGTCGGGCGCAGCACCGAGCGCGCGTTCGCGTACTTCTTCTTCCCGCCGCAGCGGGAGATGACCCAGGAGGCCCATGAGCGCCTGGCGACCATCGCCGCGCACCAGGCGCTCGGCAGCGGATTCCAGATCGCGCTGCGTGATCTCGAGATCCGAGGCGCGGGCAACCTGCTGGGCGCCGAACAGTCGGGCCACATCGCGAGCGTCGGCTTCGACACGTACGCGCGGATCCTGCAGGAATCGGTCCGCGAGCTGCAGGGGCAGCCGGTCGAACAGGAGAAGGACCTGCGGATCGACCTGCCGGTCAAGGCGTTCATCCCACCCGGCTGGGTCGCCCAGGAGTCGCTGCGTCTCGAGCTGTACCGGCGGATCTCGCTGGCCGGCGACCACGCCACGCTCGCCGAGATCCGCGCCGAGACGATCGATCGCTACGGCGCGCTGCCCGAGCAGGTACAGACGCTGTTCGCGATCGCGTCGCTCCGCATCACCGCGACACGGATCGGTCTCGACGAGATCGCCACGTATCGTGACCAGGTTCGACTCACGCCGGTCGCGCTGCCCGATCACCTGCTGGTCGATCTCGGCGAACGGGTGGACGGCGCCACCTTCCACGAGGCCAAGCGCACGCTGAACCTGACGCCGGAGCGGGTGTTCGGCACCGACCTGGTGCGGTGGGTCGAGTCCCGACTGCGTCTGGCCGTGGGTGAGCCCGCCGAGGCGGGCCTGGTGCCCGCGTAGACTGAGCGGATGCGCATCCTCAGGCTTCCCTTCGCACGCCCGGCTCTGGTGGCGGCCGCCACGGCGTTCGCGCTCCTGCTGCCCTCCTGCGCAGGGGCCTCGCCCGCGGCCACCGTCGGGGGGGTGCCGATCACCGAGGAGCAGCTCGCGCACGGCGCCGATCTGTTCCGGTTCCTGTCGGCGGTCAACCAACAGCCATGCGGCCAGGCCGAGGCCGGCACCGATGAGACCGAGGAATCCGCCTGCAACCGATTCGTGCTGACCAATCTGATCGAGCTCGAGCTCACCGACACCTACGCCGAGCAGGAGGGCATCGTGATCGACGACGCCGAGCTGGACCAGGCGATCGCGGGTCTCGACGAGCAGCTCGGCGCCGACGCGATCGACGAGCAACTGGCCGCCAACGACCTGACCCGCGACGATCTTCGCGAGCTGGCCCGTCGGTTCGCGGTGTTGCGAGAGGTGGCCCGTGCGGTCACGGCCGAGGCCCTCGACGACGACGAGTTGCGGGCCCGCTACGAGCGCGACATCACGTCGTTCACGACGGTCGAGGTGGCGCACATCCTGGTCGAGAGCCGCGGCGAGGCCGACGAGGTGTACGCGGCGGTGACGGCGCCCGGATCCACCCGTGATGACTTCCTCGCGCTGGCCGAAGAGGTGTCGATCGACCCCGGCGCGCAGGAGAACTCGGGCGTCTACCCTCCGCAGCTCGCCTCCGGCTATGTGCCCGAGTTCGCGAACGCCGCCGTGGCGCTCGAGCCCGGCGAGATCTCCGAGCCCGTCCAGACCGAGTTCGGGTGGCACGTGCTCCTGCTCGACGACAAGCAGGTGACGCCGTTCGAGGACGCTCGGCAAAGCATCATCGAGCAGTCGTCGGGAGAGGAGTTCGGGCAGTGGCTGCGCGATCGCCTCGGCCCCGACGATCTCGAGGTCAACCCTCGCTACGGACGCTTCGACCTGGAGACCCTGACCGTGCAGCGGATCGGGAGCACCGACCCCGACGCGAGCCCCACGGCATCGCCCGAGGGACCGGTCAACACGCCCACGCAACAGCCGTGAGACCGCCCGACGACCCTGGGGTGACCTTCGACGGGGCCGTCCCGTCGTCCCGGGGCGGGGATCGGCTGCTGGACCTCCTGCGGATCCAGGCCCGGTTGCGCGGGCCCGGCGGGTGCCCCTGGGACGCGGAGCAGACCCACGCGACGCTCGCCCGTCACCTGTTGGAGGAGACCCACGAGCTGCTCGAGGCGATCGAGGGCGGCGACGATGCGGCGATCCGGGACGAGCTCGGCGACGTGCTGCTGCAGGTGACGTTCCACGCGCAGATCGCCGCCGACGAGGGGCGCTTCGACATCGACGACGTCGCCGAGGGCCTCGTGGCCAAGCTGGTCCACCGGCATCCCCACGTGTTCGGCGACACGCAGGTACGTGACGCCGACGAGGTGCTCGTCAACTGGGAGAAGCGCAAAGCCGAGGAGACCGGCGGCCGCACCGGGGTCGACGAAGGGATCCCCGCCACCCTGCCGGCCCTCGCGAGGGCGGCGAAGGTGCAGCGCCGGGCAGCGGGCTGGGGCTTCGAGTGGCGCAGCGTCGACCGGGCGCTCGAGGCGCTGCGCGAGGAGGTCGACGAGCTGGCGGCCGCCACCGAGCCGGGCGCTTCGGACGCGGAGGTTGAAGAAGAGGTCGGCGACGTCCTGTTCGCCCTCGTGGCGCTCGCTCGCAAGCTCGGCGTCGACGCCGAGTCGGCCCTGCGGCGCGCGATCGCAGGCTTCGCCGTGCGCTACGAGCGCTTCACCGAGCTCGCCGCCGCGCGGGGGCTCGACGTCGAGACCGCGCCCGAAGACGAGCTGCGAGCGCTGTTCCGGTCCACCAAGGCAGGGGACGACGTATGAGCGAGCCCTCGTCGCACGGGGACCTCGCCAGGATCGAGCGGTTCACCCGCTGGCTGGAGGACACCACGAGCTCACGGCTCGAGCCATCGCCGATGGGCACGGCGGTGTTCAACGACGACTTCCCGGTGCGCTGGGACAGCAACTTCCTGCGGGTCGAAGGGGCAAGAGGAACGACGTCGGCGACCGCAGTCGCCGATGAGTGTGAGCGATGGTACGGCTCGTTCCTCCATCGCGAGGTCATCGTGGAGGACGCCGACCGCGGCGCAGCCCTCGCGATGGGCTTCGCCGATCTCGGATGGGAGGTGGCGCGTCTCGTCTACATGGCGCGACGCCGGCCCTCGTATCGTGACGTCTCGACCCAGATGGTCGACGAGGTGAGCGTCGACGATCTCCGTCCCGCGATCCACGAGGTGAACGTCGCGGCCTCGGCGCAGACGACCGAGGTCGAGTCGCGTCAGCTGACGGACTTCCGGCTGGTGTTGCGGGACCGTGTTGGAGCACGTTTCTTCGCAGCGTCCGTCGACGGCGAGATCGCATCCTTCTGCGAACTGTACGTTCACGATGGCCTGGCGCAGATCGAAGACGTGAACACGCTGGAGCGGTTCCGTGGTCGGGGCTTGGCGCGGGCGTGCGTGGCCCGGGCCGCCGCCGAAGCTGACGCTGCGGGTGCCGAGCTCGTGTTCCTGATCGCCGACGATCAGGACTGGCCGAAGCACCTGTACGCGACGCTCGGGTTCGATCCGGTGGGGCACTTCTCCCAGTTCAACCGGCCGCCGACATCCGCGAGGCCAGCGCCGGCGGGGCCGTCTGAGCCGACCGCCTGAGCTTCCGCGGCCGGCGGTGGGGTGTCCGGTAGCATCGGACCACATGTCCACGATCGACCTGCTCCGCGCACGCGAGATCCTCGATTCACGCGGCAACCCCACCGTCGAGGTCGACGTGTGGCTCGACGATGGCGCGTTCGGCCGCGCCGCGGTGCCGTCGGGCGCCTCGACAGGTGAGCACGAGGCGCTCGAGTTGCGCGATGGCGACGCGAGCCGCTTCGGCGGCAAGGGGGTCCGC
>Ga0299913_10005037_pt1 | contig 11215 bp, 9 predicted proteins | sample RVTome_9_FD_201360 | JGI IMG/M metagenome (GOLD analysis project Ga0299913, IMG submission 201360) | Soil microbial communities from uranium-contaminated site in the Upper Colorado River Basin, Wyoming, United States - RVT155D38 (version 2) ... | reverse complement strand
TCCATGCTTATTTCTCCGCCTTCGCCTTCTCGTCGTCGGCCGCGCCGTTCGTGGCCGAGTCCGCGTCGCTCACCACCTGCTCCTCGCGCTCATCGGCCGCGCCCTTGGCACCGTCCCCGTCGGCCTTTACGCCGGACAGGTCGATCCCCAGCTCCTCCGCGGCCCGTAGCAGCTCGTCGTCCTCTTCGCCCAGCTCGACCGCCGCTTCGTCGGCGACGAGGTTGACGTCCAGGCCCAGGCTCTGGATCTCCTTCAGCAGGACCTTGAACGACTCGGGGATCGACGGCTCGGGGATGTTCTCGGACTTCACGATCGACTCGTAGGCCTTGACGCGGCCGACGGTGTCGTCGGACTTCACCGTGAGCATCTCCTGCAGCGTGTACGCGGCGCCGTAGGCCTCGAGCGCCCACACCTCCATCTCGCCGAACCGCTGGCCGCCGAACTGCGCCTTTCCCCCCAGCGGTTGCTGGGTGACCAGCGAGTAGGGGCCCGTCGAACGAGCGTGGATCTTGTCGTCCACCAGATGGAGCAGCTTCAGGATGTACATGTAGCCCACCGTCACCCGGCTCTCGTAGGGCTCGCCGGTACGGCCGTTGAACAGCGTCACGGTGCCGCCGGCGCGGATGCCATCCGGGGCCTTGGCATCGACGGCGAAGTCGATCCCGCGGTCGGCGTTCTCCTCCTGCCAGCGCGCGAGCGCCTCGTCGACGTCCTCGACCCGGGCGCCGTCGAACACGGAGGTCGCCACCTTCACGGGCGAGCCGGTCTTCGCCGCCTGCTTGTAGGCGTCGGAGCCGTCGTCGTACCAGCCGTTGGCGGCGACCCAGCCGAGATGGGTCTCAAGGATCTGGCCGATGTTCATCCGGCTCGGGACCCCGAGCGGGTTCAGGATCACGTCGACCGGCGTGCCGTCCTCAAGGAACGGCATGTCCTCCTCGGGCACGATCTTCGAGATCACGCCCTTGTTGCCGTGGCGCCCGGCGAGCTTGTCGCCCTCGGCGATCTTGCGCTTGGTCGCCACGTATACGCGAACCAGGTTGTTCACGCCCGGGGGCAGGTCGTCGCCCTCGTCGCGGTCGAACGTGAGCACGTCGATCACGACCCCGCCCTCGCCGTGGGGCACCTTCAGCGAGGTGTCGCGGACCTCGCGCGCCTTCTCCTTGAAGATCGCGCGGATCAGCTTCTCCTCCGCGGTCAGCTCGGTCTCGCCCTTTGGCGTCACCTTGCCGACCAGCAGGTCGCCGGAGATGACCTCGGCGCCGACGCGGACGATGCCGCGCTCGTCGAGGTTTCGCAGCGAGTCCTCGGAGCGGTTGGGGATGTCGCGGGTGATCTCCTCGTCGCCGAGCTTCGTGGTCCGCGCGTCGATCTCGTACTCCTCGATGTGGATCGAGGTCAGCTCGTCGTCCTTGAACAGGCGGCTGGAGAGGATGACCGCGTCCTCGAAGTTGTAGCCCTCCCAGGACATGAACGCGACCAGGCAGTTTTTGCCGAGGGCGATCTCGCCGCCCGCGGTCGAGGAGCCGTCGCAGAGCACGTCGCCCTTCTTGACCTTGTCGCCGACCGCGACCGTCGGGACCTGGTGGATGATCGTCCCCTGGTTCGAGCGCATGAACTTGTCGAGCTCGTACTCGTCCTTCTTCGAGCCGTGGGTGACGACCATCCTCTCAGCGTCGACGTAGGTGACCTCGCCGTCGGCGGTGGCAAGGATCACGTCGCCGGTGTCGATCGCGGCGCGCCGCTCCATCCCGGTCCCGATGTGGGGGGCCTCGGGCTTCAGCAGCGGCACCGCCTGGCGCTGCATGTTCGACCCCATCAGCGCGCGGTTCGCGTCGTCGTGCTCGAGGAAGGGGATGAGCGCCGTCGCCACCGACCAGATCTGGCTCGGCGAGACGTCCATCAGCGTCACTTCCTTGGGTGACTTCAGCTCGACGTCGCCCTCGCCGATCCGGCACAGCACCTGCGGGCCCTTGAGCTTCCCCGACTTCGGGTCGACCTCGGCGTTCGCCTGGGCGATGATGTGGCCCTCCTCCTCCTGGGTGGCGTCGAGGTGGACGATCTCCTTGGTGACGGTGCCGCCCTTGACCACGCGGTAGGGGGTGGTGACGAAGCCGTGCTCGGAGACCTCGGCATAGGAGGAGAGCGACCCGATCAGGCCGATGTTCGGCCCCTCCGGCGTCTCGATCGGGCACATCCGGCCGTAGTGGGTCGGGTGCACGTCGCGCACCTCGATCGGCGCCCGCTCGCGCGTGAGGCCGCCGGCGCCCAGCGCCGACAGGCGGCGCCGGTGGGTGAGGCCTGCGAGGGAGTTGGTCTGGTCCATGAACTGCGACAGCTGCGACGAGCCGAAGAACTCCTTCAGCGCCGCGACCACGGGGCGGATGTTGATGATCGTCTGCGGCGTGATCGCGTCGGAGTCCTCGGTCGTGAGGCGCTCGCGGACGACGCGCTCCATCCGGTAGAGACCGACGCGGAACGCGTCCTGGATCAGCTCGCCGACGGTGCGCAGCCGGCGGTTGCCGAAGTGCTCGTACTCGTCGAGATGGTCCTTGATCGGCTCGCGCGGAGCCAGCGCCAGCTCGGCCGCGTAGTCCTTCACGGGGTTTTCCTCGTCGAAGTTCTCGAGCTCGGGATCGAGCAGCTTCGGCAGCGTCACCAGCTCCTTGATCAGGGCGACGATGTCGTCGCGGGTGAGGACGCGGGTGTCGAGGTCGACGTCGAGGTCGAGGCGGGCGTTCAGCTTGTAGCGGCCGACGCGGGTGAGGTCGTAGCGCTTGGGATCGAAGAAGAGCTGCTCCATCAGCGCCTTGGCGGCGTCGACCGACGGCGGCTCGCCGGGGCGCTGCTTCTTGAACAGCTCGATCAGCGCGCCCTCCTCCGTCTTGGTGGGCTCGGTGTCGGCCTCGATCGTGTGGCGGATATAGACCGACTCGTCGAAGAGCTTCAGGATCTCCTCGTCCGAGACGAAGCCCATCGCGCGCAGCAGCACCGTCACCGGGAGCTTGCGCTTGCGGTCGATGCGGGCGTAGACGCGGCCCTTCTTGTCGATCTCGAGCTCCAGCCACGAGCCGCGCGCGGGCATCAGGTTGGCGATGAAGACCTGCTTCTCACGGTCCTTCGGCTCCATCACGTAGGCGCCGGGCGAACGCACGAGCTGGGTGACGACCACGCGCTCGGTACCGTTGATGATGAACGTGCCGCGATCGGTCATCCATGGGAAGTCCCCCATGAACACGGTCTGCTCGCGGATCTCGCCGGTCTCGCGATTCTGGAAGGCGACGGTGACGTTGAGCGGGCGCGAGTAGGTGATGTCCTTCTCGCGGCACTCGGCCACGGTGTGCGTGGGTTCGTCGAACTTCAGATCGCCGAAGACGATGGCCAGGTTCCCCGTGTAGTCCTCGATCGGGGAAACGTCCTCGATGGTGCTCCTCAACATCCCCGACTTCGGGTCGGTGAGCGCCTCGAAGGAGCGGCGCTGGATATCGATCAGGTGGGGGACTTCAACGGGGGTGGAGAGGCGTGAAAAGGACTTCCGGACGACAGGGGCAGCGGGAACTCTGGCCAACTGGGCGACTCCTCAGGTGGTCGAAGAACGGGAACGGATCTCCGCGCGAGAGATCCGGGCAAGATTCGGCGAACGACGCGCGACCGAGCAGGATAACACACGCGACCCCGGCGTCCGCAAGATTTCGTCACGCAGGCCCCAGGCGCCCCCCACTCGAGCCGTCCTGTCCTGAGGTCGGCAACCGGCGCGAGGGCAGGACGGCTCGGGGAATGAACGGCCTGTTTTACTTCAACTCGACTTCGCCGCCGGCTTCCTCCAGCTCGCCCTTGAGCTTCTCCGCCTCCTCGCGATCGAGGCCTTCCTTGACGGGCTTGGGCGCGCTAGCGCCTGCGTGCCGCTTGCGACTCGCAGCTCGTCAGCGCGTTGTCCCCGGTTCCGCCGTCGCAGGTGTCGCTGCCTGGACCGCCGTGGAGGTCGTCGTTGCCCTGGCCTCCCTTGAGGTCATCGGCGCCGGGGCCGCCGGCGAGGTCGTCGTTGCCCGGGCCGCCGCCCAGGTCGTCGTTGCCGGTGCCGCCGCCGATGCGGTCGTCGCCCTCGGCGCCGCGCAGGACGTCGTCGCCGCCACCTCCGGCGAGGCGATCGTTGCCGGCGCCGCCGCCGATGTCGTCGTTGCCGGCGCCGCCGCCGATGACGTCGTTGCCGGGGCCGCCGCCGATCTCGTCGTTGCCGGCGCCGCCGGTGATGCTGTCGGCACCGATGCCGCCGGAGATCGAGTCGTCGTCGGCGCCACCGCCGATGCGGTCGTTGCCGGGGCCGCCGCCAAGGTCGTCAGTGCCGGCGCCACCGCCGATGCGGTCGTGGTCGAGGCCGCCGGAGATGGTGTCGTCGCCGGAGCCGCCCGCGATGCGATCGACGCCGCCGCCGCCGCTGATCTCGTCGTTGCCGGCCTGGCCTGAGATCGAGTCGTTGCCGGGGCCGCCGCTGACGACGTCGTCGCCGTCGCCGGCGCAGATCACGTCGTCGCCGCCGAGCCCGGAGATCTGATCGTCGCCGCCCTTGGCGTCGATCACGTCAGCGCCGGGGGTGCCGGTGATCGCGTCCGGGCCCTCGGTTCCGGAGATCGTCACGGCCTTGCCCTGGCAGGTCCCCTCCGGAGGCGGGGGCGGAGGCGGGGGCGGGCCCTCGGTATCGACCGTGAACGACCGCTCAGCGGGCGTCGGGTCGACGTTCCCCGAGGTGTCGATCGCGCGCACCGCGAAGGTGTGGGGGCCGTCGGCGAGCGGGCCGATCGTCTCCGGGGAGTCGCAGGGCTCGAACGGGCCGCCGTCGACCGAGCACTCGAAGGTCGAGCCGGCCTCAGACGAGATGAACTCGAAGGTCGGGGTGTCGTCGCTGGTGGTCGAGCCCTCCGCGGGCCCCGAGGTGATCGTGGTCTCGGGCGGGTCGGTGTCGGGGTCGGCCCCGGCCAGCCGCCACAGCTCGGCCCCGGTCGTGCCGTCGTCGGCGCGGAAGTAGAGGGCGCCGTCGAAAGGGGTGAGGAAGACCGGGAACGAGGCGGAGGGACCCGGGTTGATGTCGGCGACCTGCTCGGTGGTGGTGCCGTCGCTGCGCCACAGCTCGATCCCGGTCGTGCCGTCGTCAGCGCGAAAATGGAGGGTGCCGTCGAAGGGGGTTAGCTCGGCGGGGCCCGAGCTGCCGCTGCCCGGGTTGATGTCGGCGACCTGCTCGGTGGTGGTGCCGTCGGTGCGCCACAGCTCGAAGCCGTCGGTGCCGTCGAAGGCCTGGAAGTAGAGGGCGCCGCCGAAGGGCGTTAGCCCGTTGGGGCCCGAGCTGCCGCTGCCCGGGTTGATGTCGGCGACCTGCTCGGTGGTGGTGCCGTCGGTGCGCCACAGCTCGCGGCCGTCGGTGCCGTCGAAGGCAGCGAAGTAGAGAGCGCCGTCGAAGGGGGTGAGCCCATCCGGCCCCGAGTCGCCGGCGCCCGGGTTGATGTCGTCGACCTGCTCGGTGGTGGTGCCGTCGGTGCGCCACAGCTCGTCCCCGTCGGTGCCGTCGTCGGCAGCGAAGAAGAGAGCGCCGTCGAAGGGGGTGAGCCTATCCGGCCCCGAGCCGCCGGCGCCCGGGTTGATGTCGGCGACCTGCTCGGTGGTGGTGCCGTCGGTGCGCCACAGCTCGCGGCCGGTGGTGCCGTCGTCCCTGGCAGAGAAGTAGAGGGCGCCGCCGAAGGGGGTGAGTGTATGGGGGCCCGAGTTGCCGCTGCCCGGGTTGATGTCGGCGACCTGCTCGGTGGTGGTGCCATCGGTGCGCCACAGCTCTTCCCCGCCCCCGGGGTCGTCGTTGGCGCGGAAGTAGAGGTGGCCGTCGAAGGGGGTCAGCTCGGCGGGGGCCGAGCTGCCGCTGCCCGGGTTGATGTCGGCGACCTGCTCGGTGGTGGTGCCGTCGGTGCGCCACAGCTCGGTGCCGTCGGTGCCGCCGTCGGCAGCGAAGTAGAGGGCGCCGCCGAAGGGAGTGAACGAACTGGGGAACGAGTCGTCGGCACCCGGGTCGATGTCGGCGACCTGCTCGGTGGTGGTCCCATCGCTGCGCCACAGCTCTGTCCCGGTGGTGCCGTCGTCGGCGCGGAAGTAGAGGGCCCCGTCGAAGGGGGTTATCGTGCCGGCGCCCCCGCTGCCAGCGCCCGGGTTGATGTCGGCGACCTGCTCGGGCGTCTGCGCCCAGCCGACGCCCACCGAGCCGACCAGCAGGGTCACGGCCAAGGCGAGGGCGCCCGCCAGCGCGCGGTGGAGGCCGGCGAGGCGGCGCGGTCGCCGCGTGGCGCCGGGCCGCGGAGCGCGGATGCGAGCAAGACCGGTGATGCGGGGTGATACCTCCAGCGGTTCCTATCCCATCTCCACCCCGGGGTTCCCCCGGGACGGCCGGTTTCCGACCCTATCTCAATCGGCGACGACACGCGACCTCGCCGCAACTCGTCAGCGTGTCGGTGCCGGTGCCTTCGGTGCAGGCATCGGCGCCGGGACCCGTAGAGGTCTCGTTGGCGGGCCCACTGCTGAGCTGGTCGGGACCACTGCCCCTGGTGAGGTCGTCGTTGCCTCCGCCCCCGGCGACAGGGACAGCGGGAACTCTGGCCAACTGGGCGACTCCTCAGGTGGTCGAAGCACGGAAACGGATCTCCGCGCGAGAGACCAGGGGCTGCGACTACTTCAGCTCGACTTCGCCGCCGGCTTCCTCCAGCTCGCCCTTGAGCTTCTCCGCCTCCTCGCGATCGAGGCCCTCCTTGACGGGCTTGGGCGCGCCATCCACCAGCGCCTTCGCCTCCTTGAGGCCGAGGCCGGTGGCCGCCCGAACGGCCTTGATCACCTGGATCTTCTTCTCGCCGCCGGAGTTGAGGACCACGTCGACGGTCGAGGACTCCTCGGCGGCGCCGTCCTCGGCCCCTGCTCCGGCGGCGGCCGGCGCCGCCGCGGCGACCGCGGTCGCCGAGACGCCGAACTCCTCCTCGAGCGCCTTGATCCGCTCGGACAGCTCCAGGACCGAGATCGACTTCAGCTCCTCGATCCAGTCCTCCGTGCTCAGCTTCGTATCAGCCATCAGTGCCTTCCTCTTCGTCGGTTTCGGTCTCTTCGGAAGCCTGAGAGGGGTCAGACCCCTCGCCGGCGTCGGGTTCGGGCGTCGCCTCGGCTTCGGGGTCTGACCCCGCGTCTGCAGGCTCGTCGGCCCCGCTCACCAACCCCTGCTCGGCCATCTGGGCGAGCTGGCGCCCCAGGCCCGAGAGCAGGTTGCTCATACCGGCCGCGAGCCCGGTGATCGGGCTCGCCACGGTGCCGACGAGCTGGCCGTGGAGGACCTCCAGGCCGGGCAACCGGGCGATCGCCACGAACTCGTCGGGGTCGAGGGCGGCCCCGTCCATGATCCCGCCCTTGTAGGCGAGGATGCCGTGCTCGCGCGAGAAGGTGAAGATCGCCTTCGCGGCGGTCACCGGGTCGCCCTTGATCAGGGTCAGGGCCGTCGGTCCCACCAGCAGCTCATCCAGCTCTCGAGCGCCCGCCTGCTCGGTGGCGCGCTTCGCCAGCCGGTTCTTGACCACGCTGAACGCGGCGTCGGCCTCTCGGAGCTTCGCCCGCAGCTCCGCCGCCTGGGGAACGCTGATCCCGCGGTAGTCCACGGCGAAGATCGCCTCGGCCTCGTTCAGGCCCTGCGCGATCTCCTCGACCGCCGCTGCTTTCTGTTCCTTGTTCATCTAAACGAAGAGCCCGCACGCAGGCGGGCTCGGAAGGTCAGGGGCTCCGGCTCCACCTGCACCGGTCTTCTGGCTTTCGCCTGCCGGTGGTCTCGGGCAGATCAGGTTGTCGGCGCGGCAGTGTAGCGGGGCCGAGCGGCGGCCCGGCCGGTTCGCCCCCTTTTTGAGCCGCCCTGGCGCTAGGCAGTCGTGGCGGCCGCGGGCTCGGGCTCCGCGGCGGCGTCCTCGGCATTCGCCGTCGCACCCCCACCGCTCGCGAGGATCTCGGCTTCGCGGATTCGGGCCGGGTCGACGCGCACGCCCGGGCCCATCGCCGTCGTCAGCGTGATCGAGTGGATGTAGCGGCCCTTGGCGGCGGCGGGCTTGGCCCGGTTGATCTCGTCGACGACGGCGGCGTAGTTCTCGAGTAGCGCGCGCTCGCCGAAGCTGGCCTTGCCGATCGTCAGGTGGACGTTGGCGTTGCGGTCGGTGCGGTACTCGACCTTGCCCGACTTCGCCTCGTTCACGGCCTTGGCAATGTCGTCGGTGACGGTGCCCACCTTCGGGTTCGGCATCTTCCCCTGCGGGCCCAGCACCCGGCCGAGCTTCGACACCACCGGGCCCATCAGCGCCGGTGTCGAGATCGCGACGTCGAAGTCGGTCCAGCCCTCCTCGATCCGCTCCGCCAGGTCCTGGGCGCCGACGAACTCGGCTCCGGCCTCCTGCGCCGCGCGGGCTCCGTCGCCCTCGGCGAAGACGGCGATCGAGACGTCCTTGCCGAGGCCGTTCGGCAGCGCCAGCGTGCCCCGGAGCTGCTCCTCGGCGTGGCGCACGTTGAGGCCCAGCTTCATGTGCAGCTCGACCGTCTCGTCGAAGTTCGCCGAGGCGGTCTCGCGCACGAGCGCGACCGCCTCCGCAGGCTCATAGGCGCGGTCGCGGTCGACCTTGTCGTAGGCGGCGCGGTAGCGCTTGCCGCGAGCCATCACTCCAACCCCTCCACGTCCACCCCCATCGAACGCGCGGTGCCGGCGATGATCCGGGAGGCGGCGTCGAGGTCGTTGGCGTTCAGGTCGGGCATCTTGCGCTCGGCGATCTGGCGGATCTGGTCGGCCCGGATCGTCCCCACCTTGTCCACGTGCGGCTCGCCCGAGCCCTTCTCGATCCCGATCGCCTCGCGGATGAGGACCGCGGCGGGCGGGGTCTTGGTGATGAAGGTGAACGAGCGGTCCTCGAAGACGGTGATCTCGACCGGGATGATCGTCCCCGCGTCCTGCTGTGTCTGCGCGTTGAACGCCTTGCAGAACTCCATGATGTTGACCCCGTGCTGTCCCAGCGCGGGGCCGACCGGCGGCGCCGGGTTGGCGGCGCCCGCAGGGATCTGCAGCTTGATCATGGTGAGGACCTTCTTGGCCATCGCGACGGGCGAGGATAGCCGGAACCGGCCACCGTCGAGGCACGCCGGCGCGACTACCATGCAACTCATGAGGGCCACCCCAGCCTCCCAGGGTCGAGCCGTCGATCCCGCCCGGCGTCGCCGGCTTCGGGCCGACGCGCGGCGCTCGCTCACCGAGAACCTCGCTGAGGGCATCGCCCTCAGTCACAAGCTGCACCGGTTCGCCGGCGCCGCCCGACGACGGTGAGCGCGCCGGCCTTCGACGAGCTGCTCCGCAAGCTGGTCGACGAGGGGGTCGGGTTCGTGCTCGTCGGCGGCTTGGCCCTGAACGCATGGGGGGTCGTGCGTGGCACGAAGGACGTCGATGTCGTCGCCGGCCCCGATCCCGCCAACCTGAAGCGACTGGCCGCGGCGGTCGTGAGCATCGGCGGCCACGCGCAGCAGCATGAAGCGCTGCTGGGAAGCGAGATATCGATCGCGGCCGCCCTCAATGCCGAGAAACAGGTGACCTTCGAGACCGACCTTGGTCGCCTCGACGTGCTTCGCGGATTACCCGGGATGGCGCCCTACGACGAGCTCCGGGCCCGGGCAGGTGAGGCGGACGTGCTGGGCGTGACCGTCGCTGTCTGCTCACTCGAGGATCTCCGCGCGATGAAGCGAGGTGCGGGCGGCAAGCGCGACCTCGCCGATCTCGAGGACCTCGACGCCGCGCACGGCGACGAGCCCGAGGCGGATGGCGGCTAGATCTTCTTCACCTGGTCGTATCCGACCTCGACCGGGGTCTCGCGGCCGAAGATCGAGACCAGCACCTTGAGCTTCGCCGCGTCCTCGTTGATCTCGGCGATCTCGCCGGAGAAGTCCGACAGCGGGCCCGAGATCACCTTGACGGTCTCCCCCAGCTCGAACTGAGCGCGCGCCTTGGGGCGCTCGGCGGTCTCGCGGTGGAGCAGCCGGTCCACCTCGGGCTGCGAGAGCGGGATCGGCTTGTTTCGCGAGCCGACGAAGCCGGTCACTCCCGGGGTGTTCTTGACCAGGTTCCAGGCGTTGTCGGTCATCTCCATGTTGACGAGGACGTAGCCCGGCATCGTGCGCTTCTCGACCGGTACGCGCTGGCCGTCCTTGAGCTCGGTGACCTGCTCGGTGGGCACGACGACGTGGCGCACGTGACCGCGCTCGTTCATCGTCTCGACCCGGTGCTCGAGGTTGTGCTTGACCTTGTTCTCGTGCCCGGAGTAGGTGTTGATCACGTACCAGCGGAACATGTGCTCAGTTCTCAGGCTTTCTGTCTCGGGTTGGCTTGACGGGATCGCTAGAGGACGATCTTGACCAGCTCGGAGAAGATCGCGTCGAGGACGCCGAGGTACGCCGCGGCGATGGTGATGAAGATCAGGGTGATGGCCGAGGCCTGGATCAGCGTCTCGCGGTCGGGCCACTGGACGCGGCGAAGCTCGGCGATGCAGGAGGCCAGAAAGCCGGTTACGCGCCCCCGCTGGCGCTCGACCGGCTCGTCCCTGGGACGGCGGCGCTCCTCCGACTCCTTCGCGCGCTGGCGCGCCTCGCGTTCCTCGCGCCTTCGCTCGCGCCTGGTGAGCTTGTCCTCGGCGGGCTCGGGCTCGGCGTCCGTCGCCGGCTTGCCGACGTCGGCGCGCGAGGGCGCCGGCGCCTCGGGCTCGGCGGCGCCATCCTTCAGCGCCTCGAGGTCGGCGCCGCGCTCGGCCAGCTCGGCCTCGGCCACGTTGGCCGACTCGGGCACCTGGGTGTCGTGCTGGGCGTGCGACTCGGCGCTGCGGGCCTTGCCGGCCTGCGCCTGCTGTTGCGCCTCGCGCTTTCGGCGCTCGGCCTTTCGCTGTGCTCGTGACTTTGCCATCAGCTAGCGGTTCTTCCTGAATCTCTTGCGGACGGCTTCGCCGTCCTTACATGCTGCTTTCGGATCAAAGATCCTCATCAGACCGGAGCCGCTAGCGCGTCTCCTTATGTGATGTGTGCCGCCCGCACCACCGGCAGTACTTGCGCAGCTCGACCCGGTCGGGCGTGTTGCGCCGCGACTTGTTCGACTGGTAGTTGCGCCGCTTGCACTCCTCACACGCGAGCGTGACGGCGATTC
>Ga0299913_10005036_pt1 | contig 11215 bp, 6 predicted proteins | sample RVTome_9_FD_201360 | JGI IMG/M metagenome (GOLD analysis project Ga0299913, IMG submission 201360) | Soil microbial communities from uranium-contaminated site in the Upper Colorado River Basin, Wyoming, United States - RVT155D38 (version 2) ... | reverse complement strand
TCGACGTCAAGCGGTTCGTCGACCTGACCGACGCGGAGCTGGACGAGTACCTCGACCGCAACGTCCAGGCGCTTCGAGCTGCCGCGACGTGGCACCACAGCGACGTCGTGATCGCCGGCCACGCGGTTCCCGGCGCCGTCGTGGCCAAGCGTGCCCTCGACCCGAGCCGCTACGTGGTGAAGGTCCACGGGAGCGATCTCGAGTACGCGATCCGGCCCGACCGCCGGTATCGCACGCTGGCGAACGAGGGGCTCGGTGCCGCTCGCGCCGTCGTCGGGGCGAGCGCCGACGTCCTGGACCGGACGATCGGGCTGGTCCCGGGGATCGAGCACCTCGTCCGCATCGTCCCGCCGGGTGTCGCGGCCGACTTCCGGCCTCGCCCTCGCGCAGAGGCGTTGCTCGAGACGGCGGCGTCCCTCGACCGGGACCCGGAGGCCGCCCACGGTCGTCCCGACACGCTCGACGCCGAGGTCGAGCACGCGCTCGAGCGCCGCGATGCGAGTGCCCTCGACGAGCTCGCAGCCGCGTACGACCAGCAGGCGCCGGACCCCGGTGCGGCGGAGAGCCTGCGGTCGCTCGCCCCGCTGCAGGGCCCGCTCGTCGGCTACATCGGGAAGCTGATCCCGCAGAAGGGCGTCCCGACGATGCTGGCCGCTACCGCCGCGTCCGAGACCGCGCCGCCGGTCCTCGTGGTCGGGTTCGGGTCGCAGCGAGAGTGGCTCCACGCGCTCGTCCGCGCGCTGCGGGCCGGCGACTCCGACGCGCTCCGGTGGTTGCGGGAGACCGGCGGTATGCCGCTCGACACCGACCTGCCACCACGGCCGGATCTCCGATCGGCGTTCACGGGGCGACTGGATCACCGGTACGCGCCAGGGGCGCTCGCCGCCCTCGACGTGCTCGTCGTCCCGTCGATCCTCGACGAAGCCTTCGGGATGGTCTCCATCGAGGGAGCCGCCGCGGGAGCGCTGCCGCTCGTCGCGCGACATTCGGCCCTCGCCGAGGTCGCGCGCGCGTTCGAGGACGAGGTCGGGCGCCCCGGCTTGTTCTCCTTCGAGCCCGGACCCGGCGCGGTGCGGAACCTGGCCGAGCGCATCGACGACCTCGTCTCGCTCCCGTCGGACGAGCGGGGCGAGCTCCGCGGACGCGTCGCAGGGTTCGCCATGCGTGAATGGTCCTGGGAACGCACGGCTTCACTTCTGCTCGAGGCCGCCGGAGCCGAGTAGCTCGGTCAGACGCTCGTTCGGCTCCTCTTGAGGAACTGGCCCTGGCCCTCCTTGCCGTGGAACTCGCCGTTCTCGACCAGCACGGCTCCACGCTGCAGGACCACCTCGGGCAGCCCTTTCACGCTCAGCCCTTCGAAGCACGAGTAGTCGACGTTCATGTGGTGCGTCTTGGCCGAGATCGTTCGCTCGTGGTTCGGGTCGAACACGACGATGTCGGCGTCGGAGCCCGGCGCGATGGTGCCCTTGCGCGGGTACAGCCCGAACATCCGCGCCGGCGCCGTCGAGACGAGTTGCACGAACCGGTTGAGCCCGATCTTCCCGTCGTGCACGCCCTGGAACATCAGCGTGAAGCGGTCCTCGACGCTCGGCAGGCCGTTCGGGATCTTGGAGAAGTCGTCTTTCCCCAAGTCCTTCTGCCCCTTGAAGTTGAACGGGGCGTGATCGGTGGCGACCAGCTGCAGGTCGCCCTGCCGAAGGCCCGACCACAGCTCCTCCTGGTGGTCCTTCGGCCGCAGCGGCGGCGAACAGACGAACTTGGCTCCCTCGAACCCCGGACGCGCCATGTCCTCCTGCGAGAGATACAGGTACTGCGGGCAGGTCTCGGCGAACGCCGGAAGGCCGCGGTCGCGCGCGTCGCGCACCGCGTTCAGGGCGTCGCGAGACGACAGGTGGACGATGTAGGCAGGTGTGCCGGCGAGCTCGGCGAGCTTGAAGACGCGGTGGACGGCCTCTCCCTCCATCACGGACGGGCGGGTCATCCCGTGGTTGACTGGATCCGTCTTGCCGTCGGCGAGGTACTGCTTCACGAGCACGTCGATCGGGCCGCCGTTCTCCGCGTGCATCATGATCAGCGCCCCGCTGCCGGCGGCGCGCTGCATCGCCGTGAAGATCGACGCGTCGTCGAGCATGAACACACCCGGGTACGCCATGAACAGCTTGAACGAGGTGACGCCCTCCTCCACCAGGTCGTCCATCTCCTTGAGGACCTGGTCGTTCACGTCCTTCACGATCATGTGGAACCCGAAGTCGGTGCACGCCTTCTGCGCCTTCTCGTGCCACAGGTCGAGGCCCTGCCGGAGCCCTTCCCCCGTCCCCTGGAGCGCGAAATCCACGATCGTGGTGGTGCCGCCGAACGCGGCGGCGCGCGTCCCGGTTCCGAAGTCGTCCGAGCAGAACGAGCCTCCGAACGGAAGGTCGAAGTGCGTGTGCGGGTCGACCCCGCCCGGCATGACGTAGCGATCGGTCGCATCGATCACGCGATCGGCCTCGACGGGCATCCCGACCCCGATCGCGGCCACTTTCTCGTCTTCGATCACGACGTCGGCCCTCGTCGCCTCGGTGGCGGTGACGACCGTGCCGTTGCGGATCAGGGTCCTCATGACGGTTCGCGCTCCTTCGTCCGGAGACGGAACAGTCTGCCCCACCGGGGTTCGGCCGTCACATCGAGCGCGGGCACCTCAGGTTCCCGGCTCATGCCGGAGCCGCTCGCGAGCGCAGCGATCACGCCTTCTGGATGTCGCGCGCGCTATCGCGTCATGCGCCAGGGATCCGGACCTCGATCCACACGAGTCGGTGGTCCGAGCTCGGGAAGGGGAACGTCCCGACCAATGGGAACAGCGGATCGTCGGAGGTCGGCCAGAAGACAGCTGCCTCGGTGATCCTCATGTTCCTCCGCGGTAGCACGTAGTCGGCGCGGAGGTTCCCGGGAGCCACGTCGGAAAAATCGGCGGTGTCGAAGGCCGGGTTTCCGATGTGCGTCTCGTTGGCGCCGCCCTGGAGCTCGGACTGCTCGACGGCCCCTTCGCTGTCCGGGGTGACCCGAGTATTGACCAGCGGATGCTCGAGCAGTAGCTGGGCCGAGCCGGGGATGCTGTCGCCGTCGAACGGGTCGGAGTTCTGATCGCCGGCGATCACGAACAGGGCCCCTGGCGGCAGGCCGCCCGACCCACCCTCGTCGTCGACGATGTAGCCGCTCCGGGACGGGATCACGTAGTCAGCCCAGAGGCGGATCTCGTCGTGGTTCCGCGTGCCGTTCCGGTCCTCCGGCCCGTCGAAGACCGGGGGTGTCGGATGACTTACGAGGAAGTGGACGGTCTTCCGACCGATCTGGATCGGCACGTCCCAGTGGCTCTTCGAGGAGAGCCGGAAGATCTCGAGCTCCGCGGGCGAGTACCAGTCAGCAGGCGCGGGCGTCGCGGGGTCGTCGGGGAGAAGCGCGCCGGGCATGTCCTTCCAGAGGAACATCTGGAACGTGCGCACGTTCTCGATATCGATCGGGAACCGAGAGAACACGGCCATCCCGAACTGACCGGGGAAGAACCCGAAGCCGAAGGCGTCATCTGCGCCTCCCACGGAACCGTCGTTGTTGAGGTCGAACCCGGACGGGATGCCCGTGTTCGACGGGGCGGTGAACCGGAAGGGGTACACGATCGGGTCCGCGTCTCCGTGCGGGACCGACAGGTAGTTGTCCTGGAAGAACTTTGCGGCGAGCGAGGTGCCACCCGGTCCCTGATCGTCGAAATCGAACTCATTGATGAGCAGCACATCCGGTCGCGTCCGCTGGATGATCTCCGCGACCACATCGGCTTGCGCGTTCCCGGGCGACGACAGGTCGGCGATGAGCTGTCCTGCGCTGAAGCGGTTGAGCGAGGCGTTGAAGGTCGCGAACCGGATGGAATCGGGCGGTGTCCCGAGCGCACCGATCGGTGTGATCGTAGCGAACAAGGCCCACAAGCAGACGACGGCCAGAGACTTTCTCATCGCGGGCATCGCGGTCTCCTTCCAGTCGCGGCGCTAGCTCCCTCGCACGGAGCTTATCGTCAAACGCCCGTCTGGGGCGGCCGCAGGCAAGCCCGATGAGGATCCCCTAACCCGCCCCCGCGTGCCGGGGGAACGGACCGGGTCCAGCGTGCGGTCCACGATCTACCAGGCGTGATCTAGCTTTTCCGATGCGACGCTCATGCAAGGGATCGCGAAAAGCGGACGGATGAGTCACACATGACGTAGGCGGAGCTGGAGCCCCACGTCGCGACGCCGCGCGTCTTTCTTGAGGCGAAAGAGGCCAGAGGTTCAAGGCAAGCCCTGGCGGCCTGCATGGCGACCATCAAGCTGCTGTCCTCTCGAACGCCTGGGACTGGACTGCTCCACGTGCGCTCGGCGGGTGCACTGCGTGGCCGGTCTCGGTGTCCGCGCCGGCGACTGGGCGCACCGGGAGTTCGCACCGCACGGCGCGCCGGCAATCTAGTGCGGTCCTCACCTCGACAGGTCGTCATCCGTTCCCCGGACTTTCGCGATGAATCGGTGCCGGGGTACCGGGGCGGGCTATTCGATGGGTGCGTCTCGGTACGGATGAGTCCATTCTGGGGTCCCTAAGCACTTACCCGTCCAGCGGCATTTGTCCGTATATGCAGGCAGAGGGCGACGTCGTGCGGCTTCCGGTCGCGCAGGAAGGCCCGCTGGACTTCGCGACGTTCTTCGCCGACGAGCACCGAGGGCTCTTCAGGCTCCTGTGCTTCGTGACGGGGAACCGGGCGGATGCCGCGGATCTGATGCAGGAGGCCTTCCTGAAGCTTTGGGAGCGGTGGGACCGGGTCCAACGGATGGTCGATCCTCGGGCGTACCTGTTCCGCGTGGCGCTCAACGGGTCCCGGATGCGGACGCGCGCCGCACTCCGGGCCGCGCGGAGCTTGGTACCGATCGCCTCGTCGTACGACCCGTTCGACGAGGTGGACCTGAGGCAGGACATCCGACAGATCCTGCTCGGCCTCTCGCCGCGCCAGCGAGCCGCCCTCGTCCTGCTCGACCTGTACGGCTACGACTCCCAGGAGGCCGCACGGATCATGGGCATCCGTCCGTCGACCGTCCGCGCGCTCGCGACGCAGGGCCGTGCCGTACTCCGACAAGGAGGCCCGAATGCCTGAGCTGAGAGAGGTGTTCGAGATGACGACCAAGCAGATGGGTGAACCCGACCTGGATTCATGGCACGAACAGGAGCGACGCCAGCGCAGGACGAGCCGGAACAAGAGGCTGGGCGCGCTCGCCGTGGCCGCCGCGATCGGCCTGGTGGCCGTGGTCGTCGTCATCCGAGCGGCGGACGATGGCACAGGGACGCAGCCGGCGGTGCAGCCGAGGCCGACCACACCGGCGGGAACCGCCCCAGAGACCGATTACGTGATCGACCTCAACACCGGCGAGATGACGCCGCTCCCCAATAGCATCTCCCGCAACCGGCTCTCCGATTGGTACGCGGTCTCACCGGAAGGCACGATGGTGGCGTACACCTCTCAAGACGAGGCGGGGACGACCCAGGTCTTCATCGCCAGCCTGGACGGGACGGATGTCCAGCAGGTGACGCATGACCCGCGCGGGGCGGCACTGCCCGACTGGTCGCCCGACGGCGCGGCGATCGCGTACCAGGCGTCAGGGGACGGGGACGTCAACAACATCTTCGTGCTCGACCTGGCGACGGGCGAGACCTCGCAGGTCACGAATGAGAAGCCGACGAGCGAGGCGTGCCTCTTGCCGGACGGCTGTGGCCCGCTCGGTGCCGTCGGCCCCCAGTTCTCACCGGACGGTGCGTCCATCGTCTACGACGTCGATCGCGGCGACGGCTGGGGCGTGCGGATCGTGCCCGTCACCGGCGGGAGGAGCTTCCTGCTCGTCGGCGGCCAGGGGACGGACGCCGAAGCGGTCCAAGCGGGCGAGGGAACGCTCGGGCCCCATGGGGCGACGCTCGCCGTGGGGTGCTTCGGCCGGTTGGAGGGGATCTGCATCGCGCACGCCCAAGGGAACAACCTGCGCGCGTTGGTCAGCGGTCCTTCCTTGTTTGGACCGAATTGGTCGCCCGACGGCACGCGGATCGCCTACTACCACGGCGAAACGAAGGAGGTCTTTGTTGTCGACGTCGCGACGGGGGAGAGCACTGTGGTGGCGCAGGGCACGTCGCCAGAGTGGCTCGATGACCACACGCTCATCGTCGAGATCACCTAAACGCCGGACTCATGCGCGCAGGAACACCGCAGAGGAGTGTGGTACGGATATGCAGTCACACGGTGACGGTTCTGTCCCAAGTACGGGGTCCCCCTCTATCGGCGGGCGGAGCCGACGGCGGCCCGCGCGGAACCGACGAACCCGCGCGAGGTCGTCGCGGCTGCCCGCGCGGGGCCGTCCACCGTCGCGGCCCACCGGGTACGCAGCTCTCCCATCGAGGTGCCCCCAGTCGAAGACAGCAGCCGCGTGACGTACCGCAAGAAGCTTGCCCGGTTCGCTCTGGCGGCGGCGATCGCCCTGGCCGCGGTGGCTTGCGACGGTGGCGGCGGGGGTAGCGGGACGAGACCGAACAAGGCCGCACCCGCTCGGACGGGCGCGACGGAGTCTCCGGCACCATGGTCGATGACTCCCTTCCTCGACCCCCTGAGGGACGAGCAGGCGGTGCGCAACCTGTTCGAGGTCGAGGCCGACCACGGCGAGTACTGGCGCATGTTCACGCTGGACCGGTTCGACGGCACGTCGTGGACGAGCACCACCCTGAACGGCTCCGAGGGAGGCATCCCCTTGTCGACTCCGGCGATCCTGCCACGGTCCGGTGGCAGACCGCCTCCCGGGACCGAGACCCTGAACCAGACGTTCCGTATCCTCGCCGACTTCGACAACGTGCGCGCGCTCCCGATGGCGCAGACGGCGGAGGAGATCGCAGGGCCGATCGGGAACATCACGTGGGATCCCGCGCGAAGCCAGGCCTTCATCGACGGCCCTCTCGAAGCGGGGATGGAGTACACGGTCCGCTCGCGGATCGTGGACCCGACGCCTGAGGAGCTGGATCAGGTCGATCACCTGGCTCCTCGGACGTACGGGCAGTGGGCCGAGCTCCCCGCGGACCTCGATCCGCGGATCGGGCAGATGGCCGAGCGATGGACCGCATATGCCACGTCGGACTATCGAAAGGTTCTGGCGATCCAGCAGCACTTCCACAACGGAAGCTTCGTCTACAGCACCGACGTCGAGCCTGTCGACGACGCCGACGCCCTGCTCGAGTTCCTCACCCAGACCAAGGCTGGTTTCTGCCAGCAGTACTCGAGCGCGATGGCGGTCATGGTGCGGACACTGGGGCTGCCGGCACGCATCGGGGTCGGATACCGTGCCGGGACCCAGCAGGAAGACGGCAGCTACCTGGTCCAGAGCGATGACGCTCACGCCTGGGTCGAGGTGCTGTTCCCCGGCTACGGATGGCTCCAGTTCGAGCCGGAGGCCGGCACGGCCCATCCGAATGCGCGCGCCGGCACGTACCTGAACCCGGTCGCTCCGACGGATGGATCGTGACTTCGACCTACTTGACGCGGAAGAGGCCAGAGGTTCAAGTCCTCCGACGCTGCCCACGACTCGAACAGGGCTCTTCAGCCTGCCCCTTTGCGCCACGGCGGGGCTTCGGGATACGGTGGGAAGTCGTCCATCATCGTCATGTCCTCTGGTAACCAGACCGTCGAGACAATGGGGTGGTGCGGAGAATGAACCTCTCGAGAAGTGGCCTTCAGCGCTCCGTCCGACTCGCGTTCGCCGTGGCGCTGCTGGCGGCGATCGCCGGGCTGCCGGTCCCGGCCGGCGCGGACACGGCGGCTCAGGCCCTCCCGTTCTCACAGAACTGGTCCGACACGGGTCTCATCATCGCGAACGACGACTGGAGCGGCGTGCCCGGCGTCGTCGGGTACCGCGGCGACGGCCTCACCTCCGTCAACGACGTCGATCCTCAGACCGTTCTCTCCGAGGGCACCCCACCCGTGATCGACGTGAACGCCAACCAGACCAATCCGAACACGTTCGCGACGGGCGGCGTCACGGAGTTCCACATCACGGATCCGGCCGTCGCGCTCACGGGTTCGGGCACCGCGGATGCGCCCTCCGTCGTGCTCCACCTGAACACGACGGACGCCCCCGTCGTCAGCGTGGCCTACGACCTGCGCGACCTGGACGGCTCGGCCGACAACGCCGTGCAGCAGGTGGCGCTCCAGTACCGCGTGGGATCGACGGGGAACTTCACCAACGTCCCGGCCGGGTACGTCGCCGACGCGACCACGGGGCCGAACCTCGCGACGCTGGTGACCCCCGTCAACGTCACCCTGCCCGCCGACGCCGAGGACGAACCGCTGGTCCAAGTACGCATCATCACCACGAACGCGTCGGGGAGCGACGAGTGGGTGGGGGTGGACGACATCCAGGTCTCGGCCGTTGACGCACCACCCTCGGTGTCCAGCACCGACCCCGCCGCCGGGGCGACGGGCGTGCTGCGCGACGCCAACGTCACGATCGACTTCAGCGAGCCGGTCGCCGTAGCCGGCAGCTGGTTCTCGATCTCCTGCTCCACGAGCGGTTCCCACGCGGCGACGCAGAGCGGCGGTCCGCAGTCGTTCACGCTGGATCCCGATGCGGACTTCGCGTTCAGCGAGACGTGCACCGTGACCATCTTGGCGTCGCAGGTCACCGATCAGGACGCCGACGACCCGCCGGACAGCATGGAGTCGGACCACACGTTCGGTTTCACGGTCGAGTCGCCACCCGTCCAGATCCACGAGGTCCAGGGCGCTTCTCATATCTCGCCGTTCAACGGCATGACCGTGTCCGGGGTGGAGGGGATCGTCACCTGGGACCGGCCGGACAGCTTCTACATGCAGGATCCGACGCCGGACGCCGATGAGGCGACCTCGGAGGGGATCCTCGTCTTCGGTTCGGGCGTGGGGGCGCTCGTGGGCGTCGGCGATCACGTGAGCGTGGGCGGTCGGGTCGCCGAGTTCCGCCCGGGCGGATCCGCTACCGACAACCTCACGACGACCGAGATCACGACGCCGAACCTGAGCGTGACCGTCCTGTCGAGCGGCAACCCGCTCCCCGTTCCGACGGTCATCGGCACGGGCGGCCGGGTCCCGCCGTCGATGGTCATCGAGGACGACGCGACCGGGAACGTCGAGGAGAGCGGCGTGTTCGACCCCGCGCAGGACGGGATCGACTTCTACGAGAGCCTCGAGGGGATGCGTGTGCGCATCAACGACGCCCTCGCCGTCGGGCCGACGAACGCGTTCGGCGAGATCGCGGTGGTCGGCGACGACGGCGCGAACGCGGGGGTCGACACCGTCCGAGACGGCATCGTGGTTCGCCCGAACGACTTCAACCCCGAGCGTGTCCTCCTCGACGACACGCTCATGCCCGTCCCGGACGTGAACGTCGGCGACGGATTCACGACGCCGGTCATGGGCGTGATGGACTACAGCTTCGGCAACTTCAAGCTGAACGTCACGACCGCGCTCACCAGGGTCGACCGCGGCTTGGAGCGTGAGCAGACCCGGGCACCAACCGATCGCGAGATCGTCGTCGGCACGTACAACGTCGAGAACCTCGATCCCGGCGACAGCGCCGCCGTCTTCGCGCGGCACGCCGATCTGATCGTGGACAACCTCCGTTCGCCGGACCTGCTCGCGATCGAGGAGATCCAGGACAACGACGGCCCGACGAACAGCACGGTCACGGACGCCTCGCTCACGTGGGACCTCCTGATCTCCGCGATCCAGGCGGCGGGCGGCCCGATCTACGAGTACCGGCAGATCGACCCGGTCGACGATCAGGACGGTGGTCAGCCCGGCGCGAACATCCGCGTCGGGTTCCTCTTCCGTACCGACCGGGGCCTCACGTTCATCGACCGGCCCGGCGGCGACCCGACGACGCCGACGACGGTCCTTGACCAGCCCTCCGGACCGAGGCTCTCGGCGAGCCCCGGCCGGATCGACCCGGCGGACCCCTCGTTCGTCGACACGCGCAAGTCGCTCGCGGGCGAGTTCCGTATGCGCGGCCGGAAGGTGTTCGTCGTCGTCAACCACCTCAGCTCGAAGGGCGACGACGACCCGTTGTTCGGACGCTTCCAGCCGCCCGTTCGCCACAGCGAGGTGGCGCGGCACGGCCAGGCGCAGGTCGTGAACGACTTCGTCGACCAGATCCTGGCGGCCGATCCGGATGCGAACGTGATCGTGCTCGGCGACATCAACGACTTCGACTTCTCGGAGACCGTCGAGATCTTGGAGGGCGGGGTCTTGACGACGCTGATGGACACCCTGCCGCCGGCCGAGCGCTACTCGTACGTGTTCGAGGGGAACTCCCAGGTCCTGGATCAGATCCTCGTGAGCGACAACCTGCTGCAGAACTTCGGGATCGAGTACGACCCGGTGCACGTGAACTCGGAGTTCGCCGATCAGGCCTCGGATCACGACCCGCAGGTAGCGAGGCTCGACTTGAGGGGGCGTCCGACACCTCGGTGATCGAGAGGAGGCCGGCAAGCCGCCGGCCTCCTTTCCGTCCCTTGGTCCACCCGGTCCCGGGGACGGCTAGCATGCCCCGCATGTCGAAGATCCACCCGGCCGCCCGCACCGAGTCTTTCACCGAGTCCGTGATCCGCGAGATGACCCGCCTGGCGATGGAGCACGATGCGATCAATCTCGCGCAGGGCTTCCCCGATTTCGCGGCACCCGAGGAGGTCAAGCAAGCCGCCAAGGACGCGATCGACGCCGACCTCAACCAGTACCCGATCACCTGGGGCGAGCCCGAGTTCCGAGGGGCCATCGCAGCGCATTACGAGCGCCGCTACGGCATGCACGTCGATCCGCTGAGCCATCTCTGCGTCACCTGCGGGTCGACCGAGGCGATGATCGCCTCGCTCCTCGGCGTGATCGACCCCGGCGACGAGGTCGTGATCTTCGAGCCCTTCTACGAGAACTACGGCCCCGACACGATCCTGTCGGGCGCGGTCCCGCGGTTCGTCTCGCTGCGCGCGCCCGAGTGGACCTTCGACGAGGCCGAGCTCGCGGCCGCGTTCGGCCCTCGCACCCGAGGCGTCATCGTGAACACGCCGAACAACCCGACCGGCAAGGTGTTCACGCGCGAGGAGCTCGAGGTGATCGCCGGGCTGTGCCAGAAGTGGGACGCGATCGCGTTCACCGACGAGATCTACGAGCACA
>Ga0299913_10005035_pt1 | contig 11217 bp, 12 predicted proteins | sample RVTome_9_FD_201360 | JGI IMG/M metagenome (GOLD analysis project Ga0299913, IMG submission 201360) | Soil microbial communities from uranium-contaminated site in the Upper Colorado River Basin, Wyoming, United States - RVT155D38 (version 2) ... | reverse complement strand
AGACTGTCGGTTCGGGGTGAAGGCGGGGGCGACAGCCCCTAGCTAGTTCGGACGAGTTGGTTGATTCGGTGGTCCTACAGACCACGACCGCCCGGTTGGGAGACAGGTACCTCAAAGATCGGGTCGTGTACGTGTTTCATCGACGGCGATGGGCTCATTTGCGACGCCTACTTCACCGGTGATCCGGCGGTCCAAGCGGAGTTCCACGGGCTCGCCTGACTCTGCTCGGCAGTCCGAGTTCCATTTGATCCCTCGTCGAATAGCCTCGTGGAGATGTCCACCACCTTTGTGACCCGGCGCCTCCAGGCGTCGCCATCGGTGGTCTACGACGCCCTTATCGATCCCGAGGCGGTCCGACAGTGGATGGTGCCCGAGGGTATGACCAGCATGGTTCACTCGTTCGATGCCCGCGAGGGCGGCACCTTCCGCATCTCCCTCACCTACGACGTGCCCACCGGCACCGGGAAGACCGATCCCCAGACCGACTCCTTCCACGGCCGCTTCCTCGAGTTGGTCCCCGACGAGAAGGTGGTCCAGGTGATCGAGTTCGAGTCGGAGGACCCGTCGATGGCCGGGGAGATGACGATCACTTACAGACTGCGGGACGCCGGAGACGGCACGGACCTCGAAGGCACCCATGAGAACCTGCCGCCGGGCGTTCGGCCCGAGGACAACGAGACCGGGTGGCAGATGTCGCTCGACAAGCTGGCCCGGCTGGTGGAGTCGGGAAACTGCTGAACGCAAGCGGCCCGCTCCGCAGAGCGGGCCGCCAATTGTCAGAGTTCAGTTGTCCTCAGTCGCGGTCGCGCTCGACGATGGTGACGCCGCCGTCGCGGCGCTCCGCCTCGTTGGCGCTCGCGGTCATGATCAGGGTCAGGACCAGGCCGACTATACCGACGATGAGCAGGATGAGCCCAATGGTGTTGATGCTGAAGCCCTCCGCCTCGGCAGTAACCGCCCAATACAGGATGGCGCCCAGCGCGATGAGCACCAGGCTTCCTCCGATTCCGCCAGTTCTCACAGGGTTTCCTTTCCTAAGGGGGCCAACCAGGATACCCGATATCCCCCCGGGTTAAACCTCAAGCGTCGGCGATATAGACCAGGCCTTCGTCCCCCTGGCTCGACAGGGTGAGGGTGTTGCCCGCGACCTCGGCGCGGAACCCGTCACCAAGGACGGCGAGCACGTGGGCGTCCTGGTCAGCCAGGTCGGGGGGGCACTCGTGGCCGTCGGCGGCGAGTTCGGTCATCAAAACTTCGGCCCCGTTGATCGTGTACTGGCCGGCGAAGGTGCGACAGCCGGTCCCGCCGAGCGCGGAGCCGTCGGTGAAGAACTCCAGGGTGGCCCGCTCACCGAGCACCGAGGAGACTGCGTCCCCCGAGATCAGCCCGTCGAGCACCCAAACGGTGTTGGTCAGATCGGCGTCAGAAACCGGCTCCAGTGCCTCGAAGACCAGCTCGATCCCGGGCCCGCGGAGGATGAGACCGTCGTCGAGCAAAACGGTGGTGACCTGTGACAGCGCCTGGCCGTACATCAGCTCCGCCGCCATTGTCTCCGGCGGGGAGCAGGCCATCTCCGTCATCGCCAGCGGCTGGAAGGTGATGGACGACCCGGAGAGCTCGTACCCGCCGCCGTAGCTATTGCACGAGGCGGTGCCATTGACCATGTCACCCTGGAAGTTGATGGTGATCGGGTGCGTGTCGAGGAGGGGGATCTCGGTCCCGTCCACGGTTCCCGAGGTCAGTTGCCAGGACCCTTCGATGCTGTCTTCGAAGTCGGAGCCGAGACAGGCCGCGGAGACCGCGGCGAGCACGGCGAGAAGTGCGAGTTTCCACATGCGGCTTAGACGGATGGGCATGCCCCGGCGGTTTCAGGGGACGAAGGCCACCGCCGCGGCGAGGGAGGCACCCGCGGCGAGGTGGAGCCGGGCGGTCGCCTTAAGCGCCCGGACCAGAGCCGGCCCGTCGCTCTTGAAACCGAGGATTCGCACCGGCACCGCGGCGAAGGGGAGGAGGAACCCGGAGAACAGGGTCGAGACCGGCGTCCATCCGGCGACGGCGAACACGGTGATGGCGGCGAAGGCGCCGAAGACGAGCACGGCGAAGAGCTGTCTGGTCCTGCTCCGGCCCATCTTCACCGCCAGGGTGTGCTTGCCCGCCCGGTCGTCGGTCTCGATGTCGCGGTAATTGTTGGCGACCAGGATGGCGGTGACCAGCATCCCGATGGGCACGGCGAGCAGCCAGGCGGTGAGCGGAGCGGTCATGTCGTGGACGTAACGCGATCCGATGGTGGCCACCAGCCCGAAGAAGACGAAGACGAAGACCTCGCCCAGGCCGCGGTAGCCATAGGGGGCCGGCCCGCCCACGTACCCGAGCATGGCGATCACCGACGAGACCCCGATCAGGAGCACCAGCCACCCGGCGATGATGATGAGGAACACCCCGGCCAGGGCGGCGACCGCCACCGCGATCCAGGTGGCGATCCACATCTGCCGCGGGGTGATGACGCCCAGCGCCACCATCCGCGGCGGCCCCAGCCGGTCGGCGGAGTCGGCGCCACGCGAGGCGTCGGAGGCGTCGTTGGCGAAGTTGGCCGCCACCTGGATGGCCAGCGCCCCGAGCAGGGCCCAGATGAAGGCGTCGCCTCGGAAGACGCGCTCTCCGTAAGCGAGCCCCGACCCGACCAGCACGGGCACGATCGCCGCAGGAAGAGTGTGGGGCCGGGCGGCCGTCTTCCATGCCTGAAAACGGGTCACGAGATCAAAAGTGCCAGGGGAACTCGTGGAAGTCGGCATCGCGTTTCTCGAGGAAGGCGTCCCTGCCCTCCTGGGCCTCATCGGTCATGTAGCCGAGACGGGTGGCCTCGCCGGCGAAGATCTGCTGTCCCACCAACCCGTCGTCGATCATGTTGAAGGCGAACTTGAGCATCCGCTGGGCCATGGGGCTCTTGGCGGTGATCTGCTTCGCCCACTCCAGGGCAACCTGTTCCAGTTGGGTGTGGGGGATCACCGCATTGACCATCCCCATCTCGTATGCCTCCCGGGCCGAGTACTCCCGTCCGAGGAAGAACACCTCCCGGGCCCGTTTCTGGCCGATCTGGCGGGCCAGATAAGCGGAGCCGTAACCGGCGTCGTAGGAGGCGACGTCGGCATCGGTTTGCTTGAAGACGGCATGCTCCTCAGAGGCGAGTGTCAGGTCACACACCACGTGGAGACTGTGCCCGCCACCCACGGCCCAACCCGGGGCCACGCAGATCACCACCTTGGGCATGAACCTGATGAGACGTTGCACCTCGAGGATGTGGAGTCGGCCGGTGCGGGCCGGATCGATCTCCTCGCCTTCGGCGTACCTGTAGCCGTCCCTGCCCCTGATCCGTTGGTCCCCCCCCGCGGAGAACGCCCACCCGCCGTCCTTGGGGGAGGGGCCGTTCCCGGTGAGGAGGACACATCCGACATCCGGGGTCTGACGGGCGTGGTCGAGGGCGGTGTAGAGCTCGTCGACTGTGTGGGGGCGGAAGGCGTTGCGCACCTCGGGGCGGTCGAAGGCGACCCGGACCACCCCGGCTTCCTTGGCCCGGTGATAGGTGATGTCGGTGAAGTCGAAACCGGGAACCTGGTCCCAGACCGAGGGGTCGAACAGTTGAGAAACCACAATGCGAGAGGATAAGGGCCAAAATCGACCTGTGATCGAATGGCTACGTCGGGTCGACCCCGCTCGAGCATTCTTGTGGTCCGAGGACCGGGTCTGGACCTATGGCGAGACGCTCGCCGAGGTGGGCGCTCGCCTGACCGAGCGGTCTCGTGTGATCACGCCCTCACTGTCGGTGGAATCGGTGTTCGATGTGGTGGCCGGGATGGCGGGGGGCGGGGCGACGGTGATCGGGCCTCAACTCGACCCAACCATCGGGACAGCGGACGCGACCCTGGTTGTGTTCACCTCGGGGACCACCGGGCCGCCCCGCGGGGTTCGGCTCACCGAGGCCAATCTCAGGGCGGCCTCTGCGGCTTCCGCCGCGCACCTGGGCCATGACACCGAGGACAACTGGCTTCTCGCCATGCCCCTGCACCATGTGGGGGGTCTATCCATCGTGGTGCGCCAGATCTTCTCGGGGGGATCGGTGACTTTGCTCCCCGAATTCGATCCCGCCACCTTCACCAGGGCGATGCGCGGGCGGGTGAGCATGGTCTCGGTGGTGCCCACCATGCTGAGAAGGGTCATCGGACTCGGGCCGTTCCACGATCTGAGGGCGGTTCTGGTCGGTGGTGGCCCGATCCCCGACGGACTCCTGGAAGAGGCTGAGGCCACCGGGCTCCCGGTACTGCCCACCTATGGGATGACGGAGACCTTCGGTCAGGTGGCGACCCTCAAGCCGGGGTCCATCGTGGAGAGAAAGTCCCATCCGCTGCCTGGCATCAGGCTGAGGATCGAGCCCGATGGTCGTATCGCCATTCGCGGCGAGCAGGTCTCCCCGGGCTATGTGGGACAGCCCGACCGGGCCGATCCGTGGTTGGTGACCAGCGACCTCGGCACCCTCGATGCCGACGGTGCGCTGCGGGTCCTCGGGCGGGCCGACACCGTGATCGTCACCGGTGGGGAGAACGTCGACCCGGCGCGGGTCGAGGAGGTGATCCGGGGCCATGCCGGTGTCGACGAGGTGGTCGTCGTGGGTGTCCCCGACGAGGAGTGGGGCGAGGTGCTGGTCGCGGTCTACTCCGGAGGGGCGCCGGTGACCGAGCTGAGGGACTGGGTCACGGCTCGGCTCCCCGGTTTCATGGTGCCCAAACGCTGGGCGGTTGCCGATGAGATCCCCCGCACCGCCATTGGCAAACCCGACCGTGCGGCGTCGTTGGCGCTAGGCCTCGACGCCGACGACTGAGGTCTGCACTCGGTCCTTACTCTCCCGGCGCATCCCCCAGGCGGCGATGGCGACCGAGAACACCATGAGCGCCCCCGCGATGGCGAAGGTGGTGTGCAGCCCGGCCACCTGGGCGGCAGGGCTCGCCGCCGAGGCGCCTCCTTCGGGGAGCGAGCCGGCGGAGGAGGCGACACTCGCCGCCCAGATCGAGCCGAGGATCGCGATCCCCGAGATCTGGCCGAGGAGACGGGTGATGGTGAGTAGACCGCCACCGATGCCCATGTACTCCGGAGGCACCGATCCCATGATGGCGCTGTTGTTCGGCGAGTTGAACGCACCGAGCCCGATGCCCAATGGCACCGCCAGCGCCAGATAGTGGAGTGCCGTGCTGTCGACGCCCAGGGTCGAGAAGGAGAAATAGACGAGGGCGATCAGCACCAGGCCGAACAGGGTGAGCCTTCGGATCCCGAAACGGTCGGACAGAGTGCCCGAGATCGGCGAGACCAGTCCCATCATCAGCGGGGCGGCCCCGAGGAGGAGCCCCACCGTTCCCACGTCGAAGCCGAGAACCCCCTCCAGGTAGAAGGGGAGCAAGAAGAAGGTGGCCGACAGACAGACGAAGGCGAGGTAACCAGAGGTCACACTGACACTCAGCATGGGGTTCTTGAACAATCTGAGCTCGAGCATGGGCGACTCGGTGCGCAACTCGACCACGACGAACAGGAACCCGGCGATGGCGGCCAATGCGAACGCCCCGAGAATCAGCGGCGACCCGAACCCGGCATCTTGTCCCAGGGTGAGGGCCAAAGAGAGGGCGAACAGGGCGACACTCATCAACACCGTCCCGGCGAGGTCGAATCTCTGCGGTTGCGCCGGTGAGGTGTTGGGCACGTACCTCAGGGCCAGGTAAATGCTGACTATCCCAACCGGGATGTTGACGAAGAAGATCGACCGCCAGCTGAACGACGAGATCAACAGCCCGCCGATCACCGGGCCGCTGATGATGCCGAGTGAGACCGCAGTCCCGATCCACCCCATTGCCTTGCCTCGCTCATGGGGCGGGAATGCCTCGACCAGGATGGCGGCGCCGAGAGCGAGGATCATGACGGCTCCGGTCGCCTGAAGCACCCTGAACCCGATCAGCCAGGCGACGTCGGGTGACAACCCGCACAAGGCTGATGCCACCGTGAAGACGACCAGACCTCCCACGAAGAGCTTTTTCTTCCCGATCACGTCACCGAGACGACCCATGCCGAGGGTCAGAGTCGCGATGGCGAGGAGGTAGGCGAGGGCCACCCACTGGATCACGTTGAACGAGGTCGCCAGCTCCTCCACCAGGGTGGGGAGTGCGACATTGACGATCGAGGCGTCGATGGTGGCCAGGATCACGCTCGCCGAGACCGCCACCATGACGAACCATTTCTGGTCGTAGGCGACGTCGTGCCGGGGGGTGGCCTGGGGTGTACTCAAGAGCGGGCTGTGCCAACACCCCTGGGAGTTGGGCTATTCCCCGTATGCTCTCGGCTCGATACGACCGTTCCTCGTCGAGTCGCCCCCGGCGAGGTAGTCCTCCCAGGTCACCACGCCCACGGCGCGATCGGGGTTGGTGTGCGCCCCTTGCTCGAACGCCCGTGCCGTGGTGCCGAACAGGGGGAGATTGATGACGGGTCGCTCCTTGCCGCGAGCCTCCATGAAGGTGCGGGCGAGATAGTCCGCGTTGTGCACCGTCGGCCCTGCCACATCGGGTTGCAGACCCGGTGGCCTCGTCGAGACCAGCTCGGCGATCCGGACCGCCACCTCGGTGGTCTCGATCGGCTGGAACACGAATCGCTTGGGCACGAATGCCACGGGGGGTCGGCAGGCCGCTTTGAGGACATAGTCCAGGAAGTCGTGGAACTGGGTGGCGCGCAGGATCGTGTGCGAAACCCCCGAACCCCGGATCATCTCCTCGACGGCGAGCTTGGTGCGGTAGTACCGGTAGGGGTGTCGGTCGACGCCGACGATCGAGACGTAGATCAGATGTTGGCTGTCGACCGCGTCGAGGAGTCTCCTCGTCCCCTCGATGTCGGTCTCTCTCTGTTTGGCCACATTGCTGACGAGATGGACCACGACCTCGGTATCGCCGATGGCCTCCGCAACTCCCTCGCCGGTGGCGAAGTCCGCCCGCCTCTCGCCCGGGCCGGTGGCGGAGCGGCTGGCCATCACCACCTGGTGTCCCTCCGCGGTCAGCAACGGGGAGAGACGGCGACCGAGGAGCCCCTTCCCCCCGAGCAGAGCGATCTTCATGTGATCCTGCGGGCGATCAAGACGCCTTCTCGCATCGGGGTGGCCACCGCCTCGAAGTCGGCATCCGCGGCGATGAGCCGATTGAACTCGTCGGTGCCATACCCCTCGTCTATCCAGCCGGCGCCTGTGGCGTAGACGTTGTCCGCCACCAGGACACCCCCCACCTTGATCAAGGGCTTGAGAAGGTGGAAATAATCGACGTACTCCGACTTCACCGCATCGATGAAGACGAAGTCGACACTCGACACCCCGAATCTCTCCCTCAGCCCGGGCAGGATATCGAGGGCCGCCCCACGCACCACTTCGACGCGATCGGCCACACCGGCCTTCTCGAGCTCGGCCTCGGCGAAGTCGGCGTGCTTGTCCTCATACTCGACGGTTATCAGCTTCCCATCATCGGCCAGCCCTCTGGCTATCCATATGCCCGAGTAGCCGGCCAGGGTCCCCAGCTCGATGGCCAGCTTGGCGTCGGTCATCGAGACCAGGATCTTGAGGAGGCGGCCGACATCGCCCGAGACGGCGATAGGAGGTAGACCAGCTCGCTCCGCACGGGTCATCAGCCCGGCGAGGTGGTCGTCGTACTGACCGAACACTTCGTCGGCGTAGTCGCCGATATAGCTCCATCGTTCCGGGGTCATTGGCATCCTCGGGAGGATACCGGGCGCTCAATCGTCGCGATCGGGTGGCTGACGGAGCCGTTTGACCCTTGCCCGCACCCGTTTCGCCTCGAGTCGGCGTTTCCTCGCAGCGCCGGTCGGTCGGGTTCGCTTTCGCTTCGGCTGATCGACCAGGGCCGTCTCGATTCTCTCCTTGAGCCGCCGCCGGGCGATGGCGCGGTTGCGAAACTGTGACCGGGACTCGGAGGAAACCACCTCGACGTGATCACCGATCCGGGAACGCAGCTTGTCACGCACATCTTCGGGGATCGACGATCCGGCGATGTCGAAGCGAAGTCTGACCGCGGTCTCGCTGCGGTTGGCATGTTGCCCACCGGGGCCGCCCGAGGTCTCGAACGTCTCCACGAGCTCGGCGGCAGGGATGGTGAATCCTCCCAGGTCGAGATGGTCCATGTGGCAAGGGTAAGTGACGGCCAACCCGGCGTAATCTCTGGTCCATGGATGAGCTCATGATGGATGCCGCGCGTCGGGCCCTTCGTTACCGGCACGAGGTCAATACCGAACCAATCAGACCCACGCCGGCCGATCTCGGTGAGCTCACCGGCCCGTTCCCCGAGCACGGCACCGAACCCGAGCAGGTCATCAAGCTGCTCGACGAGGTGATCACCCCGGCCACGATGGGGTTTTCCAGCCCTCGCTTCTACGGCTGGGTGATCGGCAGTGTCTACCCGGTCGCTCTCGCAGCCGACTGGCTCACATCGGCGTGGGATCAGAACACCTTGATGCACGAAGCCTCCCCAGGCTCGGTCACGCTGGAGGCCACTGCGATCGAATGGGTGAGGTCGGCGACCGGTCTGCCCGAGGGCACCTGGGGGGCGTTCACCACCGGCACCACGATCGGGAACGCCGCTGCGCTTGCCGCAGCAAGGACGGCGGTCCTCGCGGATGTCGGGTGGGACGCCACCGCGCAGGGGCTGTTCGGGGCGCCCGAAGTCGAGGTGATCGTCGGTGAGGAGGTCCATCCCAGTCTGGTCAAGGCATTGGGGCTCGTCGGTCTGGGGCGGGAGAGGGTGACGACGGTCCCGGTCGACGACCAGGGAAGGATGCGCGCCGACCTCCTGCCCGACATCACCGGGCCGGCGATCGTCTGTCTCCAGGCAGGGAACGTCAACACCGGCGCCTTCGACCCGATGGACCGGATAATCCCGAGGGCGAAGCAAGCGGGTGCCTGGGTACACGTCGACGCGGCTTTTGGCTTTTGGGCTGCGGCCTCACCGACCCATCGTCACCTCACGGCGGGGATGGAGCTGGCCGACTCGTGGGCCACCGACTGTCACAAGTACCTCAATGTGCCCTATGACGCCGGCCTCGTCCTGGTGCGTGACCCGTCTTGGTTGGAGAAGGTGATGAGTGTCAACGCCTCTTATCTGCTCCCCGGGGAGATCGGTCTAGACCCCGGGTTGTACACACCCGAGATGTCGCGTCGCGCCCGCGGGATACCCACCTACGCGGTGCTGCGATCACTGGGCCGCCAGGGTCTCGCCGAGCTGGTCGATCGGACCATCGGTCTTGCCCAACTCTTCGCCGCGCGTCTCACCGAAGAAGGGTTCGAGGTCCTCAACGACGTGGTCCTCAATCAGGTCCTGGTCAGCTTTGGGACTCCCGAGGAGACCAGGCGGGTCATCCAGCAGGTGGTCGAGGAAGGGGTCATGTTCGCCGGTCCGACGGTCTGGCAGGGCCGCACTGCGATGCGAATCTCGGTCTCGGGTTACGCGACGACCGAGGAGGACGTCGCCCACAGCGTCGACGCCATGGTCCGGGCGGCGAAAACCGGCTGAGCTCCCTCTGATCGGGGACGGACCAACTAGCCCTCGTCGTAGTACTCGGTGCCGAGGTGGGTGATGAGATCCTCGTCCATCATGTGGCGGAGGTTGTTCTTCAGCTTGGTGAGCTGGATGAAGAGGTCGTTCTCGGGATACACCAACTCGGCGTGCTGCGGGCTCTTGAAATAGAACGAAAGCCACTCCTGGATCCCGCTCTTCCCTGCTCGGGCCGCCAGATCCATGAACAGGGCGAGATCGAGGACGATGGGTGCGGCCAGGATCGAGTCCTTGCACAAGAAGTCGACCTTGATCTGCATCGGATAGCCCAGCCAACCGAAGATGTCGATTTGGTCCCAGCTCTCCTTGTCGTCTCCCTTGGGCGGGTAGTAGTTGATCCGAACCTTGTGGTACATGTCGGCGTAGAGGTCGGGATAGAGGTCGGGTTGGAGGATGTGCTCGAGCACCCCGAGCTTGGACACCTCCTTGGACCGGAAGCTGTCGGGATCGTCGAGCACCTCGCCGTCACGATTACCGAGGATGTTGGTGGAGAACCACCCGTTGATCCCCAGCATGCGGGCCTTGAGCCCGGGGGCGATGGTGGTCTTCATCAGTGTCTGGCCGGTCTTGAAGTCCTTGCCGGAGATGGGAACGCCCTCTTGTGATGCCAACTGCAGCATGGCGGGGATGTCGACCGTCAGGTTGGGGGCCCCGTTGGCGAAGGGGACACCCATCCTCAGACAGGCATAGGCATAGACCTGAGAGGGTGTGATCGACTCGTCGTTGTCCTTGAGGCCCCGTTCGAACCGGTCCAGGTCGAGGTGGACTTCTCCGGGCTCCTCATACGCCTCCGTCGAGCCACACCACACGGCCACGAGCCGGTCCACCTGTTTCTCCGCTCGGAATCGGTCGATGTCCTCCATGAGCGACTCGGCGTTGTCCATATGGCTCGCTCCGGTCTTGACCTGGTCGGTTCCGTCCAGATTCTTCACCCACCGGTTGGAGAAGACCGCCGACATCGGTTTGATCGCCCTCAGCTCGTCCCCGATGGCCTCGACATGACGCGCATCGAGGACGCCTGCCTTCATTGCCGCGGCATACGCGTCATCGGAGTAGGGATCCCATCCACCGAACTCGAGATCGTCCAGAGAGGCGAGGGGGACGAAGTCCCTGATGAGCGGGTTGCGATCTTCGTCCCGCTTGCCGAGACGGATCCGTGAGAGCTGGGTCAACGAGCCGGTGGGCTGGGCATAGCCATGACGTGTGGCGAGGACGCCGGCCACGAAGGTGGTGGCAACCGCTCCCATACCGGGGGTGAGGATGCCGAGTTTGCCCTCGGCGGGGGCAACGTTGGTTGGTTGTGTCATGGGCCTCCAGGTCGCGACGATACCGATGGTGGGGGGACTGGGGTGAATCGGGCGGTGGTTAGTCTCGGTAGATGATGGACCCGCCTCCCGATGGGATCGGCCCGACCGTCGACGTGGCGTTGCTCGCCGACGCGGTTCAGACGGCCCGCGGCAAGCTGTTCGTGCTCGGCGGCGGATGGGACACGCTCTGGGTGCGCCAGCTCCCCGCCCGGCATCCCAGCCTCGCCATCGGGCTGAGGCTGCGGGTCCCTTTCTCGTGGAGCGCGGAGAGCCTC
>Ga0299913_10005034_pt1 | contig 11218 bp, 8 predicted proteins | sample RVTome_9_FD_201360 | JGI IMG/M metagenome (GOLD analysis project Ga0299913, IMG submission 201360) | Soil microbial communities from uranium-contaminated site in the Upper Colorado River Basin, Wyoming, United States - RVT155D38 (version 2) ... | reverse complement strand
ATCGTCAGGACGCGCCCGAGGTGGCGCGCGACATGGTCGAGCAGGTGCTCGAGCACAGGCGCGACGAGCTGATCGGCCTGGGGATGGACGGCGCCGAGGCGCCCGACCCGCCGGAGAAGTTCGTGGAGGCCTATCGGCTCGCGAAGGGGGGCGGCCTGCGTCTGACGGCGCATGCGTGCGAGGACGCGCCGGCACAGAACATCACGACCTGCCTCGACCTCCTCGGTTGCGAGCGCATCGACCACGGCTACCACGTCCTCGGCGATCCGGAGGTGGTCAAGCGCACCCGTGACGAGGGGATCACCTTCACGGTCTGCCCGACGGCGACGGCAGTCTGCTATTTCGACCCCGACGATCTGACGAAGCACCCGATCCGCCAGATGGTGGACGAGGGACTCAAGATCATGATCAACTCGGACGACCCGCCGATGTTCCACACGGACATCGGCAAGGAGTACGTCGGCATGGTCGAGGCCGCCGGGTGGGGTCCGGAGAAGGTGCGCGAGTTCGTCATGAACGGGATCGACGGCTCCTGGGCCTCGGACGACGAGAAGCGCCGGCTCCGGCAGGACTTCGAGCCCGAGCTCGACGAGCTCGACGCGCAGCTCGAGCGCTGACGGGGCCTAGCCGCCCCGGACGTACGCCTGGCCGAGGGCGTCCGGCGCGCCCAGCCGACGGTGCGAGCCGAGGACGGTCACGGCGATCAGCACGAGGATCGTGGCCACGTAGGGGATCATCCCGAGTAGCGTCGCGGGCACGTCGACCCCGATGATCTGGGCGCGGAAGGCGAGGACGTACAGCGCGCCGAAGAAGAACGCGCCGAGCATCACCCGCAGCGCGTCCCAAGTGGCGAAGATGACGAGCGCGAGGGCGATGAAACCCCGGCCCGCGGTCATGTTCTCGGTCCAGTTGCCGACCTCCGCGAGCGTGAGGGAGGCTCCCGCGAGGCCGGCCATGGCCCCGCCGAAGATCACCGCCCCGTACCGGTAGCCCGCCACCGAGACGCCCATCGCATCCGCGGCCGCCGGGTTCTCCCCGCAGGCGCGGAGGTGCAGTCCCACCCGGGTGCGCCGAAGCACCCACCAGACGAGCGGCGCGAGCGCGTACCCGGCGTAGACGAGCCCGTGGTGCTGGAAGAAGATCTCACCGATCCCCGGGATCGCGCCCAGCCCGGGAACGTCGATCTCCCGGAAGCGCGCCTCGGCGGGGACGCCCACCACGGAGCGCCCGATCAGGGCGGAGAGACCCGTGGCCGCGATCGTGACGCCGAGACCCGAGATGATCTGGTTCGCCCCGAGCGTCACGCAGAAGAACGCATGGACGGCTGCGGCGAGCCCGCCCGCGCCGAGCGCGGCCAGCACTCCGAGCCCGAGCGAGCCGGTCGCGTTCATGGCCACGAAGCCCACTACGGCGCCCACCAGCATCGTCCCCTCGATGCCGAGGTTGATGACCCCCGCGCGCTCGGCCACCGTCTCGCCGAGCGCGGCGAAGAGAAGCGGCGTGCCCGCCGCGACGGCGGCCGCGAGCAGCGTGATCAGGGTGTGGACGGTTTCTCCTCTCCCGCCGGGCCCTCCGGAGCAACGCGCGGCGCGCGGAAGGGCAGCAAGCTCCGGTCCGACACGTAGGCGCCGGCGAGGGCTGCGAAGAGGATGATCCCCTGGAGCAGGAGCACGAACGAGGCGGGTACACCGAGCGTCTGGAGCGCGAAGCTGCCGACGATGAAGCCGGCGAAGAGGAACGCGACGAAGAGCGTCCCGAAGAACCTCGCCCCGGCCAGGGCCGCGATTACGATCGCCATGAAGCCGTACCCGGGGCTGATCCCCTGGCGCAGGCGCCCGAAGCTCATCGAGACCTCCACCATGCCCGCGATTCCGGCGATCGCGCCCGCCGCGAGCATGACGACGAGGATGTTGCGCGCGGTCGAGATCCCGGCCACGCGCGCCGCGTCGGGGCTCGCACCGATCAGCCGCACCTCGAATCCGAGCCGCGAGCGCGCGAAGAGGAACGCCAGGACGGCCGCCAGCACGATCGGGAAGACCAGCCCCAGGTGAACGACGTTGAAGCCTAGGAGCGGGAGACGGCTCCCGGCGGGGAACGGGTCGCTGACCGGGAAGTTCCCCTCGCCGCGCCATGGTCCCGTGACGAGCCAGGCGACGGCGAGGATCGCGACGTAGTTCAGGAGGAGCGTGGTGATGATCTCGTTCACGCCCCAGAGGGCGCGGGGGACCGCGGCCAGCGCGGCCCAGAGCGCGCCTGCGAGCATCGCGGCGCCGATCATCGCGGGCAGGAGCGCGCCGGCCGGCCAGTTCGTGAGCGTGAGCGCCGCGGCGCTGGCTCCGATGGCGCCCGCGTGGAGCTGCCCCTCGGCGCCGATGTTCCACAGGCGCATCCGCAGGCACACGGCCACGGCCAGCCCGGTGAGCGCGAGCGGGATCGTCTTCAGGAGCGTCTGCCCGAGCGCGAACTCGTTCCCGAACGCGCCTTCGAGGAGCGTGCGGATCGCCTCCCAGGGCGACTGGCCGATCGTGCCGAGGACGAGGGCGGAGACGAGGAGACCGACCCCGACGGCTCCGAGGCGAACCGCCGCTCCCGCGGCGACCCCCGCGGCTCTCCTCACGCGGTCCGTCCCGCCATGAGGAGGCCCACCCGCTCGACGTCCGCCTCGGCGGCGGGGAAGACGCCGGTGAGCGCGCCTTCGTAGATGACGGCGATCCGATCGCAGACGGCGAGCACCTCCTCGAGGTCCTCGCTGACGAGAAGGACGGCCCGGCCGCGGTCGCGGTGCTCGATCAGGAGCCGTCGGGTCGCCTCCGCCGCTCCGAGATCGAGCCCGCGGGTGGGCTGCGCTGCGACGAGGAGCCATGGGTCGGCGGCGAGCTCGCGCCCGAGCACGAGCTTCTGGATGTTCCCGCCGGAGAGCGAGCCTGCCGGCGCGTCGAGGTCGGCGCCGCGCACGTCGAAGCGGTGCATCAGCTCAGCCGCCATTCTCCGCGCGGCCCGGCGGTCGACGAGGAAACGCCCGCCGACCGGCGCGCTGCGGTAGGCCTTCGCGACGAGGTTGTCGACGACCGGAAGCGTGGGGGCCACGCCGTGGCGGAGCCGGTCCTCCGGCGAGTACCCGATGCCGGCCTCGATCCGCCTCGCTACGGGCCAGCGGGTGATGTCCTCCCCGCGGAAGCGCACGCTCCCGCCGACCGTCGGCCGCAGGCCCACGATCGCCTCGGCCAGCGCCACCTGCCCGTTCCCGGCGACGCCTGCGATGCCGAGGATCTCGCCGGCGCGCAGCTCGAGATCGATTCCGCGCAGCGCGGGAAGGTTGCGCTCGTCGCGCGCCTCGAGCCCGGACAGCACGAGCACCGGCTCCCCCGTCCTGCGCTTGCGTGGGTGGGCGGGCTCGGAGACCTCGTGTCCGAACATGAGCCGGGCCAGCTCCGGCTGCGAGGTCCCGGCCCGGTCGACCGTGGCCGCCACGCGCCCCCTGCGAAGCACCGTGACACGGTCGGCGACCGCCGTCACCTCACGGAGCTTGTGCGAGATGAAGACCACCCCGCGTCCCTCCGCGGCCATGGCGCGCAGGCTCGCGAAGAGCTCCTCCGCCTCCTGATGGGTGAGCACGGCCGTCGGCTCGTCGAGGATGAGCACGCGCGCGTCGCGATGGAGGTTCTTCAGGATCTCAACGCGCTGCTGCTCTCCGACCGAGAGCTGCCAGACAGCCCGTCCGGGGTCGACGGGCATTCGATAGGCGTCGGAGAGACGCGCGATCTCGCGCTCGAGCGGTCGGGCCCGCACGAGCGCGCGGGGCGCGTGCCAGCCGAGCGTCACGTTCTCGGCCACCGTGAAGCGGTCGATGAGACGGAAATGCTGGTGCACCATTCCGATCCCGCGCTCGATCGCGGCGCGGGGGCTGCGCAGCGCGACCGGCTCGCCCTCCAGCTCGATCGACCCGGCGTCGGGCCGGTAGAGGCCCGCGAGGACGTTCATGAGCGTCGTTTTGCCCGCCCCGTTCTCCCCCAATAGGGCATGGATTTCGCCGCGGCGCAGCTCGAAGTCCACCTGGTCGTTGGCGCGGACGCCGGGGAACGTCTTGACGATTCCCCGCATCGTGACGAGCGCGGGCGCCTCCGGCTTCCCCGTCACCCTGCGACCGGCGGCACGAGCGCGAACTCGATCCCGTCCACGAGCCCGCGGTTGGTCAAGCGCAGCGCCGGGATGACGGCGAGCGACAGGAACGAGAAGATCATGTAGGGAGCCGCGACCGTCGAGCCAAGCGCCCTGTAGGCCTGCTCGAGATCGCGGCAGGCGCGAGCCAGATCCGCCACCGGCCGGTCGGCGATCAGCCCCGCGATCGGAAGCTCGACTAGCGCGAGCACGTCGCCGTCGGCGACGGCGATCATGCCGCCGCCTGACCGCTCGAGCTGCTCGACCGCAAAGAGCATGTCGTCGTCCTTCACCCCCGCCACGTTCAGATTGTGGTTGTCGTGGGCGACCGTGCTCGCCACGGCGCCCCGGCGCAGACCAAGGCCCTTGACGAAGCCCAGTCCGAGGGTGCCGGGACCCCCGTGGCGCTCGATCGAGGCCGCCTTGATCAGATCGAGGGCGACCGAGGCGGGCACCGCGCCGTCCTCGACCGGCGCCTCGACGACAAGGTGCTCGGTCGTGACCGTGTCCGACGCCAGGCCGATCGCGCGCACGCGGGCGATCGGCCCCCGCGCCTGGATCCGCAGATCCTCGCGCGTCAGCGTTCGTGCGAGACACACGGAGCGGTATGCACGCTCGGGGTACGCCGGGCCCGTCAGGCGCTCCGGCACCGGGAGCCCGTCGGCGAGCACCCTGTGGGGGCGGAAGGCACGCAGGTCCTCCACGAAGAGGACGTCCGCCAGGCGACCCGGTGCGAGCGAGCCGACCTCGTGCCGGAGCCCGAAGTACTCGGACGGGTTGAGGGTCGCCATCTGGATCGCGACGAGCGGGTCCACGCCCGCCTCCACGGCGGCGCGCACCGCCCGGTCGAGGTGTCCGTCCTCGACCAGCGTCTCCGGGTGGACGTCGTCGGTGACGAGCAGGCAATGGCCCGGATCGACGCCGTCTTCCGTCAGGACGGGCGCGAGCGCTGTCACGTCCCGGAAGGTCGATCCCTCCCGGAACTGCACCCAGATGCCCGCGCGCAGCTTGGCGATCGCGTCCTCGCGCGTGGTGCTCTCGTGGTCGGAGTCGATGCCGGCGGCGGCGTAGGCCTGGAGGCGCGCGTCACGCACACCGGCGAGACTCCAGTGCCCCGTCACCGGCTTGCCCGCCTCGAGCGTGGCCGCGATCTCCGCGTGGACGCCCACGTCGCCCTCGAGCACGCCGGGCATGTTCATCATCTCGCCGAGGCCCACCACGCCGGGCCAGCGGAGCGCCGTGCGGATCTCGTCCGGGCCGAGGACGGCGCCCGCGTCCTCGAACCCGGGAAGCGCCGGAACGCACGAGGGCACAGCCAGGAACACCTTGAGTGGAAGGTCACGCCCTTCGTCCAGCATCCAGCGGATCCCGTCGAGTCCGAACACGTTCGCGATCTCGTGGTTGTCGATCACGGCCGTCGTCGTGCCCCTCGGCAGCACTGCTTCCGCGAAGCGCGTCACGGTCACCATCGCCGACTCGACATGGAGGTGGGTGTCGACGAGCCCGGGGACGAGGTAGGCGCCGTCGGCGTCGATCAGCTCGGTCTCGGGGCCGCGGGTGTGGGAGGCGTCCCCCACGAGGGCGATGCGGCCGTCCTTGACCGCGATCTCTAGCCCATCGAGCACCTCCCGGGTGAACACGTTGACCAGCCGCCCGCCCGAGATCACGAGGTCTGCCGCCTCGCGGCCTGCACAGACGGCCGCGAGCGTACGTGTGACCTCGGACAGCTTCGCGCGCGGCAAGGGGTGACTTCTATATCACGCTCGCGGAACGCAAGGGATCAGGCGCCGACAGGGTTTTCGCCGTGTCCGGCCCCCGTTTGTTTGGTCTAGCCGGGTGTGTCAGCCGGACCGGCGTTCGCGGGACCTGGAGTCAATGATGCGAACCGGGGCCGCCGCTGCTCGCGGGGCGAATCGAAGAGGCGGCTGTCCGCCACTCCTCAGTCGCTGGGGTCCACACGGGGGCTACGACCGTGTCAGGAGCTGTCGGCTGGCGGTGTCATCCTCTGGGCCGATCGTCGGGCTGACGCGGCCTTCGGCGACAGGCGGCGTCCCGCGATGGCTTCTCGTCATCTCTCGTAATGACGGGGTCCCCGGTTCGAGTCCGGGCGTCGGCTTTCCGCGCTGAGCAGGAGAAACCGTCCTTCTGACGGGCTGCAGGGCCATCGCTCGGACGGCCGTTAGGCGCCCAAACGCGGAACTTCTCACGTGGCTGGCGAGATCCCCAGGCGCTCCTGGAGGCGCTTATCCCCGGAGTGCCACACCCAGACCGACCGCGCCGCCACCCAGTGGTGGAGGCAAGGCAGACAGCAAGAGCTCGCCTACCTCGGCTCCTCCAGCCTGGTCGCCGAGGAAACGTTCACAGGACAGACGCACTCGTCTCGCCGCTCGCCCTCAGCTCGGTGCGCGCACGCTCGGCCCACGGCTCGGCGCCGAGGCGCCCGACATCCCTCGTCGTCTAAACCCGCCGCAATGGGCGGGATCTCGAGCAGGCCGCTCGCATCCTCCTGCGCTGGGCGGATACATAATGGGCAGGATGGAGCGGCGTGTGGCGCAGGTCAGCTCAGTTAAGCATTCAGTTGCGCGAGTAGTTCCTGCATCGTGATGGTCGGAGTGTTCGGGTCCTCAAACACGTTGTCGAACGTAGGACTCTCGCCCACCTGGTTGGGAAGAGCGCCAACCAATCGATCGAACCACGCGTCTTGTTTCGCCCTCTCGATTGCCTCAGCAGCAGTCAGAATTTCAAGCGAACCATCGTTCGCAGGAGGGGGAACCACGCTCGGGATTTGATTCGCAATCGGCGGCGAAGGAGCGGGTGCGGGCGGTGGGTTCCACGTGATCCGAGGGCGGGGATCTGGTGGCTGAGGCCCAAAGGGAGGCCTACCGGCGTAAGCGTCGTCCAAGTCACGTCGCCGACGGTCCTCATAGTCATTGTTGGTCTGGTAGGTGTAGGTGCCGTTCTCATCGCGGTAGACGCCTGGCATCTGGACCCCTTCAGTAGTTGGCGCGCCCAGCGGGTGAGCGGGCTCTAGAGCGCATCGTAAGAGGTGAACGGGCAGCAAGATCCGCACGGCGCCTGGATCCCCTCCGTCCTCTACTGACAGAGGTGGCCCTCACGTTCCTTCGCGTCGATCCTCATTCGAGGTGCCGCCGTTGGACGAAGCAAGCGGGATCGTGACCCGGATGAGGGTGCCCATCCCGGGCTCGCTCCGGACGTCGAGCGAACCGTCGAGCGCGTCGATGCGATCGGCGAGCCCGCGCAGTCCGGACCCGGATCCGGGATCCACTCCGCCGATCCCGTCGTCGGCGACCTCGACGAGGGCGTGATCGTCGTGCCGAGCCACCCGGATGGTCGCCTTCGTGGCCTCGGCGTAGCGCGCGACGTTCGTGAGCGATTCCGCGACGACGTAGTACGCCGCGGCCTCAACCGCTCTGGGTAGCCGTTCGGAGAGCGAGCAATCGACGTCGACGGGCACCGGGGCGCGGCCGGCGAGTACCGCGACCGCTGCTGGAAGGCCCTTGTCCGTCAGCACCGCCGGGTGGATCCCGCGCGCCAGCTCGCGCAGCTCCGCGGTGGCCTCGGTCAGGCCGTCGATCGCCTCGTCGAGCAAGCTCGTCGCCGCCTCGCGATCGTTCTCGAGCTTCGCTTTGATCATCCGCAGCGTCAGAGCCAGCATCACGAGGCGTTGCTGCGCGCCGTCGTGCAGGTCGCGTTCAATCTGCCGCCGCGTCGCGTCCTGGGCGGCGATGATCCGCACGCGCGCGGCCTCCAGCTCTTCGATCCGCGCCCGTTCCGCCTCGCGCCGGCGCAGCACCTCCTCCGCGCGCTTGCGCTCGGTGATGTCAAAGATTACGCCGTGCAGCCAGGCATGATCGTCGTGCTCGACGACGCGCTGACCCCGCTCGAGCACCCAGACGATCTCGCGGTCGGCGCGGACGATGCGGTACTCGAGCGCAAACGGCCTGTCCGCGGCGGTCGCCGACCTGACTTCTCGCTCCACCTCGTCCCGGTCATCCGGATGGATGATGCTCGCGAAGGTCCGGCGCGCGTTGTCGACGAAGTCCGAGGCCGGGTAGCCGGAGATGCGCTCGATCTCGTCGCTGAGCATGAACATCGTCCAGTTCGCGTCGAGCGCACCGCGATAGATCGCGCCGGGCACGTTGGCGACGAGCGCCGCAAGCTCGAGATCGCGCCCGTTAGCCTCGACCCGACGAGGACTGCGGAAGAGGCTGACCGCAGATTCCTTCACCGCAGGGTTATAGCCCGATCTGCAGGCCAGGTGAAGCCTGCATTTCTCTGCGCCTTGGCATTCTCGGCGTCTCCACGAGACGGGGCGGAGGCCGGTCGCCGCCAATCTGGTGCCGCCGCGACGTCCGCGCTGCCTGGCAGCGGCCTGCGGGCCGACACCTATGAGCGTTCAAGGGCTCTCCCGTCTGGAGGAAGCGGATGAGATCGCCGACCGTACGGTGCCGGTGTCTCGTATTGCGCCACCTCGCGACACGATGGCCCAGGTCTCGCGGGTGGCCGCATCTATACCGCATCGCTGCGCTAAGGAGCCGACCTCGCCGAGCAGACGCGAGGCGTAGGGCTCAGCGAACGAAGCGTCTCTGGAACGAGATCCGGCTTGCCGCTCTCGTGACGGCGCGCTGAGGCGGCCGTAGACCGCATGGGAACGCACGTTGCGCCATTCGGCGACACGACGCGCCAGGTCCCCTGAGTTCTCTCGTAATGACGGGGTCCCCGGTTCGAGTCCGGGCGTCGGCTTCACGAAAAAGACCCGCGTACGAGGCGGTTTCGGCTCCCCGGGCGTCATTCAAGGTCTCACGACGCGCGCCCGGGGTGCGAGCTCCGCCTCCGGACTCTCTCGGGAGGTCGACGGGGCGTGCGTTCCTGCCGCCCTCACGGCCACCGATGAGCCTCGCGCCTCCCGGGGGTCTCTACGCCATGAAACGAGAGGAGATGACCGTGAAGCTGACCGTGACCGAGTCCGTATCGCTCGACGGAGTCATGCAGGGGCTCGGCGGACCCGACGAGGATCGCCGTGGAGGATTCGAGCGCGGCGGATGGGCCCTCCCGCTTGTGGACGAGGAGGTCGGCGCGTTCCTCGACGACGTCTACGCCCGCGCTGACGCGTTCCTGTTCGGACGGCGGACGTACGAGATCTTCGCCAGCTCCTGGGGCCTCATGAAGGATCCGAGCCAGAGCCCGATCGGACAGGCGCTGAACTCGAGGCGCAAGTACGTGGCCTCTTCCACGCTCACCGAGCCGCGCTGGGCGGACACGACAGTCATCGCCGGGGACGTCGCGGCGGTCGGCGAGCTGAGGGCGGAGCCGGGCGGCGAGCTGCAGGTGCACGGAAGCGGCGCCCTGGTGCGCTGGCTCTTCGAAAACGAGCTGGTCGACGAGATCAACCTGCTGACGGCCCCCGTGATCATCGGCCAGGGCACGCGCCTGTTCCCGGACACGGGCCCGGACGGAGCGCTCGATCTTCTCGAGACCCGGACCACACCCAACGGGGTGACGATCCAGATCTTCCGGCCCAACGGGCGACCGGAGTACGCAACGTCCACCGCCAAGGCAAGCTGGCGACAAAGCTAGGCGGTGGAGCAATCCATGCGACCGGGCTGCGTATCTCCGAGGCCGCCGCGGTCACCCGGGGCGATGTGGATGCGGGAGTCCGCCACGGCGAGCCACGCCAGAACTTGCCGCACGGCCGAGGAGGGAGATTCTGCCGAGCACGCGAGCGCCCGACCGCGTGGCCGATCGGGATAGGATCGGGGCCCGGCATCCACGAAGGAGGCACGATGGCCACGCACGTTGCATCCCTCACGAGGGACCAGCTCGCCGCTCTTCCCGACAGCTACTTCAAGGCGGTCGACTCGAAGGACGTCGACGCGATCCTCGACCACTTCGCCGACGACGCGACGCTCACGGTCCAGACGGATCACGCGGTCTTCTCGGGCGCGGAGGAGATCCGGCGCATGTTCACGGACTTCTGCGGCGGCTCCGTCTCGATCTTCCACGAGATCAAGAACATCGTCGTCGAGCCCGAGGCCGGCAAGGTCGCGACCGAGCAGAGCTACATCGGCGAGCTCGTCGACGGCACGAGGAACGACATGCACAACTGCAACTTCTTCGACGTGGGCCCCGACGGGAAGTTCACACGGGTCATCATCTGGATGGCCGGCCAGAACCCACTGAAGTAGCGCCGCGCGAGGACGCCGACCGGGACGAGCGTCACACCTCGCCCCCGAACGTGTCCCGCGCGTACGCCAGCTTCGCCGCCTCGTCGCGCGACGACCGCAGGTAGCGGCTCCAAGCGCCTCGCTCGTGGCAAACCGCGCCGAGCTCCCACACGCAGAACGTCGGCCGGTGCGTGCCCTCGACGGGCCAGGGGCCGAACTCGTCCTCGTCGCCGCGCTTCGCCCAGACCGTCTCCCAGAGCTCGTTGTCGTTGCGCCACGTGCAGACGAGCAGGAAGTAGAACTCGTCGCCGCACCGGTGCAGGACGACGAAGCCGAGGTCGCCCGAGAGCTCGAGCGCCCCCGACCTCACTCCGGCGCGCAAACCGCGCCGTGCCGATGCGCGCACGCCGCTCGAGACCCGCGCGTCGGCCGGGGCGACGTCGTACCACTTGAGGAGCGCGTCGTCGAGCATGAGGCTCTCTGCCGGCCGGACGAGCTTCGAGACGTGGTCGTAGTCGGGCCGCACGGCGCCGAGCGGCTCGAGCACGCTCATCGCCCGTCCTCCGCCCCCGTGAACTCCATCACCCAGTTCGTCTCCCACGTCTCTCCGCCATCGGCCGAGAACGCCTGCTCCCAGCGCGGCGTCGGGGTCGTCACGCCCGACCAGACGAAGCGCACGAGGATCGGCCGACCGGCGAACGTGTCCGTTCCCTCGAAGACACCGCTGTCCCCGGAGAACGAGCCGACGACCGGCGGGTCGAGCCGGCCGGGCCTGCGGCTGTCGGCCCAGTAGATCGACCACAGCCTCGTCTCCGGATCGAAGAAGCGGAAGGACATGGCGACGAAGCCGCCCTGGTACTGGGTCCGGAACTCGT
>Ga0299913_10005032_pt1 | contig 11220 bp, 9 predicted proteins | sample RVTome_9_FD_201360 | JGI IMG/M metagenome (GOLD analysis project Ga0299913, IMG submission 201360) | Soil microbial communities from uranium-contaminated site in the Upper Colorado River Basin, Wyoming, United States - RVT155D38 (version 2) ... | reverse complement strand
TTGAGGCCGCTGGCGCCGACCGCGAAGATCAGCGACAGGATGATCATGTTCTGGTAGTAGATGTCGTCGCTGAGCAGCGGGTAGAGGAGCAAGAGGACACCGGCGGCCAGCGCGATCGCGCGGCCGATCCAGATGGGCTCAAGGAAGCTGCGCTTCGGGGTCGCCGGGACGGACTCGTCCGCGGGGGCGGTTGCACTCATGCCATCACCGTGTCTTCCCTCATGCGCGTGCCGAGCAGTCCCTGCGGGCGGATCAGCAGCACGGCGAACACGATGGCGTAGGGCACCGCGGTGGCCCATGAGGGCGACACGTACGCTGACGTCATGGTCTCGGCGATCCCGAACAGCAGGGCGCCGAGCACGGCGCCGTTGAGGCTGCCCATGCCCCCGAGTACCACGATCGCCAGGAGGCGAGCGATCCACTGGTAGTGGGATCCGGGAACGAACGGGTAGAGGATGCCGGTGATCGCGCCGCCGGCGCCTGCCGCTGCGATGCCGAGCGCGAACACCAGGGCCGCCACGGAGGTGACCTTGATGCCGACTAGCTCCGCGGAGGACGGATTGATCGCGGCGGCCCGGATGGCCCGGCCCAGCCAGGTCTTGGTGAGGATCACCCACAGGACGGCCAGGACCAGGACCGCGACCAGACCGCCGTACAGCTGGGCCTTGGGCAGGAACAGGCCGAAGATCGTGAAGGACTCGTCGCCGTACGAGGGCCGGATCGCGGTCGAGTTGTTGCCCCAGATCTCCCCCATCGCGCCTTCGACCACCAGCGCCAAGCCGAAGGTGAGGAGCACCGTCGAGGCCATGGGGGCGGTGCGGATCGGCGCGACCAGGACCTTGTAGGTGAGCCACCCGAGAGCGAACACGATCGGCGTCGTGATCACGATCGCAAGCAACGGATCGATCCCGAGCACGTCCCACAACGAATAGGTGATGAAGGCGGCCAGGATCAGGAAGGCGCCGTGGGCGATGTTGATGACCCGCATGACGCCGAAGATCAGGGTCAGCCCTCCGGCGGCGAGGGCGTAGACGCCGCCCAGCAGGATCCCGAGGAGGAGGTTCTGGAGGAACTCGGACATCAGCCAGCACCCCCGGGCTTCCAGCCGGGCTTGATCTCGGCAGTCGCGGCGTCCGGCGGGAGCACGATCTGCGCCTTGCCGTCCTGCCACTGACCGATCAGGAAGTCACCAGTCGGGCTGCCGTCGTCGTTCCAGGACAGGGGGCCCAGGATGGTGTCCACCTCGTTCTCGCGCAGCCATTCGGCCATCGCCTCCTGGTCCTCGATGTCACCCACCGCCTCCACGGCTGCGTGCAGCACCTGACCCGCAGCGTAGGCGTCGGCAGCGTCCTCGGGAACCTCCGCGGTGCCATACATCTCCTCGTACTTCGTGACGAACTCGGCGTTGCCGGGGGTGTCGGCGTCCGGGGAGTGGCTGACCGCGTAGAAGACACCCTCGGTGTTCTCCGCGCCGATGCCGTCGGAGTACTGGGAGCCGAACGACGGGGCGTTGGTCTCGTAGAACATCTCGGGGGTGAAGTCGGCCTTGAGCATCGACCGGGTCAGGCCGATGCCGTCCTCGAACTGCGCGCCGTGCACGACCAGATCGGGGTCGGCGCTCTTCAAGGCGTTGACGATCGTGTCAAAGTTCCTTGTGTCGATCGCGTAGGTCTCCTCATAGACGGTCTCGATGCCCGCCTCCTCGAGGATCGCCTGGATGCCGGCCACGTTGGGCGCGGCGAACGGATCATCGAGCGTGGGGTACGCCGCGGTCTCCGGCCGCTGGTCCTCGGGCAGGGCGGCGACGTACTCGGCGAACACCTTGCCCTGCATGTCCGAGGTGGCCTGCTGCGCGAAGAAGAGGAACCTGAAGTCGCGGCTGAACATGTCGGGCGAGCCACCGGCCGGCTCGACGAACAGCATCTGGTTCTTCTCCGCGACCGCCGAGGCGGGCAGGTTGAGCAGCGAGGAGAAGGTCCCGAGGAGGAGGTCCACCCTGTCCTGCGCGATGAGTGCGTTGTAGTCGGAGACGATCGTGTTCTGGCTGGAGGCGTCGTCCTTGATCACGAGTTCGACGTCGTGGTCGAGCAGACCGCCGTCCTCGTTGACCATCTCCCTCCAGACCTGGTAGCCCTCCTCGGCCGCGGTGCCCGGCTGGGAGAACTCGCCGGTCAGCGGCAGCGACGTGCCGATCCGGATCGGGCCGTCGGGGTCGCCTCCTGAGTCGCCACCGCAGGCGGCCAGCGCGGCGGCCAGCACCCCTGCCGCTGCCGTTGCCGTGACGCCACGGCGGATCGAGACGTAGGACATACTTCCTCCTCGGTGTTGCACACCCTGTATCCGCAATCGATTGCGGCTACACCAGTCTCGTGACTGAATCCACATCTTGTCAAGGATCTCGGCACAACTTCCTCCGATTCGTGCCCATCGGGGGTAGGGCTGGCGCCCGCACCACGCTCCGGTCTACCGCTCTTCTTGCAAACGGTTGCGGCCCGTGTCAGTCTCGGCGTCATGACCGCATCATTGCCCAAGTCCGAGGACGTCGTCGTCATCGGCGTCGTTATCTGCGCCGGGCTCCGCCCACGGCTCGTGCAGCAGCGCGCACGTACTGATCCAAGGCAACCCGCTCAACGGAGTGGCACCGACACGAGGAGTCAAGAGTGATCATCGGAGTCCTCAGGGAGTCCCACCCGGGCGAGACACGGGTGTCCGCGACGCCGGCGACTGTGGAGCAGTTGCTCAAGCTGGGCTATGAGGTGGTCGTTGACCCAGGCGCGGGGAAGGCGTCGAGCGTCTCCGACGAGGCTTACGTCGCGGCGGGGGCCAAGATCGGCGAAGCCGTGGCTGCCGACATCGTGTTCGGGGTGAACGCTCCGTCGGTGGAGCAACTGGACGGGCTGAAGTCCGGGGCCACGTTGGTCAGCATCTTGTCGCCCAGCCTGAACCCCCAACTGGTGGAGGATCTGGCCCGGCGTCCGATCACGGCGCTGGCGATGGACGCGGTCCCGCGGATCTCGCGCGCACAATCGTTAGACGTGCTGTCCTCGATGGCGAACATTGCGGGCTACCGCTCGGTGATCGAGGCGGCGCACGTGTTCGGCCGGTTCTTCACCGGCCAGGTCACCGCGGCGGGCAAGGTGCCCCCGGCGAAGGTGCTGGTGGCCGGTGTCGGAGTCGCCGGTCTCGCCGCGATCGGCGCGGCGGGCAGCATGGGCGCGATCGTGCGCGCAACGGACCCGCGTCCGGAGGTCGCTGACCAGGTGAAGTCGCTGGGAGGTGAGTACCTGCCGGTGGAGGCCGCTGATGTCGAGGTCAGCGCGACCGGTTATGCCAAGGAGATGTCGGAGGACTACAACGCCCGGGCCGCGCGGCTGTACGCCGAGCAGGCGACGGAGGTGGACATCATCATCACCACGGCGCTGATTCCGGGACGTCCCGCGCCTGGGTTGCTCTCCGCGGCGATGGTGGCCAGCATGAAGCCGGGCAGCGTGATCGTGGACATGGCGGCCGCCAATGGCGGGAATGTCGAGGGCACCGTGCCGGGCGAGGCCGTGGTGACCGAGCGCGGGGTGACCATCATCGGCTACACCGACCTCCCAGGTCGGCTGCCTGCCCAGGCATCGCAACTCTACAGCACCAACCTTGTCAACCTGATGAAGCTGATGACACCGGCCAAGGACGGCAACCTGGTTCTCGACTTCGATGACGTGGTCCAGCGGTCGATCACCGTGACGCGCGATGGTGAGTTGACCTGGCCGCCACCGCCGGTCGAGGTCTCCGCCGCGCCGCCCGTCGCGCTGGCTGCGGCGCGGGTGGAGTCGAAGGCGAAGACCCCGGCCTCGCCTGGTCGACGGTTCGCGATCGTCGGCATCGGCGCAGCCCTCCTATTCCTGCTGACGGCGCTCTCGCCGCAGGCGCTTCTCGGACATCTGACGGTGTTCGCGCTCGCCATCGTGATCGGCTACTACGTCATCGGGCACGTCCACCACGCGTTGCACACCCCACTGATGTCGGTGACCAACGCGATCTCGGGGATCATCGTGGTCGGTGCGCTTCTGCAGATCGGCCAGGACGACACCGCGATCACGGTGCTCTCCTCGGCCGCGATCCTCCTGGCCAGCATCAACGTCTTCGGTGGCTTCGCGGTGACTCGTCGCATGCTCGCCATGTTCTCTCGGTCCTGATGGAGTGCTGACGTCAATGACTTCTATCGAACTTTCCGCCCAGGCCGCCTACATCGTCGCAGCCCTGCTGTTCATCCTGGCGCTGGCCGGCCTGTCCAAACACGAGACCGCCAAGGCCGGCAACACCTTCGGCATGGCCGGCATGGTGATGGCGCTGGCGGCGACCATCGCGCTGGCGGTCGACCGTGACATCGAGGGCAGGGGTCTGGCCCTGCTGGTCGGCGCCACTTTGATCGGCGCCGGGATCGGGCTGTGGCGGGCCCGCGTGGTGGAGATGACCGGGATGCCGGAGCTGATCGCGCTGCTGCACTCCTTCGTCGGCCTGGCCGCAGTGCTCGTGGGCTGGAACGGCTACCTGCACGTGGAGGCTCATCTGAACGGTCACGAGGCCGGGCTGCTGCGCGCGGAGGACCTGCTCGGGATCCACTCCGCGGAGGTGTTCATCGGCGTGTTCATCGGAGCGGTGACCTTCACCGGGTCGATCGTGGCGTTCCTCAAACTGTCCGCCCGGATCAACTCGGCCCCGCTGATGCTGCCGGGCAAAAACGCCCTCAACCTCGGTGCCCTGGTGACGTTCGCCGTGCTCACCGGGTGGTTCGTGATCGACCCCAGCCTGTGGCTACTGGTCGCGGTCACCCTGATCGCGCTGCTGCTGGGCTGGCACCTGGTCGCCTCAATCGGTGGTGGTGACATGCCCGTCGTTGTTTCCATGCTGAACAGCTACTCCGGGTGGGCCGCCGCCGCATCGGGTTTCCTGCTCGAGAACGACCTGCTGATCATCACAGGCGCGCTGGTCGGCTCCTCGGGTGCCTACCTGTCCTACATCATGTGCAAGGCGATGAACCGCTCGTTCATCTCCGTGATCGCCGGCGGCTTCGGCATCGAGCCAGGACTAGCCGAGGACAAGGACTACGGCGAGCACCGCGAGATCACCGCCGAAGGAGTCGCCGAGCTCCTCGGGTCGGCCGACTCGGTGATCATCACTCCCGGCTACGGCATGGCTGTGGCCCAGGCCCAGCACGGCGTCGCCGAGCTGACCCGCAAGCTCCGCGAGCGCGGCGTCGACGTCCGCTTCGGCATCCACCCGGTCGCAGGCCGCCTGCCGGGCCACATGAACGTCCTACTCGCCGAGGCCAAGGTTCCCTACGACATCGTCCTGGAGATGGACGAGATCAACGACGACTTCGACGACACCGCCGTCGTACTCGTGATCGGCGCCAACGACACCGTTAACCCCGCCGCCACCGACGACCCCAGCAGCCCGATCGCGGGCATGCCGGTGCTCAAGGTCTGGGATGCCGACGACGTGGTCGTGTTCAAGCGCTCCATGGCCTCGGGCTACGCCGGCGTGCAGAACCCGCTCTTCTTCCGCGACAACTCCGCCATGCTGTTCGGCGATGCCAAGGACCGCGTGGAGGACATCCTCCGCGCAATCTGACTGCTGAAGCCGCGACGAACGTAAGGTCAGTTCGCAGGGCCGCGTGGACCGCGGGACCGAGAGGCGGCGGCAACACGACACGACGTACGCCGTCGGGATCGGCGCCACCGGCCTCACCGGCGCATCGCAGACGACGCGTCCGCCGTGCTCGTTGAGGATTCTGATCAGTGGGTGGGGCAGCGCCTGGCTGCGGCCGACCGGGGTGGTCCAGGCGAAGTCCAGGCGACCCCAGCAAAGGAGGGCGGCAGGACGCCGGGTGCCCCGCGCGGCGCGGATCCTGGATCGTGGCCATTGCCATCCACAGCATCAAACGAGCGCACGACGGGGTGCGCGAAGCGCGCATGGACGATGTCTCGGGCCGCCTGCTCGCGCAGCGCGACGTAGCGGCGCGACGCCTCCTCGTCGGGCTGGAGGAGCTGGCTCCAGCGGCGTTACGCCGGCAGTCCGATACCGATGATCGTGGCCGACGGGTGTTCGTCGCTGGCGCTCCTCACTGCTCCACCAACGGCCTCGGTTCAGGCGAGCGCCCTCGCTGGATGTCCGACGAGGTCGACGAAGACCTTGAGCCATTGGGCGGCGACGACGCCGTCGACGGGGCGGTGGTCGACCGACAGGGTGACCTTGAGGGTCTTGCCGACGACCAGGGCGCCGCCCTGGACCACCGGCTCCTCGCGGACCGCGCCGACGGCCAGGATCGCGGAGTGGGGTGGGTTGATGATGGCGGCGAAGTCCTCGACGCCGTACATGCCGAGATTCGTGACGCTGATCGTGCCGCCCTCGAGCTCGACCTGCTTGAGCTTGCCGTCGCGGGCGCGGGCGGCGAGGTCCTGGACCTGCGCGGCCAGGGCCGTGACGGTGAGGCCGGGGACGTTGCGGACGACCGGGGTCACGAGGCCGCGGTCGGTCGCGACCGCGACGGCGATGTCGACCGAGTGGGGGCGGCGTACGGCGTCGCCGGTCCAGGTCGCGTTCATCTCCGGCACCCGGACGTGGGCGCCGGCGACGGCCTTGAGCACGAGGTCGTTGAGAGAGATCCGGGTGTCGCTGCTCTCGTTGATCTCCGCGCGGAGTGCAACGAGCTTGTCGGCGCGGATCGTGGCACGGAGGTAGAAGTGCGGGGCCTCGCGCTTGCTCTGCTGGAGGCGGGCGGCGATCGCTCGCCTCAGTCTGGTGTGGGGGATCTCGTCGTAGGCGGCGTTCCAGATCTCGGCACGTTCGTTGCTGGCGCTCCTCACGGCCCGATCAGCGAGAGCGGGTGGCGCAGTCTCTGCGATCGCCGAGGACACGCGGGCCGCGCGGGCTGCCTCGACGTCCCGGCGGAGGACGCGGCTGCGGGGGCCGGTGCCGGGGATGTCCTCGAGGGCGAGGCCGGCGTCCTTGGCGATCTTGCGCGCCAGGGGGCTGGAGAAGACTCGGCCGTTGTTCCGCGACGGAGGTCCCTCGGGTGCGGGGGGCTCGACCTGCTCCTCGCTGACGCTCGTCGCTGCTCGACCAACCGAGGGCTCGAGCTGGACCCCCTGCTCGACGGGGGCGCCGGAGCCGGGGTCCTGGTCGATGCCCAAGGTCGAGAGGACGGATGCGAGGTCGGTGATCTCCTCGCCGACGCTCGTGAGGACGGCGATCGGGGAGGAGACGTCGACGAGCGTGCCGCCGGGGACGAGGAGCTTGAGGAGGGTGCCGTCGGCGTCGGCCTCGATGTCGACGAGGGCCTTTTCGGTCTCGACGGTGGCGAGCGCGTCGCCGGCGGCGAAGGTGGCGCCCTCGGGGACAAGCCACTCGGTGAGGACGGCCTCGGTTGCGGCGGCGGTGACCTCGGGCATGCGGAGGACGGTCGGCACGTCAGTACCCCGCGATCTCGGCGAGGGCGGCGGCGACCTCGTCCTTCTGGGCAATGGCGGCGCGCTCCAGCACCTTGCTGATGCTGGGCGACGCCTCGGCGCCGGTGACCCGCCACACGGGCGCGTCCAGCAGGTCGAAGAACCGGCGGTGGATTTCGTCGGCGAGCCAGCCGCCGTAGGACGTGCCGACCGCTCCCTGCTCGGCGATCAGCACCTGGTTGGTCTTGGTCAGCGACGCCTCGATGGTGTCCCAGTCGATGCTCGCGCGGTCCAGCCAGCGCAGGTCGATCACCTCCGCGTCCACGCTTTTGCCAGGGTCCTGCTCCGTGACGGCCTCCATGACGTACGGCGTCATGCCGAGGTAGCTGATGACCGTGAGGTCCGAGCCCTCGCGGGCCACCGCGGCCTTGCCGACCGGCAGGCAGTAGTCGTAGTCGTCGACCGGGCCCGGCCCCGTCGAGTTGTAGAGGTCGACGTGCTCGAGGACGACGACCGGATCCTGGCAGCGGAGGGCGGCGTTCATCAGCCCCACGTAGTCGTAGGGCGTGGAGGGCGCGACGATCCGCCAGCCGGGCGCGGTTGCGAAGATCCCGGCGGGGTCCATCGAGTGCTGCGAGCCGTAGCCCGTGCCCATCGCGACCTTGCTGCGCAGGACGAGCGGCACGGCGCCGTCGCCGCCGTACATGTGCCGCGCCTTGCCGATCTGGTTGAAGAGCTGGTCGGCGGCGACCCACATGAAGTCCGCATACATGAACTCCACGACCGGCGTGAAGCGGCCGTCGATCGCGATGCCGCCGGCCAGGCCGGCGAAGGCGTTCTCGCTGATCGGGGTGCCGAGGATCCGGCCGGGGAAGCGGTCGGGCAGGCCGCGGGTGGCGCCGTTGGTGCCGCCGTTGAGCCGGTGCACGTCCTCTCCCATGACCACGACGCCCTCGTCGGTCTCCATGCGGCGTGCCATCACGCCGGCGACGGCGTCGATGAACTTCGTCTCCTGCACGGGTACCGCGTGCCCCTGCGGGTCCACCACGGGCGCGTCGTCGAACTCCGACAGGTCGCCGCGCACGCCGACGTCCATCCAGGCGGGGTCGGGCCACTCGTCGGGGCGAATGCGGCGCTGGCCGGGCTTGCCGCCGGGCAGCGGCTCGAGGACGACCGAGCCGACCTCCTCCATCACGGCCTTGGCGCGGGTGACGGCCTCGGCGATCTCGTCCGCCGTCATGATGCCGCGGCGCTCGAGGTGTCTGGCGACCTGCTTGAGTGGGTCGCGGGCGCGCCAGGCGCGTTCCTCCTCCTTGTCGCGGTAGCCGAAGGCGCTGCCGGCGAAGCCGCCGTTCTGGTGGAAGAAGCGGTAGGTGTCGACCTCGACGACGGTCGGGCCGTCGCCGCGCCGCATGTGCTCCACGGCCTCGGTCGTGGCCAGGTGGACCGCGAGCGGGTCCATGCCGTCGACCTTCCAGCTGGCCAGGTTGAAGCCCAGGCCGCGCGCGGACAGCCGGGGCTCGGCGGTGGCCTCGCGGACGTTGGTGGACACCGCGTACTGGTTGTTCTCGATGAAGAAGCAGATCGGCAGCGACCAGGCGCCGGCCAGGTTCATGGTCTCCAGGGTCGAGCCGATGTTGACCGCGCCGTCGCCGAAGTAGGTCACCGACACCGCTTCGCTGCCGGACTGCCGGTGCGACCACGCGAAGCCGGCCGCCTGCGGGACGCCGCCACCGACGATGGCGTTGGTGCCCATCGCGCCGGCTTCCTTCCACTGCAGGTGCATCGACCCGCCGCGGCCGTGGGTCCAGCCGCGGTCCAGGCCGCAGATCTCCGCGAGGGTCTTGAGGAGCACATCGCGGACATCGTCGCTCGGCGCCGCGAGCGGGTCCAGGCCCTTGGGCTCGACGTGGTGCAGCGCCTTGGCCAGGAACTGATGGTGCCCGCGGTGCGAGCCGTTGACCGAGTCCTCGCTGGTGAGCGCGAGCACGGAGCCGACGGCGCCGCCCTCCTGGCCGATGCTGGAGTGCGCGGGGCCGTGGATCAGGCCGGAGGCGGCGAGGTTGAGGACGTACTGCTCGAACGTCCGGATCCAGACCAGCTGCGCGTACATCGTGCGCAGCAGGGCCGGGTCGGCGGTGTCCCAGTCGTCGGTGGTGGCGACCAGCTCGACCCAGGGGGCGGCGGGCTCCAGCGGGAGGTGCTCGGGCATGACGTTCTCCTTTGTCCGGCTACCACTCTGACACATGATTGGATCCAAAATCTAGTAGGTATTCCCTCTGGACAGGGCCTTTGCCGATGTGGTTCCCTGTTTGGGATCCAGAAAGGGGTTCGCATGGCAATGCCCGGACTGCGCCGCCTTGACCACGTCGGCTTCACGGTGATCGACCTCGACGAGGCCCACCGCTTCCTCGTCGACGTGCTCGGCTGCGAGTACCTCTACTCACTCGGCCCCTTCCAGCACGACGACGGCGACTGGATGGCCGACCACCTCAACGTGCACCCGCGGGCGGTCATGGTGGAGAACCGTTGGTTCCGCTGCGGAGAGCAGGCGGTCTTCGAGGTCTTCCACTACTCCTCCCCCGACCAGGCCCATGCGGTCCCTCGCAACAGCGACATGGGCGGCCACCACGTCGCGCTGTACGTCGATGACCTGGACGTCGCGATCGACCACCTGCGCGCGTCCGGGGTCCGCGTCCTCGACGGGCCGACCGCCAGCCGCGGGCCGGCGGCGGGCAACCGATGGATCTACTTTCTGGCGCCATGGGGCATGCAGTTCGAGCTGGTCTCCTACCCCGGCGGCAAGGCATGGGACAAGGAGAATGCCTCATGACCACCTCCTCGCCGCCCCAGCCCGAGACCGCCGCGAGCGCCCGCGTGGCGTCGTACCTCCGCGACGCGATCCTTGGCGGTGAGCTGCGCCCGGGCGCCCGCATCAGGCAGGAGGACATCGCGGCGAGGTTCGGCGCCAGCCGGCTGCCCGTGCGCGAGGCGCTGCGGATGCTGGAGGCCGAGGGACTGACCGAGCACGAGGCCAACAAGGGTGCGCGAGTGCCGCGGCTGACGCAGCACGAGGTCGAGGTCATCTACCGGATGCGCGAGAAGCTCGAGCCCCTCGCGCTCACCGAGAGCCTGCCGTCGCTCGCCGAGGTCGACCACGAGCGGCTCGAGGACGTGCAGCGCCGGATCGAGGCGAACGACGACCTCGACCGGTTCCTCGAGCTCGACCGCGAGTTCCACATGTTGACCTACTCCGGCTGCGCGATCGACGCGCTCAGCTCCATGGTCACGCGGCTGTGGAACTCCACCCAGCACTACCGCCGCGCCTACGTCGCCCTCGGCGGGCAGTCGCGGATGTGGGTGGTCAACTCCGAGCACCGGCTGATCCTCGACGCCATCGTACGGCGGGACGCGGCCGACGCCGAGCGCTTCCTCGAGGGCCACATCCGGCGTACCCGCATCGAGCTCGGCCGGCATCCGGAGGTCTTCAAGCCGTGAACCTCAGCGCCATCGGCGAGTGCGTCGAGGTCTCCGCGTCCGCAACCTGCCTGACCGCTGACGCCGTCGTCCGGGCCATCGAGGCCGCGGAGTAACTCACTACCAAGGAGAGACATGCCCCGGATCAGCTACGTCCCGATGGACCGGATGACCGAACCGATGCGCGAGGAGATGCGGCGCTGCGCCACCGAAGGGACTCCGCGGCCGGAGAGCTCCGCCGTACGTGCTCACGCGCCGGAGGTATTCGAGACGTTCAAGGCCTACTGGGAGGCGACGTTCCGCA
>Ga0299913_10005031_pt1 | contig 11221 bp, 10 predicted proteins | sample RVTome_9_FD_201360 | JGI IMG/M metagenome (GOLD analysis project Ga0299913, IMG submission 201360) | Soil microbial communities from uranium-contaminated site in the Upper Colorado River Basin, Wyoming, United States - RVT155D38 (version 2) ... | reverse complement strand
GAATCCGTTCGACGTCTACATCTTCGGCGACAAGGACGCGGAGCGTGCTCGGGTGCTCGCCGAACGGGTCGACGACAGCGGCCTCGTAGCAACCGAGGCTCTACGACTCTCCGTCGACGACCCGGACATCATGCACCAGGCGCGCGAATTCAAAGCGCAAAACGTGCGGGGGCCGAAATGCGCGGTGCTCACAGGCGACGCGAACCGGGCCGTGCCGATCGTGAAGCGGATGATGCCGGCGTTCGAGCGGCGACGGATGGCTCTGACAATGGTCGACCCGTATGGCGTCGCGTTCGACTGGGTCTCGCTCGCGGGCCTCACGCTCTACGAGCGCATGGACCTCCTCATTTACTTCCCGGAGGACATCGACCTCGAGCGGAACTGGCGGTTGCAGCAGCGCACCGACCTCTACATGCCAACCGGAGCCGACTGGCAGTCGGCGGTGACCGTGGCGCCCATCAACCGAGGCCGAATCTTCCGCGAGATCTACGTCGACGGCCTCGAGCGGCAGCTCGGGCTCAAGGTCGGAGTGCCGAAGTCGATCCGCGCCAACAACCGCGAGATCTACAAACTGCTCTACGCGAGCCGTCATGAGACGGGGCTTGACGTCTGGGAGCACGCGCGGCGCGAGGATCCGGGTGGCCAGATCGAGATGTACCTGTCCTAAGCCACTGCTGGCACGAGCGGAAACTCGTCCCACGTACGACCGTCAAGCAAGCGCCCCCCAGACTTCGACGTGCGTCCACCCCGTTGCTTGTAGAAGAACGACACGCCCGCGGCGAGGCACGCATCTCTAACCTCGCGCACCCAGTCAAGATTCACGGGCCGATGCCGTGCGCCGCTTTCGCCTCCGGCGATTACCCAGTCGACGCCTTCAAGCTCGAGCGGGCGACGGTTCGGCTTCTGATTCAGGAACAGGCTACCGAGTAGCGGCTCAGCAGAGATGAACCTTACAACGGCTGGCAGGGTCCGCAGGATGTCGACGCGGAACGTGTGTCGGCTGTTCTCAACAGATGTGCCGATCCAGACGTTGGCGGGCCACGCCTCCCGCCAAGGAACCATTACTCCGACGTTCTCTGGCCGCTTGGTCAAGAGCTGCCAGTGCAGCATCGGCGTCTGCTCAATCACCGTCCAGAGCCGCTGACGCCACGGCGCTAGTTCATCTCTGTTCTCAAAGACGTCTGCCATGGAAGCGCAAAAGACCTTCAGGGGCGAACGCTGCACCTCCGCCTGTCGGTTCCACCTCAGAGGCTGGCGCCAATGGCGCTCGCTCAGAAACCGTCTCGGTGAACCGCTCTCCCAGAGCGAGTGACCGTACCTGCGCGCGAGCGTGTCGGCGTAGCAGTGGGCGCAGGCTGGCGACACACGCTCGCATCCCCACCACGGGTTGAAGGTCGCGTCAGTCCACTCGATTGCCGTGCTTTCGGCCATTCCTTTAGCTCAACAAAGGTCGCCAGCCATCGAGTCGAGGCTAGCGCGGATCCGGCCGCGGGTCCAGGCCCTATGCAGGGCCGGAAGCCGGTCTCGACTGATCCGCATTAAGTGACCCGTTTTGACGCAGTGCGCGCTACTGCCGAGAATCTGAGACGTGCGGGACGACGACGTCAGGAGCGCGTGTTTCGCGGCGCTCGACGTGCTCCAGGCGACGTGGGGAGCCGACGTTCCGTACGCAGCCCTCGCTGATGGGTTCAACTTCCGCGGTCGGCGCGTTCCATTCCTCAACCGCGCCTACGGCATCTACCGCGCGGCCGAGGCACAGCGCGGGCCAGCGGCGCTCTCCGTCAACAGCTCGCCCAAGCAGATCCGGTACCGGGACGAGCAGACGCCCGACGGCGTCCTCTACCGCTACCAGGGCGACGATCCCGACAACCACTTCAACCGCTGGCTCCGGAGCTCACCTGCTCGACGTACCGATCGTCTACTTCGTCGGCACGCGGCCGAACTGGTACCGGCCGATCTACCCGACCTACGTCGAGCAGGACGAGCCCGCCGAGCTCCGCGTCCTCCTGACCTTCGGGAAGATGCGCGGGCCGTACGACGAGCGCGAGCCCGTCCACATCCCCGACGCGATCGAGCGGCGCTACGTCGTCCGCGAAGTCAAGCAGCGCATCCACCAGGCGCAGTTCCGCGGCCTCGTCCTCCCTGCGTACAAGGACCGCTGCGCGATCTGCCGCCTCTGCGAAGTGCGGCTGCTCGACGCGGCGCACATCGTCGCGGACTCAGAAGAAGCAGGAGAGCCACTGATCAGCAACGGCTTCAGCTTCTGCTCGATCCATCACCGCGCGTTCGACGAGGATCTTGTCGGCGTCGACCCGAGCCTTCGCGTCCACGTCTCACGGCGCCTGCTCGACGACTTGGACGGCCCGATGCTGGACGTGCTCAAGGGCTTCCACGGCACGACGATCGAGGCGCCGTCGCGCCGACTGTGGCGACCGGATCCCGAACGGCTCGAGATACGGTTCACGCGCTTCGAGTCAGCCGGGTAGAGGAGGCCGATGTGGAGATGGACGAGGTCACCGTCAGCCTGACCCACGACGAGGTCACGTTGCTTGTCGATGCGCTCGACTCGCACGAGTACTGGCAGCTATCCGAGTCGCATGAGAGGAACGACGGCTACTCCACTGTCGAGGACGGCGAGAACGCCGACGTCGACGCCGTTCGAGCGCTCATGTCGAAGCTCCAGGATCAGCGGTAACGGCCTGCCCGAACGCCTCTAGCTCAATCGTCCTCGGGCTCCACGTTCAGCCAGCCCTCCGCCGCGCACAGCTCCACCCGGAAGAAGCGCAGGAACCCTTCCTGCCCCAGGAGGTTGAACGCGTACGGCCACGGGTCGCAGAACGTGACCGGCGCGTTGTAACGCACTCCGGCGATCGTGAGATCGACACGCGCGTGGAAGGCGCGAGTTCGCCCTCCCCCGATCAGGACCTCGGTCTCCGGCGCGCCGTCGAGGTCGACGCCGGTCGCGCGCGCGAGCCACAGACCGAAGCGGTTCGTCGTGGAACCGCTGTCGACCAGGCAAACCTGGGGCGCTTCCTCGAGATCCTCGACCTGGACGGGCACGACGGGCCGAGCAAGCGTCGTTCCCTCGCCCGGAAGCTCGAGGAACTCGAATCTCACAGGGGCGCTGCGCCGATTGCCTCGGTTTCCGACGCCGGCACGCGGAACATGCCGAAGGCCGCTCGCCGTTCGTGCTTCGCGAGCCAGGCTAAGACGTCCTCCGGTGTGTCGGCCGCGACGAGAACGTCGGTCGGCGACGACATCGCGACCCACTTCCCCACGTAGGGCCGAAGCGCGGCCGCCTGGCGCCCGCCGTGCGGGCCGTTGCCTCCGGCGCCGTCCTCGCCGCCGGACGGCTGCTCCCCGACACGAGCCGCCTGAAACCCGAGCCGGCGAAGGACTCGACGCGCCTGATGGGTGGTGAAGTCGGCTCGGTCGATCCCGGTCGCGCGAGCGATCACCTGCTTCGGTGGGAACCGCCGACCGGCGATGACGACGTAGTGCTCGCGCACGGGCTCGGGAAGCAACGACTCCGCGAGGAGCTCGACGTCAGCCGAGTCGAGCTGGCACTGCCGACCCGCAATCCTGAACTGCATACCCGGATTGTATTCTCTGATTCGTACTTTCTCAACTGTCTCTTTCGGCCAGTCGCCTTCAGGTCAGCGGGCGGTCGGCGCCCTAGAAACTGGCTGACCCATTGCTATGGCCGAAGTCAGGCCTTCCATGTTCCGAGCTTCCCTTGACGGTGCCCGGCGAGCAATCCACGTCCGAAACGACAAGGCCGAGACCCTGCGCTCAGCGAAGAGCCTCCTCGAAGCGCGGGTCGTCGCGTACGGCGGCGAAGTCGTCGTCTCTGCGCGCGTCCTCGCGGAACCGCGGGAGCAGCTCGACGGACCGCCGGAGGTGGGCGAACGTGTCGTCGCCGGTGTCGCCCGCGAGCGTCGCGAAGCACGCGTAGTTGTAATGCAGGCCCGCGTGGTCCGGCATGTGCTCGAGGCCACCGCGAACCGCTTCGACCGCGTCCGCATAGCGCTGTTCGCCGTAGGCCGCCATGGACTCTCTGTGAAACGGCCACGCCTCACCCCAGTCGACCGCCTGGTAGGCCTCGCCGGGTGTGGCGCCGACAGCAAGGACGGTTCCGTCCCCGGTCGCCTTCCGCCGCCACTCCGGCGCGACGAAGACGAGCGTTCCTGGGGGCGCGTCGACCGTCTCGCCGTCGACCTCGAAGGTCGCCTTCCCGTCGAGCACGATGTACAGCTCCTCCTGGCCAGACCCGGCCTCGTCGTGCTCGCTGATCAGCGTCCCGTCCTCGCCGGGCGTATAGGCATTGATTCCGAATGCATGGATCCCGAGGTGCTCGCGCACCGGAATATCCCTGTCGCGCCGCTCGATGTCGTCGAGGTGCGCGACTTGCCAGCTCGGCTTGTCGTTCATCCCATCACCTCCGTATTGCGCGCGTCGGTGAGAATCGTCGATCGTAACCGCCGTCGAGCACGTCGCCTGACGACAGGGCCACACGGCTGGAACCGTTCGGCCGCCTCGTGCGGCACCTATGTCACGTGTTCAGGTCGGGCGTGGCCGTTGCGTACTGCGGGCGGCCGGTGGGCCGGTACACCTGGATCGTCACCCCCTCCGGGGTGGACTGCGAGTCGACCAGTTCGAGTGCGGTGTCCGGACCGGTGGCGGGGAATAGCCGCGTGCCCTGGCCGATGACCACGGGATAGGTGAGCAGGGTGATCTCGTCGACCAGCTGGTTGTCGAGGAGCCAGCGGACCAGGCTGCCGCTCCCGTGCACTTGCAGCTCCCCTCCCCCCTCGGCTCTCAGCTCGCCGACGGCGGCCGCGACGTCTCCGGAGAGGACGGTCGTGTCCGCCCACCGCGGGTCGGTGAGTGTGGTCGATGCCATGTACTTCGGCCGCGTGTTCAACGCCACTGAGATCGGGTTGTTGCCCTGATTTGCCCCCCAGGAGCCGGTTCCCCAGGAGCCCGCGAAGATCTCGTAGGTCCGCCGGCCGAACAGGAACGCATCGGCGCGCTCGAAGACCTGGTCCAGAAATGTGGCGGCCTCGTTGTCGAAGAGCGGTATGGCCCATCCGCCGCGCTCGAATCCGCCGCTGCGGTCCTCATCCGGCCCGCCGAGTCCCTGCATCACTCCGTCGACAGAGACGTGTGTGGTGGTCGTCAGTTTCATGGTCGCAGCTCCCTTCTCGGCTGGGTTCGCTTCGTTCGATTCGACCGGACCACCGCACCGATCTCATCGGTTGTGGCACCGGTAGCGCTGCCTGTACCGACTCGACGCACGCTGGGGTGTGCGAGCGTGCGCTCCCTTGAGCCGGCTCAGGGCTTGCGTGAGACGATCCGCCGGTGACCTGGACTGAGTTCACCACAAACGACGGCGGGCCGTTGATCGCGGGTCGCCGCGCCGGCAGTGGGCCGCCGGTTCTCCTGCTGCACGGAGGGCCTGGCATCGGCTTCGACTACCTGCGCGATCTCGCCGACGAGCTCGCGCAGGAGAACGACGTCGCGTGGTACCAGCAGCGAGGGCAGGAGCCGTCGGCATCAGAAGGGCCGTACACGGTGACGGCGGATGTCGAGGACGCCCGCCGCGTCCTCGACGCGCTCGGCTGGCAGACGGCGTACGTCGTCGGCCATTCCTGGGGTGGCCACCTCGCGCTCCACGTCGCCGAGGCGATGCCTGAGCGGCTCCTCGGCGTCCTCGCCGTCGACCCGCTCGGCTCGATCGGCGACGGACGCTGGCCGGAGTTCGACGAGGAGATCTTCAGGCGGACGCCGGAGCACATGCGCGCGCGGGCGCGCGAGCTCGACGAGCTTTCGATGGCCGGCGAGGCCGACGACGAGCTGGCGCTCGAGGGGATGCGCCTCGTCTGGCCCGCGTACTTCGCCGATCCCGAGCGCGCACCGCCGATGCCCGAGCTGCAGATTTCGAGCGCGCGCTCGGGCGAGATGGTGCCGTCGATTCAGGAGGCGCTGCCCGCGCTCGAGGCGGGGCTGCCGGGGATTCGCGTCCCCGTCGGCTTCGTCCACGGCTCGCGGAGCCCGATGCCGCTCGCCGCCTCGACGGATGCGGCGGAGCGGATTCCAGGCGCCTGGGTCGAGGTGGTCGAGGGCGCCGGGCATTTCCTGTGGGTCGAAGCGCCGGGCGCCGTTCGCGCAACGCTTCGACGCCTTACCACCAAGTAGCTAGTTGTCCCGCCCACACAGGTTGTGAACGGCTGAGAGATCCATCCGGGCCTCCTTCGAGGCTGTGGGTCTGCGAAGACCACGGCCAGAAGGAGGCCCGGGATGTCGTTTCACCGTAACGCCAAGCTCGGACTGGGGGGACGCTGTGCGCTCGTCGGCGCGATCGAGGGCGGACTCTCGATCAGGGCTGCGGCCGCTCGCTTCAACGTGGCGCCGGCGACCGCCCACCGCTGGTGGCGGCGCTGGCGGGAGGCGGACGAGGAGTCGCGACGGACGCTCGCCTGCCTCTTCGATCGCTCGAGCAGACCACATCGCTCTCCCCGCGCGCTGGCGGCCGAGCTGCAGGAGCGGATCTGCGCCTGCCGCCGGGAGACGGGCTGGGGACCGCGGCTGGTCGCTTCCGCGACCGGCTTCGCCCACTCGACCGTGTGGAAGGTGCTCCATCGCGCCGGGATCTCGCGCCCGCCGCGGCCCGCGCGCGAGCCTGCCAACAGCTACGAGTGGCCCTGCCCCGGCGACCTGCTGCACATGGACGTCTCCCGCTACGCGCGCTTTGAGCAGCCCGGCCACGCCCTCACCGGCGATCGCTCGCACCGGGTCAGCGGCTGGATGAAGCCGCAGACGCGCGTCGGCTACGACTTCGCGCACGCGCTCGTCGACGACCACTCGCGGCTCGTCTACGTCGAGCTCCACGACGACGAGAAAGCGCAGACCGTCACCGGCTTCTTCGAGCGGGCGCTCGCCTTCTTCGCCCGGCACGGGATCACGCCCCGGCGGCTGATGACCGACAACGCCTTCGCCTACGTCAAGAACCGCTCCCTGCGCGAGCTGCTCGCCGCGCGCGGCATCAAGCACCTGACCACCGAGCCCTACCGACCGCGCACGAACGGCAAGGTGGAGCGCTTCCACCAGACGATGGCGTGCGAGTGGGCGTACGGGCTTGCCTACCGCTCACATCGACAGCGAAACGACGCGCTGCCACACTGGCTCGAGCACTACAACCGGCGCAGACCGCACAGCTCGCTCGGAGGCCGCCCTCCGATCAGCCGCGTTCACAACGTCTGTGGGTAGGACAACTAGACGGCGCGTCCGGCGCTCGGGATACTTGGTCGCGTGGCAGGCGAAGCGGAGACGAACTCCGAGCTCACGGCACGACTGGAGGCGGCAAGCGCCCGCATCGCCGAGCTCGAGTCGGCACGCCTGCGTGCCGAGACGCTCTTCGCGGTCACGCAGATGCTCGGCAAGACGCTGAGCCTCCAGGACACGTTCGAGGCGATCCTCGGCGAGCTCCAGAAGGTCGTGCCCTACGACAGCTGCTCGATACAGGTGATCCAGGGAAACCGCCTGGTGATCGTGAGCGGGCAGGGCTTCGACGATCTGGGCGGGATGATCGGAGTGGGCTTCGATCTCGACGACGAGGACAATCCCGGCATTCAGGTCGTGCGGTCGAAGCGGCGACAGGTCTTCGCCGACGTGTCGCACCACCCGCACTTCGCGAGCCAGCTCCACGGCGGCGGACGCATTCGCGGATGGCTCTGTGTCCCGATGGTCTTCGGCGACCGTGTCATCGGCGTCCTCAGCGTCGACAAGTTCGAGCCCGACTTCTACACCGAAGACCTGGCGGAGCTCGCCACGGCGTTCGCCTCCCAGGCCGCGATGGCGATCGAGAACGCTCGCTTGCTGGAGACCGAGCGCGCTGCGCGCCGGCAGGCTGAGACGCTGCGCGCCGCCGCCGAGTCGCTCGGAGGCACGCTAGGCATGTCGGAAGTCTTCGATCTGATCCTGTCGGAGGTGGGCAAGGTCGTTCCCTATCGAAGTGCCAGCATCCAGCAGCTCGACGGCGACGAGTTCGAAATTCTCGCCGCCCAGGGCTTCCCGGACATCGACGAGCTCCTCCGACATCGCTACGCCTGCCGGGGACCCGACGATCCTGCGTGGGGGCTCATCCAGCGGCACGAGACCGTCATCGTCTCGAACCCCTCTGAGCGCTACCCGCAGTTCGAGGACGCGCACGGCGAGGGAAGCATCAAGACATGGATGGCCGTCCCCCTGCTGATCGGCGACCGCCTCATCGGGATGCTGACGCTGGACTCGTTCGAGGCGGACTTCTACACCGACGAGCACGCGAGCACCGCCAAGACCTTCGCCTCGTTCGCCGCGACCGCGATCGACAAGGCGCGATATCTCAGCGAACTCCAGCGTGCTCGCGAGGAGGCCGAGGCGGCGACGCAGGCCAAGGGCGCGTTCCTCGCGACGATGAGCCACGAGATCAGGACGCCGATGAACGCCGTCGTCGGCATGACGGACCTGCTGCTCGGAACGGACCTGACGCCGGAGCAACGCGAGTTCGCCGAGGTCGTCCGCTCGAGCGGAGACGCGCTGCTCCACGTGATCGACGACATCCTCGACTACTCGAAGATCGAGGTCGGCAAGCTCGATCTCGAACGCGAGCCGTTCGACATTCGGGAGTGCGTCGAGAGCGCGCTCGACATCGTCGCCCCGCGGGCCGCCGCGAAGGGGATCGAGCTCGGCTGCCTCGTGGGCGAGGACGTTCCCCAGGGCGTCGTCGGCGACGACGCGCGCCTGCGGCAAGTGCTGCTGAACCTGCTCTCGAACGCCGTCAAGTTCACCGAGCAGGGCGAGGTCGTCGTCGAGCTCGACGCCGAGCCGGCCGTAGCGGGGTCGTCCCGCATCCGCCTCGCCGTCCGCGACACGGGGATCGGGATACCGCCCGACAGGATCGAGCGCGTGTTCGAGTCCTTCAGCCAGGTCGACACGTCCACCACGCGCCGCTACGGAGGAACCGGCCTCGGCCTCGCGATCTCGAGGCGGCTCGTCGAGCTGATGGACGGCACGCTGAGCGTCGAGAGCGAGCAGGGAACCGGATCGACCTTCTCCATCACGTTTACCGCAGAGGCGGCCGAGATGCCGCGGCGCTACGACGGAGACGAGGGCCTTCCGCGGCTGGAAGGGAGGCGGCTGCTCGTCGTCGACGACAACGCGACGAATCGCGAGATCGCCAGCAGGCAGGCGCGCTCGTGGGGGATGGAGCCGGTCGCCGTCGGCCTCGCCTCCGAGGCGCTCGCGCTTCTCGACACCGGGGAGCAGTTCGAGGTCGCCCTCCTCGACCTGGTGATGCCCGAGATGGACGGCTTCGAGCTCGCGCGCGAGATGCGGCGGCGGGAAGCGGCGTTCCCGCTCGTCCTCATCACGTCGCTCGGGCGCGTGCCTCCCGGCGGCTCGCCGCCGGAGTTCGCCGCGCAGCTGTCGAAGCCCCTGAAGTCATCCCAGCTCTACGAGGCGCTGATCCGAGTGCTGAAGGGCGAGGGAGGCGAATCGGCGCCGGAAGGAACCCCTACGGAGGCGGCGACCGAGCATTCGCCGCTCAAGATCCTCCTGGTCGAAGACGGGACCATGAACCAGACGGTCGCGCTCGGGCTGCTTCGTCGCCTGGGCTACCGAGCGGACGTGGCGTGGAACGGCCGCGAGGCGGTCGAGGCGCTCGAGCGGCAGCCGTACGACGTCGTGCTGATGGACGTGCACATGCCGGAGCTCGACGGGCTCGATGCGACGCGGCAGATTCGCGACCGCTGGAAAGAGGGGCCGCACATCATCGCGATGACGGCGAACGCGATGGCCGAGGACCGCGAAGCGTGCCTTGCCGCCGGGATGAACGACTACCTGGCGAAGCCGATTCGCCTCGACACGCTGGCAGAGGCGCTACGAGTCGCCTACGCGCCACGAGATACCGCGGGGACCGGCGCTCGTGACGGAGCAGCCGAGCTGGACGAGCGCGCGCTCGACGACCTGAAAGAGCTCGGGGGGGACGACTCCCTCGGCGACGTGATCGGGGCATTTCTGGCCGAGGCGACCGAGCTCCTGGCGACGCTACGCCGATCGATCGAGCAGGGAGACTTGGACGAGCTTCGACGGGCGGCGCACACGCTCAAGTCGAACGGCGCGACACTCGGAGCTCGAGCCCTTGCGGAGCAGTGCCGAGAGCTCGAGGAACGCGCGACGAAGGGGCAGCTCGACGAGGCCACCGCGCTCGCCGACCGGATCGGCCTCGAGGTCACGAGGGTCGAGAAGGCCCTCGAGGCAAGGCGCACAGGAGCACCGACGTGAGCTCTCGGGGCGGCGGCAGGATCCTCGTCGTCGACGACAGCCACGCCAACCGGCTTGTCCTCAGCAAAGCGTTGGCCCGAGAAGGCCACGATGCAGTCACCGCGGAGAACGGGTTGCTGGCGCTCGAGCTGCTCCGCTCGAACGGCGGGCCGCCGGTCGACGCCGTCCTCCTCGACCTCCACATGCCCGAGCTGGACGGATACGAGACGCTCACGCAGCTCAAGGCCGACGAGCGGTTCCGCGACCTGCCGGTGATCGTGATCTCGTCGAACGATGACCTCGACAGCGTCGTGCGCTGCATCGCGATCGGTGCGACTGACTACCTGCCCAGGCCCTTCAACGCCGCGCTCCTCCGAGCCCGCCTGACTGCATCGCTTTCCCAGAAGCGTCTCCACGATCAGCGACGGGCGATCGCCGACGTCCTCCGCGCGGTCGCGAGCTCGCAGGGACTCCAGCGAGTCCTGGACGAGATCGTCGGCGCGGCCAAGACGCTGTGTCACGGGGACCATTCCCAGCTCTACCTGCTGGAGGGCGACCTGTTCCGGATCCATGCGCAGACCGAGGACCCGGAGACGGACGCCGGATTCGCCGACGCGCGCACACATGCGCTCGACCGGACGAGCATCGTGGGCAGGACGGGTCTGGCGCGCGAGGTCGTGCAGATCCCGGACGTCCTGGAGGATCCGGAGTACGCGGTCGGCGCGCAGAGCACCGTCGGCTTCCGCGCGTTGCTCGGCGTGCCGATCGTGCTCGACCGCGAGCTGATCGGTGCGGTCACGGCCGGGCGCAACGTTCCAGGGCCGTTCACCGAGGAGCAGGTCGAGCTGGTGAAGACGTTCGCGGACCAGGCGGCGATTGCGATCGCGAACGTTCGGCTGATCGAAGCGGTCGAGCGGCA